>ERZ1034687.138-NODE-138-length-46855-cov-16.172821_pt1 | contig 46855 bp, 39 predicted proteins | sample MGYA00520704_ERZ1034687 | MGnify/ENA primary metagenome ERZ1034687 (study PRJEB33766, sample SAMN09781762) | gut metagenome | biome: gut microbiome | host: Homo sapiens | place: Madagascar | study: EMG produced TPA metagenomics assembly of the PRJNA485056 data... | reverse complement strand
ATTTCATGAAAAATACCCCTTTCCTGGTTTTGTCCAGGATTTGGGGTACAGTTCAAACATCCCCTTTTTCATGGTTGTTTTCCTTTCGTTTGATTACAAAACTATTTTAAATAGGGGTTCTTTAAAAATCAATTTTATTCAAATGATACGAATTCTTTATTTCATATTCTTCGAGACGAAACATTCTTCCTTTCATCTTACGCAATAAAGGCCATTGGTGTTTCTAAACCAATTCATCCCCTATTTTGATACACGTCCCCCTTATTTTAAGCAATATAAGAATTATTCAAGCGTTTTAATCCAAGTATTCAAGCCTTCGAAACAAGGGTCATCCACTTTAAAGGAATATTTAAATCCTTCAATGGTTTTCATCTTTCTAGATAGAGCGAAGTCGGTAATGTTCTTAATGGCTTCACCACTCCAACCATAATCGCCAAAGGCAGCAAACTTTTTGCCAGTGAAGAATGGAATTGGTTTACTAATAAGCAAATCATAGAAAATTGGTAAAGCATCGTTTACAACGGTTGGTGTTCCAAAAAGAAGAGTTCCTGATGTTTTTATAGCCTCAAGAATGTTTGCTTTCTCTTCTTGGTAATTTAAAGCGTCAACATAGAAAGAAGAAACCTGTTTTCCTTCTTTAATAAGTTCATTTTCGATATGCTCTGCCATCTTTTTCGTATATCCATAGCAAGAAGCGTAGACCAACGTCACATGGTTTTTATCAAGAACAGGAAGAGCGTCTTTTGCTTCTTTTTCAAAAGCAGAAATAACTTCTTTAACATCCTTATCAATAACAGGTCCATGTCCCGTTAAAAGAATCGATATGTCTAAAGCGCGTACTCTTTCTACAGCTTGAAGAGCAAACGAAGCAAAAGGCGACATGATGCAATCGAAATAATAATGGAATGACTCACGGTACTCTTCCATATTCGTCACTTTAGAGAAAAGAACGTCATCAAAAGCATAATGCGTTCCAAAGGCGTCACAGGTAACCAACGCTTTTTCCTCTTGAATATAAGTAAAAAGAACATCTGGCCAATGGAGGAATAATCCGGATACAAAATGAAGAGTATACTCACCAACCTTTAGTTCTTTATTTGCGGTCATCGCAAGGCTTTTGAATGGGAAACGAAGAATGTTTTTTAAATTATTTAAGCCTACTGGCGAAGCAATAATAACAATATCTGGATTCTTTTTAAGCAAAGCTTCAATTGCTCCAGAATGATCAGGCTCTGTGTGAGCTACAACAAGGTACTTGATGTCTTTAAAATCAATCAAGTTTGATATATGGGTCAAGTATTCTTCGGAAAATCCTGCTTTGTTCCCTTCAAAAACAACTCCTCCTTCTTTTGTTTTAAGAAGGTAAGAATTATAAGATGTCCCATATTTTAGGGGCATTACACTATCGAACACCTTTAAATCGTGGTCAATGCAACCAACATAATACAAATTTTCTTTCAATTTGAGCGTTTTCATAACATTCACCTCACACAATAATTTTAGCAAATCTAAATGTGATGATATGGATAACGCTTCGAGAATAGCTCTTTTGAATGTTTTTAATAGTTCAGGACATATAGCTAATACAACAAACAACTGCCGCAATACATACGAAGATATCAATCACAAAGAAAATATAAGTGAGGAGTCTAAGAATCGGAGTGTATCTTTTCTTAGAAAATAGACTTGTTGTAGCAAGAATTGCAACACCCCCACTTAAAAGAAACGAAATCAAACCAATGGGGTTCCCATGTTCCAGCGTTCCAGAAAAGATACTTACGAAAAAGGTTTCGCGGTTAGGATGGTTTTGTCCTGGAGGAATTGGATAAACATATCTTTTTCCCATGAGGAAAGGTATGAAAACCATAATGCAATAAATCGTCATAACGGCTAAAACAACGATTAGGGATACTACATTTATCTTTTCAGAGAGATCTTTCGCATCTACCGCAACCAATGTTGCTTCATCCTGTTCGATTAATTCCGAGATGGGTACATTGAAATATAACGCTATCTTTTCTAATGTTTCTCTATTTGGAAAGGCCACTCCTGTTTCATATTTCGCAATAAGGCTTCTCGATACAAAAATCTCTTTCGCTAGTTCCGCCTGCGTGACTCCTTTTTTCTTTCTAAGGTCTTTCAGTTTGTCTTGAAACATGGTTTCCATCTCTTTCGTGGCTTCAATATAACATTAATGTTTCTATTTTGGGTGTGAATTCCTCAGAACAAATGTGAAAGTAAAAAGAGAAACCCTTTTCGTTTTGTTTTCAAATGCTTTGTAAGGGACGTAAAAGAGGAGGGACGTGTACTATTTATCGGCTTATTTTTATTTGCTGTCCATGATAAGAGATTTTATACGTCTTTTAAGAAACGTTCTCTAAAACATGCAAAAGTTGATATCACACTTTCCAATTTAGAAAGGGGTTTCATATACATACCCTCTTTAGAGGGTCTATAATCACAAATGTTTTTTGGAGATCACTATGTTATCATTCGTCAATATTCCTACGGAAACAAATCCTCAAGCTTATAAAATCTTGTTGCCGTTAGGGCTTCTTTTAATTCTTTCAAAGGTTTTTTCACTTCTTTTAGGAAAAATCAAAATTCCACAAGTTATCGGCTATCTTGTCGCTGGTCTTGTTGTTGGTTTGATTTACCTTATTCCGGGTCAAACTGTTTTGACTTCTTATACGAAGAGTGGCATCGATTTCTTTGCGAAAATCGGCGTTATTCTTATCATGTTCTCCGCAGGTATCGAAACGGATATCAAGAAAGTAAAAACGGTAGGTCCTGCTGCATTCGTTGTTGCCTTGATGGGTGTTATAACCCCTATGCTTCTTTGTTTCTTGATGGCATTTTGTTTCGATAAGATCACTGGGGCAGAAATTAATATCTTCCGTGAATTATTCTATGGCGTCATCTTAACCGCTACTTCTGTATCAGTCACGGTTGCCACACTTAAGGAATTGGGCAAACTTGATACGAAGGTTGGAAGTTGCCTTGTATCCGCTGCTATTATCGATGATGTATTAGGTATTATCGTTCTCTCCTTAGTCATTTCTCTTTCTGGTTCAAATACGACAGGAAATGATTTTGCTAGCATGCTTATCTCCGCTATGGGACAAGAAGGAAATACGTTCTTAACCATTTTCTTCATCATTTTGTTCATGGTCATTTATTTCGGCTTAACATTCGTTGCTGGAATATTTATTAGAAAATTATTTAACTGGCTTGGAGAAAAATATCCTCACCATATTCGTATCGTCATTATCTCTTTAGCTATTTGCTTACTTTGGGCATATATTTCTGAATATTTCAATATCGCTGATATTACAGGCGCTTATCTCATGGGACTTACGATGAGCTCTACCTTAGCACACGGCTATATCGATCATCGTGCAGAAACCACGTGTAATTATCTTTTTGGTCCAATCTTTTTTGGCTCTATTGCTATGGGTCTTTATCAATCGAATTTTGATTTCTCCGATCCTGCTTTCCTTCAATTCCTTTTGTTTGGTCTTTTATGGATTGTCGTTGGTATCGTTGGCAAAATTATTGGCTGTACAGGTGCTGGGCTTTGTTTCAAATTTAAATTCCATGACGCTATTAAATTGGGATTTGGCATGATGGCAAGAGCCGAGGTTCTTATTGTTTGCGCTCAAAAAGGCGTTGATTGTGGGCTTGTTGATAACCGCATTATGATGTTCTGTCTTTTACTTATCTTAATCTCTTCCTTCATTACCCCTATCTTCTTAAAATTCTCTTACCGCAAAGAAATGGCTATGGAGAGCGGAGAAGGAAACAAAGCGATAGAAAAAATGGCCAACAACGTGGCCAATGCTGAAGTCGGTTCTGGTGAAGCAACCGGAAAAGAAGGCAAATAAGCCTTTAAGCTTATTGTTTAACAACGTATTCCAAATAGGCTTTAGAGAATTTAATTCTCCATTTTAATCCAGCATTTTTCCTTTAAAAAACTGGCAATTTCGTTTTTCGATTGATGTGAAACATTTTTATTGTTTTTGTTTCACATTCGTTTTTTATTACAACAACGTCAAAAGGGGAATCTTAGATAACATGAGGAAAATTCCCCTTAATCCGCCATCAAATCATTTAAAAGGGTGGAGAAAACAAATAAGCCTCTAAGTTTATTGTTTGACAACGCCTTTCTTCAAAATGATATTTGCATAAACTGCTGTTTCACCACTTTGGATAATGCAATACGCTTTTTTAGCGCGTTCATAAAAAGCGAAACGTTCAATCATTTCTTTACGGGTGTTTGGTTCCATTTTTGAAGCGATTTCATCATACTTATTCCAGATTTCAGGTGTTGGATCGCCATTTGTTGTTTCCATCAAGAAGAAATTGGCAGGACTATAGGTATCAAGAGGAATCAAAGTTAGGATGGCTTTTAATAGCTCTTCTCCTCCAATTCCATCCGCACGAACAACTTTAGAACCAAGACTTGATCCAGGGAAATTCCCGTCTCCAATAACGATTTCGTCTCCGTGTCCCATTTCATCTAAAACCTTCAATAATTCAGGGCTAAGGCAAGCTGGAATGTTTTTTAGCATGATTATGTTCTCCTATCTTTTTCTATATTGTATCCATTAATCATTCTCATTTTTTGTGTTTTCGATATATAAGGAAAAGGTAAATAGGTAAATGCATGTCTTCTTGGCAAAATGATTTCAAAAGATTTCATTTATTTTAATTGCATATTTTTATTATGTTTTTATGCATTTAGATTTATTTTAAACATCTTTTAATTTAAAATACATTCATGAAATTCATCAATCTTAAAGAACAAATTTCCGAGTTAAATGTGCCTTCCATCATCTCCATGCTGCAGGCGGTTGAATTCAATAGAGGAAAAGCCTTTGAATTGCCAAAAAAACTAAAAATCAACAGGCTTCATGATTTGAACAAAAGAAGAAGCGTTACCAGCAGTAATGAAATAGAAGGGATAAAGATTAAACGAGCTAGAGAAAATGACATCTTATTAAACCATTTAAGTCCAGAAACAAAGGAAGAGTATCTCTTATATGGATACAACAAAGCCTTAGAAAACGTTTTCAAAGTCTATAAATATCAGTCGTTGTCAGAATCCTATATTAAAGATCTTCATTATTTTTTATATGAATCGTTGACCCCTCAGTTCGGTGGAAAATATAAAACTGAACAGAACTATATTCGAGAGTATGACAACAAGGATAGGCTAATGAGAACCGTTTTTATTCCTAGCAAGCCTGAAGAAGTCGAAAGTTTAATGGGCAATTTGATATTCCAATTCAACGAATGCATTAGTGATCCAAATTGTAATATTCTCATAACGATTTTCGTTTTTATATTAAATTTTTTGTGTATTCATCCATTCTTTGATGGAAACGGCCGTGTTTCAAGACTTCTTACCACTTTTCTTTTAATGAAATATGGATATGACATTGATCAGTATTATTCTATTTCTTATGTAATTTTAAATAATTCCGACGCTTATTATTCATCCTTAGAAAACTCTTCAATTGGTTGGGAGACAAATAACAACAATTGTGAGTATTTCGTTCATTTCATGCTTGAATGCCTTAAAGAAGCGTATAAACAGACAGCCTACATTTTTAACATTAATTCCATGGATACTCATTCCAACGAAAAAATATTAAAAGTTATCCAAGACTCGAAAGAGCCTATTGCCAAATCTGAAATCGAAGAAATACTTGTTAATTTATCAAGAACAACAATCGAAAAATCATTACGAGAGCTTTTAATTCAGCACAAAATTCAAATAGTTCAAAACGGTAAATACGCCAAATACTATAAACTTTAATTGCATATTTTTATTATGTTTTTATGCAATTAAAAATAGTCATGAAAGAAAGCTTAGATTTACAGACATCATTCATTAGAAGGTTAAGTCATACATGGGTCGCCTCTTTTTTGTTTTACACGGAAATTCGGTTCACGACACTTCATTTTTCCCTTCTTTTGCTCTCTCTTTTTCTAAAATATTATTTTTAATAATGAATGGGTCACTCCCGCTTTTATTAAAATAATAATTGAGGTAAAAAAACATGCTCGATAAACATTTAATCGCATCAACAGATCCTGTTGCAAAAGAGGAATCTATCGTTTTTTGGAAACAATACCGCATAACAATCCTATTCGATGAACTTTTTAGAATAGAGAAATCAGAAAACCATGTCTTTAACGATCAAGCAACTCAAATCGTTTGGTTCCGTAACAAGAAAACCCCTAAATATGAAATCTTGAAACAAGAAGAATGCTTAAAAATCAAAACCAGAAAAGTCACTTTGGTTCTCATTGATAGCAATTCCATTGAAGATTCTTTTGTGATCATCAAAGGAAAAGAAGTCCACTTAGATAACAAGGAAAACTTAAAAGGAACAGCAAGAACACTTGACTGTTATGATGGGGAATATCTAACCAACTACAAAGAAGATGGCCCTAGAAGCAAGATAATCCTAGATAACGGGGTCGCTAGCAAAAATGGCGTTGCCGTTATTGATGACAGCCATTCCCTTTTGCTAAACAAGGAAGGTTCTTTAGAAAAAGCCCCGAAAGGTCATCAAGATTATTATGTTTTTGCTTATGGCCATAACTATCGTGAAGCAGTTAAAGCCTTATTTGAAATCACAGGATATGCACCCATACTTCCTCGATACGCTTTTGGAAACTGGTGGAGCAGATATCATGATTATACCGATAAGGAATATATGACTCTTCTCTATAAATTCATTGATAGAGACGTTCCTATAACCGTATCTACAATTGATATGGATTGGCATTATAACTCAAAAAATCTCGATGCAGCCAAACATATTAGCGAACTAGGAAGAGACACTCCTTTTTATGGAGGAAAAGATGGCTGGACTGGATATACTTGGAATAAAGATCTTTTCAAAAATTACAAACAATTCCTTAAGGATATAACGGATCTAGGATTCCACATTACCTTGAATTTGCATCCCGCATGTGGAGTCCGTTGGTTTGAAGATTGCTATAAAGATTTTGCCATCGCAATGGGAAAAGGCCCAAATAAGGGTGAGCAGATTCCCTTCGATTTCACCGATGATAATTTCATCAACAATTACTTCAAAATCATCCATAAACCATACGAAAACGATGGAGTTAGTTTCTATTGGATTGACTGGCAACAAGGCACGAATTCAAAAATGCCTGGCTTAGATCCATTATGGGCGTTAAACCATTACCACTACTTAGATAATAGTTTGAACCATGAGCATGGTTTAATCCTATCTCGTTACTCTGGAATAGGATCTCATCGATATCCAATTGGTTTTTCAGGGGATACCGTATCGAGTTGGGATACGATGAATTACATCAGTGAATTTACCTCTAAATCCACCAATGTTGGCTATACCTATTGGAGCCATGATATTGGGGGGCACTATGGAGGAAGATTAGAATATCAACTATACACTCGTTTCCTTCAATTTGGAGTATTCTCCCCTATCAACAGACTCCATTCTTCGGATATGCCAATTATCTCCAAAGAACCTTGGTATTATCTGAATGGTGCTGGGGATATCGCCATCGATTTCTTGAGATTAAGACATAAATTAATTCCATATCTCTACTCAAGTTGCTATAAGACCCATCTAAAAGGCTTGGGTTTAATCGAACCGCTCTATTATTCACTAGGGAATGTTAAGAAAGGTTACGAATATCCAAACGAATATATTTTTGCTCAAGATGGATTTATCGTTCCTGCAACCCATCCACTTAATAAAGATGGCTACACCATAGAAAAAGGATATCTTCCAAAAGGTAGATATTTTGACTTCTTCACCCATGATATCTATGAGCTTAAAAAGAGTAAGGAAATCAAATTCGCACGAACCTTGGAGAACTTCCCATATCTAGTGAAAGCGGGTTCCTTCATCCCTCTATCAATGGATAAAATCCAATATAATGAGGTTGAAAATCCAACAACATTAAACCTTGTAACATCAAAAGGAGACAACAAATATGCCCTTTATGAAGATAAAGGAAAGACGGTCTCTAAAACGTTATTCGAAAATCAACTTCTAAACGAAAACACCCTGCAATTATCCGTTCGTTTTGATAAAGCGGACAAGGTCTTCGATAAAAAGAGAACTTTTGTCTTTGATTATGTTGATTTAAAAAACGCCAACATCAAAGTCTTTATAAACGGGGAGGAATCCAATGACTTCAAGATTCGCTATGCTGAAAATCTAAGATTCGAGTTGCCTGTCGATAATAAATCAAAATACGTCGTAAAAATCTCCTTTGAAAAAGAAGATAGATTTGAAGAAATTAAAGAGAATTTGAAACGTATCTTGTATTCCATCGATACCCAATCGAAAAACAAATACGTTGTCTATGATCAAATTCTAAAGAACCCAACAAACTTATATGAATTGATTCAGGCCATCAAGAGCAGTGAGGTCTTAAACAAATCAGAAAAAGTACGATTATTGGAAATTTGCTAATAGACAAATACAATGAGTAAAGGAATAGAAATGAATCAAAAGGATTGAACCATGATTTATAAAACAATCAATTTAAAAGATGAATACCCTATGTTAAAAAATGACGTAAGGTTACATTGTTATTGCCCATCCAATTTCAATGAATTCAGTAAGGACAGAAAGAGAAAATGCGTTCTTACTCTTCCTGGCGGAGCATATTGCTTTTTATCCGAAAGAGAAGCAGAACCTGTTGTCCTTAAATTCTTAAGTGAGGATTTAGCGTGTTTTTGTCTTGAATATAATCTCGGGCCTTATGAATACCCCTACCCAATGATTGATGGCTTTGCAGCCATTAGCTATATCCGTAAACACCAAGATGAATTCCACGTCGATCCGAATCACATTATCGTTGCAGGATTTTCAGCGGGAGGACATTTTGCCGCTTCCTTAGGCGCTTTTTGCATCAAAAAAGAATACGCTGATTTCTTAAACGTGAAGCTGGAAGACATCAAGGTAAACGGACTTATTTTATCCTACCCCGTTATCACAATGGGAGATTGCACCCATGGTCCAACCAGAGATCAGTTATTGAAAGAAAGACCAGATTTAAAAGACTACTATTCTATTGAAAAACAAGTGACACCTGCTTACCCAGTAACCTTCCTATGGACAACAAACGACGATACATGCGTAGATGCTTCTAACTCCTTGCTTCTTGCACTTGCCTTAAAGAAAAATAAAGTAAGGTTTGAACTCCATTACTATCCAATAGGAGACCATGGAGGAAGTTTAGCAAACGAAATCGTTAGCCCAAAAGATGATTATTTAACGAATGTTCTATCTTATTTCTCTTCTTGGATAGATCTTGCCATTCAATTTATAAAGAAGATTGCTTGAGGAAACAAAAATGAAAAAATTAACCGTAAAAGACCTAACAAACAAAGAAAAAGCCAGATTGGTCATTGGTAAAAACGTTTGGCATAACGAAGACTTAGAAGGCAGAGTCCCTGTCTTTATGATGTCTGATGGCCCGGTGGGAGTAAGACATCCTCGTGATTTAAATTCTGCCGTGACAGATACCGCTCCTTCTATTGCCTATCCTTGCTTTGAAGCCTTATCACAGACATGGAATCTTACATTGGCTAATAAACTAGGAAAAGCCATTGCTAATGACTGCATGGATTTAGATATCGATGTCATCTTAGGACCTGGCGTCAATATTAAGCGCTTGCCAGTCAATGGTAGAAACTTTGAGTATCTTTCTGAAGATCCTTTATTGGCTGGTTTATTTGCTAAAAACTATATCGAAGGTGTTCAAAAAGAGAACGTCGGAACTTGTTTGAAACATTTTTGCTGCAACAACACCGAATCTTCTAGAAACTGGAAATCCATGGATGTTTCCGAAAGAGCGTTAAGAGAAATCTATCTAAAGCCTTTTGAAATTGCTTGTGAGGCAAAGCCATGGGAAGTCATGTGTTCCTATAACCTCGTCAACGGAGTCCGTATGAGCGAAAACAAAAAGCTTTACAACATCTTAAGAAACGAGTTTGGGTTTGATGGCTTGATCGTATCCGATTGGTCCGCTGTTAAAGATAGAGAGAAATCCCTTGATGCGGGTCTTGATCTAGAAATGCCTTTTGAGAAAGCCCATCTCGATGATTTATTAGCAAAAATCAAAGAAAATACACTCAATATTGAGTCATTAGATATCTGTGCTCAAAGAGTTCTTGATTTCGCCTATAAAGCGGAAGCCACAAGGCCTTTAAGAAAGAAGACTTTATCAGTTGAAGACAGATACAACATTTCCAGAGAAATTGCTGATGAAGGCATCGTTTTATTAAAGAACGATAACAATGCTTTACCTTTAAATCCAAAAGAAGAAAAAATCATGGTTTCTGGGGCTCCATTAAACTGGTATGTCTATGGAGGAGGATCTAGTGAGGTTACCCCTCTTCATGAATACGTAAAACTTCTAGACGCCTTAAAAGAAGAAGGTTTCAACGCACAAAGAAACGACGCTCTTAGCTTCAATAGAGGCCCAGTTAGCAGCGTAGATAACCTAGTGGGTGCCTTAAATGACATTATTAAGGGAGGGTATGGCACTTCTATTGTCACCATTTCTCAAGATAATTGGGCGCAATCCGAAGGCTATAACAGACAGAACTTGCTTCTTTCAAATGAACAAGTCTCCATGATCCACGAAATTGCAAAAATCAGTAAGAAGACCATTGTTGTCATCTATTCTGGCGCTCCTGTGGAAATGGGTGAATGGATTAATGAGGTCGATGCCGTCGTTTGGGCAAGCTACTTAGGTGAGAAAGGCAACGAATCCATTGCAAGAGTCTTATCGGGCAAAGTGAACCCATCCGGAAAAACAAGCGAGACATTCCCTCTTTGTTTAGAAGATTTCGCTTCCATGAGAGCTTATGAAGATGCAAGAAGTTGCGTCTATGAAGAAGGCTTGAACGTCGGTTATCGTCAATTCGTAACAGATGGCACTCCAGTCTTATTCCCATTTGGCTATGGCCTTTCTTATTCCACTTTTGAATATAGCAACTTGAAGTTAAGCAAAGATGGTAAAAAAGTCATCGTTGAATTCGATGTCACGAATACTTCCGATGTCGATGGCAAGGAAACAGCAGAAATCTATGTAGAAGACTTAACAAGAGTCACATATAGACCAAAATACGAATTAAAAGGCTTCCAAAAATCGTTTATCAAAGCCAAAGAAACCAAGCGTTTCCATATCGAATTAGGTGAAGATGCCTTCCAATACTATTCCACTTCCTATACGCAAATAACGCTGAATGTTCTAAGACTAAGCATAAATAGGTCTTAATAAGAGTATATATTAAAATATGTTCTATTTTCAGACACTTATACGAAAAATCTAAATATAGGAGCAAATAAGGGATTGTAGATCCGTGTTATAATTCCAATCAGCCAAACAAGTTGGACTTGAAGAGGATATCCATTTTGTTCTGCTTTTGATCTTTTCGCTGTTGCAACAATCGATTCAAAAAAGTTTTTTCTTCTTGCGGCAGGGGCAAAATCACGCTTTCCCTCTTTATGTTTGGGAACGCGATCAAGTTTGAGTTTATAACCGTATTTCATAAAAATACCCCTTTCCAGTTTTGTCCAGGATTAGGGGTACATTTCCGGGTATCTTTTTGTGGTTTTTTAGTTTTTGTGCCCTTAATAGCCATTTATTTAGATTCTAATGATCCAATGGATTCGATGTGTATAGATTAGATGCAAGGAACAGATCTACTGTATTCAAAATACGACTGTGCAACTGGCAAAAAACGGCACCTGTATCTCGTATAGATGGAGTATTTTTTATGGCTGTTTCCTGATTACAACAAGGCTATTTCTTCACATCTACTACATAAGAATTACACGAGACGGCTTGCCCATTAATGTCTTTTGCGCTAATTGTGATTGTATAGATCCAAGTGGTTCCTAGTACAGGAGGTATTTCTTTAACCGTGAACACAAAAGAATTTAGCGTGCCGTTTTGATATGTGTAATCTTGATCCTCTGCGGAAATAACATTGGGGCTTGCTCTCTTGGATATATTCCAAGTTATTGAGCTAACATCGATAAACGACACATCAGGAATAATTTCCGCAATTTTAATCTCCACCGAGGTACCCTTAGATTTGATAGTTTTCGAAGACCCGTTTTCAGAATCGAGAATTTTGATAATTGGCTTTATCGTGGCCGCCCAGCAATCTTGCGATTCAATATTCGAACTTAAGTATTGCTGACCTCCAAGAATGAATTGATCAGATGGGCTGAAGCCATTGTAGGATATGATTCCATGTGCCGAAAAAGGCAAATTATCATAATTATCATTAGAAATGCTCGTCCCAAAAGTCCCTTTAACTTCCTTTGAAACGATAGAAATGTTATTGATTTTCATGGAAGCTTTAGCTTCTTTTGCTACTATTTTTCCTCCAACAGTATCGCCTTGGAAGGTACCAGAAACCATTAAAAGCCCCTCAGATAAATCTTTAGGATAAATTTGCGATCCCCACCCTATCTTGTCTTCGAAAGTGTCGTAGATGGCCATTTTACCGATTTTAAACGTGACATTTTCCCCAATCGACAGCGAACCACCTGGCAGGATTTTCAAATCTTGACTCGATTCGAAAGTCGCCGCCTGCCCACCGATAGAATTCAAGGAAACTTCCTGATAATAAGACAACGGGAACAAAACGCCATCTGTCTTGATGCTTCTTGTTCCAAATCCAGGCACCGCCAAGCTCATCGACATGTATTGCATAGAGCCTGACCCATAAAAATTTAGTTTCATTTTTTCGTAATTGTTTATGATGGCTGTCCCCAATTTGTTTTTCAACGAATCCAAATATACGTCTGAAACCAAATACGCACCGCTTTTCAACGTAAAAAGGGAGTCTGTCGATGAAGACACAATGGAAATTTCGCAAAGATTGTTGGCATTGTTTCCATACATATTGGCTACGCCGGTTATGTTTGCGCCATAGTCGGTCTTCATCTTGACCATGGTGTTCGGCATATAGACGCGATTAAAAGGCGAAACCGAGAAGGACAAATTATTCGTTAAGGCAGCTACTAATCCACCGCCCAATCCAACCAGCGCTGCCCCACCTTTGTTTTCCTTAACGACAAAATTGGAAGTCAGATTAGATCCGGAGGCGTTCTCTATTCCAAAAATCGAATTATCGCCACCTATGATCCGGCCTTGATTCTTTATGGTCCCATTATTGATCAATTGATACGAGTCGACTTCATTCAAGCCATTCAATACTATTTCGGAGAATTTATAGCATGTCTGCCCGGCTGTGATTTGGCTGCCTGCGCAGCTGCCATTAACGCCTCCGATATTAATCGTACCGTTGTTCACAAGCTTAACATTCTTGCCAATTGTTATTTGCGTTCCCCTGTATTTTTCAGGATTCAACAGGGCTTCCGTCGTGGTGCTGAATTCAGTCCCGTTTGGGTCGTAAACCCCATCCGAAACATCATTGCCTTTGTCGTCTTTCTTTATGCCGGTTTTCCACACTTCAAACAAAAGCTCATCTTGAAATGGCAAAGACAAGGTCACACCAGAATTAATCGTGACCGTTTTCAAAGAACTACCTTTGTTTTCAATGGTGTATTTAATGCCAGGGATTACATACACCGTTGGATTTCCGGAGAAATTGCCATTTGCGACAGATATCGCCTTCTCAAGAGTTGTGTAGTAAGTCTTTGAGTCACCGTTTTTTATATAGGCAACCTTCTGAGCTGTGGTGTCCGGGTATTTGTCATATTGCTTGGTCTTCTCGCTCTTGACGAACCAACTCCCGAATCCAATTGAGCCAAGCGTCGTGAAAACAGAAAGCAAGAAGACGCCAATCCAGGATTTTACGTTTTTCATGCGGCCTCAACCTCCGCTTTGAAATTGAACCAGAACCTTCCGCCGTTCAGTTTGGCATAAATCTGCGAGTTGAATTCGTCTCCAACTGGCATGTTCTTGAATGAGTACTTCACCTTGAAATAGGCGTGGCTGGTATCCAAGACGTCGGAAATCAGGAACGTGGTCTTGCATGTTTTGGACCCGTCAACGTCCCGCTTGGTGGGCAAGAGCCTGTAGTCGACTTCATTTTGCGAGACACTGGCGCTAAGGGTCACGCTATCGAGATAGGTAAAAAAGATGTCGGACACGTCTTCAGATCCATTTGAGAACGTCGTCGCGAGCGAAAAAGAGGCGGCCCCGTCGAGGTGATTTGCAATCCTGTCATTTGAATCGTTCAAATTGATTGTGAAGTTGATGATGACGTCGCCTTTTGTAACGATCGTATCATTGGAAATGATTCCGTCTTTGCAATAGTTAAAGATAGTAGCCGTCCCGTAATTTATGTAATTGTTGACGTCCACTATCCCAGCCGCGCTCACATCGAATTGGGCTTCGCCTACGCCGCTAGCGCCTATGCTCCAGGCGGAGAAGCCGATCGAAACTAGAGAAATATTACTTAATAGTAATACCCCCCCCCGCAAGCCTTTGCGTTATGAGCTTTTTCAGTGAAAGTTTCTTCTTCATGCGACCCCGTCTCTCAAGATTGGCTTATTCTACCACACAATATTCCAAACCGGAAATTTTCTCGCACAGCGACTGCGTTTTGTCTAAAAGGTAAAGAAAATTTGAAATATAACCCGCCGTTCCCCCAAGAAAAAGGAGGAATGTATCCTTCATGCCTAAAAGCCAAATCAAACAACGAAAAACGTCGCCTCAGAGCTCAAAATCAATAAAAACCGTTCAGAGATGTCTTGAAAAATGAATCGTATATGATTGTGTGATAAAGGTTGGTTCAAAAAAGGATTTCCCAACTTTTTTGTAAATCAGGAAACCCCTCAATTTTTTATCGATTTTCGGCCTTTTTCAGCCGTTTTTCTTACTCAGCAACACCACAGTCTCATCATGCGTTGAGATTAAACTTGTATGCGTCTTTATAACGTCGGGACGCAATTTTGCGTATGTATTTTTCTAGGGTTGAAGCTATTTAAATTCCATATCGGTCGCTAATGTTTGTCGGCTATCATCATCGACTTTTCTCTATTTTCTATAATACATTGCGTCTTTATAAGAACCGATTTTAATGATTTTGCCTTCTTTAAGTAATTTAGAAAGAACCATCTCAATTAATTGCTCACTTGTATCTGGTAATTGATCTCGTATTGTTCTTTTAGAAATAGGAATAAAAGCATTCAACAAAAGCGCTTCAATTCTTTCTGATTTAGATAACTTCTTATCAATTTGAGAAAAGACGTTCTCGTCTAATTTTGTATAGCATTCGTAAAGAATTTGAATCATATATAGCATAAACGGCTCGTAATTGTTTTTACCATTTTGCCAATCAATAGATGATTCTTGAAGAGTGCGATAGTATTCACCTTTATTCTCATTAATCATGTTTTCAATTGAAACAAATCTTCCAATATCAAAGCCGCGTTTATATAAAAGAAGTAACGTTAATAATCTAGACATTCTTCCGTTGCCATCATCGAATGGGTGCACACATAGAAAGTCCAATATAAAACATGGAATTAACAATAACGGATTTATATTTGGATTATGGCTTGCTTCGTTAAAAGCAATTAACATTTGATCAATTGATTCTTCGACGTCTTTTGGTGCAGTAGGAACAAAAACAACATATTTTTTGCCATTTTTAGTTTCACTGATGAAGTTGGGTTCTTTTTTAAATCTACCCCTGTTCTCACCTTCAGCAACATCTAACAATTGTTTATGAAGTGATAATATGGTCGTTTTATCAAAGATAATTTTCTCATAAAAAGTATGTATATTAATTAAAACGTTTCTATAACCAATAATTTCCTTTTCGGGATGGTTAAAAGCCTTATTGTCACCCGCAGCAATTTCATCGATACGCTTTTCTGTTGTATGAATATTTTCAATAGCGTTACTGCCTTTGATTGAATCTCTAATAGCTTTCTCTTTTAACTTATTAAAAAGTTTTGGGTTGCTATTCAATCGCACACTTTCCTTGCCTTTAATATCATAAATAAGAGCGATGAGATTTAACAATTTGGCAGGGACTTGATTTTCCAAAAATGAATAGTCGAATTTTCTCATTAACCTTTTCTCTTTTCTGCTTAAATTATAACTTATATTAGGCAGTAAACAACAATTTTTGGGTAGTAATTTATATGCAAAAATGTGAAACTTTTTAAGATGAAAATGTTAGTTTTCGTTTCACATTTTTAGCTTTCGAACTAGCCAATCTTTTTCGGCCTTTTGAATCAAACTATACCCCGTTTTTGTCCCTTTTTAGGCCGAAAAATGATTTTTCTGGTTGGGTGTATAGTTGCACTGTATCCTGAAAACGCAAAAATCAGAAATCGTAATTCCACGGAAAAAACGATGATTACGGGCTTCCAGATCTGCTCCCCCATGCGAGCAAAGGTCTTATTTTATCGCTTTACCGCCATTTGAGGCGTTTTGCGTTGTAGCAACACCATCGTCTCAACATGCATAATTTATTCTCAAAAACATGTCCCAAAAACAACCAAAGTTATGAAGTCGACCTCTTTTGTAGACCGTATGGCTGACAGCGCAACAGGTGAAAGGTATCTACCTTATTAGAAGACGATGGAGTATATATGTTTTTTCATAGCACCAGTCAATAGAAATTTCAGCGTTTTTGCTTTCCTCTTTTAGTCTTGCTTTATCTCCCAATGCCCGGATTTTCCGCTTCCGACATATCGGATTGAATCCATCGTATTCCAATATCTTTGGACACCTCTAAGAGGCACTCCTTAATATGCTGCGATTCCCTTTCTTGTAATACTTGGAAGTTTTTCTTCTTTGCAATGACCCTTTTGATAGAGAAAGCCTTATCTATCATTGCTCTTTCTTAATCTAAAGAAGGAACTCCTTGATTTGCTATTTCCAATTCTTTCTATTGTCCTATTATCGATCAACGGATTAATAACTCGTTCTATAAAATAGGCTCTGCTTTTAAACACGGATTCTTTTTTGCAGTTCTCTAATGCCTAGATTCCCCTTGCTCAGGATTGTAACAACCCTTTGTTTTTCTTTTTCGATCGGATTAACGAAAATATCATCAAAATCCAATCCTTGCTTTTCCCAAAGCAAATCGAACAACCGTATGATAAGGAAACCGGAATAAGAAAGAACAATGGGCTTTTTATCTTCAGAAGCAGTGTCATACGCATCATTTCAATATCATTACTCTTGATTACTGTTCAACGTAATGAACAGAAATGCCAAGTCATTCTGTCAACCACAAAGCTTCTCAAGCAGTCCCTTAAAATCCGTTTTCTTACCCCACCAAACTTTATTACCCACATCATTGATGAAGTTGAATGGGATTGTGACGGTGATGTCGTTGTCGGAGAAATCAAAAGCCCCTTCGCCATACTCGGAAGAAATCACGGGGATCCCACTTCCCGTTTTCTCGCTGATGTGCAGCTGCAGGAATATCTCCGATAGTTTCTCATTCACGAGGGAGGAGTGGCCGCTGAAGAAGCAGGCCTTCGTCTGCAATGGCGCCAAGCCTCCTCTTGAGAGTATTTCGATCCTGTCAGAATATACAGTAATCATTGGTTCATTGCCATCCACCAATTTGTTGTGGAGGAAGGCATTGATGACGGCCTCTCGGAAGGCATCCATGTTGAAAAGCCTGACTTCCTTTCAACAATCCTATTCGTTTCATCGGCCTAGAAGATGTTGAGGACGTCGCCATAGCGGAGAACCTCATCCAGAGAATAAAGCAAGCACTGATATCCAAATTCCCTATCTAACGGAATAGAGCTTAGATGCTTTCGTTTTCCCCATGAATATCGCCACCCTTATTGGCATCTCAGAATTGTCAGAGAGAAGCTGCGCGAGAAGGTTGTATTTCCCATCCTTGTTCCGCAGATCCAGATTCTCCTCAAACGTCTCTTCTCTGAGTTTAAGGCCTTTCATCCCGTAATACCCGAAAAGCTGGTTGAACGTCAGATGCTGCCTTTTTGACCTCACCGTCAAAATGGAGGGCATGCCGAAGGTGAGGACGGAGAAGAGTTTCGCTTCCCTTTGGGGGTATTTGGATAGCTTCTCTCTGCTTGAGCCGATCCTTATGTATCTGACGCCCTGAAGCCGGACATATTCAAAAAATTCGAATTCGTGACACGTGCAAAATGTTTAGTGGGCACTCTACCCCTGCGAGCATAGAACGCGGAAAACGTTATCGGCCACAAATTCTAGAGAAATACACATAATTGGGGATACTCCCAGTTATCTTCCCAAGAAACTGAAAATTGCCTATTTCTTTGCAACGATACACAGCCAATGCTTCTTAGCATCGGAATGGCTTTCAACGTTGCGGAATCCCACTGCTTCCAGCGCAGTGCGGAGCTGCTTCTCATTGTAGATTTTCATACCGCTGATTTTCTCCGCCCATTTTTCATCTGCGGCATTTGTTCCATCGCTCTCGTTGCAAATCATAAATGTACCGCCACTTTTCATAACACGGTTCACTTCGGCAAAACACTTTTCCAGTCCTGGCCAGAAGTAGACCGTCTCAAAAGATGACACGCAATCAAAGGACTCATCAGCAAAGGGCATGGACGAAACATCGCCTTGAACTATGTCGCACTTCCTCTGCTTAATGGCAGCAGCATTTAGCTTTCTGGATTCCGCCACGCTGACCTCTGAATAGTCCAGCCCCGTCACGTGGCCATTTACACACTTGTCCAACCATTTAGCGATATTCGCTCCACCTCCGCAGCCGATGTCTAACACCTTGGCATCCGGCTTCGCGCAAATCTTGGTGAATCCCCACTGCGCCAACTTGCTATGACCCATATTCATCATCTTCACCATCAATTTCCCACCAAACCCCTGCGGCTTGCGAGTGTTTTCGAAAAAACCCATAAATACCTCCTATTTATATTTCGATTTGGACTTATTTCTTAAACGGCTCAGAATGTGAACCAAGCCGATAAAGCATCAAAACAAGCACATCTCCATGAATCTCATAAATGAGCAGCCAGTCCGGTTCAATGTGGCACTCACAAGTACCATTATAGTTACCTGTGAGATCATGATCCCGATATTTTGCATCCAGCGTACCGCCATTCGCCAGAACATCGATTACCTCAAACAGTTTATCCAAATTCTCGTTTTGATTCTTTGCAAGCTTCAAATCCTTTTTAAACCGATTGGTAAACTGCACACATATTTCATACTTCAAGCGCCATCTTCAACGCATCCATACTGGAATATCTCAGTGCAGAAGGCCCTGGAAAAGGCATCTAGTTATTGACTTTGACAATTCAGCGCCTAGCTTAACACCGCCTGTGGCTAACTTTAATGCTTATGGTCGTAATGACAATCGCAATACTTGTCACCTTCTGCAAGGGTGCATTCACGAGTGAAAATTGTGTCATTCATTGCTGCCATGTCGTAATCTAGCGTGCACATCGCAGGAATATATTCTTTCAATCCGAGTTTTGCCATAAGGGAACAAATGCCGCAAGTATAGAAATACGCACTATATTGATTGAGAGTCCTCCCATCCTCCACGCTAAATTTCCAAGAGTATGGATTCGTATTCTTCTCACTCTTCTTGGCTTGTTCTTTGAGTTTCTCTCTACCCTTCTTTGTATATGGTTTACTCTTCTTGGATGCCACTTTCGTCAAAAAGTTCTCGCACATCGCCTTGCGATAATATATCCTCACCTCTTCCAGGTCGTATTTGTTTTTAACGGATAGCAGAATGGCCGAAAGCATTGCACAGCTAAGAATATTGGTCAAAAAACGATCCCCTTTTGCAAAATCATCAACACCGGCAAGAATTTCTTTGTACTTCTTGCGTGCGTCTCTCATGACTTTTTTAGGATCTTCCTCCCTGAAAGTCTCATTGAGTTGTTTTTGGAACGTTCCTTTGTATACAGCCCACATTAGCTTTGGCATGAAAGAGTATTTCATTTTTCAATCCATTCCTTTACGGCTCTTGCAACGTTTCTTTCGATGTCGATGCGCGTTTCCTTGCATTCCTTAGGAAATTCCCTTGCCGCATGGAAAGCGAGCTTCAAAAGCAATCCAGAGCCTACTGGAAAAACACTTTTTAGCAAGCTTTCAGGGAAGACGTAATGCGTCCCATGCTCATACACATAGAATCCAACGTCCGATGAATGCTCCCTTTCGGAAAGGCGTTTTTCGGCACGCCTAATGTATTTCGCCGCGTCCCATAAGGCATCGTCTTCCGCACCAATGAAAATAAGTTTTCCCTTAATTTTCTCGATTTTGATGAACTCCTCTTCTTGAATGGGGTGGGACTTTTCCGAATCGTCGAATATCTTGCGCGAATTGATCATATCACCATTTTTCTTTGATTCGGCTTTGATCGTGTGCCAATATTCTGGATGCTTATAGCAAAACGGCATATAAGGGAGAGGCTTACCGCGATAAGCAAATAAGGATTCCCCCTCAACCGGCCACTCACCGCATCCGTCCTTTTTGCCTTGGGCAAAGCCTTGCCAAACAAAATCGCTTGGAGTAAAAGCGAGAGTCAAAGTGATGTCCGGAAAATAGGAAGCGGCGGTCAAAGCAAGCGTTCCCGTGGTGGATGCGCCAACGATTCCAATCTCGTTGTTGCCATTGCCTTTGAGCCACTTTATCGCATTTTCTATCCTCTCCAATGGATAGTTGTGATGGCTGTAATCTTTTTTCGCAGGGGACATGGTCAGCACATTAACGCCTTGTTTTTGCAACCATTTAACGCCACACCTTGCCATGTGATCCTCTGCGTCGTCGCCAAGCATAGCGATAATTGCGACGTTCGACGGCGTTTTGTTTTTCCAATACGCTCCGTGAAACCCGTCTTTTTCAGCCTCAAAACAAACTTTTTTCATAACTTCTCCTTAAAATCTATCCTCACGATCTGCATTCTCATGATGTTATCCCCAGCTTTGGCAAGGAGCCGGAAGAAACCGCGGACCGATTCATCTTTTAAGTTGTTATAACCGAGCATATACCCTCGGCTCGAAACGGTGATTTTATCGCTCCATGCGGATAACTCTTTCCTTGCGTCAGATACGGCGAAATACGCTCCTACGTCTTTGATTTTCGCAGTTTTCAACCATGTTTTCGCTATCATCTTCACGGCGGTTTTGTTTGCCCCGTCAAAGATGATCCTTCCACCAGGAAAATGGGATGCCATTTCGCATACGAGCGCCTTTACCTGTTCTTTAAGAAAATAGTAAAACACTCCCGAGGCAAAGAAGACAGCCCCGTTTGTTGCATCGATTTTTTCAAACCAACTCGTATCATTCAAATCGCACGCTATGTTTTCTTCGCGTTCGCCCGCCGGCAAAAGTTCGTTCCTGACATCAATCACGCTTTCGAAATCAAGATTGTATATCTTACACTCGCCGTTATCGCACTTTCTGCCCGTATCGTCTAACCCACAGCCGAGGTTGACAATCGCTGACTTCGGATTCGTTTTCAAGTAGTCTTTTATTTCGTAGGCAAGATCATTTTGGCGCGTTGCAACTTCGAGAAACCCGAAGCGGTACATGGTCTTGCCTGAAGTTTTTTCCACCGACGAAAAGTCATAATCGATTTGATCAATAATCCTTTCAGCCGTCTTATCCTCGTACAAATTCGGAAAAATTTCTGCCGCTTTCTTTCTTGCATATAGTGGAATCACAAGCGTTTCCGCACGGTGTTTTTTTCAATAACATATTTCATAGGAATGCTCCTCAATCATTTCAGTATCAATGCCATTATTCCGGCAAGAACGGCAGATATTGCCGCCATGCCAGCAATTCCGAAAGGCCATTTCACTATCTTATCATAGCAGTCATTTATTTGGTCACGGTAGTTGAGGTTCGGCAGATACACGATGAAGAAGTTCTCGCTGTCGTAGAACTCAGGCTCCTTCCCGGTGCCTTTGTAGGCGTTCAGGGTCCTGGGTATCCCCGTCCCGTAATTCTCGATAAGGCCGAGTTTGTCCAGAAGATGGACCAATCTCTCGTTTCTGTAGGTCTGCACCCCTTTAAGCATATCCTCGAGCGTCGTCTTGTATAAACCGCCGGGGCTGGTTATCTTGGCTTTGTCCCTGTAGAACTCGACCTTGATGTTCGACCGGATGAAATAGTTCGTGTGGCAGAAGGCGTTTAGGACGATCTCGCGCAGGGAATTCCCGGGGTAGGACGGCGTCTCGATCCTCTTCTCTAGGTACCCTTGTTGGTTCTTTTGGAAGAGGAAATGCCTGTAAAAGTAGTCAAATGAGGCTATTTCGACCAATTTCGGACCTGTTTCCGACGTAACGAGGCAATCGTCTCTACACGCATCGTTCCCACATGAAATACATGTTTACGGAGCCGAGGCAGACTACGGAATAGACATGTCCACTGACGTGTGATTTTTCACATGTCTACTGGATGGTGAATACGAGATCCCTAGTATGAGAAAACTAATGAAACAGAAAAGTTATAGCATTACATGATTTCCCAACGACCTGATTTTCCGCTTCCGATATAGCGGACGGACTTGACCTGGTTCATATACCTCCGGATCCTTCTTGGCGAAACGCCGAAGTACTCCGCGATTCCCCTCGTGATTCTTTCGTTGCTCTTTATGAGCTTTTTGAGTTCCTCTTTATTGAAAGAAGGATGAGTGCCATTGAGTGACATCGCATTCATTGAGTGCAAAACGGCTCTTACGCCAAAGAGGATTTATCCAAGATGCCTATTTGACGATTTTCCAGCTTCCCTGCTTTTTTGATCCTTTCCTCTCGACGATTCCTTTGTCCTGAAGCGATGCGACGATTCTCGAAGCGGTCCTTCTGGATATCCCCATCCTGTCGCCAGCGTCAGACAACGATATGCTTGGGTTAGAAAGAAGGATGCCGAGTAAAGTGAGCTCGTTGGCCGTAAGATTATCGTTTTTTAATGTGCCATTTAATGTGCCATTTAATGTGCCACGGTTCTTCATGACCTTCTTGTTGAAAGGGATGGTGACCTGAATGAATCCGTCCTGGATGTCGAAGGCTTCCTTGCCATAGGCGGAGATGATCTTCACGGTTCCATGGCCGGTTTTCTCCATAATTTCCAAATCCTGGAAGACTCTCATCAGAGCGAGGTTTCTAGGAACGCTGATTCCCTGAAGGAACCTTTCCTTCGTCTGTGAATATGGCATACCACCATAAGATAAGATCTCAAGCCTGTCATCGAACATGCAGAAAAGCAATCATTCCATAGCTTTCCAATATCCGGATTTTTTCGACCCAATTCTTTCTATCAGCCCATGTGATTTCAGGGATTCAATAGCCCTGTCTACCGTCGATTTCCCGATATGAAGTTCTTTGGCGATTTGAGTTTTTGTTATATTGGGGTTATCTCTTATGAGGCCGAGCACCTTTTCATAGTTATCAGGCAATTCTTTTTTATTACCCCATTTATTACCCCATGAGGCGATATTTAACCTGTGAAACGGGATAGTGACCTCAATGCCATCATCAAGAAACTCAAAAACCTGTTTTCCATAGGAATCAACGATTCTTGGGACCCCTCGCCCCGTTCTTTCGGAAATATGAAGTTGGAGGAATATGTCGGATAGTTTTTTGTTGACAGGAACGGATCTTCCTTGAAAAAAGCCCTGAATCGACTGGCCTTTTGCAAGCTTACCTCTGGAAAAAATAACAATCCTATCCGAATAGATTGTAAACATCGGCTCCAATAGATTCATCCAGTCATTGTGGACAAAGGCATTAATGGCCGCCTCTCTGAAGGCGCCCGCATCGAACAGAGGAACTTCTTTTCTTTCGACGATTCTTCCGGATTCATCCGCCTGGGGGACGTTGAGGATATCCGCGTATCTCAGAATGTCATCCACGCTAAGCAAAAGGCATTTGTGCCCGAATTCCCTCACCGTGTACATCGAGTCGACTTTCGTTTTGCCAAGAAATGTCGCAACGCGGATGGAAATGTGCGAATCGTCCGAAAGCAATTGGGCCATGATGTTGTATTGCCCGTCTTTTGTAAGAAGCCCAAGATTCTCCTTGAAGCTTTCTTCCCGGAGAGGGATTCCTTTGGCAACGTAATATACTAGAAGCTGGCTAAATTTTCCGCTTCCGACATATCGGACAGACTTGACCAGATTCATGTATCTTTGGATTATTCTTGGAGAAACGCCGAAGTATTCGGCCATTTCTTTCCTTGCGATTCTTTCGTTTCTCTGTATCAGCTTTTGAGCTCGTCTTTGCTGAAGGCAGGATGAGTGTCAAACGGCTCTTGGCACGGCTTCCATGACCTCTTTATCAAACGACGAAGGATTGATAACAAAATCATCGACCATTAATGGTTTCGATCAATCGTCCTTCATAGTTGCCTTTGTTCAAGCCGATTCTCTCAATGTATCCTATATTAGATATGCCACTATTATTTTTTCTCTTCCAAAATCGATAATGGTACATCGTATATGACATCAATGGTATTTCCGGCAGCATCTACAATCTCAAGATAGGCGTCGGTGTTTTCGAAAATCTCAACGATAACGCCGGTCGTTCCTTTAGGATAATTATTGAATTGTTCTTTTAATTGGACCATATCATATAATTTCATAATTACTCTCCTTTCTTTCCTGGGTAAATAGTTATTATTCTATATTTTTCTGCTCCACGGTCTTTCTGAATTGATACTACGATATTAACTTCTTTATACTCTCCAGATATTGATTTTATTTTCTCATGAAATTCGAGAACTCTACCATATTTTGTTGTTGTATCTTTGACCGGGATTTTTCCATTAATAGCATCCGAAACATTATCAAATAATTGTTTTGGTTTATCATGTGTATAACCCAGTACATTTATGAAAAATTTGGCTTTAGACCCACCAACAGGATGATTTATATTAAGAAGATAATTTTCTAGTTTAGATTTTGACAAATCATAACTTAATTCGTTCTTGTCAAATTCTTTTCGGTTATATTCATCTTTTTCCTCGAGTTCCTTTACTTTATCCTCATATTCATAATTCTCAAACGACAGCTGACCAGATCCAGAAGTACCAAAGAAAAGTCCTGTTTTCTTATATCTTCCCATTCTTGTTGCCTCCTAATGCGAGATTTCTCAGTTTGAGAAGATTGTCAGGAATCAAAATTGTGATTCCCTTAGCTATAGCAAATTGAAAGATATCCAACACCTTTCCATTGTCGATTGAAACGCTATAGACCACAATCGTATGCAGCTTTGCTAACCTATTTGTGACCATATAGAGTGCCTTTTTCAGCAAAGCCAGCTGTTGATAATCATTCATGGAGCCTTTTACAGAGAAAGCGACCATTTCGCAATCCTCCAAACCATCAAGGTTATATCCAAATGATTTCTCATCAGCATATGTGATATTCGGAATGACAAGTGCGTTGCATTCGATGGTAAGCCATATCGATACGATTCTAGCCCTATTGATGTTGTATGCATTAGTAGTATCAAGGCCATCTCCGCACAAAGAGTAATCCGGAGCAATGAAATACTTGATTCCATTGAATCTCTTCTTGTATTCGTTCAATAATCTTTCATCGCCATAATAAATAGCGTTCCACAGCCCATTTTTCCCATCAAACTTGTCATCGAATTCATAAAAACACAAAGCAGTGTTCTCAGTTTTGTGATACTCGCCGGGTTTGGAATACAACGCTAGGTAGTCAATATCAATATTGCTTGGTGAAATAACGCGAAGCATATCCCTATTCCCTATTGTATAGGTTTTATTAGTCCACTTGATGTAATTGAGATTCAACTTCTTTTGGAGGTTTGAATTTGTCCTCGAAAATACAGACTTCTTTTTATTATTGAAATTAATAGCCATAAAAAACACCTTTCTGGCAAAAATGCCAAATATTTTTGACTTTTTGCTAAATATAGGCTATAAATTCAATTGTTCAGGTTGTGATATAGCGATATATCATAGCAACAGCGTTGCCTCAATTGGTGACGCTTATTTTATTTAGTTTTTTCGTTTGTTGGTTTCAAATATCTTTATTAGTCTCCTTTCCGCTTTCGTAAGAACTTCGTCTTTTCTCTTCTCAATTTTTATTAGAAGAATGTTTGCGTAGCTATACGAAATTTTGAAAGCTGATACCAAATCTGAAGCAGTCTTTAATTTGTAGTAGATCATGAATGCCTGTGGGCAATAAAACTCTTTAGCAAACATATCAGCTTCACTTTTTTCGCGAGAGGTTTCCACTTCGGTTGTTAAGTTATGTCCTAAGCATACATGGCCTAATTCATGTGGAAGAGTAAATTTGATCCTTTCCTTAGGATGAATTCGATCATTGAAGAATATTTCCACTTTGTTATTTCTTGGATTTATCCATGTGAATCCATCTTCATCATAATGGACCAGCAATTCCTTATTTTCGTATGAGGAATAAGGAATTAGATTGATATCCAGTTTTCTTATAGCCTTTTCTAAGTCAAAACCGAATTCGCTTATTTCTAATTCTTCATACAAATCGGCAATTAAATCAATCAAATCTTCTTTATTCATTTGTGTTCAAAAATCAGATTAATCAGTTCTTGCTTTTCTTTGTCTGATAGTTTGCTTCCACTTCTGGCAAGCAACGCCGTCTTACAAACATCGTAAGTGCTACCATCCTTTTCTTCAATACCTAGCAACTGATACATACTTACATCAAGTGCTCTTGATATCTTAGAGAGAATATCAGTTCTAAGCGGCTTATCAGAAGAAAGATATTTTGACATTGCTGATTCGGAAATGCCGCTCATTCTACATAAATCTCTCTGATTTATTTTCCTCCTTTCTAACTCTTTTTTGATGTTGTCTCCTACTTTTGGCATCCTTTTCCCTCCCAAGCCCATTGCAGAGCTAATATATTTATAAACTTTCCAGAGTGGAAAGTAAATAGCAAAATAAGAAAGTCTCTGTTTTTATATGAGATTTAGCATATTCACCATAGCAATTACTTTATTCGCTCGAACATCAAAATCGAATTTTTCAACGACAAGGTCAAGATAACCAACCCCGGAGGAATCTACCAGGCAACCCTGGAACAGATCATGTCCGGCATCCAGACTTACCGAAACCCTAGACTGGTCAATATTCTCAGCAAACTGCATTACATCGAGAACTTCGGCACCGGCATCCCTAGAATCCTTCAGGCATATGAAGGCGCGGACAAGCAACCCGTTTTCAATCCAAGTGGCAATTTCTTCATGCTGACTTTGCCGAACCAAAAACTATGCTGACCCTGTAAATGGCCCTGTAAAAATCAGGAGCAAAAAATCGGAGACTTGGAATTGATTATCCTACAGACAATACAGCAAAACCCAAGAATCAGCACAAGAAATCTACTTAAGCTAACCCGAGAAAAGCAGCCTGAAGCCACGTTAGACACATTGAAAAACAACATAAAAGAAAATTGCAGGACTATATCGAATTCAAAGGCTCTCAAAGGAAAGGCGGCTATTTCATCAAGGGAAGAAACCAATAATCTAACTGCTGTTTGCCGAAGGACTTCATATGTTCCCGCTTGCCTTTCGTAGTCACTAGATACCTGTACAAGACATTGGGGGTGCAGATATGTTTCCTCATATTAGTAAAAGCCGTTTTTCTTCGTTTTCGGAAGAATCCGAGCCGATTTTCGGCAAAGAAAAAAGAGCCTCAACCTTTTTGGATTGGTCAAAACTCTCGATTTTTAGCCTTTTTTAACTGTTTTTGACGTCCTTTCGACAGAGCAACGTGATGCACTCAACATGCGCCGTTCTTGGGAACATATCAACTGGCTGGATAGTGTCTATAGAGTAATCGCTTAACAACTCTTTTAGGTCTCTTGCTAAAGAAGATGGACCGCAAGCTATATAAAGCACCTTACGAGGTTTCAGCTCTTTGATCGCTTCAAGGAACTCTGGTGTAGATCCTTTTCTTGGTGGATCCATGAAAAGAACATCCACTTTCATTCCTAGTTTTGCATATTTTTGAATGAAAGAGGTCGCATCATCTTCATGAGCCTCAAAGTTTCTTATTCCGTTTCTTTTTGCGTTCTCAATAGAATCTTTAACCGCTTCGGGGACGAGTTCAACAGAGATTGTTTTTTGAGCGTATTTCGAGGCGATAAGTCCAATCGTTCCAATTCCTGAATAGGCGTCTAAAACCACGTCTTCTTTCTTTAAATCAGCAAGTTCCATGGCTTTCTTATAGAGTATTTCTGTCATTTCAGGATTCACTTGATAGAAGGAACGTGCAGATATTTTAAAAGAAAGACCACATAGTTCATCTTCAATATAGCCAGGACCATAGAGAACCACTTCTTTGTTCCTTAAGATAACATTGGTTTTCTTTCCGTTTACGGATTGAATCAAAGTGGTTATTTGAGGGCAGCATCTTTGAACCATCATGATTAATTTATCTCTATTCGTAAAATTCAAATCTTTTGTAACTAACACACATAAGACTTGTTTCTTGTGATATGAGGTGCGGATCAAAAGATGTTTCAATTCTCCTGTGTCTGTTTCTTCCTCATAGGGAGGAATTTCTAAATCACGAACAAGAGCTAATATCTGGCTAGAAATATCGGCAGCTCTGCCATCTTCAATTAAGCATTTTTTAACGGGAAATACTACATGGGTCCCTTCTTTATAGAATCCAAGCACAGTGGAATCGTTTTTATCTTTCCCGAAATGAAGTTGAATCTTATTTCGATAATGGGTTGGTTCTTTCATTCCGATTGTAGGATACACGTTAGCATCAACGCCAGTGATTTTATGGAGTTGGTTTTGGATTAAAAGACGTTTATGCTCTTTTTCTTTTTCGTAAGAATAGTCTTGGAAAAGACATCCGCCACATTGTTTAAAATATGGGCATTCGGACGGGATACGATCTTTAGAAGGCTTGCTAAGAGAAACTAGCTTTCCAAAATATTGGCCATTCCTTTTATAAGAAACAAGGACCTTACCTTCCTCTCCAGGATAAAAGTCAGGGACATAGATGACTTCGTCCTTGTATTTGGTTTCTCCTAAACCTAAATACGTTAATTTGTTGCATGTTCCTTCGAAAGTGTTTTGAAGGAGTTCGTCTTTCTTTTTCATAAATAATCGTCTTTCTTTATTTTAAAGCCCCTTTATGGAGACAGGCATTAGCTCCGTCTTCATTGGCTTTCATTAAGATTTCTTTCCAATTTTCAATTGAAAGAGAATAAGGATCAAAACAATGTTCTAGTTCCAACAAGATTCTAGCAAAGAAGGCATCCCCTGCTCCGGTAGAATCAAGGACGTCTATCTTCTTTGATGGAACAGAATAATGTTCGTTACCGATATAGACATCACTTCCGTTAGAGGAACGAGAAACAAAAAGGATACTCTTTTCCTTCATATAACGGTTCTTAAGTTCCTCAGGACTCATCCCTAAGAATTCAAGATCTTCTTCACTAGCCTTAAGAAAATCAACGCAAGGGCAGGCCTCTTCAAATACACATCTCGCTTCTTTTTGATTTTCAAATAAAGTGGGACGTATGTTTATATCTAAGGAAAGATAAATGCCTTTCTTTTGAGCAAAAACGCTCGCTTGCTTAAAGAAGGTCCTACCTTCATCTTCACTAAGCATCAAGGAACCAATATGAAGAATATCCCCCTTATTCAAAGAGAAATCGTTCAATCTCTCGCTAGAGAGATGAAAATCCGCTCCACGGAGAAAAGAAAAACTTCTCTCGCCATTTCTTAAGGAGACTAACGCTAAGGTTGTTGGATATTCTGTTTCATCCAGCAATAAGGTCTTAAAAGGATACGCTTCGGCCTCTTTTCTTAAAAAAGAGCCAAATCCGTCTTTGCCAATCGCTCCATAAAAAGAAACATTTCCACCATTACTAGCGATATTCGCTGCAACATTAAAAGGAGCGCCGCCAATCCTAGCGTTCATATCTAAGGAAGAAAGATTTTCTTTAGCGTAGATATCTAACAATATTTCACCGACAGATAGAATCATCGTTTTCTCCTTTCATGTTGCTATTATTAAAACTAGAAAGGGTGCCACATAGGGCACCCATGTATGTGTTTTCCTTAATTATGCGGCCGCTTTTTCTTTAGGTGCCTTCATCAAGTTTTGAATGAATTCCACTTCTTTTGCTTCATCTAAGCGTGGGAAGAGTTGCTCACCCTTATTCACCACTTGTCCACCTAAGCTTCCAAAATGAGTTGTCGTTTCGTAATTTCTCATGGATGCAGGGACGCCGAGTTGATCAAATAGTTTTTCACTCTTAGTAACAAGAATTGGGGAAAGCAAGCTTCCAGCTAAGAAGATGACGTTTGCTAAATGAGACATACAAGAAGCAAGCTCCTCTTTCTTTGCAGGATCTTTTGCTAAAACCCATGGTGCGCTTTCTTCGATGTATTTATTAGCGGCAGAAACCAAATCCATAACGGCTGCATACGCTTCCGTAACCTTTAAATCATCATTTAGAATCTCATATGACTTAACGGTCTTTTCCGCCATTTCTTTTAAGGCTTCATCTAAGGAGTTAAGTTCTCCTTTGTATTCAGGAATTACGCCATCGAAATACTTAATAATCATCGAAACCGTTCTATTCAAAAGGTTCCCGAAGTTATTAGCCAAATCGATATTCAAACGTTCTACGAATTGCTCTGGGGTGAATTGACCATCCTGTCCAAAGACAATTTCTCTTGCGAGGTAATAACGAACGGCATCCACGCCAAAACGTTCGACGAGTGGAGGAACTGGAATAGCGTTCCCCTTCGATTTGGACATTTTCCCATCTTTCATCATCATTAAGCCATGGACGAAGATGCGGGATGGCTGACGTAAGTTCAAAGCCTTTAAAAACATTGGCCAATAAATCGTATGGAAACGAGTAATATCCGCACCAATTAAATGAACGATTTCTGTATTTGGGTCCATCCAATAGTTTTGGAATTTAGAATCGTCTTCTTGTAAATATCCTAAAGCAGTAATGTAGTTTGTTAAGGCATCTAACCAAACATAGATAACATGTCCTGGCGCTTCTTTAACAGGAATTCCCCAATCAAAGGAAGTGCGGGTAACGCATAAATCATTCAAGCCAGGTTTGATGAAATTGTTCACCATTTCCGTTTTTCTTCCGACAGGAGTAATGAATTTTGGCTCTGTATCAAAGATATGTGTCACATCATCAACATACTTAGAGCAACGGAAGAAATAAGCTGGTTCTTCTTTTTGTTCACATGGACGGTGACAATCAGGGCAAAGATGATCTTCCCCTTCCACTTGAGTATCCGTCCAGAAAGTTTCTTCATGAACGCAATACCATCCCTTGTAAGAAGATAGATAAACATCGTCGTTCTCTAAGAATTTGCTGAAGATTTTTTCAACAGTCTCATAGTGACGAGGTTGGGTGGTACGAATGAAATCATCATTAGAAATACACATCGTTTCCCAAAGAGAAGTAAATTTCTTAGCAACATTATCCACAAATTCTTGTGGGGTGACGCCTGCTGCTTCCGCGTTTTCTTGAATCTTCTCGCCATGTTCGTCAAGACCGGTTAAGAAATAAGTATCAAAACCCCTTAATCTTTTTCCTCTCGCGATAATATCTGCCATGGTTGTGCAATAGGCGTGTCCAAGGTGTGGGGAAGCGGATGGGTAATAAATAGGCGTAGTAATGTAGAATTTTTTGCTCATGGCAAATGAAACCTCCTTGCAAATAAAATTACATCGATAAAAAACGATAGAGATGAGCCCTATCGTTTTAAAGAATTAGTCTTCGTGATGGTGAGTGCTACTAGGACCTGTGGTAATTGCAGTATCACGGTAATCCCCTAGCATCTTGCTTCTGGTTGGATGACGAAGCTTGCGGATTGCTTTCGCTTCAATTTGACGAATACGTTCACGGGTAACATCAAATTCCTTACCAACTTCTTCAAGAGTTCTAAGACGTCCATCATCAAGGCCATAACGTAAACGTAAGACCTTCTCTTCGCGAGCAGTAAGACATTCACTCATAGCTTGATAGAGTCTTTCTTTCAAAAGAGACTTTGAAGCATATTCACCTGGAGAAAGTTCGGAATCATCACGAACGAAATCACCAAGTTTGGAATCATCTTCTTCACCGATTGGAGTATCTAAAGATACTGGTTCCAAAGCGATACGTTGAACATCACGGATTTGAGCTGGAGTTAATTCACCATTCATCTTTTCGGAAATTTCTTCCGGCGTTGGATCTCTTCCTAATTCCTGAACAAGAGCTCTTTGAACACGAGTCATCTTGTTAATGGTTTCCACCATATGAACTGGAATACGGATGGTTCTAGCTTGGTCGGCAATGGCTCTCGTAATGGCTTGACGAATCCACCATGTAGCATAGGTAGAGAATTTAAAGCCTTTGGTGTAGTCGAATTTCTCAACGGCCTTTAATAAGCCTTGGTTACCTTCTTGAATCAAATCAAGGAAAGGCATACCACGTCCGAGGTATTTCTTAGCAATAGCGATAACAAGACGAAGGTTACGATTAACTAAGGCGTCTCTTCCTTCTTTTCCTGCTTCGATAAGTTCATTTAAATGATCAATTTCTTTCTGATCACCTTTAGCTTGTGCTTCTGGGAGTTTTTTCTTTGCTTCTTCGCCATCAACTACGGCTTTTGCAAATTTTTGTTCTTCTTCCACCGTTAACAATTGATATTGTCCGATGTCTTTTAAATACATCTTAACGGAGTCGTTAACTTTTACATCGCCAGATTGAACATTAAGGAAGTCATCATCGATATCAGCCTCATCAACATCACCCATATCTTCATCAGATGGCTCGCTCATGAGCTCTTCATCGGTAGGTTCACTCGCTTCAGGAGCTTCATCGCCATTGACAATCTTGATATTTTCTTTGGCAAAATACTCCATCAATTCCTGGACGTCATTGTCCTCAAGTTCAAGACGATTCTTATCAATATAATCGTAGATTTCTTGTTGGTTGATGGAACCATTTTCTTTAGCACGTTTCAAGAATTCTTTCTTGATTGCTTCCATGCCAGCGACTTCTTCAGGGTCTTTTTCCTCTAATGGGTCAAAAAGTTCGTCGTCTTCTTTTTTAGCTTTTGTAGCTGTTTTCTCCTTCTTTGCTGTTTTAATTTCTTTTGTTTCTTTAGCTGTTTTCATCGTTATACCCCTTTTTTTATCATACGGCTTTTTTGGGTGAAAGTAAAAGAAAATCAAGGGTTTTATCTATTATAAATAGATATCCCTAGATTCTTCTTGGGATGAGAAAAGTGTTCATAAACATCCAAAACGCATACATGTCTCAAGTCTTTTTGTGTTTTGGTAAAGAAAAAGCCCTCACAAAGGAGAGCTCCATCTCAAATAGAATTTCCTGCTTATTTCTTGTTGGCTTTTTCAAGTTTTTTGTTGAACTTGTCAATACGGCCATCAGAAGAAACACTTCTTTGTTTGCCAGTGTAGAATGGGTGGCAGTTAGAGCAGGTTTCAACTTTGATTTCGTCTCCCATCGTGGAGCCGCTTTCAAAAGTAGCACCGCAGCTGATGCAAGTGACCTTGCAATGATGGTAGGTTGGATGGATTCCTTGTTTCATTTTCAATACTCCTTTCGCCTAGCTACGCAAAATGATAGCTAAGAGAGATACGCGCATTATCTTACCCAAAGAAAAGTAGAATCGCAAGATAAAGTGCACATCAAAGGAAAGGTCGACGAATCATTGCTAACAAAATGAAAAATAATGCGTTCTAATTATTTTTTAACATTTAAACAAAAATTAAGTATTTATCGGCATTTTTAAATTGTTTTAACAAAATTTCTATGTGTTATAATTGAGACCACTACTTTTTTAGAATAAAAAGTATGTGTCTTTGATAAAGGAGTAAAAACAATATGAAAAGCAAAATCTCAATTCTACTAGGCCTTTCAAGTTTAGCTTTGACATCTCTTGCCTCTTGTCAAAATAACAAAGATACAAATGTCGCCACAATTCGTATCGTTGATGGCAGCATCAAAACAAGTTACATCTTAAATGGCGAAGTAGACTATTCCACACTTAAAATACACACATTAAATGCAGCAGATCAGATCATCTCTACACTCGCTGCAAAAGATAACAAAGATAAAATCACCTATACAGACATCGACACAAGCGAATTGACCGATGGAAAGGTTTTCACCGTTACTTACAAGGAAGGTGATAAGACCTTTAGCACATCCATGAATTACAACGTTACGAATATCAAATACGAAATCACCTCCTGGATGCCAAATCAAAACTACACCGCCACCACTAGCACAAAAGGCAACAACAAGCTTTCGACTGCGGCCGATAAATTAGAAACAGGTTTAATGGAAGATGGCGAATACTATATTGGCAATAACAATGCCGTTGATTTGCTTCCTGTCATCAAAGCGATTAATCCAAATAATCCTTTAGATAATATCGATCTCGATACCATCCCTGATGGCGTTCAGGTCAAACTCACACAAGGCACTAACAACCTTAAGTTGGAAGATTATTTAGAAAACGTTAATGAATTGAAATCCAAAGGCATTGTCAAATTCAAAAACACTGTCACCGGAGATTTCACCTTAACTCTTTCTTCATCCGACCAAGATGCAGTCATTAAATATGACATGCACGTTGTGGATGCCTATAACGTTTCCACTCCAAAAGACATCTTTGCCATCGATAATGGCATTGGATGCGGAGACATGGGCCAAGATGGCACTTTCACCGAAAAATTAAAAGCTTATAAAACAGCAAACGGTCTTCCTAATGCAAAGGGTTTGGTTTTCCAAAACGATATTACGATTGGCCTATCCGATGTTCCTGCTTTCTATATGTGGGGAGATAAGGAAGGAAATAGAAAACCCACCAACGCTGGAGTAAATAATTCCTTAGTCGATTGGATTGGTTTATTCAATTACACCTTCTTAGAAGAAGGAAACGTAAACGTTTACGGAAACTCCCATCGTTTAATGCTTAACGATAAAGGAGATAATGCCTTCCCATATATTCTCACTGATAGCCAAACAGGCGCATTACAGCCTGCAAATAAGCCAATTTCTTCTCACGCTGCAATATTCTATGTCGATTTTGATGGCTCTAAAGTGAATCCTGCCAACTGCCATTTCAATATAGAAGATCTTATTGTTAGTGGAAATATGGGCGTAAGCGCAGAATCCACCATCAAAAAAGGCGGACCTATGTTTGTAAAAACAAAAGTTTCTTCTAAATTAAAGAATGTTAACTGCTCTAGCGTCTATATGTCTTTCATGATTTCTGGAGGCAGATGGATTGCCAATGACGATTCAAAGCAAAATGCTTTAGGTGAAATTGAAAATTGCCGTTTCTATAACTGTTTTAACGCAGGCGTTTATATCTATAACAACGGTGATTTAAAAGTGAGACATTCAGAAATGATTAAGTCTGGTGGTCCACTATTCTTCTTAAACCCAATGGTGAGCAAACTTCCTGCTTATAATCCAGCAGATTATCAAAGCAAAATCAATAAAGTCCCAGGCATCAAGGTGGATATCGACGAAGATTCTTTCTTCTCGAATTATACCGAAGGTGCTGGCGGATGGTTTGACGCTTATGAAGGAGCTTCAGCAAAAGCCTCTCAATTAAAAGCGCTCGATGTCATCTTTAACAAACAATTAGGAACTTCCTTCCTTAAAAACGATATGACTACGGGAACGGCTGTTCCAAAGTTTGACTTCTGGATGTTCTCTCTTCCAAACGGCAACGAAGAAGCGTTGAAACTTCCTGTAAATGATGGAGGTGTTAACGTCAACGTAAACAAGGGAAACAATGTTATTTATTCCACTCTTAACGGTGCTAGCGAAGTATGGGAGAAAGCCCTTCAATACAAAGCCAACCCAACCGATCCAACTGCCGCATTAGCATATGTCGATTCCGTCACAACAACAGACTTTGGAAACAACCTTTTCTGCAATGAAGCTTTTAGCAAACTCTCGAATGGTCAAGGGCTTGCTTTTAGAGCCTTAGAAGAAAACGGAAAAACGTCCTATGTAGCTCCAAATTCCGCCAATTTTGATTCTGCCCTTTTAGTAAACACCAAATATTCCATGTTGAATGCTTTAGGATACACGAATGAGCAACTCGCAGCCATGGGCGTTTCTGCCGCCCCGAGCGATGCGTTCAAAAAATCTGGTATTTTAGCCGGTGCTATAAACGATGCAGTTGCAGCTGGTGGCCCATCAGAGCCAGATAAATATCTTGGCGTCTGTAACTATGGCCTCGTTTTAGGCAATTACCACACCTTATAATCAAACATTTTCATTTATGTCATTCTTTAGAAGCAAAAAGAAAGAAGTTTTCATAGTATTGAGCGCTTTATGCGTCTTCTTTCTTGCGCTTCTATTGGGATTATTTGTAGGCGATTATTCTAAATATGCGATGGCTTTCCTGCCTTTTGGTTTAAGCTTATTGCTTTTGACAATCGCCTTCTTGTTATTGAAGCTCTTCTCTAAAGATAGAACTGCAAAAAGTCATAAGTTTCCATTCCTTACGAATTGGAGCGCAAAACTTGCAGAAAAAGAGAATAGGTTAAAGGTATATCTATCATTTACAACCATCATTCTCTTTATTGTTTTCTTTGCAAGGTTCTATTTTTTCAAAGGGGACGTAAGTTATGTCGTAAGCGGAAACACCTACATATATAAGTATTACGATTATCTTCATCTCCAAGGAGATCTGATTGCGGACGGTTTATATTCGTTAGTCACCTTTTCTCATTTAGAAAGAAGCGTTTCCACTTTATTAAATGATTGGTGGAGAGCTTTGATCGTTTTTGCTCTTGTGTGCGCTTTCTATTTAGGGGAATCCTCTATTAGAGCAAGAAGATATATTGGCACGCCTATTGCTATTTTAATCACCTTTTTCTTCTCTTTATGCGTAAGAGGAATTGTTGGGGAATCTTTGGATTATCGTGTCTATTTAATGGGGATTGAACTAGGATTTTTGGATTTTTATTATTTTTCTTCTTTCTTTGAAAAAGAGAAATTTACCTGCAATAGAAAACAAATATTGTCCTTATTGTCTCTTTCTTTGCCTTTCTTAATTTCTTCAATGAGTGCTTACACACCCGCAAACATTCTTGGACAAACTATCTTTGGCTTAGGAAATCCACATAAGCCTGCCGACTTCACACATCGTTGTTTCTTATACTTATCTTTCTTGTTGCCTATTTGTTATTACTTAACTTTATCCCCGTTAAGCGAGAAGGAAAAACGTAGTGCCTTAATTCAAATATCCCTGGGTTCTTTCTTCGGCTATATTTCGATCAACCGTTTTGATATCTGGTCCAATCTCTCTCATTGGCCACTACACTTATGCTGTACGGCAATGTATACCATGCCATTGACCCTTTTATGGAAAAACTATTGGCTTTATTACTTCACGTTCTTTATTAATGTCTTAGGCGCATTCTTGGCTTTATTAATGCCTAACTTCTCTAGCAGCCTTCCTCTTTTCTCCCCACACGTAATGGAATTCTATATCAACCACTTACACGCTTTCTTCATGCCTGTATTGATTGTTTTGCTAGGAATATATAAACGTCCAAAGATTAAATACTTCGTTTATTCACAAATTGGTTTCTTGCTTTATTTCGCCTTCGTGATGTTTGTGAACGTCTATCTAACAGCGCATGGCACGGAATCAGACTTCTTCTTCATTAACAGTGATTTCGTCGCGGATAAACTAGGACAATGGGCAGAGAACATCTTCAATGCGACCGTTTCCTTCGAGTTAAAGGGGCACACCTATGTTATTCACTTAATGTATGACGTGGCTTACTATGTGGTCTATATCTTCTTAGCTCTAGGAATGTGGTTCGTCTATGAGTTGCTTTTTAGAATAGTCGACGAAAGAAACATCTTGGTTCTTGCCAAGCAAAAATCTATAAACAGACATGAAGCGTATCTTTTATACAAAGAAAAAGGAGGCATACCTATGTCAGAAAACAAAGTCTTTTTGAAAGTCACCCATCTCTCAAAGAAATATCATGGAGCGGGTAGTTATGCCGTAAAAGATTTCTCTATGAACCTTGAGGGTGGAAAAATCTATGGCTTCTTAGGAAAAAATGGTGCTGGAAAATCCACCATCATTAAATCCATCGTAGGTATTCACGGTTTTGAAGAAGGATATATCAATGTTTGTGGGTACGATGTCGTAGAAAACCCATTACAAACAAAAGAACTCATCGGTTTTGTCCCAGATAACTACGCTTTATATGAGAATTTAACCGGAAGACAATACATCAACTATATTGCTGATCTTTATGGTGTTTCTAAGGAAGATAGGATCAAAAAAGAAGAAGATTTGGTCAAACGTATCGAATTAAGCGAACGTTACGATAAACCAATGAAGACATATAGCCATGGTATGAAGCAAAAAATTACCATTATTGCCGCTTTGATACACGATCCAAAAGTATGGATCCTAGATGAACCTATGACAGGATTAGACCCAAATAGTATCTATCAAATCAAAGAGTGTATGAAGGAACATGCCAAGAAAGGCAATATTGTCTTCTTTTCTAGTCACATCATTGATGTTGTTAAGAACCTTTGTGATGAGGTTATTATCATCAAACACGGGGAACTTATCCAAACCATTAATTTAGATGAACACCCAGAAGAAAGAGAGATGCTTGAAAAGAAATTTTTAATCTTAACAAGTGACAACAAGGAAGAAGAAAAAGCCTTGCTTGAAGAAGAAGCCAAAGGGGAGGTTATATGACAAACAGCCAAGCGAAAAGAAACTTCATTAAAGAATTTTTCCAAGTGAATTGGAAATCTTTTCGTGTGCTTGTGTCTATGTTGTTAGCTAACTCCCTATCAATGGATTGGAAGAAAAACAAAAAGAAATCCATTATTAACATCGTTACGAAAGTGGCTGCCTTTGTTGGGACATGCGCTTTATCCTATCTCTTCTTTTATATGTGCATACGATTGAACATCTTTTCTTTGATGCCTTTCGTTCCGGAAGCAGTTCCTTCTATCTTGATTAACATCCTGCTTTTCTTTTCGTTTTTTGCTACTTTATCAAGAGTTACAAACGATTTATATTTCGCAAACGATAACAGAGTATTGTTAACCTTGCCAACCAATGGAAACACCTTGTTTTTAGCTAGGTTATTCGTTTGTTTTTTGAATTCGTATATCAAAGCTTTAACCATTGAAATTCCATTCTTAATTGGATATTTCTTGGCTTCTAAGTACCCCATATATATGTATTTCGTTGTCTTTTTCCTTTTCATCATCGTCGAACTTGTTTTTGTTCTTCTTAGCGCAATTGTTTCTATCCCTTTGTATCTCGTAAAACGTTTTCTTATTTCTCATCCATTAGTAAGAAACATTTTGACTTTGCTTGTTTTGGCTTTGTTAATCACCTTGGTATCCGTATTGATTTCCATCATTCCAGAGAAAATCGACATCTTCACCAACTGGGGTCCTTATTTCAATAAAATTCAGGATGGAATGAGATGGTATATCAATCATCTTTCCTTCTTCTATCAAACTTCCATGGTCTATTTAGGCGGATATACGGGATACACCTTCCAATATCTTTCAGGAATCGGTTCTAATGGATTATGGACTTTGCTTGTTTTCATAGCTTGCATTCCTTTTACGTATGTTGCTTCGTTATCTCTTGCCTCCCCACTTTATTTACGTTTAGCAAGTGGAAATGATGAACTTCTTCCTAAACAAAGCAAGCACGAAAGTGAGAGCCATATTAACAAGCCATTCATTTCTCAATTAAAGAAAGAGTTCCTTCTCTATGTGAAAGACTCAGAAATTGCCCCATCCTATACGACAATATTTATTGCTTTGCCACTTCTCCTCGCACTCGTTTCTAAAATCTTTATGGCCATGGATTTAAATAAGAGAGGCCTTTCTTTGGTACAGGTTGCCACCTTATTAATCACCATGCTTATTGTTTTGAGCGCAAACGGATCAATCGCAAGAATGTATAGTCAAGAAGGTGGCGCTTTTAAATTAGCAAGAACCTATCCAGTCAAAGATTCCATCCTGCTAGCAAGTAAGTTAATCATTCCAGGCACTTTAGGAAGCATATCCATAATCGCTTCATTTGGTATCATCGCTTCATTAAAAACAAATCTTATTGCTGAGATCCTTTTGTTGGGTGCTGGCATTCTTCTTATCTATTTAGGCCACCTCCTTTATAGTGCTTCCCTTGATTTCACGAATCCCAGAAATCCTTTTGGTGAGGTTTCTTTCTTATCCAGCAATGAGAATCATTCCATCATCCTCTCCTTCGTTTTAAGCTTCCTTTTGACCATTCTTTTCTACTATTTCACTCAGGATCCAATTGTTTGGATTGGTAATGTGCAAATCACGTCTAGTTTTAAAGTGTGTTTAATTGGCTTGCTTTATTTCGTCGTGAATATCGTCACTTATAACAAAAAAGTCCGTTACGTATATGCGAAGGGGGAGAATTTATGAAAAAGTTAGTGTCCATCCTTGTAGCTGCTATTTCTTTATTGGCAATCGTTTTAGTCGCCGTCTTTGGCACAAGACCACAAGGCATTACGCCAATCATTTATATGGATAGCATTAAAATTCTTCCTAGCGATAACAGCCAATATAAAGAAACAGACGGCAAAGCCACGATGGTCCTTGTTTATGATGAGATGCAAGAACCGGATTATGGAAATGGCAAAGAAAGCTATATGCCATACATTTTTAAAACAGAAATATTGCCTGAGAATGCGACCAATAGAAGTTTCACTTATTTCGTTGATCAATCAAGCAAGGCCTATATTGATTTTCCACCCGATAGCGAAAACGCATCAAGCAAAGGAATGTTCTTAGTAAAGAGAGTAACGAACAAAGCTTTTGCAAGTGTGATCGTCTCTTGTAGACCGCAGGATGGCGGCAAAGCGGAAATTGCTAATTTAACTGTTGTTATTGACTATCGTAGTGTCTTATCAAAAACAGCAAATATAGACGAATATTAATACACGTCCCTCTTATTTTTCTTCTTTTGTGAGTTTTATACCATCGGGAGAAAGTTCTTTTTCTCTTTGCTCTTTTGCAATTTTTTCTTTCTCTTTTTTATCCATAAAGAAAAGGAAAAGCCCATAGGAAATCTCTCCAACACAAAGGGCAATTAAAGGGAAAATAACGTAATAGAAAAACGAAGGATCCTGACAATACTTATTATTCGGTATAGAGGTTATCCCTTTTACTAGAGCGAAAAGAGAAACCACTAAGCCAACCGCAAAAAGAACGATAAGCATCAAAGAAGTAATATAACGATCGTCTTTATCTTTTAATGTAAACTGAGTGACAAACATTACCGCCAAACAAATAACCACATACATGATTGGTTTAAAGACGGCAGAAAGAAGATAGGCGTTTATATCTTCCCCAGGATTTATGTACATGGCCGTCATTAAAAGAATCATTTCATAGAAGAACCATGTAGCGGCCGCAACAAATAAAAGATAGGCGGCTATTTTTCGAATGATTTTAGCTGCTTCCATAATTAAAGGGCAATCTTTTCTCCTGGGTGAAGAACAAGTTTCTTAGGCGTATAGATATGAGAAACCACTTCATCATCAAAATCCACGCCAACATGAGTGTGCATAGGAATGGCAAAACGTGGGGAAATCGCTTCGATAGCTTTATCAAAGTCTTCCGTATTCATCGTATAGGTACCATCACACGGTAATAATGCGTAATCGATATTTTCTTTATTCAGATCTCTCATTTCTGGAATGAAATCCGTATCGCCAGCATGGTAAAGCTTTAAACCGTCAAAAGAGATAAGATACCCAACACATTCATCTTTTACGTGATGGGAATTATAGGCTGGGGTTGCTTTCACAAGAATTCCACCGATATCGAACTCTTTATAAATACCATTATTTAAAGCGTTAATGCTACGAATCACTTTCGCACCTGTTTTTAAAGGAACGAGTTTCAATTCGTTATGATCGTAATGTTCATGAGTAATTAGAACCAAATCGGCAGGTTGATTATAGTAATAAGGTTGCCCACCAAAAGGATCGATATAAATAACCTTGCCTTCATTGGTTTTAATGCGGAATGTCGCGTGGCCTAAATAAGTTAATGAAGCCATAAGAACCCTCCTTAGAGCATGAGTTTTCGCTCTTCATATAATTTCCTAAAATTCTCCGTCGTATATTTTTCAGGAAGAAACAATATTTGCTTAGATATTGTGGGATTGGCGATAAATAAATTTAAACCCAAATGGAAAGAAATGGCAAAATTTTGCTTCTTCATCAGTTTACAAAAATAAACGACATGATTGTCGGTTAAGGAAAAAGGAATCTCTTCAAAAGGTGCTTCTGCCATAGGATTCTTAAGAAGGTTCCAAAGTGTTTTTTCCTTTTTATTTTGTGGTTTATTATCTAAAAATAACTGCAATTTCCCATGTATTTCTTTAAAAATAGATGGATTTTCCATGATTTTTCTTTCTGGAGAAAACAAAATATAAAAAATCATTGTCGAATCCCCATTAATTGATTGTCCCCAAAAAGAAAAAACATAGCCGTAAAAGAGTTCTCCGTTTCGAATCAGTTTTTCTCTTTGATAATAATTTTTTGTTAAAAACCCGGTTAGTTTGCCTTTGAAGGAATCCTTTCCCGAAATATATTTCAAATCTTCTTTCGTGAATAAGGATCGTTTCTCCAAAAAGGTTTTTCTTTCGTTTTCGAGCAAAGAATAGTAGTCCATAAAAGAATATATACACTAAGTTTGAGTAAAACTCAAAAATAATCGAGATACGTGTTTTCTATTGTGCTAACATTGCTGTACTTAGGAGAAACAAATGATCTCGAAAAATCTCGCTATAGAAGTCTTAAACGAAGCTTTATCCACAGGGGGAGATTACGCTGAAATTTATCTTGAGGAAAAAATCACAGAAGGCGTTTCATTAGAAAATGGCTCCGTTGAAACTTCCTCCAACCTAGATGGTTTTGGATGCGGCATCCGTATTCTAAACGGCTTCTTATCTGTTTATGGCTACACTTGTAATATCAACCGCAAATCACTTTTAGATTTAGCGCGGAAATTGTCCAAACGTTTTAACGAAAAAAGAAAAATCGAAGTGAAAGATTTGGAAACAGTACATGTCAAAAAGGTAAACAAAATCTCGGAGCATCTTAAAGACGTCCCTATTACAGAGAAAGTATCCTATTGCCGTGAGACTTCTAAAATAATTCAAAATGTTGATCCTAGAATCGTTCGAACCATCGTTTCTTTTAGCGACAGTTTAAAAAACATCCAAATTTGGAATGCTGAAGGAGAAAAAGGCAAGCACTTCATCACTCACGAAGAAAGAGGTCGTTTGTCTATGCTTGCTGTTGCAAAGGAAGGAAACAATATTCAAAGTTTCTCCTACGCACCAGGACGATGCGCTTCTTGGGATTATTTTAAAAATACTCTTCCTTGGAAAGAATTCGCCCAAAAGGTTGGGGAGAAAGCAATCGCTCTTTTAAGTGCTAAGGAATGCCCTCAAGGAAAATTTGACGTCGTCGTAGCAAATGGCTGGGGCGGAGTTGTTTTCCATGAAGCCTGTGGCCACTCTCTTGAGGCAGCCGCTACCGCTAAAAAGCTTTCCGTCTTCTCAGAATCGATTGGCAAGCAAATCGCAAGTCCCCTTGTTTCTGCTTATGATGATGGAACTATGCCAAATGAATGGGGTTCTAATGATTTAGACTCCGAAGGCAATAAGACCCAAAAGATTCAATTAATCAAGGATGGCATTTGCACTTCCTTCCTCGTCGATAAATTAAATGGCAGACGTTTAGGAATGGAAGCAAATGGAACATCTAGAAGGCAAAGTTACCGATATGAACCCACTTCAAGAATGTCGAACACTTATATCGCTCCTGGAAAAGACAATCCGGAAGACATAATTAAAGATACCAAACTAGGTATTTATGTCGTTGATTTTGGTGGAGGCTCAGTAGAAACTACAACAGGTAATTTCAACTTCTCTGCCTCTGAAGCTTATATCATCCGAAATGGCAAGGTGTGTGAGATGGTTAAGGGCTGCACTTTGATTGGATCAGGGAAAGAAGTTCTTATGAACATCGATCGAGTTGGAAACGATTTGAAACTTGGCCAAGGCATTTGTGGAGCCTCTTCGGGAAACATTCCAGTCAACGTTGGACAACCAACAATCCGTATTAGAAACATCACTGTTGGTGGACGTGGAGGAAAGTTAGAATGAACGTCAATTTATTTTTTCAAAAAGCCCGCGAAGCAGGTATCAGTTCATGTCAACTACAAATCGGTACAAGCACATCCACTACCATCTCCGTTTTTCATCACGAAATCGATTCTTACACAATTGATAACATTCAGCTTATTTCTGCAAGCGGTATCTATGATGGCAAATACGGATCCACTGCCACCGAAAAAATGGATAACTCCTCTATCGATTTCCTAATCAAGGGAATTATCGATTCTGCTACAGTATCCGAAAGAAAAGACTGCATTGATATTTTCCCAGGCTCTCCAAAATACAAGAAGAGAACATTTTTCTCCAAAGAATTAAAAGAAACTCCAATTGAAAAGAAAATTGATTTAATCAAAGATATCGAAAAGAAGCTTTTTGAGACCGATAGAGATGTTTCAGAGGTAAGTGAAGTAATTTATTCGGAAGCAGAGAGTTTCTATCGTTTTTACAACTCTTACGGCCTTAAGCTAAGTAAAAAGACGAATTCTTTTGGCATTGGTGCCTCTATCGTTATGAAACATGGAGAGGAAGTCAAAACCTCGGAAGATTCCTTTTCAGGCATGAATTTAAATGAATTTGATGAAACGAAGTTCATTCAAGGGATTATCGAAGAGTGCAAAAAGAAATTTGGTGGAAAGTCTTGTAAGTCAGGAAAATATCCTGTTTTGCTTGATAGAGAGGTCTTTTCAACGCTTGTTGGCTGTTTCTTAAGTGCAAATAACGCCATAGCCGTTCAAAAAGGATCTTCCTTCCTACAAGGTTACGAAGGAAAGAAGGTTGCCTCAAAATGTCTTACCATTGACGAAGTTCCGTTAAAGAAAGGCATCTCCTACACATTCTTCGATGGAGAGGGGGTTGCTAGAGAGAATCGTCGAATCGTCAATCATGGTGTTTTATTGACTCATTTCTACAATAGAGAAACAGCAAAGAAAGCGAATAGGGAGACAACCGGAAACGCTTCCGCCTCACTTGGGAAAATCGGAATCTCTTACACAAACATATTGGTAAAACCCGGAAGACAAACGAAAGAAGAAATCATCAAGGATATCAAAGAAGGAATATACATAACTGATATTGATGGACTAGGAACAGGACTAGATGAATCAAGCGGAAATTTCTCCTGCCAAGCAGAAGGCTTTATGATCCGGGATGGAAAAATTGCTGAGCCATTAGATCTGATAACCCTCTCAGGTAATCTAATGAAAGTAATGTCCGACATTAAGAAAATAGACAATAACGTTAAAGACTGGCATTGGTTCTCATGCTCTGATGCATTGATAAAATCTATGTCTGTAGGCGGAGAAAATTAACCCCTTAAAAACAGATATTTAGACCCATCAAAAGTGGGTCTTTTTTCATTAAAAACATGACTTTTTTCATGACTTTTTTCATAAAGAAAACACCATTTTAGAAGATTCGAAACCCTTCATTTTTTCGTCAAAATCAGTTTTTATGTATCAAAAAACATCCGATATATACTAATTTTAAATTCTTTTTAAGTTATCTTTTTACCTTTTTTTATGTTCGTGATATAATTCGATTGTGCAAAGTAAATTATTAATAAACATACAAAAGAAATTCAAGCCATCTGAACTCTTCTTCCTCTCAGATATTCATGACAAGAACATGTCAGATGCCGCAGTCAAAGAAGAGCTTCTCCGCTTGACGAAAACGAAAGAGATCAATCGCTATTCCTATGGAGTCTATTACATTCCTGGACTAAGTGAACCTAGCGCTTTAAAGGCCATCGAACTCCGTTATATTTCTAAGGACTCTGATATCTATGGGTTTTATACTGGGGAAAACTTTTTAAACATCCTTAGAGGCAAAAAAATATCTTTAGAAGATCATATTGAAATCATGACTAATAGGGCCACTTCCGGGAAAAAGAACGTTTATATGTTTGAGAAACGTTTCACTCTTAGAAAGCCATATTACAAGATTGATAAATACAATATGACCACGAACGCTTTCCTATCTTATATAGCCATGACACCGTTATCTGAAATAAAAAAGAACTATTCTCTTTTAGCTAACTACTGTAGAAAAGAGCATCTCTCCGCCTCGGACGTTATGAATATGGCTCAATATTTCCCAACTAAGACAGCCTCTAAATTACTTTCTAGCGACCTCTACCGTTCTCTTTGGAAACATTAATCTTCCTTTTATTTTCATCAAAAACCAATTCTTATATTGAATATTTCTTCCTTGTCATAACCATAGTCATTTTATATGTGATTTTAGACTTCGTTTTGAATATCAAAATGGGTGATAAATGACATGATATATAATTAATAAATTGACTATTCTTATAATTGTATTTATTAACAGTTATGACAAATCAAAACGTATATTTTTCTCATTTTTAGGCCTTCAAAGTCCCCTTGTTAGTTCTTCCTATATGAGTAAGTAATGGGCTTGGTGGGGTTTCTAAGGCCTCTATAAACAGGGGATCCAACATCCATTTATCTAGTAAGGCGTTCTATCTACGTCCTTGTTTAATAGGCATTTATTCTAAAAGATCACATTATTAACATCAAAGTTAGAACGCTTATCCATTTAAAGGCGGAACAAAAGCGAAATGAATTTCGCATGAAACTCGGAATTGCAATCCGAGTTTTT
>ERZ1034687.137-NODE-137-length-47049-cov-22.622994_pt1 | contig 47049 bp, 63 predicted proteins | sample MGYA00520704_ERZ1034687 | MGnify/ENA primary metagenome ERZ1034687 (study PRJEB33766, sample SAMN09781762) | gut metagenome | biome: gut microbiome | host: Homo sapiens | place: Madagascar | study: EMG produced TPA metagenomics assembly of the PRJNA485056 data... | reverse complement strand
GTTTTTGTTGTGCTATAATTGTATTGTTTGAATAGATTAGACAAAAGGAACTTAAATGTTTTTGGATGTTGAGAGTGTTGTTAAGCAGTGGAGAGCTAATCTTGCAAAACAGGTTGACAAGAATCCCCGATCTCCTTCACTTGCTGTAATTCTTGTTGGAGATAATCCTGCATCTAAAGCGTATGTGAGAAACAAAGAACGGGTTGCCGCTGAGTGTCATATTTCAACCACTACATATCATTTCCCCAATGATGTTAGTACGGCTAAATTTAATCAAGCGTTAGTTGATGCTCATGAATTGTTTGATGCGGTTATGGTACAACTTCCCCTACCAAATCATCTAGACGTTTCAACAATTTACCAACATATTTTCCCAGTTAAGGATGCTGACGGGTTTCATCCTAATAATATTGGTAAGTTGGCACTTGGTGATGAAGAACATTCACTGATTCCATGTACTCCCCTAGGAATCATTAAATTACTTGATCACCTGAATTACCAAATTGAAGGACAGAATGTTGTGATTGTCGGTCGATCAAACATTGTCGGTAAACCAATGTCGATGTTGTTTGTCAATCGAGGAGCAACAGTGACTATGTGTAATTCAAGAACAAAAAATTTAAAGGAAATTACACATACTGCTGATATTCTTGTATGTGCAGTTGGAAAAGAACGACTGATTACCGCAGACATGATTAAGCCAAATTCGATTGTGATTGACGTTGGAATCAATCGTAACAAGGACGGTAAGATTTGTGGTGATGTTGATCCTGAATGCGCGGAAATTGCAACAGTTACTCCTGTTCCAAAAGGAGTAGGACTTCTTACCACGTATATGCTCATGGAAAATACACTTAAATCGTACAATATGCAACACAACATCAAAATCGCTTAATTTTTGCAGTAGTAATTGTTCCACGAAAATTTCCTTAAATTTCAATAGGTTACGAAATCGTGGAACAATTCAATATTCAAAGTTCGGAATTTACAAAATTTCCTTATATTTCAATGACTTACGTGAAAAATTCAAAAATGTGGCGAATTTAAACGACCTAAATTTAAATTTGTTGAGTATTTCATCATTCACCACAATTTAAACTGTTTAAATTCACGCTTGACAGTTCTAAATTTATGCTGTAGAATAAAAAATGAAAGATATTTAAATATCTTTCATTCAAAGATTTTTTTTATAAGAGATGGATATGTCTTTTAAGAACTACTTGGTTGAAGCGTACAACAAAGCAATGAGCGCCGAGCTTACTTCTCAACAGCTTAAGATGATTGGAGATCATTTTGCGAAGCAATATAATGTTGATGTAAACAATAGTAGTTTTGAGGTTGTTTCTCCTTCCAAGTTGTCCCGAGATACAGATATTTTTGTGTATGTTTCTAAGAACGGCACAATCTATTCTGCCATGCGTGACGGTGTTCGATATAATGTAGAAGAAATTGGAAAGTCATTTTCTGAACAAATGAGAACACTTACTGAAATTAAGAAAGATATCAAGGTTGTATTTGTTCTTAAGGATAAGGTAAATGTAAAGAAGAAGATTAAGACTCATGGAGTTGATCGACTTCCTCTTGTTTCTATGGATATCAAGGATAAGCTTAATAAGATCAACAGTCAACCTCAGGAAGCTAAAAAGCTGATTTCCGAACTTAAGAAATACGGTGCAAAGGTGTCGTATATTCAGTATGATGGCAGATATATTGAAACAGATTTTTCATGGAAGTCTAAGTTCTATGAATTGTATATTAATGTTAGGCCTTCTTCTGGTGAAAAGAAATTACAAGTTTACATGAATTCTACTTCATATATGCCTAGCGTTACGAATGTTGCAGACATTGACGCCATTCTTAAGGATGTACAGAACATGAAGAAGATTGTTGAATTGCTTGAAGAAACGAATCTTTATAAAATTCTTTATAGAATGTAATTCATCAAAATATATGATAAAATAACTCCACAGCAATCAACGCGTGGAGTTATTTGTTTTTATGATGGTGATGAAAATCTTGAATAAACTGATGACAAAGTGGGATCATAATTGTATTGATAACATAATTCTTTTGTCTAATTCGTGGATTCCAATTACAATATTTTCAGTTGTATTTTTGGTGCTGTTTCCTGAATTGATTTTTGTCTCTGTACTTTTTCTAGCAATCTGTGTTACTATTGTGTATTTCAATAAACTGAAAATTGAACTGATTTTTAGAGATGGACATGCACAACCATATAAGGTGTCAAAAGTTAGGTCAGTATCTGTCCCGCCATTAAAATATTTGACATTGTGGTTATATGGTGCTAAGTTTTATTTGTGCGAAATCTATGGAGAGGAGAAGACAAAACTATTCATCACATTCGATGAAATAGAATGTACTGAAGGATGGATAATGACAAAACATGTTCACAATAATGTCATTTTTGGTGAAATGGTGAAAGACTGTTGATATAAATCAATAGTTTAGTGTACTTGTGACATATTGTTGTTCAATGAAAGTGAAAATTATTTAAAATAATTTTCATCAAAAAACAAACATGACATAAATGTTGAATAAAGAACAGTTACTTATTGAGAATACTGGGGGACAACAACCTGTTGCGCTTACAGTTGGTAAATTCAGTAGGCGAGAATTCTATTATTATGGTTATGACAGCGCTTATTTCGGCACATTAACGCCTGTACCTTTTTGGGGTAACAACGTAAAACTAGCCGTTCTTGCATACTTTGAGGATGATTACCTCACTAAGTGCGTACCTACAGACAGAAGCTATGCGTTTTCGGTCTACATTTCTGGATATCAGAACTCCCCTATTTCTGCAGGGGAAAGCATTTCTGGAGACCCTTTTAACCTCAGTGAAAAAGCCGATCAAACCGTGTATCTAACCTTCGATCCCCCACCAGACGGTTATATCTAATTCCTGTAAATCATCTATGAAGGAATCCATAGATGTTTCAGAAGGAATTATTACAAAAGAAAACGGTCGGGCAAGTCCGCCGACGGTGGCCGTGGTCACTACGTTGTCGACGACATGGGCGTGTTCGACCGATCTAAGGTCATTTCCGTGTGTCTGCAAAAGCCCCGATCCAAGGCTTGATAGATATCTTCAAGAATGGAATGTCGAGAAGAATCATTCCTAGCAGTTAACTTACAAACAATTGTAATTAGGAAAATAATCCTTATGGTTGAAAAAAAGAAATTTGAAACGCTAGTTTCAGCTTTAGGAACTCCCCTCTATAGAGGTGAGCGTTATGCTATTTATAATGATGACTCTTTAGAGCTCCTAAAAAAAGTTCCTAACGCTTCCGTCGACTTATTTTTTACGTCGCCGCCGTACAACATCGGAAAAGAATACGAGAAAGTCATTCCTGTCAACGAATACTTAGATTGGAGTGAACTCTGGATTAAAGAAATTTATCGAAGCACAAAAGAAACAGGCGCTTTTGTTTACAATGTCGGATATCTTTCTGTCCCAAATGCTGGTCGTGCAGTTCCAATTGCATACTTGATGTGGAATAGAACCCAATTTTATTTGAATCAAGAAATTGTCTGGAATTATGGCGCAGGCGTAGCAACCAAATATTATCTGTCTCCAAGAAACGAAAAGTTACTGTGGTTTGTTAAAGATAAGGATAATTATTGCTTCAATTTGGACGACATTCGCGATCCTAATGTTCTGTACCCGAATCAGAAGAAAAACGGTAAACTTCGTTGTAACACACTTGGGAAAAATCCCTCAGATGTTTGGCAAATTGCAAAAGTAACCTCTGGAGCTGGCAGGGCATCAAAAGAGCGTACAAAACATCCTGCTCAGTTTCCCTTGGATTTGTGTGATCGTGTTATTAAAGGTTTCTCAAGTAAAGGGGATACTGTTATAGATCCATTTATGGGATCCGCATCGACTCTTGAGTCGTGTATAAAAAATGACAGATTCTCCATTGGCATAGAAATCAACAAGGATTATTGCGATATGGCGAATGAAAGAATTCAGAATGCGATTGCCGTTGAAGACAACAAAGAGAAATAGTCACAGCTGGAAAACATAATTGTTTTATATACCTTATAATCTTACCATAGGTAATCCCTTAGATAACTTCAGATTGTTTTATCGTATCATATGAAAACACCCTTAAGAAATCATTATTCTTAAGGGTGTTTGTTTTTATAGCAATGTAATAAAATAAAATTCCAACCAAACCATAAGAAAGATACAAACAAAATCAACAATGATATTTTTGATCTTTGTCAATTTATTTGAATATTTTGTTTTATCATTAACTATGTCCCACAGTTCACATAATAGCATTGTTACACCAAACGACAGTATAACAATCAGAAGTGCCATAATACCAATATTCATGATTAGTCTGTGTATGATTCAAGTGAAATACGTGCTCTGAGAATTGAAAGATACTCATTCATCACCTGATATTGCTTAACGAGTAGTTCGAGCTTTTCTTCCTGAATTTCGAGCGCTGTAGGTGAATTGATAAAATTTTTTAATTTAGTAATTCGATTCTGTAACTCTGTATATTCGGTTTTAAGTCGATCAATATATGACGTATTATTCATATCAATTAAGTTAAATTTTATGATATGTAGATTATAGCATATATTTTTGTATTGTCAAGAAATTTCATCAAATATTTGATATACAACGTAACAAAGTTTCTATCAAATAAAATACAGTATACACCATAGTTACCCAAAGGTGTAACTCTTATAATTATAGGGCTGGGTTCAGGAAGTTAATTTGGAGTACATACCACGTCTGTAACGACGATGTTTAGATTGACCCTGGTTGTGTCAACATTTTCGTCTACAGTGTTTAACCATCTACATGGTTCCAAAGTAGCTTGAATGTTTTCGGCCACGGGCACTAAACCAACCCCAGTGTCACCTTCAGACACGTAAAGATAACAGTCCCACGAGTCTACATTAATCACTAATTTAAAAGGGTCTTTGAATATATTGAAGCCTTTAGCTTCACAAGCCGTTTTAAAAGTAATAAGATTGTTAACATAAACTATAGGATCAGTATACCCTTCAGGAGGCGGCGAATATGTAGAAAATCCTACTTTACCATTGGAATCTTTTTCGATGCTATCCCAGATATCGCCACTATCTAAAACGGTAGCACCAGTCTTATTGTCCTGTATGTAAAATGAAGTATTCCAATCACCTAGAAAAATTCCCGCAAAATAAGGAACATCGGGGTATGTCGATATAGCACCTGAAAGTAGAAGCTCCTTATTAAGCATAAAGAGCCTCCTCGTAGGCTACGCTACGATGTATAGCTCTAGATACGCATCGCTTTGTAGCAATGTGATGTTTACGACGTGCCTGCCTTCTTCCACTTGGCACCCATCTGCTTTTAGAGTGTCTACTATTCCAACAATCCCTGAGAGTATCAGGATACTCTTTGGAGGCACTCGAACCGCCACAATATCGGTGCTTGGATGTCCATTCCAAAGGGTTTGATTGTTTGAGTCCTGTAGGATTAGGTCTAAAAAGGAGTCCCCTGTGAACTTGCATTGTAGAGTCCACAACTCCTCTGCGTCTCCCATCAGAAGAAGTTCCTTGTTCAGCATCTTGAGCCTCCCAAGAAACTTTTTCTACATAGTACCCTCTTCTTAGATTGGTTCGAGTGTCTCTGGATCCAGATAGCCGTCGGGGGGGGGGGGCGAAGGTTAAGATAATTTCGGCATTCACGTCATCACGCAAGGCCAAAGCGCTTTGCGCCTCGGCTGTCTGACTGTCGCCAGACGGCCAAGTAAGTTGGTTACTACCTCTGCTGTTTTTAACGCATAAACTGAAGTTTGGGATAGGGGCGGACAGACTGACATATAACATTCTTCTCAGCTCATCCTCTAATATACCTGCTAAAAACGAGGTGTTCCAATAAGGGAGTATATTTATTCCCCCAACATCAAAACTTCCTGCGTAAGCACTATAACGCATCCCGTATGCCTCTAAAACCTCAGAGTATCCCACTGTAAGGCGTACCTCTTTTTGTGCCTTAGATGCACCTGCCATAAGCAATTCTTTATTGAGCATTCATATCATATTTGTTTTTTTGATGAAAATTATTTTAAATAATTTTCATTTTCATTGAACAACAATGTGTTAATTGGTGTCACAGCTACACCGATTAGTTGATTTAAATCAACAGTCTTTCACTTCAGTCCTTCATTCTCTTGACGAATCATTTTTGGTGTAATATACTTCAAACATCTAAACAGCTTCTCTTAGTAGAAATATCATGAACGATTCTCGTTATACTTTCGTTCGTACCGACAAGAACGGTACGAAGTATTACACATCTGATGTATGCCCCAAGTGTGGTGGATCTGGTGAACTTCCCTGTTATTATTACAATCAACGTGGAATATGCTTTAAGTGTGACGGTTCTGGTATGTTTACACACATTATCAAAGAGTACACCGCTGAGTATCTTGAAAAGAAAGCACGTGCCGCAGAACGTAAGCGTGAGCGTGAAGAAAAGCGTAAGGCGGAAGAATCTGCGGCACGTCTCGCTAAGTGGCGCGAAGATCACCCCAAGGAAGCCGCTGAATATGACAAACGACAGGCTGAACGTGAAAAACGACAGGCTGAACGTGAAAACTCTCAATGGGTTGGTAATGAAGGTGACAAGATCGAGACCACCGTTACTGTGATGAACATCGGTTCGTTTGAAACACAGTCTTACGCATCTACCTACTATACCACGATTAAGTACGTGTATACTTTCCGAGACGAAAATGGTAATACCTTGACATGGTTCACGACCTCACCAAAGGACTGGGATGAGTGGGGGCAAGGTTCAACTCATAAGATCAAGGCGACGATTAAGGGACATAAAGAGTATAATGGGGAGAAACAGACAGTTCTCACGCGAGTTAAAGGTATCTAAAACTAACAAAACGCATCTTTCTTTTGAGTCAATAAATTATGTTTAATCCTGATTGTGAAACCCAAATCGACGACTTCGTTTTTCCTATCATCATGGACTTGCTTAAAACGCGCGCACTTAAAAAAGTTGGTCGGAATGTTTTGGAGTATGAACACGAAACCATGCACCACAACGGCGCCGAGTACCTAGGTTCAACAATCCTTTATGTTCTGATTGAGCGAAAGAGTACTGGGACGACCTTAACCTTTACCCGCTCATATGAAACGGATTATGAGGCAACGTATCAGTACTACATCAATGAAGAACAGGTAAGTCAATTCTTAGCCCGAAAGATAAACCGCTACTTTGCGGGCAAGGACGTTCGGGAACTCAGTTACTACAAAGGGGGAAAAGCAGTTTTCGATTGCTAATCCAACATAAAAGGATTGGGTACATGTTATCATGTCTCAAATCATTTAACCGAAAATGAAGAATTTGACATAGATCAAAGGATCATATTAAAAATAATACGTCCCTGTATAAATCTGCTAATATATGTTCATCGGCAAACACAACGCGGCTCACGCCGCAGGAGTTAAAAAATGGCAAAGTTCATCGTTAAGCACCTCGACAATGGCGAAGTTGTGGAAACCCACACGATTGAAGCCAACACTCTCAGGGGTGCGAAGACGATTGCAACAAAGCTCGTCGGTTGGTTCGTGATGGGACGAGACACCCTCGAACTTTTTGGCGAAGACGAAAAACTTGTTGCCAAGACCGTTTGGCACAAGATAAAGAATCATCCCACGTATCTCGACAGCAAGTGGGTTAACGTCTAAGAGTTAAACTTGAGGGGCGAAGCCCCTCATAGTAAACTCGATGGACTAGATTTGACATAGATCAAAAGGGCGCATTATTTTTAATACACCCTTTTGTAAATCTGCTATTATACGTTCATCGAACAACGAAACGTGATATAAACCAATACGGAGAAAACACCATGACGACGATTCTTCTCGCTAACGATAAGGAAAAGACCATCGAGTATGCGCACTGGGAAGCTCTTGCAACCCAGTACGGTATGAATGCCGAAGCCATGCCTGAGGACTGGGACGAGGAAATTCGAACCCACATGAGCGAGAATTTTCACGCTGTTAGAAGTTTTGACGAATTTGACTCTCTCGTTGGAGAGGGTTACATTGAATTCTAAGGAGAAAGAAAAATGACGCGTTATTTCATGATTATCGAAACGGGTTCTGTTTACACGGAAGAGGAAATCCGCGAATGGGATGAATCCGACGAGGAAAACGAAATCGATTGGGATAAGATTTGCGAAGTGCGTCCGAAGGTTGAAAATCCCGATGACTCTAACCCCGACGACTGGGAAGAAATTTAAAAATCAAAAAAGTTACGAAATATTTGGGTGAAATAATGAAGGTAGTTTATAACGATAAACTTGGTTTTTTTGAAATTTCCCAAGAGGCTGAAAATTGGCTAGTCAATCATGGAATCAATGGATATCCGCTTTGCGGGATGCGTTATGGGGAGAATCATAAGCTCCGTTCCCACCCAATTTTCGTTGAATGTATCGAAACTCTCAAGGAAAAGGCAAGTGCTAGATACTCAAATCTCAAGGTAAAGGAAATTGTAGGCGATCGGTACTTCATTTCACAGGTTGACGGAAAAGAAACAGTATACGATGAAACTAATTTTCCTTGGGTGGAAGGAGATGTTTAATGATGTTTTCGTCTCTTGCGTCAGGTGGCAATTCGACCATTGGTAAGGCTGGTGGTAAGGGATTTGGTGTCGGAGTTTATCCTGGAGACAAACGAGATTTAGATGCAATGGGATTAAGTGCAATGGAAGGCGTGTCTGATCCATTGTCACCAAATTACGGCAACTATCAACACACAAACGGAAGTATTATGTGTTGTGTACCAGCCTTTTGTTATCGTTTAGGAAATAGTAATGCTCCTTCTTATTCTCGCGATGGTGTTAATGCGCTTGAAATTAGGGATGCGTCTGAGTTTCCACAGTTCAAACATAACAAGGCATTTAGCGATGGTGACGCTGATTTTGGTGATGGATGGATTCTTCATCGTGCGTTTATTGACGGTGGAAAGATGAAGAACTGTTTCTTCATGGACAAGTATCTTTGCTCAAATAATGGTAGCAATCAGGCCGCATCAATTAAAAATGTTGATTGGCTAATGTGTTGGAATAATCCTTCAAGCTATACAACAAAAACAATGGGTGGTGACGGATGTGGCTATGACGCTATTACGTTTAGTCGCGCTCGTGGAGATCATTATTCATTAACCACAGTATATCAATGGTCTGCTATGGCTATGCTTTCTCTTGCTCATGGTCAAGCCGCTACATCTACTTCTTACTGCGCATGGTACGATTCCGCACATACGAACAACTTGCCTAAAGGTGCCACAAATTATGGTGGTACCGATTACAATGATAGTAGTATCAAGTATACAGCACATTCGTATGGATCACCTTTTGCAAAAACTGGCTCATCAAACAACGTCGAAAAGGTTTCTCATAATGGACAGGTATGCGGAATTATGGATGTTGCAGGTATGTGTAATCAATTGTGTATTGGTGCAACAAATAAATCATCGGCTACAGTTGGATTAATGAAGTTGAGCGTATCTGCGCATGACTTTACAAAAGATAATCGAGTAGATAATAGTTTACACGAAACTTTTAATACGGGATTCGGAGATGATGAGAAAAACTTCTCAGGATTAAGAAATGGAAAATCAGGTACAGCAAACTGGGCTTCATGCGGTGTAATCCCAACTTCAACGTCTGCAAATTCTTTATTCGGAAATGATGAATATTATGAATATTATTCAACTGATGTAGGGTTGAAAATGGGGTTAGGATATAACTGGGGAGAAAACGCTGGTGTGTTTTGTCGGAGTTTCTACGGCTACGGCTACGTCAACGGCTATTGGTGCAACAGTCACAATTACTTTGGTTTCCGTGCCTCTGGCTATGCTCCGTAACCTGTTTATGCACACTTAACATTAAAGTTTCGTTAATATGATAAAAGGAGAAGTATATTGTTTACTTCTCCTTTTTTGTTATTTTAAAATGAAAATTACTTAGTAATTTTCAGTACAATTATTTTATGATTGATGTTTAATCGCGAATTGCTTCTACTTAAGTCTGAAGATAGTATTCATATGAAACTTAATGTTGGGTTAAAGAAAGGAAATATTGGTAGTTTAGGTTATTCAATTTGGGGCTGGGACGTAGAAGAACAAGTTGGATCAATTAACCGTTTCCCAATATGGAAAGAAGGTTCAACAACAATACGTAAATTAACAGGATTATTCTTCACAGATTTATTAGGCGCCAATGGACAGACTGAAGTTAGACGAAATCCAGCAAACGATAAGGGGAAACCGTTTGATATTATTATAAATGGTAAGTCATTAACTGTAACAGATGCAGGAGACATATACTATTGGCACACTTCGGGCGACTATTTTTCTTTACGGAATAAAGAAAATACAACAATTAATGTTAAATTTAAGCCAGCACCAACAGATTATGAATAATAGTTTACAATATTTTCCCTAGAATGAATAGACCTATAGATGCAAATTACTTAAAGTAATTTGCAGTTGTGAAGAATCGAACTGTGCGTGTTTAAAAAAGAATTGATTGGCTTAATTGGAAATAATAATGATCCATATAATATTTTAACGATATTTGAAAAAGAACCTAAAGATTATAATTTTCTAAATGGCGTTTCAAAAAGTAAAAATATAGGAAAATTCATTAAAAATTATACTATAGGATTTATGCTTAACGGGCATATATTATACTTTGACACAATTGGCTTCACTGCAAGTAATACAGTTGGACATAATAGTACAAAGATAACACTTTACATTAAGGTTGATGGTATAACAGACAAATTACCATCAACATTGCCAGATTCTTTCATATTGTATATCAAATTAAAAGTATATGCAAAAGATAAAAATTTGACACGATATATTGAAATAAAAACAACAATTACATATCGTGAAGACTTTTCATGCTATTATATCAATAGTGGAAAATCTATAGATTATAGTACAGCATCACAATATAATAATCAAGAAGTAATATTAACATTAGAAGAATTAAAAATTGATAATGTTGATGCGGAAGTTATTTCATATAGTTTCAAATAATAAAAGGGGTGAGAAATTATATTGTTCTCACCCCTTTTGCAATTTAGCTTAGTTCGAAATTGAGCCGTCCTTTTGCTAAGTTAATATCTTGTGAACTACTCTTATTCCCATATATCTTAACATCAAATTCAGTTTTATCAACAAATTTCACATCAACAAATCCATTTTTATTTGACAATTTATATTGATAATAATCATATTGTTTAATTACTGTCTTAATATATTTGATATCCTGCTCACTGTTATTGATTCGTGATGCTAATGTACAACACATAATGTATGAAGCATTAGCTAGGTTATCGATATTTGGATTGATTTTTAGATTTGGTAATTCTTGTTTTAATTTTGTTATTGTATTGAAAATGCTTGTTTTTTCTTCATCGGTTAATACATCTTGTTTAATATGTTTCAGTAATACATCACCATTATCGAAAAAGTATTTCCAAATTTTTTCTAAGTCATTGCCTGAATTACTAAACAATTTGTGTAAATGCGTATTTTGTGGTATATTATGATTATTCTTTAACAAGCTAAACAAACTTCCCTTGGCTCCTTTGTCAACCTTTGCACTTAATGAAATTCTAAATGATTCATTATTATGTCTACACTCAATAATTGCATCAACAATAGGATAGTTTGTTTGTGTTGGAAAATATAAGGTTTTTGAAGATTCTTTTATTTTTTGATATGGAAAATTAGAATCTTCAAATTGATTTGCCATAATCAATAATGGTACATATATTTCACTTAATGGATAAAATACAGCGTCGGGGATAATGTAATTTTTGCCTAATGGATCAGATAATAACTTTTTAAGTTCTAGTTTTTCTTCATCATTCAATTTCTTATGCTTATCGATATTTGTTTCAATTATATTTTTTAATTCTGTATCTGAACCGAATGAATAACATTGAATATCTGAATTTCCATCGTTAATTGTTTTAACTGTGGCGCCTCTTAATAATGTTGATGCAGTATATTGTGTGCGTGATTTAGCCTTACAATAGACCTTAATTTTGTTTACAATTAAGTACCAATAATTTGATCCCTTACTAACATCATTTAATCTACTGTCATCAACTGAAAAATTATTAGATTTAAGCTTGTCAGAAAGCTGTTGCAATAAGTTTACTCGTTCATATCGATTATTAGTAGAACATAATAGATGAATAGACTTATCGGAAATTTCTTTTGGTGTATATTTCAAATTAAGACTATTTTGAAATTTAAGTAGTTCGTTTAAGCATTTTGTTACATCATAGTAATGTGTTAAGTTAATCATAATATATTTCACAAATAAAAGAAAATCCCCACAAGAATTTTATTTCCTGTGGGGATTATTATTTTTACGTAGTTAAATTTTATGCTGTTGTTTCAGCAAATACGGCACTACCTGACTTTTCAGCAATAAAATTAAGTGTGATAAAGTTGATAGAGTAATTTGGTTGTACGTAAATGTCCATAATGAATCGGTTAGCATTGATGATGTCTGCGGTGTTATTGCTGTCATCACAAATAACTTTCCAATTTTGAATACCCCGTGCACCTTGTACCTGACGTAAGACTGGTTCGACAAGACTACGAGCATAAGCACGAGTGATACTGTCGTTGAACTCAAACAACTGATACTTGGCACTTTCTGATAGAACCTTTTCAAGATAGATGAAAAGCCTTCTAACGTTAATTCTATCAAACGCGGAGGGTTTTGTCAATAGCGTTTTATCGCCATACAACACTGTACCTTCACCACGGAAAGTTACAACAGGGTTAATGCCTTTCTGATATAATTGATCACGTTGGGTCTTATTTGGACTGAAGTTAAGTTTAACCACATTTTTATACTGTCCGCGAGTATATCCTGCTGGACTCCACCATGAAGCGTTAGTTGCATCGGTTCGAGCCATTAAGCCAGCAGTATCACCTGAAAGAGGAATCCAACGGTATGTATCATTGTACTTATCATACTGATATTTCCAACCGCTATCAAGGAAAGCGTAAGAAGTATTTACGTTGAAGTCAGAATTGGTGCGGAACTTAATCGTGTCATCAAGTAGATCAAGCCCGAGAATTGGATTACCATGTCCATCGTTAGGAGAAACACAGGCAACACAATCTAGACGATGTTCACAAAGACTCTGAATTACATATTTTGATACAGTGGCACTTGCGGAACCTGTTGGAATAAGACTGATATCAAATTCTTCCTTATTCTTAAACAAATCATATGCCTGCATCAATTCACCGTCATCAGCCTCAAAGGAATCAACACCACCTTGCATACGACCGAAATATGGCGTTTTGAGATTTGGGAAAATGGTATCGGTTGCCTCATCACCAAAGTTACCGTTTGCGACAATTGGTTTCTGAAGAACTGTTTCACCAGTCTTTGCCTTTCCGACAATAGCAGATTCCTCAAATCCAATTTCACGATTTAACAAACTTTCTTCAGGATAATCCATCCAATAAACATATGCACTACGATCACGAAGAACTGTCTTATAGAAGTTACTTGTTCCGTCTAGCGTTTTGCCGTCTGATGCCTTGGAGAGATACTCATATCGTTCAAGCACCGTTCCCTTAGTGCCTGTGATTCGACCACCAGCGTCAATGACTAGGAGATGAAGCTCATCGTTCTTACCGTCACGTTGTTTTACAAAGTTTGATGTACCAGGTGCATCACTAAATTCCTGACGGAAATCGTATTGCTTGCCGTTTGCGTCAGTCCATTGCCAATTTTCGAATGATCCTGCGTCTGCATACGTAACCATAATAGAATTACCGATAGCACCAGGGTATTTTGCACAAAATTGACCATAATCACCAATTCCATTTTCATATTGTGCAGTGTATTCGGTTTCGTTGTTAATTACTAGATCATGCTCTTCTTCAGCCTTTACACTTGCATTTCGTTGCGCCTTTGTACTTGCGCGAACGACATACATTTGTGCAGTATAGTCCATGAAGTTTGCGGCTGTGAACCATGACTTAAAGTTTTTGCTATTTGGTTTACCGAAGATTGCAACCAAATCATTTTCACCTGTAAGAAGTTGAGGATCATTCACTGGTCCCCATCCTGCAGTAATAACTGTCATACCCATTGATGTGCCAACTTGAACCGTTGTTTGGGTATTATCAGTTTCATTTACTTCAACTTGTGGGCTTAGATATGCCATTGTTATTCTGTCCTAAAAAGATTTATAAAAATCAATATTTACTATATTATTTATTTTTACCTAGTTTTAGGTAAATAATAATTAACTTATGAAATAAATTTAAACAACGTGGCGAATTTTAGACCTTCGTTTCATACATCACTTGCCTCAAAAATGGTAAATGATGTATACTATCAACGAACGAATTTATATTACTTTCTTGGTAAATTAGATTCGTGGGACAATGGTCAAACGCCTGATCCTGATCCTGATAATGCTTACGTTAATGATGTAATCATTCGTGATAATATTGTATATTTCAGAAAAGTAACCGCGAACGATGTATCAATTGTATGTAAGATGCATAAGTGGAGAAAAGATGAAATTTACGATCAATGGGATCACACTCAGGACATGACCAATAAGCCGTTCTATGTAATGACGGCAGATTATAATGTGTATAAGTGTCTCAACAATAACAACGGCGCCAAATCAACCGTTGAACCAACAGAAATCAATTTCGATGTTGTGAAAACCGCAGATGGTTATTTGTGGAAATACATGTATAATGTTCCTCTGATTAAGCGCCGTAAGTTCTCAAGCACTCAATATATGCCAGTACAGAAAGCACTATCAGATTCTTTTTATTCTCTTGGCGCAATTGAGGGTGTGGTGGTAACAAACGGTGGATCGGGATATTCATCGGACAAACAAACAACAGCAGTAGTTGAAAAACCAACCACAAAAAATGGCACACAGGCAAAAATAACTGTATATGTGAATAACGAAAACGGTTCAATTGATACAGTATCAATTGATGATCCTGGCTCTGGTTATACAACTACTCCAAAAATTACAATTATTGACACTTCGGGTAAAGGTGAAGGTAAGTACGGAAATGCAACTGCAAAATTGTCCGCACATCTACTGAATGGAAAACTTGATAGTGTCACAATAGATGACCCAGGCGTGAAATATCCTGCAGACATTAACACAACGTTATCTGCAACAGGTGATGGTGAAGGTTGTGTACTTTATCCAAAAATCATGAATGGTAAGATTGTTGGTGTGATTGTTGCTGATGCAGGCGAAGGTTACTCATATCTTGACGTTAAGGCAATTAGTCATAACTCTGCAGGATCAGGTGCCACATTCCAAGCAATTATTGGCGGAAGTAATTTAAGCGGAGATCAGGCATCGGTTGAACAAACAACCACTATTGGGGCAATTTATTCAATTGTGGTGAAACAGGGCGGTGAAGAATATTCAGACGAAACACAAGTAGTAATTGATGGTGACGGTGAAGGTGCTACAGCAGAAGCAATTGTTGAAAACGGCGCCATTAAACAAATTGTGATGACATCATATGGAAAAAACTACACCTATGTGAATGTTTCATTTAAGGACGAGAAACGATTAGAACCAAATAGTTATGTTGATGCAGAAGCATACGCAATTCTTCCTCCAGTAAATGGACACGGATATGATGCGGTGAATGAGTTATATGGCGACGTATTTTGTATATATGTTTCTGTTCGTGATGATAACCAATTGATTAACCTGAATCAGGATTACCGTCAATTTGGAGTAATTGAAAATCCCAAAGACCTCCGAACATTAGAGAATATTACACAAACCGACGTAACAGTTACATTTAAGTTGACAATGTTAACGACTGCTGATCTTGTTCCTGACTTAAACATCACAATCGACGGCATTAAGCATAGAGTTGTGGCGGTGAGTGGCAATCAGGTTATTGTACAACAATTAAGTTCTAGGTATTATCAAATTGATCAATATTCTGGTGTAATTTACAAAAATGAACAAACAGGTGCAATCAGATATTATGAAATCACTCATGTTGATGAAATCCCCACAGTAAACAAATATTCAGGCGATTTATTATATTCTGATAATAATACACCGTTCATTCTTTCATCGGGCAGAACATTCGGTATTCGTACCTTTATTACATTTTAACAGATTATGAAAGTATTTGCACAAAATCCATATTATGACGATTATAATGAGAATAAGAAGTTTTATTCTTTTTTATTTCGTCCAAGCTATAGTGTTCAGGCAAGAGAGCTGACACAATTACAAACAATTTTACAAAATCAGATTAAACGAATGGGGGATCATTTTTTCGCTGATGGGGCAATGGTTATTCCAGGTCAGATGAACTTTGATACCACAATTCAATATGTAAAACTTCAGGAAACAACCGCTGATGTAACAAAACTCATTGGACAGGACATTACTGGTACTGTATCAAGTATCAAGGCATCCATTATCACGGCGGTTAATGCAGAAGGAAGTGATCCAGCAACGCTATTCGTCAAATATAAGAACTCTGGTGATTCGAATGAGGAAACATCTTTTCAGGCAGGTGAAACACTTTCAGGTTCAGAAGGGCTGATTGTTGGTAACTCGGATGATGCATTGGGCAGTGGATCAATTGCACAGATTGAACGAGGAATTTATTACGTAAGTGGTCATTTTGTATTGGTTGACTCTCAAACAATTATTCTTGACAAGTATTCTAATGTTCCCAGTTATCGTATTGGTTTAGATGTAAAAGAAGTCATTATTACGCCTGAAGAAGATTCCTCATTGCTTGATAACGCACAAGGTTCATACAACTATGCCGCCCCTGGTGCTCATCGATACATGATTGATCTCATTCTTAAGAAGGTTTCACTTGGCACAACCAATGTCGAAAACTTTATTGAATTGGGTCAAATTCAGACAGGCAAAATTGTAAAACAGGTAACCAACACAGAATACTCACAATTAGAAAAAACGCTTGCGCGTAGAACTTATGATGAAAGTGGTGATTATACTGTAAGACCGTTTAAGATTTCCATTAAGGAACATCGTAGTAATGATCGTGGACAGTGGAAATCTGGTACACAATATCTTCGTGGTGACGTAATTAAGAATGGTGATCGTTGCTATACTGCACGTACAGAGGGATATAGCTTGAGTACTGGTTCTGGGCCAACTCATACACAAGGTACACAATGGGAATCACAGAGCAATTCAAGCGGAATCAAGTGGGAATATACTCCAACACCAACATTTAATAACGGTGTATATCAGGCTGAAGGAAAGATTACAAAGCTTGAATTGGTAAACGGTGGATCGGGATTCACAGAACCGCCAATTGTTGAAATTTCAGGCGGGGGCGGAACAGGAGCAAAAGCAATTGCTGTAGTATCACAGGGAAGCATTATCCAACTTTTGCTTGAGAATGGTGGTTCAGGGTTCACAAGTAATGATATCAAGGTGTCATTTAAGGGTAACGGCACAGGTGCTATTGCAAAAGCATATGCGGACTTTGGTGAAGAATCAAAATTAGCAATTGGCTTAGAAAGTGGCAAGGCATACGTTCAGGGGTTCGAAATTGAAAAGGTTGGTACTTCCTATGTACCAGTTGAAAAGGCACGTAAAACGGAACAGGCCTCCGATCGATATGTTAATTCTCCAATTGGTAACTTTGTCTATGTTACAAATATTAACGGAATGCCACCGTGCGATACTTTTGAACAGGTTGAGATTTATAACAAACTAACCGAGACAAAACAAGGTCAAAAACAAGGTGAAAAAATCGGTACATGTCGTATTCGTGGAATTGAATGGGATTCAGGAAATCTCCATGATTCCAATGGTACATACAAATTATACCTATTTGACGTTAATTTAAATTCAGATAAGGATTTTAGTTCTGATGTAAAATCTTTCTATTTTGGTCGTCAAAATGCTCAAAAGTCATTCACTGCTGATATTGCTCCACAACTTGCTACAATTGGTGGATCGGTAACAACTTATTCTTCCTACCCAAATAAGGGAGCAAGCAATAAGTTAAATGGTTCTAATACCTCATTTATGACTGATACACGTATTGGGGACTATTTGAAGATTGGTAATTATGTTTGTCAGATTACCTCAATTGTTGGACAAAACGAAGTAACCATTGACAGACAGATTACAGTAGACGGCGAAAAAGTTAATCTAATATTGACAACTGTTGTAGAACCACAACAAATTTCATCATTATATTCATTGCCTAATAGTTGTATTAAGTCGGTAACTGATAAGGACGGCAGTAATAAGATTTCATATTATACAATGGAATATCTTAACGGTACAGCGTCATCAGTTTCAGGTAGTACTTGTTCACTTTCACTATCTGTATCAAACGGTGTATTTGGAAATGAACAGGAAAATGACAATTATATTGTAATCGATCAAAATACAGGTAAAATTGTAAAACCAATTGCTATTAGTAGCGGAGGTCAGTCCAATATTACATTTACATTAGACAAATCTCTTGCACAACACAATTTCAGTGTTATGGCAACAGTACGTAAGGATAATATTGGACGTAAGATTAAAACGGTTACTCGTGAAACGGTTAAGTTCAATAATAAGGAAGATGCAACGTTATCCACAATTTCATTGGGTAAGGCTGATGTGTTTAGAATTATTGCAATTAAAATGAGCAATAATTCGTGGGGAGAAGATGGTAACTATATCACAGATATTTCCGATCGATTTGAGTTCAATAATGGGCAAACGGAATCATATTATGGTTTGTCAACAATTTCCCTGAAACCGTCATTTAATCCTCCTTCTGCTCCATTTGCAGTAGAATTTGAGTATTTTAAGCATAGTAACGGCGATTATTTCACAGTTGATTCATATCCAGAAGATATTTCATATAGTGAAATTCCATTGTTTAACGGTACATCGTTGGGTGATTATCTTGATTTCCGTCCACGAATTGATGATGCGGGCAAGACATTCTCAGGTACAGGATCAAGCTATTCCGCAACTATTAAGCGAGGACAGGAAATCACAACAGATTATTCTTATTATCTTGGGCGAAAAGATAAAATTTGTCTAGATTTTCAGGGAAATTTTGTTGATGTCACTGGTGTTCCAAGCGTCACACCAGAATTGCCCGAGACGCCATCCTTGTCAATGAATCTGTATAATTTGGATATTAAGCCGTATACATTTAAGGCAGATTCTACCAATTGTGCAGTTGAAACCATTGACAATAGACGTTATACTATGCGTGATATTGGTAAGCTCGAAAAACGAATTGCCAATCTTGAGGATTACACAACACTGTCAATGCTTGAGCAACAAACAAGCAATATGAAAGTTGAGGACGCGGACGGACTTGATCGCCATAAGCAAGGATTTATTGTTGATAACTTTAAGGACACAACAGTTTCAAGCAAATCCGACTCAAGCTATAACTGTGCATTAGTATCAGATGAAGGTATTTGCCGCCCTGGTTTCATTCAACGTAATGTGTCACTTGTGGAAAATGAGCCGTCCTCACGTAAATTGGCAAACTATCGTGCGTATGGTAAGGTGTACACATTAGAGCTTGATGATGAACAACCTCATGTTGTATTGGTTGATCAGCCATATGCAAGTAAGACCGAGAACATTAACCCATTCGCGGTTGCAACATTCCTAGGTGTGGTAAAATGTAATCCAAGCAGTGATGACTGGTTTGAAACGAAGTATTTGCCTGATATTATCAATAATGTTGAGGGTGATTATCTTCAGAAGAAAAATTCACTTGAAGGAACAAAATGGAATTCATGGCAAACGTCTTGGACAGGCACACCAACAGTTACGAGTAAAAGACAAACTGGTCACTGGAAAGGGTGGGATACTCGTGCACAAGGTCGACACGTATATGAGGATTTCACATATAAAACAACTTATGCACAACAAGAAGGTCAAACACGCACAGGTATTAAAACAAGTGTAACCGCACGAATTGACTATGAGGAAGTTGGTGATCGTATTGTATCAACAAGTGAAATTCCATACATGAGAAGTCGTTACCTTATGATTAAGGCGCAAGGACTTAAGCCGTTTACTCGCTTCTATCCATTCTTTGACGATGTGGCAATTGATTATTGGTGTACACCGTGCTCACGAATTGAATATGTACCAACAAGAGGTACGTTTGATGATTCATCAGTAGCAGGCGCCGATATTAATAACAAGGGACGTATTATTGAAACGACCAAAAATAGTTTTTGGTCGGAAGAAACCGATAAAACGTGTCTTGATATTGGTGATGTGATTACCTCCACTTCTCATCAATCAGGCACTCCAAGTAGATTGAGTGCGGTAGTTGTTGGTCGTAGTTATGATGGTGACACAGGAAAGCATTATCTTTATGTCACAAACATCAAGGAAATTAACGGTAAGCCAATCGATGGTGAATATTATAATGATGCAGGTGTTAAACAGACCAATTCAAAAGTCCGATCATTTATTGCTGGCGACTTAATCGAAGGCAGTTTATCAAAAGCAATTGGTCAGGTCGTAAGTGCAGAACCAAATAAGAATCATCGATTTGAGCCATTGGTTACAAACTATGCAGGGGAATTGTTCTTCTTATACTGGATTCCCGATGGCGACAAAATTGAATATACCAATATTGGTGAAGCAAAGGCAACTGCGGCATTTAGTTTCAGGTGTGGCGAACGCTTATTGTCTGTGAATGATAACAAGGATAACGATTCGCTTGATTCTACAAGTTCCTCCAGTACAACGTATTCTGCGGTTGGTGTTATTAACACTCGACAAAAAACGATTAACGCTGTACGTAATGCTCAGGTAACACAACAAAGTGTATCTGAAAATCGAACAGTAACTAATAGTTGGAGTCAAACAACCACTTCAACAATTAATCGTGACCCATTAGCGGAAACATTTTTAGTGGATTGTAAGGGAGGATGTTTCTTGAGTAAAGTTGATGTATACTTTGCAACAAAGGACACAAATCTTCCTGTAACACTTCAAATTCGTACAGTTGAGAATGGTTATCCATCAGGTCGTGTACTTGCTTTTGGTGAAGTAATTAAGCGTCCTGAAGAAATCAATACATCAAGCAATACAGTGACTTATCAAAATGATAAGGGGGTTATGGTGACTGAAAACAGTTACGATACTCCAACTACGTTTGAATTTGAGTCTCCTGTATATGTTGAGGATGGTACTGAATATGCTGTAGTATTACTTTCTGATTCAACAAAATATCGTGTGTGGATTGCAGAAGTTGGTGACAATGTACCAAACCAATCTGTGGTTATTAGTAAACAACCGTTCAATGGTGTGTTATTCAAATCACAAAACGGTTCCACTTGGTCAGCAAGTCAGACACAAGATTTGAAGTTTACAATTTATCGTGCCAATTTTAAGACTAATACGCAAGCTAATTTACAATTCCGTAATGCCGAATTGAAATCGGGATATCTAAATGATAATCCATTCCAAACGGTTAAAGGATCAAAATTAGTACGTGTGTGGCATAATTTTCATGGGCAGTATAACGGATCAATTGTTAATATCACACATGATGATTTAAATTTGGTTGATGCAAAGGTTAAATTACTAAGTGGTAAGATTACAGTTGCACAAAATTCAACTGCAGTATCAGGCACAAGTACTAAATTTACTAGTGAACTTGAAGTAGGATCGGTACTTTATACTGAGGGTGATGAAGTTGTTGGTGTGGTTAAATCAATTACATCAGATACCAAGTTAACGTTGGTTGATGGTTCTACACTTACACTAAATGCTGTGTCATTCAAATCGGTTGACTCGGTAAATGGTATACCATTTACATCAATTATTGGTACTCATACAGTATCAAACGTTGATATGCACAGTTATGTTATTGAGGTCAGTACTGCCGCATTAGCTACTGGTTATGTTGGTGGACGAAACTTCAAAGCAACAAGTAATCTAAACTATGATGTGATTCAGCCCAATGTGACAACACAAATTTTTAGTGATACAATGATGTCATATACATTAGACGGTGTAACGGGTCGTAGTGTTGATGGATCAGAAATTGTAAATCAGAGCGTTCCACAAATTCCTGTTATTCCTAATGATAATAATTATTTGAGTGCTCCGTTTGCAATTTATAGTGCAGAAAATACAAATAAAACGTCACTCAATTTAAATGTGACATTCTCAAGCACTAATCCTGCATTAAGCCCAATTATTGACAGTGATCGTGTTTCTGCAGTACTAATTAACAATACAGTTGATAGTCCAACAGAAACAACAGTTAATGTTCCTGCACTTGATACAGTAGAATTGTTGAGTGGCAACTTTGCGTTTGCTGGAGGTGTCTCTGAAATCACAGTTGGTAATCAGGGATCAGGATATACAACTGCAACAGTTAAAATTGGTGCTCCAAACGTTAGTGGTGGTCGACAAGCGAAAGCAGAAGCCGTAATCAACAATCAAAAAATTACCTCTATTGTCGTAACTGATAGTGGTTCAGGATATACTGCTCCGCCAACTGTTACAATTGAGGGAGGTAGTTCAGCTACTGCAACCGCTGTTATGTTGTATAATCAGATTATTAACAAGAATGCGACAATCGGTAAACAGTTGTTGAGAATTGATACAGGGAAATATATTACAATTGAGGGAGCAACAACGGATGATAATAATGGAACCGTTTTAGTTACAAATAAAGTGACAAGCGGTACAGAGGAATCTCCAATTGTTGTTATTGAAACCGAGAAGAAGTTTAAGCCTGAAAATGCAGTTGCAAATACTAAAATTAGTGTTCGTAATTTGTTTACTTCAGAAATTAGTCCGATTGGTGGATCAGTTACCTCAAAATATATTACCAACGCAATCTCTTTTGCAGGATCATGTAATTTTGCAAGAATTGTATTTGCGGCTAATGTGCCAACTCAAGCAGATATTGATGTGTACTATAAGGCGTATCAGAACGGTGGATCAGTTGGATATAACTCAATTCCTTGGGTTAAGATTGATCCTGATACAGCAATTGTAAAAACCGACATGAGCGTGACGAAATATACCGATGTTAATTACTCAATTGAACAAGCAAATTCTTTTGACGTATTGGCAGTTAAGGTTGTGTTCCGTAGTACAAATAGTTCTGCAGTACCAAGCATTCGTGATCTAAGAATCATTGCTTGCGCATAATAATAAAATGTGAGGGTGAGTTTATTTTCATCCTCACATCAATAAAAAAAAATAATACATAAAATGAATGGAAAATTTGTTAAGGTTTTGGGTGCGGATAATTTGTACCGTGATATGAGCACAGGAGCGATCATTAACACAGATCAATCAGGTGTTACATCATACAAACGGAAGAAGGAATCTGTGAAGCGGCAACATGAGCTTGAGGACAGAGTGAATCACATCGAAAACCAAATTGACGACATCAAAAACATGTTAAGTATTTTAATTAAACAAACAAGAGGTGAATGAATATGTCAGCCAATTTAACATATCGCTCATCACTTACACCACCATTAAATACAAGCACGGTTCTTAAGGGCAAACCGTTAACAAACGCCGAAATTGACTCCAACTGGTTTACGCTTAGCACAGAAGTTGATTTAAAGGCGCCGATTGAGTCGCCTGTATTCACAGGTACGGTTACATTCAGTACAACAGGTGCATTAGCTCTTCCTGTTGGTACAATTGATCAACGACCAGATAACAGTACTAATGGTATGATTCGATATAATAGTACGTTGAATACCTTTGAGGGCTTTCGTAATGGAAGCTGGGGTTCGATTGGTTCTGGTGCAACAGGTGGTCTAAGTGATCAGGTGTTTTATGAGAACGATAAAACAATCACATCAAGTTACGAAATCACAAAAGGACGAAATGCAATGGCAACAGGACCACTTACGGTGGCAGAAGGTGCAATTGTGACTGTTCCTGATGGTACTCGCTTGTATGTTCTATAACAAAAAAGGAGAGATAATTCTTATGTTATCTCTCCTTTTATTTTTAGTCTTTGAATCGTCCAAATGGATCGGCAATATTGCCAAAAAATGTGTTAATATATGCTACATTTAATAAATTGACTTGTTTAACTGTTGTTGCATTACCATAATACTTTTGACTGTCATATCTAATTGTATATGGGTCGGACAGCGTAAATTTGGCGCCATTCTGAAACACTAATTCTTTTTCTGTGAATTTTTTGATATATTGTGTTAAGATATCGTATTCTCCACGATTAAGTGAAACAATAATATCACTGATAATTCTAAGTTGTGTATCTGAAACAATTTTTGGTAATACACCATGAATTACTCGATCACAAATGAATGGGAATTCGTATAAAATGTTTGCTACTTCAATTGGCACAGTAATTTCCTTCCCATCATATTTTACAATTTGTGGATTATATTGAATAATAACACCACTGCGATGTTTAATTGTTTTCTTTGTTATTTCAGGAAATAATTCAAACAATTTATTCTTGATGTTTTCTGTGACATTAAACACAGATACCTTTTTCACAAGCACCTTACAATTCTCAAACAACTCATGAAACTCCATTAGGTCGTTATAGAACTGTTGTACTTCTACTGGTTCTTGCTTAATTAACGGATTGATAATGCCTGAATCTACTTTCATTTAATAAATTTCTTTTGCCGTAAATATTATATAATATTTTATTATTTTTCTTTTAGGAATAAACAATAATGGCAAGCATTCAAGAATTTGCTTTTGCACTTTCTGGTGTAGTAGCTCCAAACCAATTCCGTGTAAATATCAATTTCCCAACAATTGTAAGTGGAGCTTCTAATGCAATGAGAAAGGCAACTTATCTAACAAAAGCGGCTCAAATTCCACAAACAACAGTTGGTGACGTACAGCTTTACTATCGTGGTAAGCAATATCATGAAGCTGGTGAAACCGAATTTCAGCCATGGTCATGCACAATCTATAATACCACAGATTTCGGAGTACGTAAAGCGCTTGAGGAATGGTCTCACAAAATGCGTAATCCATCTGCTACTACTGGTATTACTATTCCTGCCGCATATAAGGGCGAAATCCTCATTCAGCAATTAGATCGTAACGGCGGTGTCCTTCGTGGTTATAAACTAATTGGTGCATTTCCTCAAGATATTGCGGCAATTCAACTAGATTATGACAGCAACAACCAGGCCGAAATGTTTGATTGTACTTTTGTCTATGACTATTGTATTCCTGATGATTCTACGACACTTGGTGATGCGGTTGGGGCAGTAGGTTCCGTAATGAGTAATCTTGGAATTTAAACTTATTGGAAAATAAATGAGTCTTTTTGATATGTTTGGGTGGAGGAAAAATCGGGGTGATCCTTCTCCCGTAATTAAAACACCTGTTACTCCTATTGTAGATGGTTCTTCAACAATTGTCAACACATCCAATATGTCAGGCTATTACGGTTATTCGTTTGACCTTGATGGACTGATTAAGGACGAAATTCAGACAATTAATCGCTATCGTGAAATTTCCTCTTATCCTGACTGTGATACTGCAATTGAACAAATTGTAAACGAAGCAGTAATTGTAGAAGATACAATTTCCCCTGTTTCTATTTCACTAGATCAAATTGACTCAAAGAAATTTCCCGATTCAATTAAGCAGAAAGTTATAGAAGAATTTGATACAATTCTGTCTCTGCTTGATTTTCAGAACAAGTGCCACGACATCTTTAAGCGATGGTACATTGATGGACGAATTTATTATTATGTCTCTGTTGACCCTAAAAATCCAAAAAAAGGTATTCAGGGAATACAATATATCGATCCATGCAAAATTAAGAAAATTACTGAAGTTACCAAAGAAACAGTTAATCAAGTTGAAATAATCAAAGGAATCGAAACCTATTACGTATTCAGTGATAAGGGACTAGGTACAGCACAGAAAGGAATTAAGTTATCTCCCGACTCAATTGTTGATGTACCTTCAGGCTTGATTGATGCGAATTCTGGATGTACAATCAGTCATCTATTCAAAGCAATCAAACCTGTAAATCAACTTAAGATGATGGAAGATGCACTTGTAATCTATCGTATTGTACGTGCACCTGAGCGTCGTGTGTTCTATGTTGATACAGGTAATCTACCGCCACAAAGAGCGGAACAATTTGTACAGAATATTATGCAAAAATTCCGCAACAAGGTGACCTATGACATTAAAACAGGTGAAGTCAAGGACACAAAGCAATTTATGTCCATGATGGAAGATTACTTTTTGCCTCGTGTAAATGGCGGCAGAGCAACGGAGATTCAGACCTTACCTTCAGGTGGATCATTATCTGATATTGATGATATTAGATATTTTCAAAATAAATTATATCAGGCGTTAGGTGTTCCAAAACAACGATTGATGCCCGATGCAATTAACAGCTTGGGTCGTACTTCAGAAGTAACACGTGAAGAAATCCTGTTCTCGAAATTCATTCAACGTTTACGAAACAATTTTAATAACCTATTCAAACAAGCATTACGTATTCAGTTGTTATCCAAAAACATAATGAGTAGTGCGGAATGGGACAAAATTGTAAACTTAATTCAATTTAAGTACCAGCACGATAATTATTTTGAGGAGCTTAAACGACTTGAAATTCTGACTGAGCGAATGAATGTGGCACAAACTGCAGACGGTATGAAAGAAGATTATTTCAGTAAACAATATATTGCCACGAATATTCTTAATTTCACAGAAGCCGAATGGAAAAAGATGCAACAGGAAATTAAGAAAGATCGTAAATCAGAATCAGAATTCGGAGATTTTGAGCAACAGGAAGTTAATTCATTATCAAATTCCTCAAAAGAAGAATAATGATATACAATATATCACTAGGTAAAGATACCTAAATAATAAAGCATATCATTATTTTAATAATGACCGATATTGATAAATTGATTCAGGCGGTTCAGGAAGAAGACTTAAATTTTCTTAAGAAAACCCTGAAAAAGAAGAAAGAAAAGAAATCTAAGGAACAAAAACAATGAGTGATGCATTTATTGACGCAGTAAAAAATGATGATGTACAAGGTGCGAAACAGTATGTGTTTGATGCACTCCAAGTTAAGATTGCGGATTCATTCAATAATATTACGTCCGATGCAATTTCGGCTTTTGGCTTTTCAACAAAACAAGCACAACAGGCTGATACATATGATGAAACACCTGTAGATACAACTAATCAAGTATCTACAAATGAAGAATAGTCACAATATTATTTCCAGTTGATAGAAGACGGTATAGGTTATAATGTAATTCTTCAAAATTTAATATTAAATCAACAAACTTCATAATAACTATAAATCTTGTTAACATAAAATTACGATGATTTATATTATAATACAAATATACCGTCTTCTATCTTTTTATTAGGAAGTACATAATTACAATGGCAGAATTTCAACTATTACGAAACGTTGATTGTGAGGCACATATTAAGGTAATGTCTGATGATGCCTCTGCTGTTTCTGTTACAATAGATGATTTGTGTCATGAGTATCAGGAAACACCAAAGGATAGGACGAATCTTTATGTAACAATTCGTAGTGTTCAGTGGACTGGTGCATCTGACACGGTAATTAAGGTGTATCGTGGAGAAACGCGAGTGATGACACTTCAGTCCGCTCCTTGTGGTACACTAATATTTGATGGTCAACAGTTTGTGTCCGAGAGTACAGAAAAAGAAAAGGACTTTCGTTTTGAATTTAGTGGTGAGGGAGAAGTCTGGATGACTCTCCGTAAACATGGTTTTATTCCCAAATCTGCAGAATATGCAACCTATGGCGCATATGAAGATGAAACACGTGTAGGTGCAAAAACAAATATTTCAGGTTCTCCAGATTATGGTAAAATACAAAAACGTGGACGCAAACGTAAATGAAACTAATCAAAGAAGAACAAAATGAAATTAAGGTAATCACCGAACAATCCGAGAACGGTGAGCCTGAATATTATCTTGAAGGTGTGTTTCTTCAGGCTAATATCAAAAATCGAAACGGACGAATCTATCCAATGGAAGTGATGGAACCTGAAGTTGAACGTTATATTGACAATTTCGTCAAATCTAAACGTGCTTTTGGTACACTTAATCACCCTTCAGGTAATCAGACACCAAACATTGACCTTAAAGAAATCTCTCATGTGATAACCGATTTGTGGCGTGATGGAGATTATTTCCGTGGTCGTGCAAAGGTGCTTGATACTCCCAATGGACGAATTGTTAAGAGCCTTATTAAGGAAGGTTGTACTCTCGGTATGTCTAGTAGAGCACTTGGTAAGGTATCATATAAAAACGGTACTGCATATGTTGATAAAGATGGATTCAAATTAATCACAGCTGGTGATATTGTGTGGGAACCATCTTGTCAGGTCGCATATATGAGCGGTCTAATGGAAGATCAGGAATGGGAATACGATGAAAAAACCGATAGTTGGATTCCTCATGCCGATAATGAAAAGGAAATTGTAGAAGAATTGGGTAAGCTCCAAATTGAAAAATTCCGCGATTTTCTTTCAAATATCAAAAAATAAATATAACTTGAATACATAATAAATCCAATTACGGAGAAGTAAATGACCGAAAAATTTAAGCAGTTGCTTGAATCTGCCGAGGGTCTTACCGAAGAATTTAAATCTGCCGCCGCACCTCTCTTTGAAGAAGCGGTTAAGGAAATGGTAGATCATGAAAAGCAGAAGCTAGAAGAAAACTTCAAAGAAGCAATTGAAGAAAAAACAAAGGAAATTCAGGAATCTGTAAAGCAGTCCTACATGAATGAACTAAAGGAAGCCGCTGATAAGATTGCCGAATTTGAACTCACAATTTCCGAGAATGAACAGCTTTACAATGATCAACTTAAGATGATTGGCGAACAGGTTGAAACCCTTGCCGCCGAAAAGTCTAAGGAAGCCGAGGAAGCTCTATCTGAAAAGGTTGACGAATATCTTGGTTATTGTGTCGAGCAATTCTTTGAAGAACATAAGGAAGAAGTTCTAAAGGCACGTGAATCTCATATTGCCGAGCACTTTATGGCTGGTATCAAGTCAATGTTTGAAACATTTAACATGACTGAACCAACCGCCGAGAAGATGTACGAAGATAAGATTTCCGCGCTTGAAGCTAAACTTGAAGAACAGGCTAAGAATACCGATGAGGCATATACTAAACTAGCCGAGGAACTTCAACGAGGTATGGATTTCAAACTTCAGATCGAACAGCTTGAAAAAGAAAAGATTGTTCGTGATATCACCGAATCTATGACCGATACGCAGAAGGAACGATTCGCCATTGTGCTTGAATCAATTGATGTTCCATTTGCTGAGTATGAATCTAAGGTTCGTGCTCTTGCCGAGGAATTTACAACAGAAGAGTCTCAGGTTAAAGTAAAACCTGTTATCGAAACTGTTAATATCGTTTCTGATTCTAAACCAATTGTCGAAGAACAGAAAGAAGAAAAGAAGGTCGTCGTTGAAGAACACGTCGACCCAATGGTTGCCTACTTTGCCGCCGCGCTCAATAAGTAAAAACCATTTTATAATAATTCCTAAATATTTTTAACTAATATAATATAACTAACTCCGCTATAGGAAATAACTATAAAAATGATTAAGAATACTCTTGTCGAAAAGTGGGCACCAGTTCTAAACCATGAATCTGCCCCTGCTATTAAGGATGACTATCGTCGTCAGGTTACCGCCGCCCTTCTCGAAAACCAGGCTAACGCCATGAAGGAAGAAGCCATGCATCGTGGTGGCGCCGCTGTCGGTATGCTCGGTGACGTTCTAACTGAGGCCGCTCCTGCCCCTGCTAACCATGGTGGTGACGGTATCGCTATGGGTGGTGCTGGTACAAACGCTCAGATGGCAGGTTACGACCCAGTTCTCATCAATCTCGTTCGCCGTGCTATGCCACAGCTAATCGCCTTTGATGTCTGTGGTGTTCAACCAATGACACAGCCAACTGGTCTTATCTTCGCCATGAAGTCTCGTTATGGTTCTCAGAACGGCGAAGAAGCTCTCTACAATGAAGCCAATACCGCTTTTGGTGGTGCTGGTACTCATAAGGGTTCTAACTGGGCTGATGGTACTGAATTTAAGACGGGTACTGGTATGCCAACAGCTGAAGCCGAAAAGCTTGGTTCTGAAGGTAATAACTCCTGGGGCGAAATGGCTTTCTCTATCGAACGTACCTCTGTTGTAGCTCAGACCCGCGCTCTTAAGGCTGAATACACTATGGAACTCGCTCAGGATCTTAAGTCTGTTCACGGTCTTGATGCTGAGTCCGAACTAACCAACATCCTTGCTACGGAAATTCTCTCTGAAATCAACCGTGAAATTATCCGTGACATCTACACAACCGCTTATGTTGGTTGTCAGGCTGGTACGGCGGAAAAGGGTGTATTCGATATGGATATTGACTCTGACGGTCGTTGGTCTGCTGAAAAGTATAAGGGCTTAATGTTCCGTATCGAACGTGAAGCTAACTACATTGCTCAGAAGACTCGCCGTGGTCGTGGTAACTTCATCATCTGCTCCTCTGACGTAGCTTCCGCTCTTCAGATGGCTGGTATGCTTGATTACGCTCCTGCTCTTCAGAATAACCTCAATGTTAACGAAGCTCAGACAACCTTTGCTGGTATCCTTAATGGTAAGTATAAGGTCTATGTTGATCCATATCAGGCTAATCAGTCCAACGATCAGTATTGCGTAGTCGGTTATAAGGGTCAGAGTGCTTTTGATGCTGGTATGTTCTATTGTCCATATATCCCACTTCAACTTGTTCGCGCTCAGGATCCAAATACCTTCCAGCCTAAGATTGGCTTCAAGACCCGTTATGGTCTAGTTGCTAACCCAATGGTTCAGCTTGATGCTGGTCTCGGTGCTACTGGTAATCTACCGCTCGAACAGCTTAAGGATAAGAATTACTACTTTAGCAAGTTCGTAATTCGTAATCTCTAATGAATGATTAAGAGATAAAGCAAACTCCAAAGAATTTAGGTTCTTTGGAGTTTTTGCATTATTGTAGCACCAATTTTACTTTTCCGCAATCATAAATCTTCATATATTTGGATTCATCTAACACCTGTGATTGTTGATAAATTTTTGAACTGTTAAAATACACAAAAGAAGGATTTGTATATTCCACAACAGAAAATCCATTCTGAAGATATTCGCTTTCATCAAATTTAGAAAAATCAACAAATGTCACAATTTTATCAAAGTCTTTTATCTTTAATAAAAGAGTAGACAATCCATCAACCACCTTATAATTCAATTTGGTACAATACTGTTTCAGTTCATATTCACGCTTATCAAGTTTATCCAATCCAACAACGGAAATTAGTTCATCACAGTAAAACAATCCATATCTAATAGAAGACGTTATTGGCTCATTAATAGAATTATCAATAAGAAAATTTACATATTCATTCTCTTCCAATTCTCTAACAACACAATCTGTTGACGCTATTACACAATCGAACAATCCTAATGCCTGCTTAATTAACGATTTGATTTTCTCTTTATTATAATCCCATTCATATTCAAATATATGAATCAAACGAATGTGTTTATTCTTACAAATTAATGACTTTTCAACATGTTTATTTGATTGAATAATAGCATCGGAATGCCAATAATTTCCATTAAATTCAATTGCTAAATTTAAACTTGGAAGATAAATGTCTAGTTCTTTACCATTAAGAATTTTTCTATTATTCTCAACTATAGAACCATTATACAACGATTTGACATAATCTACAAGTTCTTTTTCTTTACGTGAATATGGTTGTTTATAACATTTTGGGCAATACACATGTTGAGGATCAGTTGTTTTTGATGTCCATGTGTGATTGCAATTTAAGCATTTATATTGTATGGTATCAGATACAACATAATCATCATACTTCATATCAATCAATACATTCTTTGACTTAAGTGTACTGATTAAATTTGAATATCTATTTTTACGTTTAGTAGTACGTTTCTTTTTCGAAATATTTGGAATAAACGCAACAGTATCAGTTCCATATCTCTCAAGCAATGTTTGTTTTTGCTTGAGAGAATTAAGTTTAGAGAAGTTCTTTACTGATCCATATTTTTCAACAATGGTCTTATTTCGCTTCTCTAAAACTTCATCGTATCGTGTTTTATATTCTTCACCAAAACACTTCTGAGAACAATATCTACCTGAGTTAATCCCATTTATATTATTGTGATATATGCACTGATAATCGGTATATGAAATATAGAATATCTTACCACAAGTAATACATCTACATGGTAAATCCTTTTCTTTTGTTAATCTAGAGTCATCAAGTTTAGATTGATCAAACAGAAAATTACCATGAAAATTTTTAAATGATAATGGTTTCCAACATCTAGGCTTACAATTAAGTCTAGCACATGAGTGAGAACAACATGGAACAAATTCAGGATTCCGTGTCTTTTCTCTAATATAACGAGACTTAATTCTAGTGAACAATTTACCACATACAGGACAAGTTAACTCAATTTCTTCTACCATTATTCTTTAACACATATACATCTTTACCACAGCTATAATATTTGTAAAACTTATTCAAAAATTTTGTAATATCATCCATACTACAATATTATTTGTAAATTTTATCTAAGAATCCTTCATCATGTAAACACTTAACCCAAATTAATCCTGTAATAAATCCAATTTCCTTTACGTATGGACGAATCATATCAATTGTTTCAGGCGATAGGAATCTCCAACTTTCAGGCGTAATAAAATTATAACATACAACCGTGAAAAAGATTCCCCACAAAGACAAAGCAATCATTTCAGACCAAATTAAAATACGCTTAATAATTGTGTTCGAGTTCATATAACACCTTAAAAATCAACAAGATTCATTTCACCAGACTTCAGCTTAGGAAGATCGGAAAACGGATAAACAGTAGAAACACAATCGGTACCAAAACAAACAGAACGAATAAGAACAATACAACGATTTTTGAAATCAACTCGAATCAACATCCGACCAAAGTACACACCGAATGCCTTAAGTTGTTCGGACTTCTTAAAATGACCGCCGACAAACTCCTCATGAAATTCTGAAGCATTGGAGAAATCCGAGAAAACACACGGAAGATCATAAAAGCCGAAGTCATCATCACATTCCATCACCTGACCAAAATTGTAATCACACTCAATTCCGAACTTATCTTCAATGGTAATGCGCACATGACATTCTGCATCAAAGTCAGCCAACACAACATACCAACGATCATCCTTAGCAAGATGACACTTGATACCCTTGTTCGTGAGGTGCTTGATGAGCATCTTAGCCTGCGAATAGTTGGTGGTGTAATGAGCGAAAAGCATGATTTGTTTCCTTTTTGTTGGAAAGTTGTTTATCAATCTCTATGGCTTAATAATAGCACACCTTTTTAAGGAATGCAAATAAAAAAAGGACAGAAAACTTAAAAATCTGTCCTTTTCAAAATTTATTGTCAACTTGCCTTTGTTGTATTGTTAGTTTTTCTTAATTTAATTTCTTGCTCCAGCCACTGTTCAAAATTACGCCAACTCTCATCATCGCAATCCATTCCAATTTTTTCATGCAAATCACGATATTCCTTAATATCTCTAAGCATGACGTGTAATGCGTTAGTTGTCAGACTTAACTTATAGTTCATAATCGCATTAGGTACACTGAGAGAAACATACGTCATACGTCCTAGTGCATATCTAACTGCACATATAGCAAGTTCACTGAGATCATCATCCATATATTTTATTTCACCTGTACAAACGGCATAACTGAACCGTCTGTCATATAAATTGGTAGCTTTCCGTCCCATTTTTCAATTGCATTTAATTGAATGATGTCAGGATTATCACGAAGAGCCTTTGCCTTGATTGCGATTGCCTCCGCTTCTGCCTTTGCACGTAGAAGTCTTGCGTCTGCTTCACCCTGTGCCGCTACACGAACTTTCTCCGCCTCTGCACGTGATTGTGCCACTTCATTTTCACGGAGTAATGCTCGTTGTGTTGCCTCAATCTTTGCGTTAATGGACTGTCGAACTTGTTCGGGATATTGAAGATCAGTCATCCATGAAAGTTTTACAATGTGGATACCAATCGGTTCAAGTTGATCACGAATATCTTTTGTTACAGCACTTAGTAGTTTAGTTTTTCCACCTTGTGTTAATTCATTGATATCCATCGTTACAGCGTTCTTAATGAGAGAATCTGAAATATACTGTCGAAGATTAATTTCTGTAATTTCATCAATTCCCTTACGATATGTCGCAAACACAATTGACGCCTTATCTGGATTGATGTTATACTCCATTCCGATTTTTGCTGTTACGTCCATTGCGTCAGATGTCTGAAAAACAAACGGAACATCAAAATTCTTAAGTTGATTAAATGTTGGAAAAAGATACATCTGTTCGTTAATTCCTAGAAAATAACGTCCCGTACCTTCAACTTCATTCTGTACGCCCTTATCTGCATATAGATTTACACGAACGCCAACATATCCTGCCTGTACAGTAGTTGTATTCCATACAAGATAACCAGCACCGACAATTCCAAGAATTGCACAGCAAATAGCACTAATACCGAATTTATTCATTATAAATCACACTCCAAATTTCATAAAACAAAAATGAAAGAAAAACAATTAAGAAAATTACACCAAAGATAATAATAAATGGATCACCGCTTGATAGCATTGCTGGGAGTATTACTGTAAACAAAAGCAATACAACAATGAAAAAGCAAACGATACAAATATAATCGACAATTTTATTCATAATTTAAAAATTCATATGAGCAACTGAGGCAATTATACAACTAACGTCCCCAATACTGCTTGACCATTTCATTCACACTTTCATGAAATTCTTCAAATTTTATATTAATTCGACATACAAAGCCATAATCTATTTCGACAAGCCTTTTGTCAAAATCAATTTCAGCTTTATAACAATTTAAGTCACAATATTCATTTTCATCAATTAAAATCAACTCATGATTTGTTGCATGATGAATTGCACCAACAAAATCATCTTTCAAACACTTAGAAACGATATTATCAATTAAATTATAAAACCGTTTTGGAGTTATTTCTTTTTTAGAATAACATTTCAAATAAAGGTCTCTCTTATTTGAAGTGAAAAAAATAGCATATGAATTATATTCTGTTAACATATTCTACAACTATTACATCAAAAACTCATTTAACGATAATTCTTGTGGAATATTCTTAGGTTTGGTAAGTTTGTCGAAAGAATCAACATCATCAGCCGTTTGATATATTTCATTCAGAATTAGCATAACCTCATCAATTCGATTGTCGTGAATCTTTCGTGTTTCCTTCACATGATATAACGAATTGAGGCATGAATAATAATGAGCAATTGCGTTTCGACCTTTTGGATGACGTGAATCGGGCGGCAATCTATTCTGCGTGTCAAGTGCGTGAGACAGAATAAACTCACGAATCTTCTTCATATTTGCGTCGTTCATTTTTGAAATAATCAATTACATCACGATACTGAATTCCAAGTTTCAGGCATATATCAATTGGATCGTTGCTAGGATCAAAGATGTCATAATAACCCCTCAACTTTTCATAATTGATATATCGATCATATATCTCAGCACGTTGTTTATTCGTTACAATGAATGAGGAGGAAATGCCGTACTTGTCGATAAATGCCCATTCCCACTGACACTCTTCCTTATCAATTACCGAGGGAGTAAGAAGGCGTGTTCTAAATTTGAACTTATCGGAATCGTAGATTAGATTTTCGTCAATCTTGGTTAGTGCTCTGATATGATCAACCATATTCACACAATTATAAAATGTATTGGACTTATTCGTAATATCGAAAAACACATTAAGTCCATATTCCCACAGCTCAAAGTTAATAATGAGCTGTTTGGGTTCATCCTCAGAACTTATCGTGATTGGAACAGGATATTTGTTTTTAAGATAATAATCCACCACCACAGATGACTTCGGCATTGCATCAAAAAACAACCAAAAGAAATCCGAATAATATGACAGCTGTTCTTTCCAATTCAGCTCATCATACATTTCCTTATATTCTTTAGACTTCATGTTTAAGCTCACTCAAAATATTGAACACATCTAAACAATAACACAATTTTAGGCTACTGTCAACAAATTCTTAAATTTTCTTTGCGGATGCCTTCTTTTGGTGTTCACGATAGAAGTAATGATTTCCCACCTTGACTGGTTCCGACAGTTTCATTTTACCAAGTGCGGTACGCTTAACTTTATTGCTGTGATAGTACAACGCTCCATCAATCTTTTCATCAATAAAGTAATGCGGCGCCTGATAAAACGTTTCGCAGTAGTCGTAAATTTCACGATAGAGCTTGGTGTTACGATGCTTGGCCGAGTTGTTCAGCCTACTATCGCATACCCACGAAAACTGACAAATATTCTTCCGCTTCTGCTTCACAACCTTACAATACTCATTCGGAAAACGCTTGTCCTTGATTCTGCTTTGCATCACCGTAAGAATTGCGTCCCATCCTTCCTTGCCCTCACCTCGTGCCTCAAACCACACATTATCAGCAATACATCGAATTTCACGAGTAACAAAATCAACCGCAAAGGCCGAGGTCGAACCAATAAGCAAAAAAAGAAGAATCAAAACTTTACGAATCATTTAATAACTCATTAACGTTGTAAAATTCAATTGATATAGTTAGTATATCCAAGGATTTTCTATTTGTCAAACAGTCATTTCAGCAATCTTTTTCTTAAGTGCATCAGTCACGATGGTAACTACATTATGCTCTTCATAGTCCACCTCAAACACATCATTTTTAATCTGACGATTTTCGCACTTATAAATGTCAATAAACGACTGAATATCCACACGAGCATACTCATTGTCATATAGACAAAGTACAAAATTACCATCGACACAATCTATATGGTTAATCAAGTACTCATCAAGTTCATCCTGAGACATAATATCGGCAAGAATCGTAAACATTTTCCTGTTTCTCCGTGGGGAAGGTATGCGTTATCTGATAACACGTATATTAACAGAAATTTCGTGGAATTGCAAATAAGTTTACTGCGCTCGATAATAGGTGCTTGATCTATGTCAAACAGATAAAATAAAAGGTTGAGTAGTATATACTACTCAACCTTGCTCTAGTTAGTTTAAAATACTAATTATCAATAACGTGTGTCAATTCGATCCACGTAAGTAGACACCTGCTCAGCAAGAATAGTACAGCTACATGCGACCATCACTCTATCCGTCTACTAAATGCACAGAGGTTTACTTAATAACATTAGGTTTAGGGTACTTCTCTTTGATTGCAGATATGGTGTCGTACCAAATTTCAGTACCATAGTGCTTGTCCCAATACAGCATGTCGAGCTGTTCCTCTATGGCTGGATATTCCGCGCGGCGCTGAGCCATGTAGCTGTACTCAAATTCAGCGGTAATCTTTCCATCCCTCAAGACGTAACGCTTGAAAACCATTCCAGTGGGTGTTTCTGTAATTTCTACGGGGTAATACCCCTCTGCCAAAACGGCCTGTTCGTCGTTGATCCAGTTTGAAATTCCGTTGTAATCCCTTGGTGCGAACTGTATCGCACCATCTTCTAAAAGTTTCGCGTATTTTTCCATTTTAATTCCCTTAAACTAAAGATTTGTGCCTCATGTGAAAAAGTTTATTATCAATTCTTTCGATGTGAGTTTCTTCAGAAACTCTTTTAAGCACCAAGGCAACTTTATCATTAACGCAAGTTGCAACAGCCGCTCTATACTTTCTCACTTTGTAAATGATGATGTCGCCTTTTTGGTACGAATCGTCAACGTCGACCATGTCTTTCTTTAACATTTCGTCGTGGATATGCTCTGCTTCTTTGCGCAAATCGTATTCCCGAGAAACATTATTCCAGTCGCTAGTATTGATCCCTAATTCACCCTTTAGAAAAGCGGCCGCCAAGTGACAACAGTCAAACTTTTTTTTGACACCTTTGATTTGCAAATATTTCATCCTGGGAACCCCCACTTTCCTAGCGGCGTGCGATTGCTCATTAGACCCGATAGTTTTCCAATAGTAGTCCAACTGACGCCATCGGGTGATGACTCAATAACATTGTTATAAATGATTAAAAACTTGTCATTATGCGTAATTCTTTCTAGATCGTAATTCCCTCCACGGCGAAACCTTTCCCAATTAGTGCCATCGGCAGAGCGATAGAAGTCAGTAACATCTCCAGTTATGGCGGCAACTAAGAAAAAGCCATTGGCAAATGCGATCCCGCTAAAAATATGGGAATCTGAGATGGGTATAGAGGTTGCGCCACTCCACGATGTACCGTTTGTTGATTTTATACACTGTCCTTTTCCATTTAAGGCAAGCCACACACCATTTCCAAAGGCCATTAAAACACCCGCACTTCCATCTAGCCCCGTATTAAAAATGTTCCATGTTCTGCCATCAGATGACCACCAATTAAGTTTTCCTGAACCAAGGCGAACGAATTTATCCTGAGCATAAATTACGTCCCTACCATACATCTGTACGTCGTCCCCATGCTGAAAATGTACCCAATTTCTACCATCAACTGTCCATGCAATTCCAGTTTTTAGTCCCGAAACCACAAGAACTCCGTTATGCGAAGCTGAACTGACGGTTCTTGCTAATGTATCCTTGGCAAACTTGAGTCCAGACCCTGTTGCATTGTTATTGTATTTTTGCACATCCCACGTTTTCCCGTCTTTAGAATATGCAAGATATGCGTCTATAACTTCCCAATATTGACTGGAAACCAAACTAAAATCCCCACCAAAAGCAATAAACTCGTTATTGAAATAACACACATGTTTCCACGTGATGGGAACATTTAGATTCGTGGAACTCCAGTTATTCAAATCATCACTATACAATGCGACACTTTGTGTCCCTTCAGTTTTCGAGGTTTGGTCTTCGTCATAAGAAAAGGTTACAAATCCCCCATCTAACCCTGATGGCCAACGTAAAACATTTTTACTCCAAAGCCCCAACATTACGCCACCCCCTTCGGTACAGCACCCGCAACCCAAGCATTAGCCGTAGGATCATAGTCAAAATAAAAATCGTACTGACCCGCCGCAATACTTGGTACTTTCTTATTGAAAAACCTATTGGTTCCCCAATTGATCGACGGAGTTCCAGTAACATTAACCATCACTTTAATTTGAGTGAACACGCTGTCATTACCCGCAGGAAGCGAGAACGTCGTATTGCCTGAAATATTCATTTTATGAATACGGTTGGCAGTCAAAGTTACCGTCCCCGACGTTGCCGAGATGTCCAAAATTGAATGACCAACGCCACCAGTTAAGGTGCCACCAGTTAACAGCAAATAACCAACATTATTTCCACCCGTCACGTGTCCCTGAGCGTTAACTGTAACTGTGTTATACGTTCCCGCATTTACTCCACTATTTGGGTGAGTATATTTTGTGTCTTGTGTTGTAATTTTTCCTGTTGTACCGTTTTTCTTTGTAAATGTAACAGTTTGTCCACTAACACTTAATCCTGTGACATAATCGGTTGGGCTAAATTGTTGTACTGATTCCTTAGTACGCAATGGTGTCATCATCTTGGTATTATCTGTACCTGCGACAACTTCAGCACTTGTCGCAACAGACTGAACTTGTACTGCCACGTTTCCCTTTGAGTCGGGTGCTACTCCGTTTACCGATTTAACACCAACATCAATTGTTACACTACCGTTATTATTAGCCGTTTTACCGTTAACTGAACTAACCAATGTTCCATTAGTTTTTGGTAAATTGATATTATATTCGGTATCGTCTCCAAAAATATTCAGTGTTACTGATCCACTTCCCGAATTAGATGGATTTAATATTAAACTAGACATTACAAAGTCTCACAAAAAGTATTATTAATCTGACAAATATTACTAAGTAATATTTGTCACCAAAAATTTGTGAAAAATAAAAGGCAGAATACACAAACATTCTGCCTTTTTTGTTATTCGAAGAATAAATCTAGTGTGCCATCATGTATAGATGTTTGATAATTAAGTACGTATTCTTTTCCGCACGAGATAAACTGTTGAAGTAAGTCGATCAATTCGGAAAATTCTTTTTGTGTATATTCATCTGTTGGTCTATTCTTTTGTCCGTTGTTAAGATGAATATACACAATTCCCAATCGATTTTCATCAACATCAATTCGTCCCTGAAGATTACGCTGTTCAAGATTCTTAACGAATGGCTCGAAATCTTTTAGTTTGAACTGAATAACTCCAAAGTCCTCACGATTCAGTTCATCTAGTATCTTAAGTGTAACATAATCCTCTGCGAATGTCAACGACTCAAACACCTTCTTATTGAAATATAAGTGTACTCGATTGAATTCAGAATTAAACGATTCATTTTTACAATCTGAAAAATAATAATGTGTTTTGATGAGTTTGTAATTATTATTTTGTAGTATTACTTCACGATCTAGTTTAAGATATTCACTCATAATCTATTCAGCAAAAGAAAATATTACACATACATTTATTCTAATTTCGTGGTCTGAACTTTTTTCAATCTTGATTAGATGTTTAACCAATCATCATTAGAATATTCTTTTTTCTTTCTAAGTTTGAGTTCTACTTCATTATAGAATCGTTGAATTGTTTCTTTTGATGGCGATTTCTTTTTGCACTCATTAAGAAGTACAGTATTATCATTACGACATTCAAATTCAATAATTCGATTTAGATAACCATAAAACTTGTTTTCGATCCACAAAGAAAACCTTCGATTTTTATAGGTAAGACAAATCTCACATTCATCAATATACACATTTTTCCATTCATCCATATGGTCGATTAATGTGTTAATGAATTTGTCTACTTTTTCATCATATTCGTATAATGGGACAAAGGTATTGATATTTGTATTATCGTGCATAATTAACTATCAAAGCAGAACAAAATATAAATGTTGTTATGATTAATTGCTTTTGTATCAACGGCAATTTGAGTTCTGATAATAGCACTCTTAATAAATGCTAATACAGTTTCTGCGTCATATAATTCTACATTTTGTTCGATATTGTTGATAATCTTCTTAATCAGTTTCTTAATTATCTTTTTTTGTTTCAGTAAGTCGGCATAGGTAATATAACCAAACGAATGATAAACATACGATTGCGTTTCATTATATCTCTCAATTAGCTCTTTGTCATATACATCTATCTTATCTGACACTAAAGGGTTAATTTTATACTTACATTTTCCAGTGTGAGGATAATTATACTGAAACAAGCCAGACGATCGAACACCTCCGTCTGTTAACCATCCGAAAAACAAATAACACCGATCATCAAACGGCTTAATAATTCTTCGTTGCTCAGATAGATTAACATATGTTTCTGAAGGGCTTAGTGTACCGTCATCACCAAGTACAGCAACAAAAGAATGAATATCGCATCCCATATCTATTATACCTCATTCGGATTTTGTGTAATTAAAACAACATCGTCAAACGTAAATCCTGTACACCAATCATACATTTCCACAATTTCTGTAATCTTTTTGCCGAACTTTTTGGATATTGTACAACATTCTGACTGTGACAAATATCCCTGAATCTCATTATCTGATTCAAAATTATATGGAAACTTAAATTTGTTTAAAAATGACTGAATGGTCTTATCAACAGGTACATATCCATCATGAATCTTCCAGTCAATGTTCTTAGTAATACACTCACCACAATCTAAATCAAACATAGAGATTTCATTGTTACTAGTGAAAATAATTGGATAAATTGTTTTATCTTTGTAATTGACTAAAGCAATGAAATTGTTGCACTTCATAATAACCACCACTACAAATTTTCTTATTGATCTTAGTATAGCATAAAACAAACTATCTGTCAATTAAGTTTTACAATATTTTCCCTAGAATGAATAGACCTATAGATGCAAATTACTTTAAGTAATTTGCAGTTGTAAAGAATGATACAAACTACATGTTGAACCACATATCTTGCTTACAGTTGGAAAAGATGATCTTGCAATTGGAAATCATCGAAAATGGTAACTTTGCTTATGCCCCAAAATGGTCGCTAGATGCTCAAGTTGAGAGTGCAAAACCTCAAGACGAATTGAATGCAATTTTGATTGAGTTTGTCGGCAAAGACTTTTCATCAAAGGAGTAAGACCATGCTTCAAAAGGAATTGCTTTTAGTTAATTCCATTAAGCCTTGGGAAAATCCCAAGTTGTCAGCTAAAGGGACGATTGGTGGCAGTACCTTTGCCGTAACTTCAACGGGTAACGCTGGTCCATCAGGTCATAACGGCAATCCTATTTGGCAGGCATTTGACAAAAACGAGTCTACAACTTTCTTTGACCGTTGCGGTAGTAATGCTACAGAGGACATGTTGACGATCACGATGTACAACCCTAACCCCGTTAAATTGACGAGCGTGACCGTTACACCAGGGTATTGGGGATTTGAAACCGCAATTCTTCAATATTCTGACAATGGCTCAAGTTGGACAGATTTAGTGACGATTGGCAACAATGCGAACACTATTTCTCACAACGGCTTCCATAAATATTGGCGAATGCGAAAAGTTTCCTATGGAAACAATAGTGGCGGTTGGCGAAACTGTCAAGTCAGAGAAATCGTGCTCAAGGGTTGGGTAAAGGGGTGACGCTATGAAACATCCCGTTATGACGGGGAATTTCGGCTCATATAGCCACGTTTCGGGAGTCGACTTGACGAAAATTTCTTACACTCAAAGCGATCAAATACTGTTCAAGTATGGTGATGGATCGTTCTACTCGTGTCTGTTTAACGATACTGCATTATCCGTTCTGCAATGTGACAACCCTTACAAAACATACCTTTCTAATACTTTGTATGATATCGTGGATGATACATTTGGCGTTTCCATGTTTTTAGATTCGGACGGTATCAACTTATCACCGTACTTGCAAAACGAGTTATTCTAATGACCAAATTGGGAAAATAACTCAAATTAGTGTTTATGTCTGGGACTTTTAACAGGCAAAAAGAAAAGGACTGTGATATCACAGTCCTTTTATACTATAATTCAATCATAACAAGGACTTTTATTGCCCCGTTTGTTGACGATAGATTTCACGAATTTTCTTAAATCGTTCAATCCACAACTGAATATTAGATTGTTCGTAATAGTAACAATCCTCATCATTTTCGTTAAACAAAAGCACTAGTTTTTTAACCTCAAGTCCTTTTCGTTCTTTTAGCATCACGGCGTAACTTGCCAACTGAAGCCAATAAGAAAGACAATCAGACGGCGCCTTTTTATGGCGGCTTGTTTTCCAGTCAAGAATCGCAAGCTCACCATTCCATTCTGCAATCAGGTCGGCGGTTCCTGCCACTTCAAGTGTGTCGGAGTACATTCGTTCCTCTACTGCTACAACATTAGAGATATGTGGGTAGATATCTCTAATCAGTTTTGGATATACTACACAAAATTCACTGAATAACTCGATATGCTGGGTACCATACTGAAGAGTGTTTTCCATTAGTTCGTGGAATCGTGTGCCGTGTTCACTTGCCCACTTACTAACTTTGTTTGCCTCTTCCTCACCAATTTTTTGTTTCCATTCCTCAATCTTTTTCTTATTGAGAATACCAACAACAGTCGTAGCGGACGGATAACATTTCCCACTTGGAGTTTTGTACAATCTACCTGATGGAGTATTGATTTGTTCGATTGTATCGCTCATCTTCTTCTACTCTTCGTCTCTCTTTTGTGTCTTACGATACGCCTCTGCATAATACACTCGAATTTTGTATTTGCATCCAAAATGTTCAATTCGGTATCTTACGTCCCAACCATGAGCATAATCTCGAATTGTGCCGTCTCGCTTTACAAAATACTTACCCTTTCCGAACTTCTCATCTAAGAACTTATATACTTCATCGTAATCAGTTTCTGCCAACAGAATTAACATACTTTATCTCGTCCCTTATGGTTCTTCATAATTTGCTTGATTCTGGAACAAAGTAGACTGTGTGCCTTACGTGGTAGTGCAGGACTTAAAGAAGTAATTTCCTCATCGAAATAGTCCCATTCGCACTTACCGACATAAGCACCGCCTGTTTTTGGATTCTTAATTACAAATTTAGTATGTTGAACTGTAGGAAAAATTAGTTGAATCTTATATTTGTTGGACATTTATTAACTCACAATTTCATTATAAATTTCATCAATATACTGTTTATTTTGTATATCGTTCTTTTTCGTTTGCTAATGTATCGGCAACCATATCACCAACAGTCTTTCGTAGTTTGATATAGTCCTCGGTATTCTTCACTTCATCCTCTACTTCGATTGTAGCAGTGAGTGGTTCAAACTGATGAATCTGAATTGTCTTACTAAGGGTGATTTTTACTTTCATCTAAGGTTGACTCCATTTTTATTACTATACCGTTATTTTGCCATACTTCTTCTCGTTTGTCAATAAGCAAAGGATCATCTTGTTCAATTTTTACCATCGGCTTAACAGGTTCAAGCAAATATGATGGAACCTCAAGCGTCAGTTGTTCCTGCTTAACTGTTGTAATAGTTGGTTGACTCGCACAACCTGAAAGTAAACAAACCATTACAACTAATGCACATTTAGTTCGATTCATCGTTCTTCCTTTTCTCCGATAACCTTATTCTGTTTTTCCATATATTGCTTAACAATTTCTTGTAGTGCTGTCAACTTATTCATACATTCATTACACGTATTATAGTTGTATGCTAAGGTGTTGCTTAAATCATACATTGTGTAATCCTTTAGTGGTACAGCGTCAGGAAGAAACTGATTAAGTGGAGTATTCATCACAAGTCTGTCATGCCACAAAATAAGTCCATATGGTAACTTTGTATTATCATCAACCGAGATATATTTTGTGATTACCTTTGGGTTATCCTTGAGTGACTTAATTTGCGCCTTAAGTTTATGTTCTTTTGTAAGATATTCTTTTTGTACTTTGTCGACTTCTGTACGAAATTGTTTCTTCTGTGTTTCGATTTGTGCTGTCCAATTAAGTCGTTCAGAATTCAACTTATCTTCCATCAATCTTACACCGTCGCTTTTTCCCTTTGTGTAAATTGTGCCGCAACATATTACACAAAGTACGATTCCAATTAAAATCTTCTTCATAAGAGTTCAACCGTTTTAGGCTTACGACGATAAACTGTTGATTTTGAATTTAGCGGTGTGTCATAGGTTGCAATTCCCATTGTGTTATTTGCTGGTAGTTGTGATCCTGCACTAGCACCAATTGCACCAACTCCACTTTCTTCTTTCATCTTGATATATTCTTGCCACAAACGAATCATTTTATTACGTTCGCATGAGTATTGATTGTCAAGCTGATTCTGAATATTGTTTAAGTCTGACTCTGAAAGTACATCAATCTTTGCGGACTTATTATCTAAATTTTCCTTTATTAGTACCATTCCTGCGACAATATTTTTTAACTTTGATTCACCGCCTGGAAGTTTGTTAATTAGCTTCTTTACGTTGATGATTAGGCGATCGATGTATCCAACCGTACTTTTCTGTTCTGCTGTTCGATCGTTTGGTGAGACAATATACTTTCCCTTTTCGTCAATCACACCCGCCTTATATGCTGGCATCTCACTGAATGGAGTACACAGCATTGTAAGCATTCTAATTGCATATAGATTATCTGTAAAACTGTTTGACATCTTATATTTTCTCTTCTAATTGTTTTAATAGTTGTTCGTCAATTACTGGAAATTTATTCTCTAATTCTTTTGGGAGATAATTCAAATAAGTTAAAAATGAATTTAGACACGCCTTATTGTTTTGTGACGTTCTAAAATGCAATCCATATGGTACAAAAGAACCAAACAAATTATGAAGCACAATCAGGTGATTAAGAATCAAACGTTCACGCAGTACATTAGTCTTACGATAATTCTCAAATAGGGTTGTCACATAATTGAATCGTTTCACATCGTCATAAAACTCATCAATCGAAAAACACTGAGGATTATCGTAATAGATCAAAGCCAAATCCTTAAAATTTTGTTCAGTTATGTCAGAATAATGAACCATTAGCAAAAAGAGTATTTTTATTATTCTAAAAATTACTTATTCTCTAAAGATCATATTTTGAGAGAAAATCAATTAGTTCATAATCAGGTTCAACATCATCCAATTCATCAGGGGAATCTAAATTAAACAAATCAATCAGATAGTTAAACGATTCATATTCAGTAGATTCAGTCAAATCAATATCTTCAATTGTATTCATAACAAAACTCAAAACAGTAACATGACAAAGTTTAAGTTGAGAAAGATTGTGGATTGGTTTAACTTTATAGTAGGGGAAGGAAACAAGTTAAAACACACCATCTATATCTTTCTTAGATGAGATAGATTATAACACATCTTTATTAAGAATGCAAGACTTTTTAAATTATTTTCTTGAAGATGATTACTTAGTTAAATTTATTTTTAAAGTTCTGAAGTAAGAAAACTTGTTTTCTGTTGAAGTTCGTTACACTCACTTCAACCACTAGAATACTCATGAAGATAGATTTTAATTTATATTCATGAGAAGTAATTAAAGATAATTTATATTTTGTTTATCTTCATTGGTAATTAAGAATCAAAGTAAATCTAAACTTGAACGAAGTGAAAGTTTTGTTTATCTGAACGTAGTGAAGATAAACCGCTTAACAATCATTTAATGTTTTGTTTATCAGTTACTCACTTCGTTCGTAACATTAACTACTCACTAACGTTCGTAGTTAACAATTTATATTTGATACTCATGAGTAGAAGTAAACTAGAGTTAATTTGTTTTCAAAGTTGTTATTCACTTCGTTCATAACAACAGAAACTCACTACGTTCGTTTC
>ERZ1034687.136-NODE-136-length-47201-cov-58.141433_pt1 | contig 47201 bp, 51 predicted proteins | sample MGYA00520704_ERZ1034687 | MGnify/ENA primary metagenome ERZ1034687 (study PRJEB33766, sample SAMN09781762) | gut metagenome | biome: gut microbiome | host: Homo sapiens | place: Madagascar | study: EMG produced TPA metagenomics assembly of the PRJNA485056 data... | reverse complement strand
TTATTTCTCCTTTTCTTTTTATTTACAATATTAGTATACACCCTTTTTATTAAAAAATCAAGCATTTTTGAAAAGTCGGACATTTTTCTTTTAACCTACACTGTGTTGGTTATCTTTAGACACTAGAACATATGATCGAGTGAAGGATTAGCGATTATCTCTTGCATTTTAAGACACTAACAAAAAAAATATATGATATATTCGCAAGAGTTAATCATTAGTTAGATAATATTATATAGTTAAGTAGATAATATATAGTTAATTAGTTAATTATTAGGTGTTTTGTGTTTAAGTGTAGGATTATGTGAAGTAAAAAGGTCTTTTAAAGGGGTTTTTCTGTTATAATACCCCAAAAAAAAGCTTTTAAAAGGTAAATTTGCAGAAAATGAGGTTTTGAAAAAACCCGTTTTTTAATTAATAATATTTGTTATGGGGTACAATATTTTTTTAGATATACCCCCACTTTTACAATTTTACGTTATTTTTCAACGGAAAATCGTTACTAGCACCTCCATAACTACCTACCTCTTACAGAATCCCCATAACACTTAAACACAGACGTTTCACCCATTTTTAATAGGATCGCCTTGCAAACCAAGGGGAATAGCCAATCCAGCCACTAAAACAAAAGTGTGATAGAAGCACTTATGAGTAACGAACCACCCAGAATAAAGCACTACCGCATGGCCTCTTTTGGGGAAGGCCTAGCGGAGTGCAATTATGGTACCAAGAGAGAGGGAATTTTAGGGGCTGTTCAGGAGCCGAAAATAGAGGATAAATTAGGGCGGTTCTGAGAGCAAAGAAGCACCTTTAAGCACCTAAAAAGTGCTGGATTTAAAAAAAGCCCTTGGTATATAACGGTTTGCGAAGGCTCCTATAAGAATATATAGGAAGTATAAAAAAATGTGGAAACGTAAGATTCCACCCCTACCCTACTTTGGTGTTTTTTCGGGGGCAAAAATTACCAAAAAAACTTGACTAAAAAGGGGTAATATTATATAATATAATTGGGAGGTAGAACATGGAAGAGAAGGCAAAAATTAATCGTATAAGCTATTATGAATTATTAGGGTTAGTAAAAGAAGGGAGACAACCAGAGATAGTGTGGTTAGATGGAGACATATACGAGGCCATAAATTCTGAAGGAAAATTTTATGGCTATCGCTGTTTCAAGGACAACACATGGTTGGGTGAACAATTTGTAGAATCAGCTGTTTTCACCAAAGGAATAGAGATAGAGAGTGAAAGTATAGTTGACTTATTCTACGATATTGTAGACGAGGTGTTACAAGAGCAAAAGAGTAAGTGTAATGAGAGACTAAGAAGAAATTATGAAGATTCTTATTTTAGTAACATTGCAAGTATTGTAGAAAATGAGAACACAGCACTCTTAAAGAACATCCAAGAGAAGATAGAGGCAGTAGCCAAAGAACACAACCTTAATAACATCGTTATAAGCTCACACAGGCGAAAATAGCAATTATAGTAAAATTAATAGGAGGCGGTATAAATGACGTTCAGTGATGCTCTAAACATGCTTAAACAAGGCAAAAGACTAGCAAGGCAAGGTTGGAATGGTAAAAATCAATATATAGAGTTAGCAATAAACATATCTTACGAGGCACCAGACGGGGAAATTGTAAACACAGAACATAAAGACATGGGGAATAAAACAATTGCTTTTGTAGGAACCTCAGGGGTTCAACTAGGATGGCTAGCAAGTCAAGCAGATATGTTAGCAGAAGATTGGTTTGTACTTGAATAATATGAGGAGGGCTAATATGAACAAGGCTTATTTAATAAGACAATTTAGTATAGCAAAAGAAAACAAAAACGGCATATGTGTAGAACTTGAAATGCCAGGGCAAGAAACTACTGAGAAAATAATAAATGATTACGAGGCACTTGATAATAAATTAAATTATTATTTAGAGACCTATGACGATTTGCTAGTTCATAATCATTGTAGTGATATAATCATCGCAGATGTTTACCCTTGTGATTTTTACAACGGGAGGAATTGAGATGAAAGATAACTATATAGAAACGAGGGAAGCTGGAGCTGGAAGTTATCCAGAACCACCAGAAAAAAAAGAAAAATGTTATCAATTCGATTTTAATGCAACTATTAGTGGCTATGGGATAGTATATGCAGAGGATGAAATGCAAGCCAAAGAATTAGCTGAATCTGGAGATTATGAAGAAATAATAGACACCTGGGATATGAAAATCCAAGAAATAACTAATGTAGAGGAGAATTAATATGTCAAAAAGAATAGACTATGATTTTGAAACATGCGACTGTGAATGTGATAATTGTGGAGAAACTACGATCGTAGATTCAACAGATTTTAAGTATGTAAACGATGAATTAAAAGAAAAGGGTTGGAAAGTTGCTTATATAAATGATTCTTTTAATGATTTCTGTTGTGAAGAATGTTATAAAAAATTTGTTCGTCCTGACTATAATCCTAGAAAAGAAGTTTAATGTTTTATTAGGAGCGAAAGATGAAGAGTAAAAAAAAATATAAAGACCAGTGCGATAATTGCGGGAAGTATGATTATTGTAAAGGTTTTGACGATCAAGTTCTATGTCCTGTATGTCTTAAAAAAGTTAAGACAAAAGAAAAACAAAGAAAAAAAGACCTTTAGTGGTCTTTTTCTTTTAACCATTTTTCTAGTAAGTTTCTCATTCTTTTAGATGGAATATAAATATATATATCTTCTTTATCTCTTACACAAGTTCTGAAAAGAAACTGTATTAATTCTGACAAGGCAAAAGCAGATTCGTCAACTTTTATATTTTTTGAGAAAAAGAATACCTTAACAATTGGATCTAAATATCTATTTACTAAATATGCGACTGCTTTTTTGTGTCTTAAGTCGTTAGTTGCTCTAATATTCATTGGGGCAAAACCACTGCTATACCCTTTTCCTTTTAAATCATCTTTAGCAAATTTAAAGGTAGTCCATAAGTTTTCTTTTGCTTTTGACTTAGCATTATTCCTAAAAAAACTATAGACATTCTTTTTTAACTTTTTTACGTTCTCTTTATTTCTATATGTTTTAAACCATTTCTTTGATAATGAGAATTGAGGGTCCCCTATCTTATTAAGATTAGGTATATCACATATTTTAATCTTTGATTTAAACTCTTCCATGTCATACTTTTGTTTTTCAAGTGTTAGGTGAAAGTCTTTAACATACCATTGTTTATATTCAACGTTATACAAATCATAGTAATATTTTTGTATCTGACCTTCAAACATATATGTTAAGATATATACTTTCTTAAACCCTTCAAAAACTCGTATAGGGAAAATCCAAACATAAGAATTAACATTGCCATTTTTATCTTTACTAGCCATTACACTATTAAATTCTATCATTCTTTTATATTCTTCAAACTTGCCTTCGTATGTAGGTAAAGTCCATTCAACCAAGCCATCTTCTTTAATTTTAGTGTATTTGGTCGAGATTATTTTTATATCATCGTTTGTTATTTTTAGTGGCTCTACTACATTTGCCACTTCATCCATGATTAATATGTATTCTTTTTCTTCAATTATATCTAGTATTTCTTCATCCATCTTTTTAAACAAGGCATGAGTAGAAACAATGTTCTCTCCCTTATCTAATAATTTTTTTATATTTTCTAGTTTTGTTTCACTCTCGTCATTTTTAGGCTCCCTAAACCTATGTCTAGGGCACTCTTTCATAATTCTTGAAACTTCAGATAAGTAGGGGGTTATATACAAATACCTATTGCCCCTAGTATCTTCGTTTATCATATTTATTACACTAGTGGTTTTACCAATACCACATCCAGCATCTACAACATTTATAACCATTTTTTATTCTCCTCTTTGTCTTCTTATTTCTTTGATAGTATCTTTTGCATCTTTAATAAAAGGACTAAACTCGAAGACCTTTGCTTTGCCTATTCTAACTTTCTTATTACAGATAACATTAAGTCCTTGCTTTGTAATAACAGCAACTATAGCATGTCCTGGTAGGAATGTTATCTCTGGCTCTGTAAGAACGCATCTAAAAGATCTTTTGAAAAGAGCTATGTATTCTTCTTTTGTATAATTTCTTTTACTTGTTTTTTTGTCTTTTTCTAGTGGCTCTTTTTCTCCTATTTCAACTTCATCCATTTCAAGATATTCTTTAAGTTTTTCATGTGATAGATTGAAAACCCTTGCAAAGAAAGCCACGTAAAAATCTCCTGTGTCGAAGTCTTTATCTTCTTTTATTCTTTTTATCATATCTACCATTAATACATAATTACTAAAAATAGACAAACCATATTTTTTGCTACTTTTAACTTTAGCTTTAAAAAGTTCATAATATTTTTTTTCTATGTACAAAGGAATTAAGTTTAGATCGTCTTTATTTTTCATTTTCAATAAATCTGGATTTGTAGAGACGTATTCTTTACCTTCACACTTTCGGCAAGTGGAATGAATTATAATATTCCCTGCATCTGTTTTGTGTCCTCCAAAATATCTTCTATTGTTAGGAAAGTATTTTTGACACTTTTCACACCATTTCCAAATTGTATTTATATCAACCTCTTTATCTGTTTTTAAACAATAGTATACCCAGCCTCTGTAATGTAATTGTTCTAAGTCTAGTTTAGCATAAATAACCTTTTTTTCTTTTCTTTTAATATTGAATAATATGCATGCTTCATCTAAAGCCATTTCTCTCTCCATAACTTTTTTAGGATCCAATGTAGAAGGAGTAATCATTTTTCTCAATAACTTCTTCAAACCTTTTTCATTTATGAACCATGTTAATAATGGAGGAAAACCATATGAAAATTTATACCATAGTGTCTGCATATTACTTTGTATTTTTGTGTCTGAAAATCTGTAAGAACCACTTGTTCTAAGAAGTCCTTTCTTTAAAAAGTAAGTAAGAGGGTACCAATTTACCCCTTCTTTGTCTGTTAATTTTGGTATCTTTGCTTTACTTAGTGTTATAAAATCTACAGAGAAATTTTCTTTTAAGTATTTTTCATATTCTTCTGTATTCATAATTATCACCACAATTATTATAGCATGTATTTTTTAATAAGTCAATTAAGACTTGACTAAACGTATGTTTGATGATATAATAGAGTCACAAGATATAGAAGGGTGGTGACTTATGAAAAAAATATTCTTGGATTTTGATAATACCTTAGTTGAAAGTAATAAACGTATTATTGAAATATTAACTGAAAGATATAATTTGAATAAGACTGAAGAAGATCTTAAAGATTATTTCTATAAATCTATATACAATAAAGTAACTAAAAAAGAAATAGAAGAAATATATGAAAGTCAATTATTTTTTGAAAAATTAGAGTTTAAGCCTTCGGTTTTGCAAATTTTAGATAAATATAAAGAAAAATATAAGATTATTATTACAACAAAAGGGACTTCTACCAATCTATTATTAAAAAAACAGTGGATTGAAGAAAATTTAGACAATAAAATTAAATTTTTAGGGTTAGAAGGGACTTCTTTTGATAAACATTTCGTAAATATGAAAGGAGGTATTCAAATAGATGATAACTTAAATTGTCTAAAAACAAATGCTGAAATTCATATTCTATATAAAGACGGTCATAGTTATAGCTGGCAAAGAGGGTATGAAAATAAGGATATTTTGTTGGTTGATACATGGGATCAAATTGATGAAATATTAAATTTCTATAGCACATATAATTATAAAACTTTAGATAAAATATAAGGAGGGTGCAATGGGAAAAGTATTGCAAAATTTATATTATATATATAAAATACCTTCAAACAAAATAAAGGAGCTTAATAAATACTCATTTAGTGAAGCATTTAAAGATGGAAATGTTGTTTCTATAGGGGATAACTTAGTACTAGCTAAAATAAGAGAGTATTATGGGAATACAACAGATCATGTTTCATTATATAATAAAGTTCAAAATATAAGAAAAGAAATGAAACAAATAAGGAAACAACCTACTTCTAAAGAAAATATAGAAAAATTAAAAGAGTTGCAACACAAGTTAGATTCTCTTCTCTATGTAGATGATATTGTCAATGTTAAAGTTGTTACCAAAAAGGAATATAGGGAAATTGCAAAGACAGGTTTTAACTTAAATGGAAAACATTATGTTCGATTTATGGTTGGAGCAGGACAAATGAGGAGGAATACCATAACTTTTATAAATGAAAAGTTATTAGAACACATGCAAGAACATTTAATGTGTGGCTTGAATGGAAAAATAAAAACCATAAATTTAGCAAAGTTGTCAGCATATTACGCTTTATCTTTTTCTTCTGTTCTTTGGGTTCGTACTCCAAGAGTATGTGTAATAAAAGATTTTGAAACAGTAATACCAAAACAAAAAGTAAATTGGATTTATCAAGACGAGAACAAAGATAATCAAATAGAAGAAAGAGAAATAGATGTAAAATTAAATAGTGCTGATGGGCAGGGACTTATAACACCAGAAATGGCTACATTATGGGCAGAAGATATGAACCTTAAGTATATACCTTGTTCTTTTGTAGTTAGAACGGCTTTTATAAAAGGTAATTTAGTTACTTTTGATTTTAAAAAGTATGCACGAGAACATGGAGTTGAGTTTATAAAAGATAGATATGGGACTGAATATAAAGTCGAAGATATAGATGTTTTACTATCTGAAAGCCAATTTAAAATGGCAAAGTATTATTCTTCATGGGAAGGCTACTTAAGTTATCACGAGTCCTATAATTTAAAATGGGGAGTTGCTAGATACAACAAAGAATATGATGACGAATATGTCTTAACTAATTATCAGTACATTCAAGTTTTAAACTTAAATAAAGAAGATATAAAAGGTTTGGTTTCTTATACAATCAATTGGATAAAAAATATATGTTCAGGGAACCCTTTTTATGCATTATCTTACAATGTGGGAGTAAAGAATGAAAATGATACGATTGAAGGCATAATAAATTCTTGCGGAAGTTTATTCACAAAAGCCATAATGAAAAATCCAATTATGTTAGAAGATGGTTATGTTCAAAGAAAAATATATAACTCTATTAAAGAAAGTATTAGACAGGCTAAGTTAGGAAGAATTTGGGTAAAAGGAAATTATCAATTTATGATAAGTGATCCTGTTGCTCAGTGTAGAAGTGCATTAGGACTAAGTCCTGAAGGAATATTGCCTACGAACAACGTATATAGTAACTTTTGGAACAGTAGAACTTCTTCAAGTGAGATAGTTTGTTGTAGAAGCCCTTTGACTTATTATAGTGAAGTAAATCCTTTAAAATTGTTTGAAAGTGAAGAAACTAAAAAATGGTATAAGTATATATATAGTGGAATGATTTATAGTATTTATGATATTGGTGTAATGAAATTTGCAGATTAAGTGGGGTCTGCCTATATAGTGATATATAGAAAACAACTTGGTGAACCTAGACATCTAGGGTGTGAAGAGAACTTAATAAAAGGTTTTAACTAGGAAATGAGTTATTAATCTCTTTGCCAACAGGGAATACTAAGTCAATGATGATATGTCAACCCTGTGTATTTATTGGAGGTTTATACATGGAAAATAGAATTTTTAAAGAATATAAATATTATGAAAAAATTTATTTAGTAGACCAATTTGGGAACATTTACAATGAAAATAAGAAACAATTAAAACAACATCTTAACTCTGATGGTTATCCTCAAATAGCACTGAACAGAGGTAAAAATTGTAAACCAAAAGTTGGAAGAGTAAAAGTACATCAAATAGTGGCTGAATTGTTTGTCCCTAAAAAAGAAACAAAAGAAAAATTAGAAGTTAATCATAAAGATTTTGATAGGACAAATAATTATTATAAGAATTTAGAATGGATAACTCATAAAGAGAATATTTATCACAGTAAGAAAGCTGGGAGAATGTATCTTAGTGGTTTCGATGGTGAAAAGAATCCTCAAGGCAAATTGACAGAAAAAGATGTTAGATTTATTAGAAAGTTATATTCTGAAGGAATGATGATGAGAAATATATATAAGAAGTATTATAGTAATGTTGTTTCTGAAAATTCAATAGAAAATATTTGTAAATATAGAACATGGAAAAACTTAAAGTAAATATCAAACGACTATCGAAAGCATAAATTAAGAGAAAGACTTAATTGAAGAAGCAAGTAGAGTAGCTTTTAGGTGAAAGTCCTAATTGCGAAGTGCCAAGAATCTATATATTGGTAAAAGATGTATAGATTAAGATATAGTCTAAACTGACACTTGAAATAAAGTGTGTTAAAGTATTGCGAAAGCAACAGTATAATTATCCGATTTTGATGGAGATATTGTATTCTCAACCGATAATGAATATTTTATTAAAGGTGCGAGAAGAGAAGAATTACCAATAGTATATGATAAAGAAAAAGTCCCAAGTCAAAAAGTAACCTTGTCTAATCATATCAAATGTGATGTTAGAGGTCTTGATACTAAAGTGGGACAAATAACTAATTATTCTACTAGTATGTTAGCTATGCTTCCAATGTTTGAGGGAGAGAAAACAAAGGAACAATACGAAGAAATAAGAAAGAGATTGAAAACTTTGAGAAAGCTTCAGGGCGAGGAAATAGATCGAATTAAAGGAACAACCCCTCCAAACTTCCCTCGTTCTTGGAGGTATTGGGTTCAAATAAATAAAGATGATAGTGATATAGAAAAAGCAGAAAAATATAAATATAATTCTATGGTGGTTAGAAAAAAACCTTACTTCTTCATATATCTGTACAGTACTCTAATGAAGGAATATAAGTCTTATGAGAAAAATTTTAATAACATAAGTATGAAACATTTTGGCATACCTATGAAAAAACTTTTGATAAAAGAAAATAAAACAAATGGCGAAATGTCTTTAATAAGAAAGTATAGGAAGTATTCCCCTGTTTTGGAAACAAATTGTATAATGAACATTTTATGTAAAGAAATAGAAAATGTGGAGTTTGATATAAAGTATAAGAAAAACGGAAAAAGTTTATTGTCTCAATTTTGCGAGGACATAGAATGTGATGAAACCAAAATTCTTGAATTAGTTAGAATATATAAAAATTATAAGTCTAAAAAGAAATACAATGGTATTCTAACTTTGATAGACAATGAAGGTATAAATGATGACGATATGGGAGAACTTGTTAAGAACATAATGTATTCGCACAGGGACGAGTGCAAAAAAGAAATGTATGAGTTATTTAGCTCATCAAAAGAATTATTTGAATACTTGATAAAAATGTGTGAAGTATATAATTTTGATTATGAATTTATATGGGATATATTAGAAGATGACATAATAGACATAATTCCAAGAGGAAATAACTTAATTATAACAGATGACGACATGGGAGAAGATTATTTAGGAAAGACTTACAAATTGAAAGAGGTTGTTTGGGATGATAATATTTGATGAAAAAAAATATGCGGAAAGAATATTGAGAAATAAGGAATATGAAACGCTTAAAAATCAAGGACAAGAGAGATGTGCTATTGTAAGATATTTAAAGTTTGAGAAGGGATATGATGATGAACAAATAATGGCTACTCTTCTCAAGCTCCCTATGTCTAGGGATGTTTTCTTAAGTGAAGAAGATAAGAAAAAAATTTATAGGCGTATAATTAACAAGTCACCCCAATATGAGTACAATAAAGATATAGTTGTGAACATATATAAGACGGAATTAGACATTATAAATTCTATAGAGGATAAAAGTAGAAGGGATCTTCTCTTCTGTTGTTTGGTTTATTATAAGTGGGGGAAGTGTATTTTTAGTAGAAGTTTCTATAGCAAAATAAATAATGTAGTAATGGTATTAGAAGATGATGATAATTTGTATAAAATAGCAAAATTAATGAATCTTAGAAAAAAAGATAGACAGTTTTTATTTAATGCCTTATTAAAAGAAAAACTTTATGTTCAAGATATAATAAAAGGGAAAAACTATTTTTATATTCCATTTTCAAAAGATAAGGGGAAAGACTTATGTATAACTATTTCTAGATATAATAATATACTAGGAGAGCTTTATTTCTATAATAAAGAAGAAGGTTATAAAAGATGTGTGAGATGTGGAGATGTAATCAAAAAGAATAATAACAAACAAAAATATTGTAATAATTGTGCAAGGTTAGCAAATATAGAAAATACTTCTAAAAACATAAATTTGAAATAGAAAAAGTGTAAAAATATTGTAAAATAAGAATAAAACGTATGTTCTAACAAAAATATTATTATGATAGAAGAAATAATAAATGCAAAAAAGGAGAAATTATATGGATGTTAGTCGTATGGAAAATGAAAATCCTCATCAATACATCTGGAGGCTTTGTGAAGCCAAAGAGAATGGTTTATTGGAGCTAGACTGGAAAAGTTTAGCAAAGATTTTTAATAAAGAATTTTGCTCTGATGAAACCGAATATAAAGATGAATCTGCTTATAGGAAATCTTATCAGTATGCCAAGATGTATTACGAAGATGTTTTTAAAAATAAAATTGAGAACGATGATTATTTGAGAGAGTTAACTTTTAGAGAAGAAAGTATAAAAAAAGAAAGATACAAATTATTAGATATAAGAGCTGACTACAATAGAAAAATAAAAAATGATGCTAGGTTAGAAGATAGATTAGATTTGTTAGAAGAAGGAATTAAAAATAAAGCAAGACAAGAACTGCCTTTTGACCTCAACTCTATAAAAAATAAAGATTCAGATAATGATTTGCTTGTTATACTTAGTGATTTACATATAGGGCAAACATTTGACAGTTATGTTGGCAAATATAATGTTGAAATTGCAAGAGAAAGATTATCTAATTATTTAGTGAAGATTATAAAAATTAAAGAAACTCATCAATCTCAAAATTGTTATTTATCATTACAAGGAGATTTAATAAGTAATTCTATTCATAAATCTTTAGCAATAACAAATAGAGAAAACGTTATTGAACAAATAATTATTGCGAGTGACCTTATAAAAGAATTTGTATATGAACTAAGCAAAAATTTTAATGAAGTTTATATTTCTAGTGTATGTGGCAATCATTCAAGATTAGATAGAAAAGAAGACGCATTAAAAGATGAAAGATTTGACGACTTAATTTTTTGGTATATAAAAAATACAACGGAACATATAAAAAACATTAGAATAGAAGAAAATATAGACAATACTTTTTCCAGTATGATTATTAGAGGTAAAGAGTATATTGGTGTTCATGGAGATTATGATAATTACTCTAAAATTGGAATTGCTAATTTATCAATGATGTTAGGAAGATTCCCTTATGCTGTTACTTTTGGACATTTACATACTTGTTCTATGACAGAAGAAGGCGGAATAAAACTAATTAGAGGCGGATGTTTCTCAGGTAGTGGGGACGATTATACAATACAAAACAGACTAATTGGCAAACCTACTCAAATGGTTTGTGTATGTGATAAAAATGGAGTAACTGCTTATTATCCCGTAGAACTAGACAATTGATGTCTAGTTTTTTTTGAAAAAAAGGAGATGATTTTATGCCTACGAAGAAAAAGGCAAGTCCAAAGATACTTTGTCAAAACAAGAAGTGTCCAAAGATGGGAAGGTTTCAGAGTATAGATAATTTTTATAAATCAAGACGTCCAGATATGCCAAATCATCCTTTTTGTAAGACTTGTGTAAATATGATGATAGACATAAAAGAACTTGAAACAGTATACAACGTTTTAAGAAGTTTAGACATTCCTTTTATAATGGACGTATGGAATAAAGTATTAGTAAAAAATACAAATGATTATTTTAATAAATATATGAAAGAAATGAATAAAGTAGAATATAAAGACCTTAACTGGAGTGATAGCAAATTTGAATTATCTCAAAACAAAGAAGATAATGATGAAGAAGAATTGGAAATTGCTTCTGAGATAAAAGAAGTTATTGAATCACAACCTATTTGGAGCGATGAATGGTATGGAAATTATACCCCAGAAGATTTAAGGTATCTTAATGAATACTATGAGTCATTAAAAAAAGATTTTAAAATTATAACAAGAAATCATCAAGATTATGCTAGAAAGATAGCCCAAGCTTCTTTGGCAATGAATAAAGCCTATAATGAAATGCTTCAAAAAGGGGACAAGGAATCCTCAGATAAGTATAAGTTAGCATCTTCTACTTTCGATTCTTTATCTAAATCAGCTCAATTTTCAGAAAGTTCGAGAAGTGCAAACGATGTTTCTTTAGGGAGTTTTGGAGTACTATTTGATAGGGTTGAAAAACATGAATGGGTGCCAGAATACGTTCCTTCAGAAGATGAGCAAGATGTTTATGATAAGTTAATTAAACAATTTGCAAATATAGGGAGATCATTATAATGGCAAGTTATAAGAATTTTAGCAAAAAGAGACGAGCTGTCGCTGACGGATTATATTCAGACTTAGATAGTCCTTTGAGCCACGATCCAATAAATGCTCAACCTATAGAATATGAAGAATGGGTTAAATTTCTATCATATTATAGATATTATATAGACAAGTTTGCAACTGAAGTATTGGGCTTAAATTTATACCCTTTTCAAAAATTAATTTTAAGAGCGATGGGAAAGTATCCAAATGTAATGTTGATTTGTTGCAGAGGACTCGGAAAGTCTTTTCTGTGTGCAATTTTCATGATATGTATGGCAATCCTTTACCCAGGGTTAAAGATAGGGATTTGTTCTGGTAAAGGGCAACAAGCCAGGAATGTAATAATTCAGAAAATAAAAGGAGAACTTATTAAGAATGAAAATATTGCAAGGGAAATTAAAGGTGCAATAAAAACAAGTTCTGATGATTGCGTTGTAGAGTTAAAAAATGGCAGTGAAATAAGAGCTATAACATTAGGCATAAATCAATCAGGAGACTCGGCTAGATCTTGGCGTTTTGGTTTGATATTGGTTGATGAGGCACGTTTAGTATTAGACAAGACAGTAGAAGAAATACTTGTGCCTATGACAAAAACAAAAAGACAAAATGCCATAGACTTAAATTTTAGATATCCTGATAGACAGTTAAAAGAATCTGGTCGTATGATTTTTATTTCTTCTGCTTATTTAAAAACATGTGATTTATATAAAAGATTTTTACACCACTATAATCAAATGATTAATGGTTCTGATAAATATTTTGTTGCTTCTTTAGATTACAGAGTTGGAGTTGATTCTAAAATTTTCGACTTAGATGACATAATGGATGAAAAAAACAAACCTACAATGACGCAAGATGCTTTTATGTATGAATATGAAGGTGTTTTTGTTGGGAGCTCTAATGATAGTTATTATCCTTATGATTTAACTGATAAGTGCAGATTATTGGAAAATGCAGAATTGAAAGAGCCAAAAAAAAATACTTATCCTTATATTGTAACTCATGACGTTGCTGTATCTGGCAAGAATAATAGTGATAATGCTTGTACTCATGTTATAAAATTGATACCAAGGGCAAATGGAACTTTCAATAAAGAAGTTGTTTATACAAAAACAATGAACGGTGTAAGTTTAAGAGAGCAAAGAGATTTCTTAAGAGAATTGATACATATAAAGTTCCCAAGTACTATAAAGTTAGTAATAGATGGACAAAGTGCAGGAGAGGGTTTACTTTCATTATTGGAGGAACCTTGGAAAACGAGAGATGACAAAGGGAATGAAATACAATTTCCTCAGTTAATTTGTGATGATGACGATGAAGCAAAGGTTTTATTGCCAGACGCTTTAGATATAATAAGGGCAATTAAGGCAACAAACGAGTTTAATACATCCTTTTATCCTTATATGAAGAGTTGTTTTGAAGACAAAACACTTAGATTGTTGACGGATAGCCATGGCGTAGACGAAGCATATAAAGACGGGGAGATCACTCCTGAAGAATTTTATGTTCATGTCGAGCATGATAATTTAATAGAAGAATTGAGTAATATTAAACAAGGCATCAGTCAACAAAATAGAATAATTTATGACAGAATAATAAAAAAAAATAAACGAGATCGTGCAACTTCTTTAATGTATGGTTTGTCTGTAGTATATGAGTATGAAAGAGAAGGCAAGGCAGACATTTATAGGAATAAAATTGACGATGAAGAATATTTAATGAAATATATATTTTAGAAAGGTAGGTGGATATAGTGGGGAATAATGAAAACGAGAAAAATCTTATGACTAAAGAAGAAGTCGTAGAAACATTAGAAGCATATAAAGAGGCACTTGATTTGAACTTTTCAATAACAGGAGAGCCTTTCGACTTTGAAAAATTTTCTGCTGGTTATTATAGGACTGGTGCTTATACTCCTTCTTCTCAACAACAATTGATGCAACATATAAATATAAATACCGTTGCACCTACCAAAAAGGAAATAGAAGAGTCTTTAAAAAATCCTGCTGAAAATGAAGATAAATTGGTTTCTTTTAATCAATCTTTTTATTTTAGTAGTTTAATGTATAAAAGAAACCATGAGTATTTAGCTACTTTACCAGCTTTTGACTTAGAGTTAAGTTGTGTAAACGCAAATCCAGAAGATTATACTAAATCTGCTTATAAAAAAGATTATCAAGCCATTAAAAACTTTTTAAACAAGTTTAACTATAGAGAACAGTTTAAGATGATTACATGGAATATGTTAATGAATGAAACTTACTTTGGTATGTTTAGAAAATTAGGAGATAAATATATTGTTCAAGATTGGCCATGGAAATATGCAAATATTTCTGGGAAATGGGAATATGGTCTTTTGTACGATGTAGATATGAGTTGGTTCTTGCAACCACAAGTAGATATAGATGCTTATCCAAACTGGTGTAAAAAAAAATACTTACAAATGTTCATAAATGGAAAAGCTAGACCATACATACCTAGCAATAAAATAAATAAAAGAACAGGTTCTTTTGGTGTGTGGGCTCAAACAGACCCTGCTGAAGGATTCTGGTGTTTTAAATTTAATAGTAACCATACATTGCAAGTTCCGTTTTTTAGTGCAATGTTACCAGAAATGGATATAGTACCTGTAATGAGAAATTTACAGGTCAACCAAAGTTTAGCAGCAGCTAGAAAAATGCTTGTGAGTGAAATCCCTTACTTAAATGATAAAAAATCTAGTTCTGTAGCAAATCAATTGGCTATAGATGCAGATGTTTTAGGTAAATTCTTAGGACTTGCTACTCAAGGCTTAGAAGCAGCTATTAAAGTATTGGCACTACCAACTGAGAATATTAAAGGAATAGAGTTTGAAAACACTGATAAAGACACTTATAAGAATTTTATGTCTATAACTAGTGGTCTTTTAAGTGGAGGCAAAGTTATATTTTCTTCTGACACAAAACTTAATGCGATAGAAACACAACTTTCTATGAACTTAGATGAAATTTTAGTTGAAGCTATTTACCCTCAATTTGAAAACTTCTTAGAATATTATGCAAACCAAGAAACTAAAAAATATAAGTGGAAATTTAGGTTTGTTGGTTGCAACGACTTTATGAGTAGAGATAGAAGACAAAAAGAAGCTATGACTTTGGCTGAAAAGGGTGTCGTTTTACCAAATAAAATTGCATCTTCATTTGGCATGAATAAAATAGAATTAGAAAGAGAATTAGAAGAAGCAAAAGCTACTGGATTTACAGATAAATTAATGGCTATGCTTAATTTAAACACTATGGCTGCTACAAAAACTCAGGGAGGAAGACCTCAAAGTAAGGAAACTGAGTTGACAGATAGTGCACTAGAAACTAGAGATGCTGGCTCTAATATTGAAAAAGGAGGCAATATTTAATGGATTATGAAGGTTTATTAACTCTATCAATAAAAAGTTCATTAGAAAAAATAATACAACATTGTTTCTATTGTAACAGAATAGTTGATAGAATGGTTAGTTGGATTTCCGTTAAATTTGTAATGCCAAATACTGCAAATATAATCCATCCAAATATAGCTCACATGTATTTAGGATCTTTAGGAGCAGATGGCATTAGCGAATATATGGACGCAAGAAATTGCACTACTATTTATGGTGGAACACCTATTGGGGATCAAGAATATGAAAGCCCAAGAGAGTGTTTTAATAAATTATTAGAAATTAATCTTGAATGGGAAAACCTAGTAAAAGACTCTATAAAGTTAGCAAAGGAAGAAAATGACTATACTACTATGGTATTTTTAGAGAGTTATCTTAAAAATATAATTAATATTACTAAAGATATTCTAACTTTATCTGACAAGATTGATTTCTATGACGATACAAAAGCAGGGTGGATGCGTTTTGATAAAGATATTAAAGACTTCCCAATTTTTGAGGAGAACAATTAATGTTTATAAACAATATTCAAAATAATGATAAGTATTTTTATCTTTGTAATGCTTTTGTAAGTAAATATTTAGAGAAGAAAGGTTTCCCAGTATTATCGAGGAAAGATAACGTATTTGTCTTTTCAAGAACGAAAAAACTTCAAGAGGTTGTTGATAACATGCCTTTTTATTTAAAATTATTTGAAAAGGTAGGTGATATAAATGGATAAAAATAAATTGTCTTTTGAAGTTCAAAAATTCGACATTATGGATGATATATCAAATGACCAATTTGCTTTTGTAGAAGTATATGTTTGTCATGATGGGAATAATGCTCATAACATGCCTATTTCATTTGAAACTTTAAATCGTGCAAAGAGTACATTAAAGAACAAGTTCCTCGTAGCTGGTTATAATGGACGTGATTTTAAAGGGCATGAAAAGGATGAGATGATCGTTGGCTTTTTCCCAGAAAGTTCAAAAATGTGGTTTGAAAAAGTAAATGATAAAAATTATTTGGTAGCCGAAGCAATTATGTCTAAAATATATGCTAAATGGGCTTATGACATTTTTGTAGAGTCAAATAAAAAAGATGTGTCTATGGAGATAACTGTATTAGAAACAGAAGAACATGATAATATCATAGATATTAAAGATTTTGTATTTAATGGAGTTACTATATTAGGCAATTCACATTTGCCTGCCTGTGAAGGTGCGAATGCGTCTATAATCAAATTTAGTAAGGAAAACGCATTACAAGCATATAACGACCATTCTACTTCAATTAATATTAAAAAAAAATATGTAGAAAGAATGGTACCAAACAAGAATTTCGGAAAGAAGGTTGAGGATTTGAAAGCAAATATACAAGAAGAAACATCAGATACTACTTACATGAGTGAGAGCATCAGAATTAATAATGATAAAGATGCCGCTGTAGAAAGTGAATCTTGGGAAAATCCTGGGAAATCTTTGTATGAACCAATCTTAAAAGCAAGTAATAAGGAATCTTTAGTTAAAGAAGCTTATCTTATAGTAGAAGATGGGTATGAAGATGCTCCTAGTGAACATTTAAAATATCCTCATCATCAGATAAAAAATGGAGAATTGGTATTGAATGTAAAGGGTGTAATTGCAGCTTTTCAACGTGCTTCACAGGAGAATATCGTTAGAGGAGATATAAAAGCACACTTATTAAGACATTACAGAGAGTTAGGACTTTCTACCGATAATTTTGAAATTATGATGGAAGGAGATGGCATTATGGAAGAAAAAATGGAAGATAAAGCAACAAGAGAAGAAATCGAAAAAGACGATGAAAAAGAAGCTTTAAAGAAACAAAAAGAAGACGAAAAATCTGACAGAGACGATGCTAAAGAAGAAGCTAAGAAAAAAGAAGAAGATGAACGTTCTGAAATAGATGACGAAAAAGAAAAGGCAAAAAAAGAAAAAATGGAATGCGACTCTAAAGAAATGGAAATCTTAAAAGCAGAAAATGAAGCATTAAAAGAAAAAGTTTCTAAATATGAGGCTGCTGAAAAATCAAAAGAAGTTGAAAGTGTTTTAGCAGAAGTTCTTGGAGCTTTCTCAGATGAAAGAGTTGCTGAGCTACGTAAGAAGTCTGAAGAATTTTCTTTAGATACAATCAATATTTTTAAAAATGAAGTCAAGGCTGAAGCTTTTGAAGTTTTAAAAAATAAAAAGGAAGAAAGCACTAAAACATTTACAAAAATGGAATTAAACAACCTTGATGTAAAAAAAGGATCAAAATATATTTGGTAAATAAGAGGAGGAATTAAATTATGAAAACAGTTTTAATACCAACATTAACAGCTGCAAAAAATGTAGACATTTATAACGCTAGTTTTATTTCTACAACTGATTTAGATAATGGTAGCGTATTCGGAAAAGGAGAATTAACTGAAAGTGGTAGTCAAGTTTACAAAGTTACTACTCCAGCAACAGGTTCTCTAAGTGGTTTATGGATGGCATGCAGCCCAGAAGATACTATTATTACTGATGCTGCTGGAAATCAATACAAACCAGGAATTAATAATCCACAAACATTTACTAACGTTGCAAACGTTGTATTTAGTGGTTTCAAACCTCAAGTTGGAGATTTAATTCTTATGACTGCTGATGGTCTAGATGGAGAAATCGGAGATAACACTTATGTTGTTGCAGAAAATGGAAGCAACAAATTAAAACCTGCTACTGCTGCAATTACAGGATTATCATTCAAGTTAGTTGAAACATCTTATATTTCAATCGGTGGTTTAAATGCAATCGGTTCACAAAGAGTTCCAGCTTACCTATTAGAGTGTGTAGCTAACTAATAAATAAGAATATAATAAAGGAGGAAACAGAATATGAAATTACCTATTAATGTTATGAACTTTACTGCTGGAAATGCAGAAAGAGAAGACGCATACAAAAAATTCGTAGAATACTACAGTTTATACAAGAGTGGAAAAACAGCTAATGAACAAGGAGTTACTCTTTCAGAGATGAACGACAAAATGTTACTATTCTATTCAGATGAAATAGAAAGAATGTCAGGAAGAAAAAGAGCTGACTACGCTGATTTAAAAATGTACTGCAATTTTACTGATGTTAAAGAATCTGCTTTTGCTATTGTTAGTATGTTAACAGACTTAATTATTCCTGATGCATTAATCAAAGATCTAGGAATGCTTGCAGAAATCAAAAACGGTGGTTGGGGAGATACTTTAAAAGTTGAAATGAAACCACGTGATTTATTTATTGTTGCAAAAGGTGGTCGTGCAAGAAGAACTTACGATATCGTTCGTCAATACAACGGAGAAAGAACTATCGTACCAGAAGTACATGCAATTACAGTTGGTATCTCTTTATACGATGTATTAAGAGGAGCTTACTCTTTAGCTGAGTTCGTTTCTAAAGCAGTTATCTCAGTTGAAACTAGCATGAGATATGATATTTATGATGCTTTCGCAAAAGCTATGGACGAACTACCATCAACAGCTGGAGATGGGCAATTAAAAGTTGCTGGATTCACACAAGATACAGCTATCGCTTTAGCTCAAAAAATCCAAGCATGGAACGGTGGAAACAAAGCAGTATTCGTTGGTACACAATTAGCTTTAAGTAAAATCTTACCAGCATCAACTAATGCTCGTATCTTATTAGGAGACGAATACGTTAGAGTTGGTTATATGAGAGAATTTATGGGATTCTCAACTATCGCATTAGAGCAAGTTGCAGATTATACTAAGGAATTTGCTGTAAAATTAGATGATAAGAAAATCTTTGTAATTTCTCCAGGTACTGATAAAGTTGTTAAAGTTTTTGTTGAAGGTTCTACATTATCTAACACAGAAGCTGACTATGCTAATGCTAATTTACAACAAACAAGCACATTATACAAGTCTTATGGTGTAGGTGCATTTACATCAGCAATCGCTGGAGAAATCACTCTAAACTAATCAATAAAAACAGGGGTTATTCCCCGATTTAAGATTATGATTGACTGAGGCTATAAAAGAGTTGCAAAAAATAAATTAATATGATATAATTTACTTGTGGCGTATATTATATATATGTTAGGGGTGTGCAAATACCTTATAACTAATATGTGGTAAAATACAAATAGTGGGACAGCTGTATAGGAAAATCACAATATTAAATTGGGGAATAACCAAAACTAAAGGCCAAAAGGTCTTTTTATTTTTTAGAAAAAAAGGAGAATGATAGTATGGCAACAAATACAGATGAAATAAAAAAACTAAAAAAGGAAATTCAAAACTTTAAATCTGTAAAAGAAGAAAATGAAGAATTAAAAAAAGAATTAGAAGAAATAAAAAAAATGTTAAGTAATAATATCTCAACAAATCAAGCTAATGCTCCTATTATTATAAATGACACAGAAAGAGATGTTTTATTTACATCTTTATACCCTGGCATATTAAATTTATCTACTGAGGGCAATGGAAAAGGAGAAATTTATAGTTTCCAACATTTTGGAGAAGAACAGAATATTCCTTATTCCCAAGCAAGACAAATAATAAAAAACAATAAAAACTTTATAGTTGATGGATTTGTTTTTATTAGTGATGACGATATTATAAAAACAGAAAGACTAGAAGATAAATACAAAAAAATCTTAGATAAGTCAAGTTTATTAGAATTATTTGAAATGAATAGAAAAGAATTTAAAAATATTTTTGAGAATATGACAAAAAGTCAAAAAGAAATTATTCATAGAATAGTGGCAGAAAAAATAAATAAAAAAGAAGATGTAGATGCAAATATAATAGCAATTATAAATGAAATCCTACATTGTGATATTATGGCAGAAATTGAAAATGGAAAAGATTTAGAAGAATAAGGAGGGTTATTATGAATACCACTTATGATGAGATTATCGATCTTGCACTGATCTCAATTGAAGATTTCCATTTAAACCATTTATCCAAATCATCTCCTACGAAGTTTAAAATTGTTTTAGAGGGCTTTTTTATTAGAGGGCTACCTAATTTTGACAATTGTGTAAAAGACTTATCTGATAGGGATGACGAGGCTAAAACTTTTAATTTTGCATTAACAGATATGGAAAAAAGCATACTAGCTGATTATACTGTTTTAGCGTGGTTAGATAAACAGATAAACGATGTTCGTCAGATTACGGGAATGTTGCAAAATAAACAAGAGGCTCATAGATATTCAGAGGCAAATTTATTAAATGCAAAGAGAGAAAGACGTATCCAAGTAGCTGAAGATGTAGCTCAAAAAAAAACTAGATATGGTTTAAATAATGCACCTTGGAAGGACTGGTATAATGGAAAATATAATGTATGATTTTGAATTAGATGATAAAGCAAACTTGGAGTCTTTGAGAATATTGATAAATCAATGTTGGAAATTGTTGCCTATTTACGAGGGCAAAGGGAAAGATAATAAGATAGTTAACTCAAAAGAGCAGGCTTATAGCAACTATCAAAAGCATCTAAATTTATTAGTTACAAAAGTGTCTGGGGCTAGTAAGATATGGAAAGACAATCAATATTACATAGAGCTTTTATATATACTTATGGGAATGAAAGATTTTGGGATTGACGAACACGACAGAGTTAAGTATATAGTTCATCATTGTACTCGACTTATAGAAAATATGAAGAACGAGGTTTTAAATAACAATGAAATATTATGAAGCTTATAATGAAGTGAGAACAAAAGTCCCAAAACAAAGTTATAAAGAAGACTACGATGCAATTTTAGCAATGACCTTTGATAATGCCCCAAATGTTATATATGAAGAAATAGAGTTTGAATATGAATATGGGTCTAACGAATTTACTCCAATTCCAAAGGTAAGAGTTGATAACATTGTTAACTATACATCTAGTATGGTAGTAGATGCTGATGATTTTAAGACATTTATTTTTATGCCTGATTTCCCAGATTTAAAACAAGGAATGAAATTCAAGTGGGGAAAGAATTATTGGCTAGTAATAAGTACAAATGTATATGAGGGTTTAGCAAACTCAGCAGAAGTAAGGCGTTGTAATAATGTATTAAGATATTTTGATGAGTATGGGAATAAAATATATGAACCTTGTATAATAGATACTACTTTACGTTTTACTAAGAATGTAGAAACGCCCCCTATAACTATTGGTAGTAATGAAGAAAAAATTTGGTGCCAAAGAAATGAAAGAACGGCACTAATAAAACCAAATGATAAATTTTTATTTGGTATGCCTAATCAAAGAATTTGTTTTAGAGTATACGGAGCTGGGACTAAGAATGTATTAAATACAGAAACTATGAATGATTTATCTCCTTCTCTAACTGAAATTTATATTCACCATTATCAATATAATAAGGAGCTAGATGATTTAGTTGAAGGTTTTGCAAATGCTTATACCTACAAATTTTCTGTAGACATCAACGATGCTCCTACTGCGTATAAAATTGGTGATGAAGGAACACTTTCGGCTACAGTTTATAAAGGAAACAATACCTTTGCCACAAATATTTCTTGGTGTTCTAGTAATGAAAAAGCCATAATAATAGATAATAATGGCAATTATAAGGCTATTGGTATAGGACAAGCACAAATAACGGCATATATGACGGAGAATAAATCAATTACAAAGTCTATAGATGTTAAAGTAGAAGAGACTATAAGTGAAGATGTATATGATATTGTTATTTCACCTGATATTGATTACATATTACAAGGAGAGACTGTTTCATTCCAGGCTTATTTATATAAAAATGGAACAAAACAAGAAGATGCTTTTGTAATTGAAGATGTCAGTGTAGATGTCCCTAGGGCTAATTATTCTATCTCCATATTGAATGGAAATGAATTTAAGATAGAGAATAAGACAAAATACATGAAGAAACCAGTGTTAGTAAGATGTACTAGTGGAGAACACCAAAAAGTTATTAGCGTATTATTAAGGGGGTTATATTAATGAATGACGGAGCTTATGCAAAGTATAAAATACTACCCGAATTAGCTTATAATATACTAGAATATTTAATGACTTCCGAAGAAGCAGAAATAATTTGGAAATTGTTAAAATACCCAGAATCAGATGCATGGAGTAGAGATAATTTAACTTTGGACGAAAAAAGAGCTATGGTATATCCAGGAGGAATTCATTCTGAAAATTATAATGTTTTTTTAGACTTTGTAATGGATGATGCTCCTGATAAAGAGGCGACTTTTTTGAGAATTTATCCAGGGCAAGTTTATCCTCAAAATAGAACTGTTGGGATATGTGCTATTAATTTTGAGGTATATACTCATAGCAAAATAGATCATTTATCTAATTACACTACTAGAATAGATACTATGGTAGCAGCTTTGATAGATACATTAAATGGAAAAGACATTGGAACTATAGGGCTCTTATATTTTGATGCAAATAGAAGTAGTTATAATAAAATAGACTTACTTGGAAGCAAACCTTTTAAGGGCAAAGTTCTAACGATGGGAGTAAATATTGGCTAATATGAGTGGCTTGGAAGGTTATATTTATTATGATAAGCCAATCCCTTATAAAGATTTAATGATATATCCTGCTTTGATGAGTGAGTATATTGACTTCCATTGGGCTGTAACGTCATTGTTGTTAGATAAAAATAGCACTCCAGATGTTAAAGTTATTAGTATGACTTATTTATCCTACTTGTATTATTTAGTTAGCAATAACGAAGGGGAACCTTATTTGGCTATGCTTAAATATTTGTTATTGTTAATATTACATATTAATGTAAAAGAAGAAAATAGGATAACTTTTTATGAAGACGCAAATGGAAAAGCTTTATTTTCAATAGATGGGAAAGAATACGATAATGATGACTTGATGAATATTAAACGAATAGTTTTTGAACAAAATTGTATAAATGACATAGATGAAAGTATTCAAAAAGAAGTTCGAGATGCGATGGAAAAAGCCGAAGAATATCGTATGCAACAAAATGCCAATAAAATGTGTTCCCTAGAGGATCAAATGATTTGTGTTAGTATTTCTTCTCCTTATAAATTAGAAGAAATCTATAAATTAACAATTAGAAAATTTAGCAAGATGTTGCAGCGAATAGATCATAAGTTGCATTATCAGATTTATTTGAGTGCTGAACTTAGTGGCATGGTTGAGTTCAAAGATAAAAATTCACTTGTACATTGGATGAATGATTTAACAAATAAAGATATTTATCAGTCAAGCAAGATAGATATGAACGACATGAATAAAAAAATAAACGACTTGAATCGTTAATAAAAAATCAACTCTCTGAATTATAATTATGGTTGACAAATGAACTAATACATAGTATAATCTCCTTAAATAAAAGGAGGTGTAGTATGGAATTAAATGAAACAAATTTATATCAAAAATATATTGTAGAAAATAGAAGCAGAAGAGAATGTTCTGAAATTTTTGGATGTTCGGAGGCGTTAATTAAAAAAAAATTGAAAATTTACGATATAAATAAGGATGCAAAAGCAATTGGAGAAGTAAGAACTAAAAACATAATGGAAAAATATGGGGTAAAAAGTACTTCCCAGATAAAAGAAGTAGCCGAAAAAATTTCTAATACAAAGAAGAATTGGACTGAAGAACAAAAAAATAAAATGCTGAACAATTTAAGTAAAACCATGAATGAAAAATACGGTGTTTCAAATGCGGCATATTTAGATACTAATTACTTCAAAAATGTTTCAAAGGAAGAAGCAAAAGAGTTTCAGGAAAGAAGAGTAAAAACTTTCAAAGAGAACTATAATAAAGATATTAGTGCCAAAAGATGTAGGACAAATATAGAAAAATATGGAGCTAAAACTTTTGCAGAAACTGAAACTTTTAAAGACATGATGAAAGAAAAAGCCTCTTCTAGAGAAAATTACGATATGTTATGGGATAAAGATGAGTTGTTAGCTTGCATAGAGTCTTTTCCTACTAAACCAACTATATATGAACTATCTAAATATTTGAAGTATAGCTACTCGGTAGTGGGAAAGCATATAAGAAAATATAACCTGCAAGATTATATAGATTCTAAAAAATCTCAACCAAATATGTATTGGCATGATTTAATATTAGACAAACTTGGTGTTGACTTAAAATACGAGGGGAATATATTTGGAAATGCAAAAAGATGTGATTTGTATTACGAAGACAAAAAAATAGGAATAGATATAAATCCTACAGCTTCTCATAACACTCAATTTAATGTTTATACTAGGAAACCAGTAGGAATTGTTTCTACTACTTATCATAGAGAAAGGGCGATAGAATCTGAAAAGAATGGCTGGTTATTGTATCAGATCTTCGATTGGGATGACGAAGGGAAAGTAATTCCCCAACTTAAGAATTTGTTTGGTTTAAATGAAAAAATTTATGGTAGAGATTGTAAAGTAAATGAAATCAATCCAGAAAAAAGTAAAATATTTTTAGAGAAGTATCATTTGCAAGGAGATATAGGAGCTATCTTTAGATATGGTTTGTTTTATAAAGGAGAACTTGTTTCAGTGATGACTTTTGGAAAATGTAGATTTAGAAAGGATGCAGAGTTTGAACTATTAAGATATTGTTCCAAATGTACTGTAATAGGAGGAGCTAGTAAACTTTTTAAATATGCTATTAAAAACATGAATTGTAGAAGCATAATGACATATTCCGACATGAGTAAAGGGCATGGGAAATTATATGAAATTTTAGGATTTAAGTTTTGCGGGTATGCTGCTTTAAATGGCATTTATGCACCTGAAAAACCGACAGGAGAACATCTAAAGACACAAGAGGCAAGTAGAGAATTTAGAAAAAACGGAAATGGCTTTAAGACATGTAAAGAATATTTTAATAATAAAAAGTGGTATAGAATTAATGATGCTGGTAGCAAAATATGGTTATGGGAAAATCACAATTATAATTCAGAGAGTTGAAATACATAAAAAGAGATAAACTCTTTTTTTTTGTATATAAATAAAATAAAGGAGGAATTAAAATGAAAAAGTTTTTAGTTAGTACTGCCGATTGTTATGGATATGATGCAGACGACAACTTATTATTCGTTGGAAAAACATTACTAGACACTTCAATTGAAACAACTTTGTCAAATACTGATGTACGTGCTGGTAGAGGAAACCAATTACAATACATCTATTATCACACAGCAGAGATGAATATAACTGTAAATGAAGCACAATTCTCTTTAGAATTTTTATCTTTAAATACAGGTTCAGCAATTACAACTGGTGGAGATGTGTTCGTAGAGGAAAGTGTAACTTTAGCAAATGGACAAGGAACAGTTACTAAACAACCTTTAGCATTGTCAGGAAGTACATTATATGGTTGGGTAACATTTGCAGATGGAAAGGTAGAAAGAGTAACATTTACAGGACAAGCCTTCACAGTTACAAATGCTTCATCAAACGAAACTGTATGTGTTAGATATTATACAAATGTATCATCAGCAAGAAGTATCACAATTAATGCTGATATGTTACCAAGTACAATCAGATTAGTAATGGAAGCACAATTATGTAGTTCTGAGGCAACAACAAATAAGATTGGTACTGTTCAAATTCAAGTTCCAAAAGCTTCAATGACAGGTCAATTTACATTAAGCATGACACCAGACTCAGTTGCTCAAACTCCATTAACAGTAAGAGCATTAGCTTCTACAGTAAATGATGGTGGTTGCAGTGGAAATAAATCTATTTATGCAACAATAACAGAGATACTTGATAGTGTTAATTGGTACGATGATGTTGTAGCTTTAGCTATCGAAGGTGGAGACTTAACTATGACAAAAGGTGATACAAAGACATTAAGAGTATTTGCAGTGCCTAGTACAGGAGCAGCTTTCTTAGCACCAACAAATGATATTACTGTTTCAACAAGCGATCAATCTAAAGTTTCTGTTTCTGGAAATACAATCACAGCAGCAGCAGCTACTGGAAGCACTCCAGCTATTATTGGTGCTACAATAACTGCAAAACCATCAATAGATGCTAATATTCAAGTAACAGTATCTGGAGAATAATTATGGGAGAATGTATTTATAGTCAAAGAATAGACCAAGGCTTAGACCACTATCTTAACTGTATCAAGACTGGTACATACTGTAAATACCAAAAATATTGTAGTAAGAAAAAGTATGCAGTCAACACTGAAAAATATGTTGACTGCTCTTTTCTTGAAAAGGAGGGAGAACACATGGCTAAAACTGCAAGTATAAAAAAGGCTGTAAAGGGAACAGCACGAAATGAAGAAACAAAATCTGCAAAACAAGAAGAAAAACATTCAGCTTATTATAGTGTTTTAGTTGCAACTCCTAATTATTATATTTTAGATATAAATGGTTGTCCGACTAAAATATTTTGCTCTAATAATTATAAAAGAGGAGATATTGTTGAAAGATAATCTTTTAACTCAAAATATTTAAGTTGGAATATTTATAAATGATAAATGGAGGGGAAACAATGGATTTTAAGGATTTGTTTTCTGCTGAAAATGTTACATTAATAGGAACCGTTCTTGGAACCATTGTTGGTTCTCTATTAATATTCATGAAATCTTTTAAGAAGACTTTAAATGTTTTATTAAAACAAAAGGAAAATATTCCAAAAAAAATAAAAAAACAAACAGAGGTAGACAATCTTATTTATAAGAGAATGGAGACTTTAAAAGAAGTTTTAAATGCCGATAGAATACAGATATACGAATTTCATAATGGCATTCATTATGCTAATGGGAGAAGTGCTTTAAAAACAACGTGTACTTATGAGGTTTGTAGGTATGGGGTGGAACCATGTCAAACATATTTACAAGCTGTTCCTTTAAGTTGCATACCTAATTTTATTAAAAAATTATTAGATGATGGGAAAATGGAAGTAAAAGACTTGGAGGAAATAAGTAAAGAAATGCCTTGTACTTATGCTTTAAAAAAGACACAAAATATAAAATCGTTTTTTGATATAATAATAAAGAATAACGAAGGAGAACCAATTGGCTTTTTAGCAATCCAGTTTTGTGAAAATGATTATAATATAAATGAAAATGAAATACTAAGGTTTGTAGGTTTTTTAGAGGAAGTACTTTCTACTAACTTATAAGGATTATATATGATATTAGGATTAGATATGGCTACAAAAAAAACTGGATTTTGTATAATGGAAGATAATGAGAAGATTAAAGATTATGGTTTAATTAGAACTGAGAGTGTTGAAGCAAAAGAAAGAATGAAAGAAATTTACGAAGCTATAAAAGAGATTATTATGGAGAATGATATTAAACATATAGTGTTAGAAGATGTTCCAGTCAATAATCATAGCAACTTAAAAACAGGGAAAGATCTTTCTATTTTACAAGGTGTTGTTCTTAGTATTTGTTTTGAAAATAATATAAATTATACGCTTTACAATCCAAGTGCATGGAGAGCTATAATAGGTACTTACAACGGCACAAGGGAAGGATTAAAAAGAGATTTCCAAAAAAAGAAAGCAGTAGAAATTGTTAATAATATATATAATTTAGGTTTTGTTTACAACATAACAGAAACAAAAACAAAACTTACAGATGATGACAAAGCAGAGGCGATACTAATAGCCTTGGCTTATTTAAGAGATGAAAATAAGGAGTGATTTTAAATGGAAATAATTATTGATGAGAAAAAATACGAAGTTAAAGACTACTTATCTATGAGTGAAATGAGAAGCTTATGTAAAGTATCAATGGATGCTTTTGTTAATGGTTTGGAAACAATAGAAGGAGAGCCTTTATTGGATGAAATTTCTAATTATATGGGTAATCCAATTTGTTTTTATGAGGCTTTTTGTATGGGATTAGGTTCTTTATGTATTGAAAACTTTGATGAGGAATTACATCAAAAATTAGTTAGAGAAGGAAAGTATGAAAATTTAATTAATGATATTAAAAATGCAAAAAAAACATACGAAATGGCAAATGAAAATCTAGATAGATACTTTACCTTATCAAATACATTAAATAGATTTCTAAATGAAGTTAGCAATAAAATACCAGAAGCAACACAACTAAATGAAATTGTAGAAAAACTTCCAATAGAGTGGAATAAAGTCTTTGAAGAATATCAATCAATAATTAAACCAGCAAAATAAGATGGGACTTTGTTTCCCATCTTTTTTTTAGGAAATAACCAAAATGGAGGTATTCCTATGGAAGAAGAAATATATAGACAAGTGTTAAAAGATTGCGAAGATGCTATTTCAAACACATTGAAAAAATCTAAAAAACTTTTGACTGAGACTATAAGAGAAAAAGTTTACAAGCCAAATACTCCAAAGGTATATAGAAGAACTTATACTTTTGAAGATGGTTGGCAATTAGGAGAAAAAACGAGAGGTTTGTTAAACAGGTCACAATCATTGGAATATGATGATCTTATCCCTGTTTTCGATGGTAATGATTATGTTCATGGTAATATGAGGTTGGATAGAAGACCTATATTACCAACTATATTAGAAGATGGTATGTGGAATAAAACAAATTCTGATTTTAGAGGGGCATTGAACATCTCTACTAATGAAAATGAAAATTATTGGGAGACATTTAAAAAACGCCTTGATAGTGAAATATACAAATATCTCGATGAAGAATTAGAGAAAGTTGGTTTAACGAGGAGGTGAATAAATGGCTGCAACAGGTAAAAATTATCAAGTAAAAGTCAGTCTTTATGCAGATGTCAAAGAGGGCACCAGGAATGTAAATTCGGCTCTAGATAAAATAAAAAAGTCAGTTAAAGACTTGAAGGTAAAATTTGACGTAGACACTGCGAACCTGAAAAGTGTTGCTTCTACAGGGAAAGAACTAAAAGAAGTCTTTCAAGATGCTGGAGGAGCTGTTGCGACAGTTGTTCATAACTTAGATAAAGGTTACTCTGAGGCAAAAGTAACTATTCGCAATACAAATAAAGAACTTAAAAGCAACACAAGTGAGATAGAAAAACAATCTAAACAAGTGAAGACACTTTCTTATTCTTGGTCTAAAGCATGGGAAGGTGCCACTAAATATTCATTAGTAATGGGGTCTATTGTATATGCAAGACGAGCAATAGCAAATATGGTGGATTCTGTTCGTGAATTAGATGATTACTTAGTAGAATTAAGGAAGGTTACTGACTTAGAAGGTGAATCTTTAGACAATTTTACTAAGAAAGCCTATGAGGCTGGAGAAGGACTTGCAAAAACAGGGTCTGAAATGATTGACGCAGCAACAAGTTTCGCTAAGGCTGGTTATGGGGAAGATGCTATACTACAACTTGGTGAAGTGGCTAGTATGTATACAAACATAGCGGATGAAACAATAAGTGCTGGTGATGCTGCCGATTTCATAATTGCACAATTAAAAGCATTTAGGTTGGAGTCCGAAGATGTTAACAAAACACTAGAAAATTCATATCATATAATTGATGCTGTTGACTTTTGTTAGCAACATTTAAAACATAGGGTGAATTGCTGGAAACCCCTAAAGCCTTATAAACTACAACATAGTTAGTAATGACAGGTGTGAATGTTTGAAAATTATAAGGATTGGGCAATCAGCAGCCAAGATTCGTTTGAAACAACGAATAAGGTTCACAGACTATCGAAAGCAGTCAACAATATGTTGATAAATGTAACTATTTATGATAGAATAGAATAAGATACAAAAGTATACGAAGCGAGTAGAGTACATATCAAGTGATATGGAAGTGCCCTGCCCTCTTATGAGGTGAAGATATAGTCGATGCTTGTGCGAAAGTATAAGAAGGATTGAATAATGAGAAGAGGTAATATATTGATAAAAAGAAATAAAATAACAATAGCTTATATAAAAAGATATTTGCGAGAAATAGGAAGTGATTCTATTCTTTTGTCTAAAGAATATACTAATAATTCTGAAAAATTGGAATTTTTATGCTCTTGTGGTGTCAAATTTGAAAGAAACTTTTCTAATATACAGCAGAGAAAATCTTGCCAATGTATTAGTTGCGGGCATAAAAAAGGATGGAAATATAAAAGAAAATTTATGTCTTATAAATCAGATATAGTTGATAGGTTTTATAAGAGTGGATATAAAGTTATAGACACTAATTGTATAGAGAAGAACAAAGATAAGATACTGGTGGAAGATTTTTTCGGATATAGAGGTTACTTAAGAATTAGAGACGCAGAGTTAAATAAACATTTTTCTACATTTTCAGTAATTTTCAACGAACCTAATCTTGTATATAACCTAAGCAATTTTTGTCATAAGAATAATTTTAATACTAAAATTTTAGAGTATTGGAAAGACGGAAGAATTATAAGATTAAAATGCAAATGTTCTTGTGGCAATGACTATTATACAAATGTTGGGGATTTTGTCGACCAAAGGAGAGTTTTTTGTAAGGAATGCACGAAATCACAATCTAGATACGAGAGATTTGTGAAAGAAGAATTGAAAGCTAATAAAATTTCTTTTATTGAACAAAAAAGATTTTCGGATTGTAGAAGTGACAAGACAAATTTTCCATTACCATTTGATTTCTACTTACCAGACTATAATATATGTATAGAAGTAGATGGAGAGCAACATTTTACTCCTATAAGATTTAAAACGGAATCGGAAGAAAAGGCATTTGAATCTTATGAAAGAACCTCTTATAATGATAAAATAAAAGATAAATATTGCAAAGAAAATAATATTCTTTTGTTAAGAATTTCTTATTTAGATATACAAAGTTATAAATACAAACAGATTATTCAATCCATTATGAATTAACGAATCATAATAATATAACAATAACGAAGTGTCAAATAATTTTGCTGTAAGTTCAGCAGATATAGCAAAAAACATAGGTAAAGCCAGCTCGGTAATGGCAAATGCAGGAAACACATTGGAAGAAACCATTGGCTTAAATAATAGGTCAATTAAAACATCTCTAACTGACTGGGAAATCCTTAGAGGTTTGCATACTAAATTATGTTGGTAACAATATAATGGCTAATAGTAATGTATTAGGTATAGTAACAAAGGCAAACATTGGACAATCAGCAGCTAAGCATCCTTAGATATAGGATGAAAGTTCAACGATTAGTAAGCCCATATTGAGATATGGCATACACTCAAGCGAGTGGAAACGGGATGCACTGAGAAGTGAAGATATAATCTAATCTTATATGAGAATATAAGGAATTTTCGCAATTCATCAAGAAGTAGCGATTCTTGATTAATATTATGTATTAACAGCAGGTACGGAGATTACTCGTAGTGCAGATAGAACGGCAAACGGGAAAAAGACAAAGCCCTATATATATAGTAATATGTATATTAATACAATCCTAAACCCAGTAATTCTTAAAGCTTCAATAGCTACAGCATAGAGATGAAATAAGCTCAAGTGCGATATGCGGGAAACTATTAAAAATATTGAAGATAATATATGGCAGAAATGCCTAAGTATAATACAAAAATAGATGTTTGGGTGCGAAGTTCCGAATAGGAATGTGTCAAACGACTATCCTGAAATAGTAGGTTAACTACAATAGGAGTACGACCACAATCGTTATTATTGGTGGTGGGTGAAATTCCCTTAATTGGAAAAGGATTGCCCTCTTTTATTTTATAATATTCGAGGTGAAGAAATAGTCTATTCTCATGTGAAAGCATGAGGCATATCATTAGTATATGCACGAAGATTAACGACCTTCGTAAATAATAAAGCTAAAGACATTAACCTTAAGACTACAAGGGATGGATGAGGAAGGAGAGAAATCTCTGGAAGTCCAAGCAAAACTTGAAGGCTTATTTAATAAGTTAGGATTATCATTGTATGATGCTAACGGAGAATTAAAAAATACTTTTAACATAATGAAGGATTTATCAGAAATATATCCTACTTTAACCACTGAAGTTAAGAGTTATGTTACTGAGACAATAGCAGGTTGACTTATACTAGCCTGTCCTTATGGAAACATAAGAGATTAGAATGAATTTAATTGCTGGGAACTCGTGAAGGTAAACAAGCTACAACATAATAGGAAACTATAAGTGTGAAAGCGAAAAAATTGTTTATTATATGATAATCAGCAACCAAGCCTCGTACAGAGGAAGGCTCAACGACTATCTCGAAAGAGAGTACACTATGTATAGTGGAAAAGGTTCACACCTTTAATTTATAAGGTGAATATATAGTCTGGGCTTATGTGAAAGCATAAGAAAGGATGTTCAAAAATGAAATTAAAATTATTAGAATTAATTGATAGTAAAAACTTAAAAGCTAAATATATAGATGAAGAAGGTTATTATTACTGTTTATCTTTAAATAAAGTAGATGAAGAGAAACTAGGACATAAAAAGTTTTCTAAAAATAATCCATATACAATAGAAAATATAAGGAACTATATAAAAAATAGCAAGATCACCACTGAATTAATCAGTTCCGAATATTTATATGCTTCAAATAAAAATTATTTAACTTTTAGATGTGGAAATTGTGGAAAGGAATTTAAAAGAACTTGGAACCATTTCTATAATGGGAAATACAAATTATGTCAAGATTGCATTGTTAAAATTCAAAGTAAAGAAAAATATTTCACTTTAGAGCAAATTAAAGAAAAATGTCTAACAAAAGGGTTCAAAGTAATCCAAGAAAATTATTATGGAAACAGAGAACCTTTGGATGTTGAAGACATAGACGGTTATAGAGGAAGAACTACTTGGAATGATATTCAAAATGGGAAACACTTTATTAAGTTTAGAATTGGGAACCCTTACTTTTATTATAATATTAGAAATTATTTTAGGATAAATAATTATAATTGCAATATCTTAGAAAATAGTGGAAATGAAAGAAGAGGAAAGTTTACTTTTATTTGTGAATGTGGGAAACATTATGATAGTACTTTGGATGAAGTTATTAATAATACTAAACCTAGAATAAGATGTAAAAGTTGTAATAATGCTATTTCTTCTGGTGAAAGAGCAATTATTGATTGGCTAAAAAAAAACAAAGTTAACTTTAAATATCAATGTAGATTTGCAGATTGTAGAAATATTAAACCTTTACCGTTTGATTTTTATTTACCAGAATATAATACTTGTATAGAATTTGATGGAGCGTATCATTATAAAAAACAACCCCATGTTACAGAAGAACAATTTAAAGAACAATGCAAGAGAGATAAAATAAAAGATGACTATTGTAAAAATAATGGGATTAAATTGATAAGAATACCTTATTGGACTTTGTATAACAAAAAATATAAAAATATATTAATAAAGAACATCCTTATGTAACAAAACGAAATATCAAGCACAGTAAGAAATGTATTAAACATTAACGCTGCGTACGTATAGTAATATGCGTAGGACACGTCTTTAAAACCAGTAATTCCTAAAGCCTTATCACTACAACGAAGGATAGAAGGAAACCTTCGTGAAAGTAACGAAAGTAAAACAACGATAAGGATGACATATGGCAGAAATGCCTAAGTGCCAGAACAATGGATGTTTGGTCGCCAAGCTTAGAAATAGGAAGGTCAAACGACTATCTCGGGAGAGAGTAAAACCTCAAGCAATTGGAGGAAGAAATGGGACGCCCCTAAAATTAGGGTGAAGAAATAGTCTTTGCACTGTCCGAAAGGACGTGGTTAGAATAGACTAACGTGATATAGTAGCGATATATCATAAAAGTAACAGAACGCCGCTGCTATTTTAGAAAATTTCAATACAGCAATAGCAGCAACAGAGACAGCTATGAACTCAGCAGGCAGTGCAACAACAGAAAATGCAAAGGTTCTAGATAGTGTAACAGGTAAATTGCAAAATCTAAGAAGTCAATGGGAACAATTTTCTACAAATATTATTAGTAGCAATTTGTTAAAATTTCTTCTTGATTTAGGAACTGCTTTTTTAAAACTAGCTAATACAGGTTTTGGACAGCTTGCCGTAAAAACTACCATAGCAACAACAGCAATTACTTTATTTAATGTTGCTATAAAGAAATTAAAAACTACAGAAGCCTTAAGTTCTTTAACAAAATGGACAACCGTTATTAAGGGACTTGGTACGGAAGCTAGTACAGGGGCCTTTAAAGTAGATGTTTTGGCTAAAAGTTTGAGTTCTTTAGGGAAAGTTAAATTATTAGCACTTGCAAAGAACCCATTAACATGGGTAATTGCAGGAGGTTATCTTGTAACTCAATTAATAAAACATCTAGGAGAACTTGAAAAACAAGCAGAAACCAATTATAACAATGCAAATAAAAGATATGAAGAAAGTATTTCTCAATTAGAAAAGACGGGAAAAGAATACGAGAGTTTAAAAGAAAAAATTAAAGAGTTGGAGAGTAAAGGCACAAATAGAACAATAATAGAGGAAGCAACTCTTCAAAAATATAAAGAACAATTAAAAACACTAGAAGAACAACTAAAAAAGTTAGACGAACAGACTAAGGAAAGAAAAAAGCAAGCAGAATTAGCGGCTAAAGAGAGAGCGGATGAATTAACTAGATATAGTAGAAGAAAGACTACTTATGATGTATCTGGGCAAGAACAACCAACTTTTTCACCACAAACAACACTTGGTTTAGGGGAAGAAAAAAATAGAACTCTTTCTTATTCGGATGTTAAAGTAATAAACTATAAAGAGGACATAAATAGGTTAAAAGAAATTAATAATTTGCTTAATCAAGGTAATTTATCTAGCACTAAGAAAGGTCAACTGTTAAAAGAACAACAAGAGATAATGACACAGATAATAGAACAAAGACAAAAAGAATTAGATGCTTCAAACTTAGAGAATTTGTCTGATGAAGAAAGAAATAAACATCTTCAGAAATATAATGAATTATTAAGACTTACAGATCCAGAAACATGGATGAAAGGTAAATTTTCTGATTTATTTAATAATAAAAAGATAATGCAAGCAACTAGTGGTATTCAAACATTTGCAAGTACATTAATAGAGATGGGAAATGATGGACAGTTAACTGCTGAGGAAATTAACAAATTAAAAGAACAGTTCCCAGAGTTCAATCAATTTTTAGTGGAAAATAGCATTTCTACAGAGGATGCTTCAAAATATCTTTTAGACTATAAAGATAACATTATTACCACTACTGAAGGGATTGCTTCAGCAAATGATGTTTTAACCGAATACTCCACACAGATGGATAAGTTAAAAGAACAATATGATAATTTAACATCTGCTGTAGACGAATATAACGAATCTGGTTACATAACAGCTGATACTCTACAAAAATTAGCAGATGATAATTTATTGCAATATTTAGACTTGGAGAATGGTAAATTAGTTGCAAATGCTTCTAGTTTATTTGATTTAGCAGAAGCCCATAGAGCAACTGCATCTCAAAAATTAGCAGATGCAATGATGTCCGAAATACTGGCAGCAGCGGAAGATAAAGCAAATGCAGCCACTTCTAATGCGGCAATAGGAGTTAGCAATTTAGCTGTAGAAACAGCAAACGCAGCCACGGAGGCTGCTAATGCTACACCAGAATTCATAGGGTTTGCTTCTGCTGTAGATAAGGCTAATAAAGCACTAAAAGGGAAAGAGTTGACAGAAACTCAAACTCAAGACATAGAGAATATAAAAAACAAATATAAATCTCTTTGGGCAGAAATTTCTAAGATGCCTACGTTCGGTTCTAAGAAAATAACAGGAACAAGTAAGAAGAAATCAAGTTCTTCCGAAAAAGAGTGGTGGGAAACAGAACTTAGCAATTTAAAAGAACAATATGAAAATAATGATATAACAATAGAACAATATATTAATAGCTTAGACAATCTTTTAGGACGAGTTCAAGAAGGGACAGAGGCTTGGAAAAAGATAAACAAAGAATTACAAAAGCAAAAGCTTCAAAAAGTAGAAGACGATTATAAACGAGGAACTATAAGTTTTAAAGAGTATATTAAACAATTGCAAAATCTTCAAAAAGCGTACAAAGAGGGAACTGATGGATGGCTAAACTTAGCAGATAAAATTAAAAAGGGGTTACAAGACCTTTTAAAAGAACAAAAATCTGCTTATGATGATGCTCATAAAGCTGCAACTAAGATAATAGACGAGGAAATAGATAAAATTAACGATCAAAGAGATGCAACGGAAGAATATTACGACAAACTTATAGAAGAGAAGAAAAAGGCCAATGATGAAACTGAAAAAGAGTTAGAGTTGGCAAGACTTCAAGAAGCTTTAGAAAAAGCAAAAACGGAACGAACAAAAAAGGTTTTTGTTGAAGGTCTTGGTTGGCAATGGACTACAGATAAAGAAGCGATTGAAAGTGCACAAAAAGATCTCGATGACTTTTTAAACCAAAAAGAAATAGATGAATTAGAAGATGCAAAAGACAAAGCACTAGCAATATTTGACGAACAGTTAAAGGCTTGGGAAAAGTACAAGGAAAGTTGGAGTGATGTTGTAGATGATTATGAAAATCAACAAGCAAGATTAATACTACAACAAACTCTAGGAGCAGATGCTGAGGCAAAAATATTGCAACAAAGGCTAGATATTCTAGAAAAATTTAAAAATGAATATAATCAAACATTATCTCAGATAGACACTTTAGAAAAAACTTCTTCTACTAATACAGGAGCCTTAAATTCATACTATAACAATACTCGAGGCTTTGCTGGAGGAATAAAAAATGGAGTTGTGGATTACAGTGGCTATGCAAGAGTGCATGGAACTACTGCTAACCCAGAGTATATTTTAAATAATGGACAAATGAAAAATTTATTATCAACTTTAACTAGACCAACCAAAAATAAATTGGCTATGTCTGGAGGAGTTGTTAATAATTATAACTTTGGGGACATAAAACTTCCAAATGTAACAAATGCTCAGCAATTTTTAAGAGAATTAAACTCTATTGTTAATATAACAAAACATCAATAAGGGCACCGATATAAATGTCGGTACCCTTTACTTATAAAGGAGGAAACAAAATGATAGATGAAATGCGTTTTTTTGATAATGCAACTACCACTGGAGAAAGTAAAGTTTTTGGGAATACTAAAGGTGGAGTTTTAACACTTCAAATATCTGGCTCTGCTACAGCATTTTCGTTTAGTTTACTTGGTTGCCTTAACATAGAAAGTGAAGAATTTGTAGAATTACAAGGAATAAACATGCATAATTTTTCATTAGATACAACAATTACAACTCCTGGTATCTATGAATTTGACATTAGTGGAATTAGACGATTAAAAGTAGCATTAGATTCCATCGAAGGTGGGGGCATAACAATAATGGCTATTAGTAAGGAGGGATAAACATGGCTGTAGACATAGTTGCAAGAGCAATGGCTGCCAACGCAAGCGGTGGTGGCGGAGGAGATGTCACAAAGAAATATGTAGATGATGGTCTTGCAAAAAAACAAGATAAGTTAACCGCAGGGAAAAATATAACTATAGAGAAGAATATAATTAGCTCTGCTGACATGGTTTATTTAGGGGCAGAAGAGCCTACAGACCCAGACGTAAAGGTATGGGTAGATAGCGATGGCACTCCAGATATTATAGATTATGTTAACGGGGTAGATAATAAACCAAAAATAAATGGCTTTGAATTAACAGGGGACAAAAGTAGTACTGATTTAGGGATTATTGATAAGAATGTAACAGGTCTAACAAACTACTATGATAAAACATACATAGATGGTGTTCTTGGAAATATAGAAACGTTATTAGGAGGAATTTAATATGAGTATAGCAACAGAAATAAAAAGGCTACAAGACGCTAAGACTACATTAAAAACGAAGATTAATGAAAAAAATGATTCTGAACATCAAATAACTGACGAATTAATTAGTGATTATGGAACATTTGTCGATAGTATACAGACTGGAGGAGGAGATCTTTCTGATTGTTACGTAATGACCCCTTTATCAAATGGGCCAATAGCGGTGGCAATAAAAAAAATTCCTATTTTAAATTTGGCTACAAGTTCTATGCTTAATTTTTTTAATGGTTGTACTAATCTAGAAGAAATACCTTTAATAGATACAAGTAATGTAGCAAACATGCAATTAACCTTTGCAAGTTGTACAAGTTTAAAAACTATACCCTTACTTAATACTAGCAAAGTCACGAATATGGCTAATATGTTTGGAAATTGTACTAGTTTAGAAGAGGTTCCTTTAATAGACACAAGTAATGTAACAAATATGAATGGAATGTTTATAAGCTGTAGAAAACTAACTAAGATCCCTTTGATAGATACTTCTAAAGTAACAAACATGAATCAAATGTTCTCAGATTGTCAGGGTTTGACAAGCATCCCTCTTATAGATACTAGTTCTGTTTTAGAAATGAATACTACATTTCAAAAATGTTATTCTCTCAAAACAATCCCCGCTTTAGATACTTCTAACGTTAAGTATATGGCAACAACTTTTAACCAATCAGGGATAGAAACGATCCCTGCAATTAATACAGAAAATGTAATTTCCATGAATACTGCTTTTAGTAGTTGCAATTATCTTACTTCATTACCAAAACTCAACCTAAAGAGTGTTACAAACATAAGTAATATGTTCCAAAATACAACAAAAATAACAGAGCTTGGAGGGTTTGAAAACTTAGGACAAGCATACCTTACGACTAGTTCTGCTAACTACGCTAATTATACGTTAAATTTGTCTGCCAGTCCTAATATAACACATGATAGTTTGATGAATGTAATCAATAACTTATATGATATAAAAACAGCAGGAGTAAAATCACAACAATTAATTTTAGGAGATACAAACTTAGCAAAATTATCAGACGAAGAAAAGCAAATTGCGACAGATAAAGGGTGGACAATTAGTTAGAAAGGAGGAAAAATATGTCAGTTTTAAAAATAAGAGATACGGATGGCAATTTCATAGATATACCAACTATAAAAGGTGAAGATGGGGCTATTCAATACACTGCTGGAGAAGGCATTAAGATAGAAAATAATATAATTAGTGCATTAGCTGCTTCTGGCTTTGTAATTTCTTTAACAGAAGATATAGGAAACGGAACTTATACTGCGGATAAGAGTTATGCAGAAATTAGAGCAGCTTACGATAGCAATAAAAATCTCATGGTTTTAGTTGATAACAGTATATTGCCTTTAATGAATGCACAGGTGGCAAATAGAACTTCTCTTGGACTTACATTCGGGTATACCAATGTTCAGGCAGGGGGAGCTTTAGTAAACACTAGGGCGATTAATTATTTATACACTGATGGAACAGAGTCTTGGGAAGATTCTGATGTTAGTGGAGAATATTTACCTGTTAATTCTATATTCAGAATTACGTTCACTCATAATGAGGTTGCTGGTTTGGATGCTGACAGAACGATTTCTGAAATAAGCGAGGCAATAAGTAACAATTATATATTAATTGGGACTTTGGATAACAATAAATATTCATTGATAAAAGTAGAAAATGATAAAATTGTTTTCGGAAATGTAATAGACAATATATCTTATACAATCACTTATCAAAATAACGTATGGACTTTGACTACTACTAATTTATTAGATACTCATGGTTATAAAATGGCTGGGAATATAGATATGGATGGAAACTCCGTAACTAATATTCAAAAACTACATGTAGATGGAGCTGCTCCATTATACATTGGCTCTACTATCGAATCTGCTGGAACAACAGGTTCAAGAATAACTGGAACAACATCAGGAGAAGTTGCAGTTGTCAAGGCAGATAAACAAGTAGAGTATGTGCCCTTCTTAGTAGGCACTCCTACAAATGCTAATCATGCTGCTACAAAAGAATATGTTGATACCATAGAAAGAGATTATTTAACAAAAATTACGGGATATGATGCTACAGCAACTCAAGTGTTAAAAAATGTTAATGGAACAATTTCATGGGTAACTGAAAACTAATATTTTAGGAAGGAGGAGTTAAAATGATATATCAACCAAGGAATGTACAACCGTCTTATATATCAATAGATGCTACAGAAAATAACACTTTTACTATGGAAGTTAACACAAGTAACTATATCAGTGCTTATGAATTGACTATCTTAAATTGGGATAATACGGTTGCATATCAAGGCACAAAACAAGCTTTATCTACTCCTGTTTATAATGGAGAAACATTGGCTATTGCTGTTCCTTCTTCTATTGGACTAATTAATGGGTATAACTATAAATGGTATGTAAAGTTGTATCAACCTACTTCAGATATGCTTATAACTTATGGTATTGTTCAACAAGATGGCCCTAATAATACCACTGTAATAACTCAACCTAATATAAATATAAAACCTGGGATGAACTTGGTTATAAACGGAGAAACTAGAGAAATTTCTTCTTATACTTATGATTTGGAGATAGGAACTGCTGTTTTAACTAGTGATTTAGCAAATTCGGCTAAAAAAGGAGATACTTATCAAATTTACTCCGATTTTATTCAGACAATTCCTGAATATATATTATATGTTAGAAAAACGCCTGTTGTATCAATAACCAATTTTTCAGCAAGTTTAGACAAAAAATATAAGACTTTCGAGGGCTCTTATATTCAAGAAGATAATGTTCCTTTAGTATACCATCAATGGGATTTGTATTTAATTAATGCAAATGGGTCTACTACTTTGTTAAAAACAAGTGGAAAAGTTTATAACGCAGATATTAAATTCTATTATGATGGGTTTAAAACAAGCCAAACATATCAAATAAACTTGACAATAGAAACACAGTTTGGAGTTGTAGCCACTAGTGGTATGCAGACTTTCACGGTGTCATATACTGCAATTGAATATTTGCAACAACCAACCGCAAAAGTTCTAACTAATAAAAATGCAATACAAGTTGATTGGGTTGCCCCAGTTTCTTTTGAACCATTAACAATTGGAACAATGGTTGCATCTGGATACGTACAACCTGGAGAAATAACATCTTCAAGTTTATACCTTCTACCAGGGCAAAACATAAATCCAGGAGCAACTTTTTCTTCTGGGCTATTAACAAAATCTGAAATTTTAACCTATAATAATACAACGGGTTATACAACTTTTTTAAATGATAGTGTGAAAGATGTTCTAGTTGGAGATTATTATACGATTTCTGATTACGTGGAAAGTATGGAAGGCGTAACTATATTGAAAGATACTCCGTATATTAGAAGTAACTCAGCTCAGTTGGGGAACTCAATTTTAGAGTATAGAAACGAAGATAGTGGAGGAGCAATAGGAGTATTCCCAGAAGAATATAATATAACGATGCAATTCAAGCCAGACTTGAACTTTTTTTATGGAACAAACGGAATTTATAACGATATGATTACAATAACTAGTTTTTCTATAGACAAAAATCCTGGAGATGACGCTGGCACAATGTATATTTTTGCTCATAGATATAATATTATTGCTTTAAAACCTGAAATGAATAGTTCTGGAGACATAGTTACTAAGACATTTCCCGAACCACCAAGTGGAAAGCAAAATACTTCTACTCAAATATACTTGGCTGATGATATAGATTTAACTAAACAATCTTATATATTATTAAACAAAGGTGATTACATAGAGTATATTTCTAGCTTTGACTCAACAACTAAACTGGCAACTTTAGGAAAACCAATTCCAGATAGTATAATTCCTGAGGCAGGAGATACTTATGTAATGCAAGATACGCTGAGTGTCCCTTTTTATTCAAACATAAACAACACGTTCTGTTTACAAAACACAATTGTATCAATTGCTTCTAACGATTATGTTTGGATCGATGAAGGTAACGTTTGGAATGATGATTATTATTGGGTTGAAGGTGGAACGGAAATAGCAAGAATAGCAGAAAACTGGTGGAAATTACAAATAACAAATAATTCTATTAAGATAGAGAAGGGAGGGCTATGATTAAATGAATCTAGATAGTATTTACATTTATCCTCATGTAACAATGGACTTTTTGCACATAGAGAGAAAATCAGAAAAAAATGAAAACATTTATGTCAGCCAATATATCCCTTCTTTAAATAATAATTCTGTAGCTTTAATCACATTCGATGATACCAATAATTGTAGAGGAGTAACAGACTCTGCTTTGGGTTATACCTTTTCTATATATAGAGAGAAGAATAACTCTAATGAGTTGGAATATATAACCAGAATTACAGAAGGAGCTTTGTCTTTGGTGGATTATAATGTTTCCAACCAGAATGAATATTTATATTACGTATTTAAAGAAGATGACGACTATATTTCAGCAGCAAATACGTCTAACGTTGTTCAAACTTGTTGGTGGAATTGGTCTATTATAGGACTAAATAAAGGGGAAGATGGTAATTATTACGTTGATACTAACAATATCTGGCTATTTGATCTAAATGTGGAAAGTGCAGATGTAACACATAACTTTACCAAGACTGAATATCAGAATTTAACACAATATCCAAAGGTTTCTATTGGAAAAATAAACTATGCTTCGGGCTCTCTTACATGTCTTTTAGGGCAATTAAATAACGATAAATATTACGAGCCTGTGGAAATGACAAATGCATGGAGAGATTTTTGTGTTAGTGGTGAAATTAAATTGTTAAGAGATAGAAAAGGCAATAGTTTAATTGTCGAAGTCATGAATGCATCTTCAAATGTAATGGATGAAACAACAGAACAAGCAAGAGTAATTACATTTAGTTGGACACAAATAGGGAATACAAATGGGATGACAATAATGGAGGAGGTATAGTATGAGCATTTTATATTATACCCAACCTCTTGCAACAAGTGAAGCTAAGTACCTTGCAACATATTTAGGTGAAGTATTAATGGTACTAAGTAAAGGTGTCATAAATATGAAACAACTAGAAGAAATTTTAACGGAACCAACTTGTCAACCTAGATTTAGATTGTTTGTTTTAAACCCTGATGAAACAATAAATGAGGAAATACCACAAGATGACATTATTATAAACACTGGAAACTATGCAGAAAATTATCAACAAGGGCAAAGAAGAAACGTAAATATTACATTAATTAATTCAGAAGGGAAATATACTCCCAATCTAAATACTATATGGGTGCACAATAGATTTAGACTCGACATAGGAGTTGAGTATCAAGACAATGTTTTCTGGTTTCCAAAGGGTATTTATATTTTAGGAAATCCACAAGCAACACATTCAGATTCAGATAAGCAAGTAAGTCTAATATTAGTTGACAAATTTGCATTGTTAGAGGGTAAACAAGGAACTTTAGAGGCCACCTATGAAATATCAGCAGGGACGGACATAAAACAGGCTATAATTGGGCTACTAACGTTAGACAATGGAACGGGGTACCCAATAGATTTACAACCTATTTTTTATGATTCTGTGTTTGAAGGACAAAAAACTCCGTACACACTTACAAAAGATGCTGGTAGTACTATAGGAGAAATGATTCTTGATTTAGCAAACATGCTAAATGCAGAGTGTTTTTATAATTCTTATGGGAATTTATGTTTCGTAAATATAAACGAAACGATAGATGACTCTAATAAGCCCGTATTATGGAATTATACTGACTTAAAACCAGAGTATTTTAATTCTTCCGCTCTTTTTGACTTTGAGAATGCGGTTAATGAAGTGCAAGTTGTTGGAGATAATATAAATAATGAAATTTTTTCGGCTAGTGCTAAAAATACAAATCCAGAATCTCCAATATGTATCCAACATATAGGAAGAAGAATAAAATACATAAATGACAGTAATATTTACAGTGATAAATTGGCACAAGATAGAGCAAACTATGAACTTAGAAAAGTCGGAATTTTAAATACTACTTTTACAATAGAGGTTTCTTTCAATCCATTATTGTTGGTTAATAATTTGATAACGGTAGATGACACGTTCTTTAACTTAAATAGAAGTAAATTCTTAATTCAATCAATTTCATATAATATTGGTACCGATAGTAAAATGACACTGACAGTTAGCAACTTAACTAATTTTGGGTATAGAGAACTACCCTCATATATAAACAATTAAAAAAGGAGGGAATACATGAAAAATTCGTTAGATTTAACAGGAAATGTAAGTGGCTTTAAAAAAGCAATAGATAACATAATAAATGCAAATTTAACAAATAGAGGTTTGGTTAGATATGTTTCTGCTAAAGTTGTCAGTATAAATGATAACAAGACAATAAATGTATATATTCCCCCTGATAATTCTAATGTAATTAGTGGTTTGATAAACAAGACTGGAGAAGATTTAGATATAGGAGATAGTGTGGAATTATGTACTAAAAATGGTTCTGTAAAAAATGCATGGATTGCTGTTAAACACGGCTTAGGGGTCCATGTGGGAGAAAAGATAGAATTATATTATGATACTTTAGCTCTAGGTTCTATAGTGTTATTTCCAGGTTCAAAACTTCCAGAAGGGTATATGTTTTGTAATGGGCAAGAACTAAATAGAGTAACATATAAAGAACTTTTTGATGTAATAGGAACTTCTTATGGAGAAGGAGACGGAAAAACTACTTTTAACTTGCCAAATTATAATGGTAGAGTTCCAGTTGGATTAGATATAAATGATGAAAATTTTGATACCTTAGGTAAGAAAATGGGAGAAAAGGAACATCTTTTAACTGTGAATGAAATGCCTTCTCACAGTCATACTATAAAAACAGGTTCAAGAACAAATGTATGGGCAGAACCTAATTTCACTATTTCTTATCAATATCAACAACAAGAGACACTAAATACTTCTATTCCAATTTTAAACACTGGGGATTCTAAACCCCACAATAACATACAACCATCTTTAGTTTCAAATTATATAATTAAGGTGGTTACTACCACAGTTCTTAAAGGAAATGTAATAGATTCTCTAGAAGGAGAATCTATTGTTAATGCACCTAGTATAAGAGCAGTAAACGATAAAATAAAAAAAATAACTACACCAATAGGAATAGTTGTTGGTTTAAGTAGTTCCCAATCTATTTCTCAGGGGAATAATACAGTATTTTTCAATACTGTTTTTTTAACGAATGGGGAAGTATTTTCTTTAGATTCTTCTAGACATGTTGTAGATGTTTTAGAAGATTGTTTTGCAATAATAAGTGGAGGAGTTTTTGTGGACGGTTCACAGGGTGAAGGTTATGTTTGGGCTAGAATAAAAATAAACGATAACATTGTAACTTCAAGTTTGGAAAGGATTATAAACAGAGATTTTACAAACAGTTCAATCCCTTCTAAGTTTGTTTCTTTAAAAAAGGGAGACAAAATAAGTATGTTAGTTGAATACACATCTTCGTCTGGGATAATAAGCATTAGAAGTGCGAGCGACACAACTTTTTTATCTATAGTAAAAATTTAAAGAAAGGAGTCTGATTTTTATGGCACAACAAATTTTAAATAATCAAGAAAGTGCTTATACTTTTAGGACGAAATTAAATGCTAATTTCTATGATTTATATCAAAATAAGGCACAAATATCTCATGCATCATCTACTCCTACTTATGGATTAGGTACAAATAGTGTATTTGGGCATGTAAAAGTTACTCCAGCAAATGGGTTGAATATATCTAACGGTACAATAAGTATGGGAGTAGCATCAACTTCTAATGTAGGAGCTGTACAACTTAATGATAATCTAACGAGTACTAGCACAACTATGGCTTTAACTGCTAATCAAGGTAAAATACTAAAAGATAGCATGATAGTAGCATATTCAGGAACAAGCGTTCCTGATAATTCATTAGGTAAAGATGGAGATATATATATAAAGACTGCTTAGGAGGTGTAATTAGATGAACGATAAGTATAATTTAAACAACACGGGAGCACAAGTTCAAAAAGCAATAAGTTCTTCTTTAGAAACGTTTCCTACCCAAATTAACTCTTTAGAAGCAAACAAGGTAAACAAAGTATCTGGGAAAGAATTGTCTTCTAATGACTATACTACCACAGATAAAAATAAAGTTGCAAGATTAATTACAAACGGAACAGGGACTCTATTTTTAGCTAATGACGGAACTTATAAAAGCACTTCTGCTACAATAGATTATGAGGACATAAATAATAAGCCAAAATTAAACACAGATAACACTACAAGTTTAGAAATTAAGGCTTCTGAAGTATTAGAAGGAACAATATCTTTACATAAAGTTTCAAAAACAGGAAATTATAACGATTTACTAAGCCTACCAACTTTGCCAATTATTAATCTAAATGGAGAAGTATCTTCCAACCCTATTTTTTATGCACCTGTAAACAAAGGGGTAACAGGACAAATGTTAGTATCAACTAATGGGGCACCGACTTGGCAAAATGTACCTACCATACCAAATATAATATTAAATGGTGGTACAACTCTTTCACCAATTTTTTATGCTCCAACAACAGCAGGAACTTCAGGTTATTATTTAAAATCAAATGGA
>ERZ1034687.135-NODE-135-length-47404-cov-25.118482_pt1 | contig 47404 bp, 38 predicted proteins | sample MGYA00520704_ERZ1034687 | MGnify/ENA primary metagenome ERZ1034687 (study PRJEB33766, sample SAMN09781762) | gut metagenome | biome: gut microbiome | host: Homo sapiens | place: Madagascar | study: EMG produced TPA metagenomics assembly of the PRJNA485056 data... | reverse complement strand
AAAATAGTATGATTTCAGTAGAAGGACTGAAAGTAGAGTTTGGCGTAAAGCCACTCTTCCATGACGTAAGTTTCGTCATCAACGACCGCGACCGCATCGCCCTGGTGGGCAAGAACGGAGCGGGCAAGAGTACGATGCTCAAGATACTCTGCGGCTTGCAGAAACCTACCGATGGCGTGGTGGCTATCCCTAACGATACCACCATCGGCTATCTGCCACAGGTGATGAAGCTACAGGATGATACCACCGTGAAGGAGGAGACTCGCAAGGCTTTCGCCCACAATACCGAGATGAAGGCTCGTCTCGACAAGATGCAGCAGGAGATGGCTGACCGCACTGACTATGAGAGCGATAGCTATGCCCAGCTCGTGGAGAAGTTTACCCAGGAACATGAGCGATATATGATGATGGGTGGCGAGAACTATGAGGCTGAGATAGAACGCACACTGAGCGGCTTGGGATTCCTCCGCACAGACTTCGACCGTCCTACCAAGGAGTTCTCCGGTGGATGGCGTATGCGTATCGAGCTAGCCAAGATATTGCTGCAAAAGCCTGACGTGCTCTTGCTCGATGAGCCTACCAACCACCTGGACATCGAGAGTATCCAGTGGTTGGAGCAGTTCTTGGCGCAGAGTGCCAAGGCTGTGGTATTGGTGAGCCACGACCGTGCTTTTATCAATAACGTGACCAATCGCACCTTGGAGATCACCTGCGGCAGGGTAGAGGACTACAAGGTGAAATACGATGAATACGTGGTGCTGCGCAAGGAGCGCCGCGAACAGCAGCTGCGTGCCTACGAGAACCAGCAGAAGGAGATAGCCGACATCAAGGACTTCATCGAGCGCTTCCGCTACAAGCCTACCAAGGCGGTGCAGGTGCAGAGCCGCATCAAGCAGCTGGAGAAGATAGTGCCTATCGAAGTGGACGAGGTGGACAACAAGCAGATGCATCTCAAGTTCCCTCCATGCCTGCGCAGTGGTGACTATCCTATCATCTGCGACGAGGTGCGCAAGGATTATGGCGAGCATACCGTCTTCGACCACGTCACCCTCACCATCAAGCGAGGCGAGAAAGTGGCTTTCGTGGGCAAGAACGGCGAGGGTAAGTCTACGCTCGTGAAATGTATCATGGGCGAGATACCTTTCACCGGTACGCTCAAGATAGGGCATAACGTGCAGATAGGCTACTTCGCCCAGAACCAGGCACAGCTCCTGGACGAGAACCTCACCATCTTCCAGACCATCGACAATGTGGCTACTGGCGAGATGCGCCTCAAAGTCAATGACCTGCTGGGCGCCTTCATGTTTGGTGGCGAGACATCAGAAAAGTATGTCAAGGTGCTGAGCGGTGGCGAGCGCAGCCGATTGGCGATGATCAAGCTCTTGCTGGAACCCGTGAACCTGCTCATCCTCGATGAGCCTACCAACCACCTCGACATGCAGTCTAAGGACGTGCTGAAGGAGGCCATCAAGGCATTCGACGGCACAGCCATCATCGTGAGCCACGACCGTGAGTTCCTCGATGGCTTGGTGGACAAGGTATATGAGTTTGGCGGTGGCAAGGTGCGTGAGCACTTGGGTGGCATCTACGACTACCTGCGTGCCCACAATGCCGAGAATATCAATCAGGCACTCGCCAATCAGAGCCTAGCCAGTGCATCCGGCTCTGGTTCGTCATCATCAGGTACGGGGGCTGCAGCCGGCTCGTCTGCATCGTCAGCTTCTTCAGCATCTGGCTCATCTGCTGTATCTTCCTCAGCCTCTGGCAAGCAGAGCTATGCCGAGCACAAGGAGCAGCAGAAGAAGATACGCAAGGTGGAGAAGGCTGTGAAGGAGTGTGAGACGAAGATAGAGAAGCTGGAGGCGAGAAAGAAGGAGATAGATGCCCTCTTGATGAAGCCCGAGAATGCCACCAACATGGAATTGGTGACTGAATATACCGAGCTGATGAAGAGCCTCGACGAGGAAAACGAGAAGTGGATGCTGCTCTCCGAGGAATTGGAGGAAATCAGCAAGTAAACCTGCCCTCCCGGTATTTCTTGCTGTAGAAAAATATAATAAACTATAATTAAATAAAGAGAAAAAATGAAAATGAAGATGATTATCCCGATGATGATGATCGCTGCCATGCCTATGGGCGTGGACGCTCAGAACAAGTCGGGACTTGTCATGAGCAATCTTGACAAGACCGTGAAGCCAGCTGATGACTTCTATCAGTTTGCCACAGGTGGATGGCAGAAGAACAATCCGTTGCCAGCTGCCTACAGCCGATTTGGTAGTTTCGACCTCTTGGCTGAGAACAACAACAAGCAGATCAATGGCATCCTGACCGAGTTGCAAAAGAAGAAGTACAAGACTGGCACCATCGAGCAGAAACTCTCCGACTTCTATAAGTTGGCTCTCGACGTAGATGCTCGCAACAAGGCAGGCATCGCTCCTGTAAAGCCAATGCTCGATGAGATCTCTGCTGCCCAGACTAAGGCAGATCTCTTCAAGCTTCAGCAGAAGTATGCCGATCAGTCGCTGGGTGTGGATTTCGATACCTATATCGGCGCCGATGACAAGAACGTAACCATGAACATCCTCAACCTGAGCCAGGGCGGTTTGACCCTCGGTCAGAAGGATTATTATATGAACAATGACGCTGCCACCGTAGCCATCCGTGAGGCTTACAAGAAGTACATCGCCAAGATGTTCCAGCTCTATGGATTCTCAGAGGCTGAGGCTCAGCAGAATGCTCAGCGCATCTTCCAGCACGAGACCAGCATCGCCCTCATCTCTAAGAGCCGCACCGAGTTGCGCGACCCTCAGGCCAACTACAATAAGATGACCCTCAAGGAGTTCCAGCAGAACTATCCTAACATTCCATTGGAGGCTCTCTGCAATGCCGAGGGCATCAAAAGCGAATATATCCAGGAGATGATCGTGGGTCAGCCTGCCTTCTTCGCTGGCATCGACAAGCTCAATGCTGCCGAGGATGTCCAGTCTCTGAAGGCTCTCATACTGTGGGGCGTTATCCAGAATTCTTCTGCTTATCTCACCGATGAGATTCGTGAGGCCGACTTCGACTTCTTTGGCAAGACCATGAGCGGTCGTCAGCAGGACTACGAGCTCTGGAAGCGTGCCGTTAATCAGGTACAGAGCCAGATGGGTGAGGCTTTGGGCAGAATGTACTGCAAGAAGTACTTCCCAGAGAGCTCTAAGAAGATGATGGAGCAGTTGGTGAAGAACCTGCAGGTGAGCCTGGGTCAGCGCATCGACGCACAGACCTGGATGAGCGACACCACCAAGCAGGCAGCTCACAAGAAGCTGGACAAGTTCTATGTCAAGATAGGTTATCCTAACAAGTGGACCGACTATAGCAAGCTCACCATCGACCCTGGCAAGAGCTATTATGAGAACGTGATGGCATGCCGCAAGTTCCGCCTTGCCAAGAGCATCGAGGAGAAGGCTGGCAAGCCTGTGGACAAGGACGAGTGGTACATGACTCCTCAGACCGTGAATGCTTACTACAATCCTACCACCAATGAGATTTGCTTCCCAGCTGGTATCTTGCAGTATCCATTCTTCAATCCTAAGGCTGATGAGGCATTCAACTATGGTGCCATCGGCGTGGTTATCGGTCATGAGATGACTCACGGATTTGACGATCAGGGTCGTCAGTATGATGCTGATGGCAACTTGAAGGACTGGTGGACAGCCAATGATGCCAAGGGATTTGAGAAGCGTGCAGATCTCTATGCTAATTTCTTCTCTAACATCAAGGTATTGCCTGATTTGAATGCCAATGGTCGTTTCACCCTCGGTGAGAATCTTGCCGACCACGGAGGTTTGATGGTATCCTTCAATGCCTTCAAGAACGCTACCGCCAAGAAGCCATTGAAGAACAAGGACGGTTTTACTGCCGAGCAGCGTTTCTTCCTCGCATACGCCGGTGTATGGGGTCAGAACATCACTGAGAAGGAGATTCGTCAGCGTGTTAAGAACGATCCTCACGCCTTGGGCAAGTGGCGTGTAGATGGCGCTCTCCCTCACATCGATGCCTGGTATGAGGCATTTGGAGTAAAGCAGGGTGATAAGATGTTTATCCCAAAGAGCGAGCGTCTTGAGCTTTGGTAAGAGATACGCTTTCTAATATAAAGGGTGCGCCCATATCTCATGGGTGCACCCTTTCTGTCTTCAAGGTTAATCTCTATCGGCAGCTTGCCACGCCTAGTGTGGTGGCTACTGCCGTGAGGATAGAGATGACTACTCGCAGGATGGATTTCCAAGTTTCTTTCTTCATGTTCTTTCTATTTAATGGATTGCTTTAATTGATTGATTATCACTTGGATGATTCCTACAGGCCTACGTTACCAGAGTCTCCTGTGCCGCCATTTTCCGATGTGCTGCCAGAGCCGCCTGGGGTAGTGCCGCCACCGTCTGAGCCGCCGCCGTCTGAGCCGCCGCCAGAAGGGTTGTTGCCGTCAGGGTCTTCCACGTTGCCCTTGTCGCTGGAGGTAACGCTCTTCACCACCTTGCCATCGCGGTCGTAGCAGGTGATGGTGACACTCGTGTCGGCCAGAGCCTGCTTAATCTCCACGCTCGGGATGAAGATGACGCGGCGGGCGGTGATGAGACCTGCGCTCACCTTGCTCACGTCGCTCACCGCTGTGGAGCGGAGACCGAAGCGCATGATGCCCAGGCCTGGGATAGGGATGGAGTGACCCTCGGTACACCAGGTCTTCACCATGTTGCCGTAGGCGGTGACGCCAGCCTGGATGGCAGCCTTAGGCAGTCCGCTGGCAAGCGAAGCCTGCTCTATCGCCTTGTCCAGGGCTAGCTGGCTATACATCTCTGCCTGCATCACGTAGCCGAAACGTGGGTTCTTCTCGTCCTTGTTGAACGATAGGTTTCTCTCGATTGCTTTTACTTTAATTGCCATTTCTTTTTCTTGTCTTTTAAAAGGTTAGTAGTATTTTCTTTCTTTGTCGACCTTCAGGATAGTCAGTGGTACCATTCTGATAACCTTAGGTTGACAATGCAAAGATACAAAATTTTTGAGCCGAAATCAAGCTTTTTCTCCATTATCTTCCGGAAAAAGTGAGGTTTGGGGGGCTATGGGTAACCCTTTGCTGCCTTTCTCCTCTTGTTGCCTCTCCATCTTCTCCTTCTTGTCCAGGAAGTCGCCGAGGTGCTTCACGATGTAGCCTGCCGGATTATGGAGCGGCTTCTGCTTCGCCTTCATGTTGTCGGCAAACCACTGCTTGTGGAGCATCAGGTCGTCCAGCTCCGCACGCATCCATATCTTGATGCGCAGGCACATGCTTCTAGCCACCTCGTCCTTCACGCCCCAGCTGTTTTTGAGTCGGAACCAGAGCTTCGTCTGATAGTCTACGAGCTCGGCTTCTCGACTCGGGGATAGGTGATCGTCCTGGGCGGTGTAAAAGCTGAATACGAGCTTCTTCATGTTGCTCTCGTCACGGTCCTGGTTCTGGGAGATGGCGTAGTTGAAGTGTATGTCGCACTTCTTCTGGAAGAAGGCTTGCTCCATCTCTCGGCAGGCTGGTTCCAGCAACTCTTGCTTCACGCTCTTGTAGTTAGGATAAGCCTTGCCCATGCCCAGCAGTTGCCCTAGTTTCCAACATCTGATGGTGGTGTAGCCCAGTGAAAAACTGCCATGGTATAGGCGATACATCTGCAGGGTGGCATTACGTTGGAAGCTGAGTAGCGTGGTTAGGTTGATGTGATGGTAGCCCAATTGATTGCTCAGGTAGTATCGGAGCGTGTCGATGCAGAAGTGGAGATTCACCAGAATGCGCCCATGGCGAGTCTCGAAGTCGACGGAGAATAAGGGAGGGGTGCGAACGTAGTCTAAGATTCCCTTGTTGTTGAAAGGAATCCATAGCTTTTTCTCTGCCATGTCGGTCAGGGCGAGCTTGGTTCTGTTGTAGTGCCCCTTGTTGGGCTCCAGCATGGCGAGTGGGAGCGTGCGATGTCTAACGCCAGAATCCAGCTCTTCGGCTGTAAACTGCACGGTTTTCACTCCCTCTTCCCTTTGCTGTGCAATGGCATCCTTGATGTCTTGCTGGAATGAGGCTAGTAGCTTCATGAGAAGCTTGTTCTCATACTGAACGTAAGGCGTGATACAGAGGCTCTGTACGTTTAGTTCCAAGATTTGATGGCATTCTTCTTGCTTCATCTTGATGGTTTGTTTAATGTATAAATAATAAAAGCAGGAAGCAATGTGTAAGGGGAAAATGCTTATCTTTTGTACACCTAACAACCGTCAGTTAGCAGTAGGTTCCCTAAATTGTACTCAGATTACCAGACATAATCCATCCAGACACCTTCCTGCAAATTACTGACTTTCTTTTTGTCGTAATTATGCATGGAATGTCTTGATTGAATTTGTCTGGTTTTCAAGCCATGTTCAGAAGTTAGGGTTCTTCTTATTTTGAACATGCTTTTTAAGCAAATTCTTATTCCACGAAAATCAGAGGAGCGAGCTTCTATCGATTATCTGTCGACGAAGGCTGTCTCACAACTCGGGTGCAAAGATATGCTTTTTTCTTTTAATATGCAAGCTTTTTCTCAATTATTTTTCAAAAATCTTCAAAAAAGTGCATTTTCCCTTCGAAATCTTCAAAAAAAACGGTTTTTCTCGCATGCGCACGCACTCATTTCTCATTTTATTTTTTATTATTCTCATATACTCATATTATGTCTCCGCCAAAAATGCCGGTAACCTTTTGAAAACGAGAAATCTAGAAAAATGCCTGTGGAATTCTTGGTAACCCTCCAAAAGTTAAAGGAAGTATATGGGTAGTGGTTTGGGGGGCTTTTGGGGCACCTTTTTGGGGGCAGGGGAGTTTTTTGGGTACCCCAAAATCCCACTTTTGCAGATATTTCTGATTTCCCTTGTGGGTATGAAATATTTTTTGTAACTTTGCATTGTAAGAAAAATCCTTACATCTTTCCGGAAGAGTGGGGAGCGGGAAAATCGGGCTCAGAGGCTCCGAAAACAGGAGGTGGCGACGAAAAAATATTTTCCTCGGGACAAAAATTTATTTTCCTCGGCACGTTCTGATATTTTCTTCCCCACGTTTTCTATGGGAGGTAGTGGAGAATGAATAATAGATTAAGAAATATATTTACAATCAGATTACTAACCTTTAAAATTTTGACAGACATGAGAAAGATTAACATGATCGTAGTGCATTGCACGGCTACCCGCTGCAATCAGAACTACACAGTAGAGCAACTCTATCACGACCACGTGGAGGTGAATCATTGGCGCTTCATCGGCTATCATTTCTACATTCGCCGAGACGGCACGGTGATAGCCACACGTCCCCTGGAGCGCATGGGTGCCCATGCCCGAGGCTACAATGCCTATTCCATTGGCATCTGCTATGAGGGCGGCTTGGATGCTCAGGGCCATTTTGCGGATACTCGCACGCCAGCCCAGAAGCAGTCGATGCAGAATCTCATCCTGCGCCTGAAGCGCCAGTTCCCTTCCATCCACGAGATAGTGGGCCATCGTGACCTCCCCGGCGTGCAGAAAGCCTGCCCGTGCTTCGATGCCACGCAGCTGGCGGGGCTGATAATGTGATGTGGTATCACTAAATATGAATATTCCTTGATTTCTGATAATATATTTGTTAGAAATCAAGGGATGTCAATTAACTTCTATTACAATTATAACTTGAGTTGTTTTAACTCACTCTCTGTCAGACCAGTAAAATTCCTTACCTGCTCCAGGCTCATGCCACTAGCAAACAGGGCACGTGCAGTATTCAGCAGTCGCTCATGCTCCTTTTTCTGGCCGATCTCTATTCCTTGCTTGATGCCTTTTTCCATTCCTTGCTTAATTCCTTTCTTAATACCTTTTTCCATTCCCTCTTCTATACCTTCTCGTTTGGCGGTATCGATGGAATTCTTGATATCACGATAGGCTTTCTTGCTGTCTTCATACTCGCGGAGCTCCAATGGCGTGAATTTAGCGATTTCTGACTCCTCAAAGAGGCGGTCGAAAACTCTGTCTCGCAATTCTTTTGGACGGTTGTCTAGCTTGGAGAGATTCTTCAACACATAGAGCCACTTGTCATAGAGAGTTTCCAGTTCCTCCAAGGACTTGTCGAACTTGGCTATCTCTACATATATAAACTCCAGCTTGTCATAGAATACCTTGTGCGTGGCAGTATCACAGAGCTGCACATGATGGCGGATTTGCTCTTTTTCGAAGGCATCATCCTTCATGTCAAAATTGAGCAAAGCCACTGTGTAGACATTGTTCAGATTGAAGTCCCACTCGCTCCCTTTTGGTGCTTGTTCTCGGATGGGAAAAGTGGAATAGAACAGAGAGCGATCCTTGAAATATGTCTGATAGGCATTCTGCATCTCCACGATAAACTTCTCGCCATTCTCTCCCTCGCAATATACGTCGAAGATTGCCTTTCGGTCTGTGTAGACGTCGCCTACATGCTCTGAGTTGAGGTACATGACGTCCTTGACAACTTGTTTGCCATTAAACAAGCTGTTGAGGAAACAAATCAGCAATTCCTTGTTGAGTGCTGTTCCAAAAATGCGCTTGAAACCAAAGTCGGTAAGCAAGCTGATATATCGTTCTTCTGACTGTCTCATAAGCATGTATGCATTAATTTGATGGCAAAGTTACGATATTTTTTCAAATTCTGCAAAGAATTCCCTAAGAAAAAGATGTAAAATACTGTTTTTAGACTTTTTTGTCTCATTTTTGCCAAAATGTAACCTTCTGTATGTCAATTACACGGGGAGGGTGTGAAAGGGAGACAGTTAAAAATATATACAAAAAATGTCCCATAAATCTCCTGATATATTTCAAGTAGATTTATGGGACATAGTTATGTTGCCTGCATCACACTCTATGTACTGATGTCTTTTGGCTATGACAGAATTTGATTTATTTCCTCATCATTCAACCCTGTAAACTGCTTTACCTGCTCCAGGCTCATGCCACTAGCAAACAGGGCGCGGGCTGTATTCAGCAGTCGCTCATGCTCTTTCTTCTGACCAATCTCTATTCCTTGCTTGATGCCTTTTTCCATTCCCTCTTCAATACCTTCTCGTTTGGCGGTATCGATGGAATTCTTGATATCACGATAGGCTTTCTTGCTGTCTTCATACTCGCGGAGCTCCAATGGCGTGAATTTAGCGATTTCTGACTCCTCAAAGAGGCGGTCGAAAACTCTGTCTCGCAATTCTTTTGGACGGTTGTCTAGCTTGGAGAGATTCTTCAACACATAGAGCCACTTGTCATAGAGAGTTTCCAGTTCCTCCAAGGACTTGTCGAACTTGGCTATCTCTACATATATAAACTCCAGCTTGTCATAGAATACCTTGTGCGTGGCAGTATCACAGAGCTGCACATGATGGCGGATTTGCTCTTTTTCGAAGGCATCATCCTTCATGTCAAAATTGAGCAAAGCCACTGTGTAGACATTGTTCAGATTGAAGTCCCACTCGCTCCCTTTTGGTGCTTGTTCTCGGATGGGAAAAGTGGAATAGAACAGAGAGCGATCCTTGAAATATGTCTGATAGGCATTCTGCATCTCCACGATAAACTTCTCGCCATTCTCTCCCTCGCAATATACGTCGAAGATTGCCTTTCGGTCTGTGTAGACGTCGCCTACATGCTCTGAGTTGAGGTACATGACGTCCTTGACAACTTGTTTGCCATTAAACAAGCTGTTGAGGAAACAAATCAGCAATTCCTTGTTGAGTGCTGTTCCAAAAATGCGCTTGAAACCAAAGTCGGTAAGCAAGCTGATATATCGTTCTTCTGACTGTCTCATAAGCATGTATGCATTAATTTGATGGCAAAGTTACGATATTTTTTCAAATTCTGCAAAGAATTCCCTAAGAAAAAGATGTAAAATACTGTTTTTAGACTTTTTTGTCTCATTTTTTCCAAAATGTAACCTTCTGTATGTCAATTACACGGGGAGGGTCGAGAGTTTCACAGCGCCAGTGAATGGGAAGTATAAGATGGAGTGCTGGGGTGCGAGTGGAGCATCTATTTATCCAAATGTATCTTATTTAAAACCTGGATTAGGTGGGTATTCCATAGGAAATCTGAATGCTTCATCTAATGAGATACTCTATGTCTGTGTAGGAAGTAGTGGAGCATACGGAGCATATAGTTATAATAATAACTTGGGGTATTCCTTGAGATTAGGTTCACCAGGTGGTGGAGCTACTCATATAAGCATCAATAGTGGAGGTGAATTAAAAAACTTCTCTTCACACCCTACGGATATCCTTTTAGTTGCCGGAGGGGGCGGTGGCGTTGACATTGTTTCAGGAAAAAAAGCTAGTGGTGGTTATGGAGGAGGAACAAAAGGAGGGGCAGGAGCGTCTACAGATGGCACCTATATTGGTACAGGCGGAACCGCAAATGCAGGTGGAAAAACAAACTTCCAATATCAAGGCGTGAACGGTAGCTTTGGGCTTGGAGGCGTAGGATGGGAATCCAATAATGACTATGCTGCTCAAGGTGGTTCTGGCTGGTATGGTGGTGGAGGAGGTTGTTCTTCTACGGTCGGAACTGCTGGCGGAGGCAGTGGTCATGTAAATTCTTCCTTGCTATCAAATGCTCAGACTATTGCTGGCAATCAGTCTTTTCCCTCCCCAAATGGTGGTACAGAAACAGGGCATTCTGGTCATGGAGAATGCATTATATCTCAAACTGCATTTTAGAAGAGTTTGTTATACAAAACTTGTTTTATTAAATATGAATGTCCCTTGATTCCCGAAAATAATATTAATTGGAAATCAAGGGATATCAATTAACTTCTTGATTATTATTCTGTTGAATTGCATAAAGCTACATAAGCTTCTAACGCTAAATCATGAGCCATTTTTGAATATGGATTTTTATCCGTCTTGTCTAACCAATGAAAGCGGATGTCAGCTAAATTCCCCTTATGACAGCATCACCATTCTGTAATTCTTTGTATTCAAAAATCCCTTATTGGACCTTTTGAAAATCTCACCATTCTTAAGAATTACATAAGCAGCTCCACCATTATGAGCTTCTTCTAATTCGTTACAATAACCATCTGTATAACATATGTAATGCATCTCAGAACTGGGGAATTCTTCTGTAATCTGATTGATAACAATATCTTCTGACTTATGCTTTTTTGTATTTGTTACACCCAAACATTTCATAATTACGCCATTGCGTTCATTTGCTATAATGTGCCAATTAGAACATGCTGTCCCTCTGTTTGTCAGCCATTTTGTTCGTTCCAGCTCCTCCCATAGTTCGTCTGTCCAATCGTTCCAACCTTGTTGTTCTACATACGCCATATATTCTTCATGGCTAGGAATGCCTTTAATTTTGTTGTCCATATATCGTTCTTTAATTTAAGTTAATCTCTTATCATACTACATACAAGCCCAACCAAATTTCCTTACAATTTCTTTGAAAATTCCATGATCCTTTACCGGAATGTTCACCATATAACTTTCATTAGAAATTTCATCGAGATAATAACCCTCTGCTGGAAGATTATCTTCAGGAATCGAAGAATATGTTTTAGAGGACAGTAGATAAGAATCAGAATGATAACATACCTGATAATATTTTTTTCCACCTTCTGGTTTTAGAAACATAGTTCGCAAATCTACTTTCCCATTACAGAATTCTTGCAAACGCTTATTTGATACTTTAATAGCTGTATAGCAACATTCTGGCTCATCGGTATATAGCAAGCAAAGATATTGGGTATCAAAACAGTCCCTTGCCGTAATCAGCTGAGGATGGTCATAATACTCATATATCGTATCTATTTTTAATTCAGATAAATTCTTTCTCATAGTCATACAATTTTTGCTTTATTTACATCGAAGGATTTACTCCTCCACCAAGAATAATGAGACTTTTTGAAAGTCTTTTTAATTTTGCCGTCTTGAGGCTTCAGTTCGACCATTGCAATATTTGCATTCTTAAATTTTGGTAGCTTAAGCAACCTCTTTGCGTCTTCTATCATGGCAAATACTGACACAGCCCTAACTATACATTCATCAATGCCTTCACCTTTGAATTCCTTATCGGGTGCCAACTGTTTCTGAGAGAAAAAATCTTTAGATTCAGCCGGATTACCATAAGATACACGATAGTATACGCCATCGCATTCCACAGAGTCCGAAGGAGGACAGCTTGGTGGTAATTTTTCAAACCATTGATTTGCCATATTCTTTAAATTTAATGTTTGGCGCAAAGTTACGATTATTTTTCTATATCTGCAAGGATTTTCTGAAGAAAAAGTCATTAAACTATATTTTTAGATGCTTTCTGTCTTCTTTTTTCTTCAAGACAATTCCCTGTAGCTCCATTACACGGGGAGGGTCGAGAGTTTCACTGCGCCAGTGAATGGGAAGTATAAGATGGAATGCTGGGGAGCACAAGGAGGTGGCAATACTTCTTATCCTGGAGGTAAAGGTTCTTATACTAGAGGAACATTGGGTATTACCACTGGCAATGTGTTCTATGTTGTGGTAGGCCAGAATGGTTCTGCAGAAACCTATATATTCAATAATGGTTTTAAACGTTATTGGTTTCCAAATGGAGAATTTTCAGGCTATGTTTGGAGTGGTGGAGGTTCCACCGACATACGTTTAAATGATGCAAATAACAACTGGACAGATTTTGTCTCAAGAAAATCAAGAATAATGGTAGCTGCTAGTGGTGGAGGAAGCATTACTTATTATAATCCTCAGGCAGGAGTGCCAGGTGGAAGCTTAGTCGGTTTTCCAGGAACTTCTAAAGGTGCGAATGATGGTGTTGCAGCTACAGCAGGAACACAGACTAAAGGAGGTACTACAGGAACTGGTTCTCTCACTATTGGACAGAATGAAATAGGTTTTGGTTATATAGTTAATGATGATGGACCAACAATGGGCGGTGCTGGTAATGGGTATTATGCTGGTGGTAAAGGAAATCATGGAGGCTGTACTGTTGGAGTTGGTGCAACTGGCTCTTGTTATATTTCGGGTTATACTGGCTGCAATGCCATAACTGAATCTTGTGCAGAGAACGCCATTGCTCATACAGGTAGCCCTAACCATTATTCTGGATATGTGTTTACTAATGCAACAATGATAGCGGGAAATGCAATCATGCCATCACCTTCGGGCGGAAATGAGACTGGGCATGGTGGCGATGGAACCTGCATTATCACACAAACTAGCTTTTAAGAATCCATGTTAAAACAGCTTCTCCATTTCCTTCTCTAACACCATTTGTCATACTTCCCGTACCACTGATGATGGAAGAACTAAGATAGCCCGATCCACCACCTGCAGCAGAACCAATAGTGTAGCCAGAATAGCCTCCGTAAAAACCTCCTCCACCACCAGAACCATGACCAGAATGCTTGCCATCTTGCCCTTTCCCAAAAGCGTATCCATTAGTTTGAGTTCCGCCAAAACCACCATCATTTGCTTGTGAGTCACCATTGCCACCTTGAGCACCACCACCACTTCCACCACTATGTGGTCGGCCATCGCTAAGTTGATAATAATATCCGCCTCCTCCACCACCGCCGGCAACCAAAAAGACTTTGTCTTTATTTGAACTAAGAGAAGATAACACTCCATTTATTGTTGCGATATGAGTAGCGCCACCGCCACCACTCCATTCTGTTGCGCCGTCACCTTTACTTGTGCCTCCGCCATTGAATCCTCCATTTCCTGTTTGGTTATTATTTGTTGTGTCACCACCTTTGCCTCCAACAACAACAAACACTACTTGATTGATTGAGATTAAAAAGTTCCCAACTGCATAGCCACCTTTTCCTCCATATCCATATAAGTTATTGTGAACTGTATACCCGCCTTGTGCACCCCAGCATTCCAAGATGTATTCTCCTGTAACAGGAGCGATAAAAGCGGTCTTGCTTATCTCTATGCTCCCCGTGTAATGATAATCGCATAGTTCTTATGGTCTCAAATCTTGACTTAAAGAAGAGCATAAGAGTTCGCATCCATATTTTGTGGGCTATAATATATGGATGTTAATGCTTGAATTATATGATTACCATTTCTAAAAATGGTAAGAAAATGTTACAACCACCGTATTGCGGTGCCGATGGATAATCACAGAAACATGCTATTTTTGTTACTCTTCTGTTACTTGAAACTTTTTGTCTATAAGTTTGATAGCCTGCTCTTTATCCTTGTCTACCACCTTAGCATATATTTGCGTTGTTGTGATGCTTTTGTGACCCAAGAGGCAGGAGACTGTATAGAGGCTAGCTCCTAGGGACAATTCTAGGGTGGCAAAGGTGTGGCGAGCGACATGGAAGGTGATATCTTTCTTTAATGACTTGATCTGTGATAGCCAATTTTTGAGATTCTTAGGAAGAGCTGCATGGGCAAGATTGTTAAATACGAGACCTTGCGCAGGGTGGGGGCGAGGTGGTAACCACTGCTGTGCTTGGCTTGATAGGGGAATCTTAAGCCAACGCTGGGTCTTCTTGATCTTCTTGTTGATGTAGCTCTTGGTGTTTTCCTTGATGATGTCTTCCCACTTCAGTTCTAAAATGTCGCTTTTGCGCAGCCCCGTAAAACAGCTGAAGAGGAATGCTTCTTTCAGTTGTGGTATCTTACAGGGGTGCTGGATAATCTTGCTCAATTCGTTTCTTGTGAGATAACAGCGAGAGGAGTCTGGACGCTTGAGCTTGTAATTGGCAGGGAGAAGGTTATAAGGGTTCTCCTTGATTAATTTCTTTTTCTGTGCCTCGATTAGTACGCTGCGAAGAATGCAATACTTTAGATAAATGGTGCTTTCTGACAATTTCTTGGATTCCGTATTCAGATTGCGCAAGTCGCTAGTGGTGTGAAGATAGTCGATGAAGTTTTTTACGAAATCTACGTCTACTTCACTGAGCAGGGTGTTCTTGGCTCCGAAGTGTTCCAAGTGGCGCATCAACGTTATGATAGTAGCGTATCTGCCATGATACTTTTCTGTATCAGGCTTCTTCCTGTCATTAGCGTATTGTTCCACAAATTGCAACAATCTAATTTCTTCTTTTTTAGACTCTCTGCTAGTTGGCTTCTTTAAGTCGCCAAGCTCCGTTGTTAGAGTTGAAAAAAGCTCCATAGTCTTCTTGTTTTTGATTAGGAGGGCTTTTTGAATTGTTTCTGTATTCATCCTTTTGCAGTTGTCATCTATCTCTGGTATGATGTAGAGGTGCAGAAAGAGGTATGTACGGCAACCTTGATAATAACTATCTAGATACAAACTGAGGTTGCCGTTGACAAGTTTTTTGAAGCGTAGCTTAATGGGCTCTTTTAACTTTTGGTATCGCTTAATGGTGTAAATAGTTCTTTTCATTTTCCCTTTTTCTCTTAAATTCATATTCTCTTTTTGCAAAATTACAAAAGAATATTCCTCCTCATGCATTTTTTGCATTCTTATTTTTCAGAATCCTTGCGTATTTCATTAAAAATGCGTAACTTTGCACACAAATAAAGAAAAGGAAATAATAGATATGCCATTAAGATTACCAGATAAGCTTCCAGCCATCGAGCTGCTGAAGCATGAAAATATCTTTGTGATGAACGAAAGTAGGGCGCACAGCCAGGAAATTCGTCCATTGAAAATATGTATACTCAATCTCATGCCGCTCAAGATAACGACAGAGACTGACCTCGTTCGTCTGCTCTCCAATACGCCGTTGCAGCTGGAGGTGTACTTCATGAAGCTGAAGAGCCATACACCTAAGAATACACCGATAGAGCACATGATGATGTTCTATAAGGACTTCCAGGAACTGAGCAAGCAGAAGTTTGACGGCATGATTGTGACCGGAGCGCCTATCGAGACCATGGAGTATGAGGACGTGGAGTACTGGCCTGAGATACAGGAAATCTTTGACTGGGCTCGCACCCACGTTACTTCCACGCTCTACATCTGCTGGGGCGCTCAGGCAGGACTCTATCACTTCTATGGCGTGCCAAAGTATCATCTCGACAAGAAGATGTTTGGCATCTTCCACCAGAAGCCGCTCGACCCTTCGCTCCCTATCTTCCGTGGCTTCGACGACATCTTCAATATGCCACACAGCCGCCATACCGAGGTGCGACGTGAGGACATCGAGAAAGTGCCAGGACTCGACATCATCGCCGAGTCGCCTGAGAGCGGAGTGAGCATCGTGATGGCTCGTGGTGGCAGGGAATTCTTCGTGACGGGACATCTGGAGTATGCCCCTAACACCCTGGACAAGGAGTATAAGCGAGACATGGGCAAGCGCGACGACGTGGAACTGCCTAAGAATTATTATTTCAACGATGACCCAGCTGAGGAACCGTTGGTGACATGGCGCGCCCATGCCAACCTCTTCTATAGCAACTGGATCAACTACTACGTATATCAAGAGACGCCTTACAATATCGACGATATCCAGTAGGTAATTATCAATACATTCATCTATGAGCGATAAGAAAGAAAGAATCAGAAAACTCGAACTCTTGGCTCCTGCCAGGAATCTGGAGTGTGGCATCGCAGCCATCGACCATGGCGCTGATGCCGTGTATATTGGCGCCCCACGCTTCGGCGCCCGTGCAGCCGCAGGCAATTCGCTGAATGATATTCGCCTGCTCTGCGAGTATGCCCACCAGTTTGGCGCCAAGGTTCACGTTACCGTCAACACCATCATCTATGATGAGGAGATGGAAGATACGCTCAGGATGATCGTGGAACTAGACAAGATAGGTGTTGATGCTCTCCTCTTGCAGGACATGGGTGTGCTCTGGGAGGTTAGGGCGCAGCAGTTGTGGCACAGGGAGTTGCATTCCAGTACCCAGTGTGATTGCCGCACTGCCGACAAGGCTTGGTGGCTCTCCACCGTGGGTTTCGACCGCATCGTGCTGGCTCGTGAGCTCTCACTCGATGAGATACGCCAGATCCATGAGAAAGTCACGGACCGCACGCTGGAGGTATTTGTGCATGGAGCCCTCTGCGTCAGCTATTCGGGTGTGTGCTATGCCTCGCAGCATTGCTTTGGCAGATCAGCCAATAGGGGCGAGTGCGCACAGTTCTGCCGCATGAAGTTCGATTTGCTCGATGCCAATGGCAAGGAGTGGGAGCATCAGCGCCATCTATTGTCGCTCAAGGACTTGTGCCAGATCAATCACCTGGAGGAACTCGCTGATGCCGGTGCAGGCTCCTTCAAGATAGAGGGTCGACTGAAGGACATCAACTATGTGAAGAACGTGGTGGCTGCCTATAGCAAGGCGCTCGATGAGGTGGTGCGTCGCAATCCTGGCAAGTATATCCGAGCTTCCCACGGCAAGGTGGAGTATAACTTCGAGCCTAACCTGAAGAAGACCTTCAACCGTGGATTCACCACTTACTTCCTGAACGGCCGTCAGCCCGACATCGCCTCTTTCGACACGCCTAAGGCGATGGGCGAGTATGTGGGCAAGGTGAAGGAGATCAGGGGCAACATCTCATTCAATGTAGCCACTGTTGCCAGCTTTGCCAATGGCGACGGTCTCTGCTTCATCAATGACGACAGGGAGCTGGAGGGATTCCGTGTGAACCGTGTGGAGGGCAATCGCCTCTATCCGCACCACATGCCCGAGAACCTGCGCCCAGGCATGGCACTGTATCGCAACAATGACCGTGACTTCGAAAATCAGTTGGCTCGCAAGACGGCAGACCGCCGCATCCCTATCTTCATAGAGCTGGATGCCCAGGAGGAAGGCGTGAAGGCTGTGGCTTGGCAACTGGTGGATAAGTCGAAAGGAAGACTGGTAAAACTGGCAGACTGCTTCGAGCCGATGGAGCTCTCGCTAGCCAAGCGCCCACAGGTGGAGAACATCAAGATGCAAATGTCCAAGCTGGGCGATACGCTCTACGACTGCGTGGATGTGACGTTGCGAAACGGCCTGGACCAGTGCTTTATCCCTAATAGCAAACTCTCGCAGTTGCGCCGCAACCTGGTGATGGCTATAGACGAGCGCATAGGTGAGCAAGTGGACCAGTCGCTCAATCGTGGCTGTGAAAGGGATATGTTTGGCGGAGGCTATTGCTTCAGCGAGCCAGGCGAGCACGAGCTTTCTAAAAAGGAGTTTGTTTGGCAGCCCGAATATGGCAAGTGGGGCTACCTCTATAATATAGCCAATGATTCAGCCCGTGACTTCTACGAGACTCACGGTCTGGACTCCATCAAGCCAGCCTTTGAGCTGGGCAAGGACCTGTCAGACGAACCGCTGGTGATGCAGTGTCGCCATTGCATCCGCTACTCCTTGGGCTATTGCGTGAAGCGAGGCGGGGAGAAGCCACAGTGGAAGGAGCCGCTCTATCTGCGCTTGGGCGATGGCAGGAGATTCCGGCTGGAGTTCGCCTGCAACGAGTGCCAGATGAACGTATATGCAGAGAAAGATTAAATTCTATAAGTTTTCATATAATTTTGAGTAAATGAAAAGGTTGATGTTTAGGATGACATCCAAGATGGTAGTGGCGGTGTTGCTGGGCATGGTCTTCATGCTCAGCAGCTGCTATCATCGACATGGGCAGCGACAGCAGCCTGCGGCGTTTGTGGAATATAGCGACCGCCAACTGGACTCCATCTCCTTTTCTACCACCCATCATTATACCAATAAGTTCAACTTCTTGGTATTCAAGGATTCTGTCAATCTAATCCAGCAGCAGCCCGAGGAGGTGCTCAGTGGATTGGAAATCGACTCTTTCTCTGTCCAGAAAAACCATCTCTTGGTGGTCACCGACATCCGCATGGTGCCGCAGGACAGCATCGACTCCGTCTGGGTGCAGTTGGCCACGGAGGATAATACCTTTGGCTGGAGCCGCGAGTCGAACCTGCTGCCTAGGGTGGTGCCCGATGACCCCATCTCTGAGTTTATCATGACCTTCAGCAATGTGCATCTGCTCATCTTCCTGGTCATCATCTTGATTATCACGCTCTTGTATCTGGTGCGCAAGATATTTCATAGCAATGGCAAGATAGTGCATTTCAATGACATAGACAGCCCTTATCCTACGGCTTTGGTGCTGATGGTGTCCATCTCTGCCACCTTCTACGCCACCATCCAGACGTTTGAGCCCGAGGTGTGGCGCCAGTTCTATTTCCATCCCACGCTCAATCCTTTCGCCGTGCCCCGGATTTTGGGCTTCTTCCTGGCGTCGGTATGGTCGATATTGATTATCGGTCTGGCGTGTGTGGACGAGGTGCATCATCGTCTGCCCGTTGGCGATGGGCTGCTGTATATGGGTGGCTTGGCAGGTGTCTGTGCGTTGGATTACATCATCTTCAGCGTTACCACCTTATATTATATAGGTTATGTGATTCTCATAGCTTATGTCTATTTCGCCATCCGGGCGTATGTAAAGAAATAGGGTGTATTATCCAATGTTGGATGATACACCCTATTTTTATTTAGAAATGCAGCTTCACGTCCACTCCGCACTGGAATGGGTTGCCTCGCTGCGCAAAGTAACGCTTTTTGCCCGTGGCTGCATTGTCTACGGCAAAGGTGTTGTAGTTGGTGTCGGTGAGGTTTCTGCCCCAAAGGCTCAGCTGCACTACGCCAAAGTCATAGTCGATGTGGGCGCCTAGCACGGCATACATCTTCTGCGCATAGGTATTGGCATTGTCCCAATAGGTCTTGCCCTGCGCATTCACATTGGCACCGATGGTCAGCTTCTTGAGGCGGTAATCCACCATCGCAGCCAGGGTGTGCTGAGGCACATAAGGCACATACTTGTCCTTGTAGTCCTGGGCAGCATCGCCCTCACCATCCTTGTATTCATCAAACTTGGCGCGGGTGTAGCCATAGTTCACCGCCCAGTCCAGGTTGCCATCCAGCAACTGTCCCTTCAGCGATGCCTCCAAGCCGCAACTATGACTCTTGCCGGCGTTCACCATCATTCTTCCAAATCCGTAATTGCCAGCCATCACCGAGAGCTGCTGGTTGCGCACCTGCATGTAGTAGGCACTCAGGTCCAGGTGCAGCATGTTGTCGAATAGGTTGAGATGCGCACCAGCCTCATAGTTCCATGAGGTCTCTGGCTTGTAGGCGATGGTATTGTTCACCTTCTCGTAGTCCTCCGGTGTGTGAGGCACGTCGTAGTCGCCCCTCATCGCCTGCTGGCGGTTGGCATTGAGCTCGCTTTGCAGGATGTCGCTAAACATCTGGATGTTGTATCCGCCTGCTCTGTAGCCCTTGCTCACGGTGATGTAGAGATTGCTGCCCAGATGGTCTATTTGGTAGTTGATGCCCAGCTTAGGCAGAAGCTGCTGATAGTCGTCCTTCGCCTTGCCGTCGAGCACGGAGCGCAGTGTGTGGGCAGCGTCTATGCCCATCACGGTGGCAGCCATCGTCATAAATGCCTGGCTGTCATATTCTATGCTGGTATGCATCAGGTCGTAGCGCAGCCCTAACGTCAGGTTCACATGGTCGCCCAGGGCTATGTTGCTCTCGTGATAGAATCCCAGGTTCCACTGCGGGGTATGGTAGAGTCCCGGTGCGCCCATCGTTACATCGAGGGTGATAGGGGCTGTCATGCCCGGACGACCGCTCATCGCTTGCTCCATCTGCTTCTTGATGGCTGCGGCTATCGGGTCGGTCATCGCCTCATTGAAGTAGACGGGACCATTGGTCTTGAGCCACTGATAGGAGAAGAAGCCGCCTGCTGTCCATTCCCATACGCCACCCACGGGATGGTTGCTGGTGATGGTGAGCTCCTGGGTGATTGAGTTTTGCAACTGCTCCTGGAGGATGCTCATGTAGTTGGCGGCTAGGTAGTCCTGGTCCATCAGCATGCGGTCCTTGAGGTACTGATAGCTGGTGGTGGAGTAGAACTTATAGTAGCGGGAGATGTGATTTACGTTGATGCCCGATATGAGACTGTTTCTGCGATATACACCCGGAAAGGTGGATGCTGGCAGGGCAGCCTTGCCCGTCTCTAGGTCTAGTTCGCCATATGGGAAACCATTCTGGTCCACATACTGGTAGTTAGCCAGAAGGTCCACGTTCCAGTTGCGGTTCCAGCGGCTCTTGAGCATCAGTTTGCCGCCCGCCTCATTATATTTGTCGGCTCTGTCGCCTGTGGTCTGGTTGCGGAAGAAGCCCGTCTGTCCGTCGTAGAATCCTGCCAGGCTCAGGGCGAATCGGTTGTTGATGCGCTGACAGTGAGCTGCCTCCACATTGTGATAGTAGTGGGAACCATAGGAGAGTTTCACGTCGGTGCCTTCATACTGGAATGGGTCGCGGGAGTACATTCTCACCAGTCCGCCCTCGGAGTTCTGTCCGTAGAGGGTGCCCTGAGGTCCTCGGAGCACATCCACTCTCGATATCTGGTAGTTGTGCAGATTGAAGGCTGCCTTGCTCATCACAGGGATGCCATCCAGATAGATGCCTACGGCAGGCGAGTTGACACGGCTGCCGATGCCTCTCACATAGATGGCACTGGATAGGCGCGAGCCATAGTTGGGCATCGTGAAGTTTGGGATGTATTGTGAGAGCTCCCTGAGGTCACGGGTGCCGAGCTTCAGTATCTGAAAACTTCCGAGCGAGGTGCTGCTCAGTGATTGCTGGCGCAGGCGCATCGTTTCCTTAGGTTGGGAAACAATCACCACTTCGTCGATGTCATAAACCTTGCTGCTATCAGCCAGAGAGGACAACTCCTTCAGCGGAGCCTCTTCAGCCAATGAGCTGTTAAGGTGAAGAGGAGCCTCTTCAGCCTTTGTGCTGTTTGCCTGAACGGCAGTGGTAGCCACGAGCGAAGCCATCACTGCTGTCAAAATCCTTTTATCGTATCTATTCTTTTCCATATCGGCTGCAAAGGTACTGCTTTTCCCTCGCTCCCGAAATCCTTATTTATTAGGAATGTGTTTCTTTCCTGTCCGTAATACTGGTGCGATTTCAATTACTTGGCAGGGTGAAGTACAGGGATTTTATAAAAAAACGAAGAAGGACCAGGCTGGGGGATTGCTATCCCAGACACTGGCCCTTCTTACTTTGGACTTATGATACTAATTTATTGTATAACTCTATGTATGGAAATCTCCTACTAGAGAAGAAACTCTTACTTGAAGAATCTCTTGTAGAGACCTGCGAAGCCAGCTGCATGGCGAGCCTCGTCCTTAGCCATCTCATGAACGGTGTCGTGGATAGCGTCAGAGCCCTGCTCCTTAGCCAACTTAGCGATGCGGAACTTGTCCTCGCAAGCACCCTTCTCGGCAGCGATGCGAGCCTCGAGATTGCTCTTAGTGTCGCCCAATACCTCGCCCAGGAGTTCAGCGAAACGGCTAGCGTGGTCAGCCTCCTCGTAAGCATAGCGCTTGTAAGCCTCTGCTATCTCTGGATAGCCCTCACGGTCGGCCTGACGAGCCATAGCGAGATACATACCAACCTCACCACACTCACCATTGAAGTGATCCTTCAAGCCCTTGATAACCTCCTCGTTGACGCCATCCTTGTAAGCCTGGCCGAGAACGTGAACGGTAGCGAAGGTCATATCTGTGTCCACAGCATCCTCCATCTCCTTAAACTTGCTGGCTGGTGCCTTGCAGATAGGGCACTTCTCAGGTGCCTCAGTTCCCTCGTAGATATAGCCACATACTGTGCAAATAAATTTCTTTTTCATAATGCTTTTGTTTTTAAACTGTTATTTTTGTTTTTGTATAATTCTCTTGTTCTTTGTCTTGCTGGGAAGTCGGGGCTGCTTAATGAGCCTGCTTCTCAGTCTTGGCTAGGCATTCCTTGCAGATGCCCTTGTAGTAGAGCTGCTTTTCGGTCACGATGTTGCCACCGATGTTGATAGGCTTTTCTACCTGTGGTGCACTCTCATCGAAGAAGTCAATCACCTTGCCGCAACTGTTGCAAAAGAAATGCACGTGGGGCGTGGTATTGCCATCGTAACAGATGCGATGGTCATCGATGGTTATCATCTGCGCTGCCTGCTTCTCGCTGAGCATACGCAGCGTGTTGTACACCGTGGTGCGGCTCAGGGTTGGTATCTTGCCGCAGAGTCCCTTGTATACATCCTCCACTGTGGGGTGGATGGGATGATTGATGAGAAAGTCCATAATGGCCATTCTTTGTAGAGATGGGCGAATGCCATGCTCCATCAGTCTATTATAGGCTTCTTGCTGTTTCATCTTCTTTATCCTTTTTGTTTTACGTTTGCAAAGATAATCATTTTAATTTTATCTACCAAACATTTCTGTAAAAATTCCAATATATTTTTGTATTTTTTACAAAATAGCGTGGTTTTTGCCTTTTGTTAACTAATTATGAGCCCTCCCAGTATTTCTAGCTGAGTTATCTCAGGTCTATGACCTCAGCGCCTGGACATTCTTTGCTATTGAAGGTGAAGACGCCATTGCTCACTTTCTTAGCCTTGAAACCGCTGATGTCGATGGTGCTCCAGGTTCTGCCCTGGCGCATCTTGACCTGGGATGGCACGTGGGTGCTCTTGTTGATGGTGATATACATCTCGGCGATGGAGCGCTTCTGGTTGTTTGCCACCAAGTGAACCTGGTAGTTGCTGCCCACGGTCTTCACGGTGCTCTTATAGCCTGTCTTATATATATTAATAAAGGTATAAGGATTCATCGACATCTGTTGTGCCTGGGTAGGGTTGCTCACGTTTACCTCGTTGGTCTTCTTGAGATAGGTCCATTGAGTCTTGCCGTTGTACCAGACGATGGCTTGTGGTGTGCGGGCGTTAAACTTGTTGCCCTTGATGGTGATGCTGCCGCCAGCTGAGCCATACTTGGGGCTCGACATCTTGAAGTTGGCGGTGGCGCCACCCTTGCTGCCTATCACGGCAGCGGTCTTATCGAGTACTTGCTGGGCGGTCTGCGACAAGGCTGTCAGGCTCATCATGCTCATCATTGCAGTGATAGCCAAAGTAAAAATCTTCTTCATCTTGATAGTTCCTTTCTTTTATTATATTTTGAAATTTAAAATTATAGCCGTAAAAGCGGCAGGTATCATTTGATAGATATGACGCTTTTACGGCTCTAGAGTTTAAAATCTAGAGTGGGGACTCTAGAAAGTTTAACTGTTTCTAAGTGCCATTAACAAATTGTTGAGCTGGTTCTCGTCCTGGATGAGCACCTCTCTAGGCTTGCTGCCCTGGGCTGCACCCACGATGCCCGCAGCCTCCATCTGGTCCATCAAGCGTCCGGCACGGTTGTAGCCGATGCTGAAACGGCGCTGTATCATGCTGGTGCTGCCCTGCTGGGAGAGCACGATGGCGTGGGCTGCCTCCTCGAAGAATGGGTCCAGGTTGCGGGCGTCTACGTTGCCATTGCCTCCTGCACCGCCGTCCTCGCTCGCAGGCTCAGGCAGTTCCATAGGCTCGATAGGACCAGGCTGCTCGCAGATGTACTCATTGATGCGCTCTATCTCCGGGGTGTCAACGAAGGCACACTGCACACGCACTGGCTCCTGTCCATTCAGGTAGAGCATATCTCCACGACCTATCAGCTGGTTGGCTCCCGTGCGGTCCAAGATGGTCTTGGAGTCGATGGCACTGGTTACCTTGAAGGCTACTCGGCCAGGGAAGTTGGCCTTGATGTTACCCGTGATGATGCTGGTGGTAGGGCGCTGTGTGGCGATGATCATGTGGATGCCCACGGCACGAGCCAGTTGGGCGATGCGGGCAATAGGAAGCTCCACCTCCTTGCCAGCTGTCATGATCAGGTCGCCAAACTCATCGATGATGACCACGATATATGGCATAAACTCGTGCCCGTCGGTGAGGCGCAACTTATGGTTGATGTACTTCTGGTTGTACTCCTTGATGTTGCGGGCTCCCGCCTTCTTGAGCAGGTCGTAGCGGCTATCCATCAGCACGCAGAGGCTATTGAGTGTGCGCACCACCTTGGTTACGTCGGTGATGATAGGCTCCTCCTCCTCAGGTACGGCTGCCATAAACTTGTTGGTGATGCGTGAGTATACGCTAAACTCCACCTTCTTAGGGTCGATGAGCACAAACTTGAGCTCATTAGGATGCTTCTTATATAATAAAGAGGTGATGATGGCGTTCAGACCTACTGACTTACCTTGACCCGTGGCACCCGCTACGAGCAGGTGAGGAATCTTGGCGAGGTCTACCATAAACACTTCGTTGGTAATCGTCTTACCCAGGGCGATAGGCAGCTCCATCTTGGTTTCCTGGAACTTCTTGGAGTTCAGAATGCTCTCCATGCTCACGATCTTAGGGTTGGCGTTAGGCACCTCGATACCGATGGTACCCTTGCCCGGGATAGGGGCGATGATACGGATGCCCAGTGCGGCAAGGCTCAGGGCGATGTCATCCTCCAGGTTCTTGATCTTGGAGATGCGCACGCCCTCGGCAGGCTGTATCTCATAGAGGGTGATGGTAGGACCCACGGTGGCACGGATGGTCTTGATCTGTACGCCGAAGTTGCCCAGCACCTCGATGATGCGGTTCTTGTTGGCACGCTGCTCCTCCTCGTCGATGGATACGCCATCGTCCTCATACTTCTTGAGCAGGTTGAGGGTAGGGAACTTATATCGGGTGAAAGGCTCCCTAGGGTTGATAGGTGTATTGAGAATCTCAGCGTTGCTCACGGTGTTGCTGGTAGCCTTTTCGTCGGCAGCAGCCACAGAGATGTCCATGCCTATGTGCTCAGAAGCCTCTGCCTCTGCCTTCTTCTTCTCTTCTGCCTCAGCCTCCGCACGCTGTGCCCTGAGCTCGCGCTGCTGTTGCAGCAGGCTGCTTTCGCCCGTGCCGGTTGCTGCGTAGGCATCATTCTCTGGAGTGCTAGTCGCAGCGGCAGGGACTATAGCCTCTGTAGCCACTCCCTGGCTTGCATTGGCAGCTACTGTGGTAGCGGCAGGGGTGGCAAAGGCGCCATTTGGGTCCAAGTCCAGGTCGATGACTGGGGCTGGCTCTTCCTCCTTATATTCTTCTGGCTCGTTCGCATCCACCGGTCCGTTCTCTGCATTCTGGTAGGCAGCGTCGATGGCATCATCCTCAGCCTTGTTCTTACCATGGTTGGTTATCTCAAACTTCACCTTATTAGATATATATCCGATAGGGTTGAGCGCCTTTCTGATCACGGTGATGGTCTCCGTGGTAAGATAAGTGAGGAAGGCGATGGCTACGAAGAGCAGGATGGCGGTGAGTCCCGGAGGACCTATCACGTTTTCCAGTGTCTGTACCACGCAGAGTCCATGCTTTCCGCCAGGATTGAATGTCAGACTGCCCATGAGCGGAGTGAGGAACTTGGCGAAGGTGTAAGATGACCAAAACATCACCACCATCAGGCAGAAGAACCACTTCCAGAGGTTCACCTTGTAGGCATTCATCAGTTGCAGTCCAACCATGATGATGAAACATGGGAGCAAGAAGGCTGGAAAGCCAAAGTTGAGGGCAATGAGCCAATAGGAGATGATGGCACCCAGCGATCCGCAGTAGTTTTGGAACTGCTGCCCCTCGTTGGTCCATTCTCCCGGTCGCAGATTTTCCAAGATGCTTTGGTCGGCTGCTCCCGTCCTGAGGAAGGAAACCATAGCGATAATGATAACTACCGCAACAGCAATCAAAGCGAGTCCTATGAAGAAATCGGTGATAGTATTGTTGAAAATATATTGTAAACCAATTGCTTCGCTAAAGCTTTTGGCCTTTTTTTCAGTTCTTTTTTTTGCCATTTTTAATCGTTTTGAATAATTTCACTGCAAAAATAACGAAAATAAATGAGAAAACAACTCTTTTCTCAGGTTTTTTTTTTAATTTTGCAACTTGTAATGAATAAATAGAGAAATGAAGATAATATTCACTAGTTTTGACAAGAAAGCAATCACAGGTTTGCCAAGGGTACTTTTCCCAGGAAAAATCATCCTCGTGGATAAGCCTGAAGATACAGAAGCGGCTGTAGACTATCTCTTGGGCCAGCGCATCTTGGGAGTAGATACCGAGACCCGTCCTTCCTTCAGCAAGGGCAGAGGTTTCCAGGTGTCGCTCTTGCAGGTGAGCACCTACGATACATGCTATCTCTTCCGCTTGCATCATACGGGCATGACGCCTGCCATCATCCGCCTCTTGGAGGATAGACAAGTGCCTAAGATAGGACTCTCCTGGCACGACGACCTGTTGCAGCTACATAAGCGCGCTGATTTCAAGCCGGGTTACTTCATCGAGTTGCAGGAAGTGGCCAAGAATTTCGGCGTCAAGGATATGAGCCTGCAGAAGCTATATGCCAACCTCTTCCATCAGAAGATAAGCAAGGCACAGCGCTTGAGCAACTGGGAGGCTAGCGAGCTCCGTGACTCACAGCAGATCTATGCCGCTACTGATGCCTGGTGCTGCATCAAACTATACGAGGAGTTTGAGCGCCTGAAACGAGAGGGCAACTATGAGATAGACGAGCTCTAAGTAGCTCTCGCTCTCCAATTCTGGGTGCCAGTATTGCTCCATTATAATTTAGAAAATAACAATTAAAAAATGACATCAATTTAAATACTATATATATAAATATGTATAAAAGCGTATATTTGAAGAAAGGCAAGGAAGAATCACTCAAGAGATTCCACCCATGGATATTCTCGGGTGCCATCCAGACGATGGACGAGGGGATAGAGGAAGGTGAGATAGTAAGAGTGTTTACTCGAAGCGGTGATTTCATCGCCATCGGTCATTACCAGATTGGATCCATCGCCGTGCGTGTACTTTCTTTTAGAGATATCGAGATAGACGAGGAGTTCTGGTGCGCCCGTCTGGAGTCTGCGTACAAGATGCGCGTGGCTGTGGGCATCGCCGAGAACCCTGACAACAATACCTACAGACTGGTACATGGCGAGGGCGACAACCTGCCAGGCTTGGTCATTGACTGTTATGGACCTACTGCCGTGATGCAGGCTCACAGCGTGGGCATGCACGTATGCCGCATGGAGATAGCCCAGGCACTGAAGAAGGTGATGGGTGACAAGCTCCAGAACATCTACTACAAGAGCGAGACCACGCTGCCATATAAGGCCGACCTGAGACAGGAAAATGGTTTTATCCTGGGTGGCGATGCCGACGATGTGGCTGTGGAGAATGGACTGAAGTTCCACATCGACTGGTTGAGAGGTCAGAAGACCGGCTTCTTCGTGGATCAGCGTGAGAACCGCAGCTTGTTGGAGCATTATGCCAAGGGCAAGAGCGTGCTCAATATGTTCTGCTATACAGGTGGCTTCTCTGTCTATGCCATGCGTGGCAATGCCAAGGTGGTTCACTCCGTGGACAGCTCAGCCAAGGCCATCGAACTGACCAATGAGAACATTGCCCTCAACTTCCCTGGCGATGTACGTCACGAGGCCATCTGCGAGGATGCTTTCAAGTATCTGGACGAGCACGACAAGCAGTATGACCTCATTATTCTGGATCCACCAGCTTTTGCCAAGCATCGTGCAGCCCTGCGCAATGCCCTAAAGGGATATACCCGTCTCAATGTGAAGGGATTGCAGCGCATCAAGAAAGGCGGAATCCTCTTCACCTTCAGTTGTTCGCAGGTGGTAACCAAGGACAATTTCCGCAATGCCGTCTTTACAGCGGCAGCCCAGGCTGGACGAAAGGTTCGCATCTTGCATCAGTTGCATCAGCCAGCCGATCATCCTATCAACATCTATCATCCAGAGGGCGAATACCTGAAGGGATTGGTTCTTTACGTAGAATAGGATAACTTAACTCCCTCATTTTCCTGTTGTAGCAGGAAATTACTGGGAGGGCAGGTTTGTTACCTGCCCAATAAGCAAGATGTCAATTATTTCAAGCAAGATGTCAATTATATAATGAGAAGAAATGCAATAACAATGCTCCTCTGCTTGCTGCTCGCCAGCCTGATGACAGGATGTGGCGGCAAGTCGGAGCAAGAAATCAAGCGACTCAGCAGGCAGGAGAAAGCCCGTCTGGACAGCATCGACCGCATGGCTCTGAAGGTGGGCGTTATGCCTACCCTGGACTGCCTGCCACTCTTCCTGGCTCATGACGACAGCATCTTTACCAAGCAGGGGGTAGACGTGCATCTGCGCTACTATACAGCGCAGATGGACTGCGATACAGCCCTGGCACGTGGCAGGGTAGAGGGATCAGTAACCGACCTGATACGTGGAGTCCATCTCCAGAAGAAGGGCACCCCGCTCACTTATCCCATCTCTACCAATGCCTATTGGCAGTTGATAACCAATCGCAAGGCGCGTATCTCCAGCCTGAAGCAGCTGTCTGACAAGATGATAGCGATGGCCCGCTATTCGGCTACCGACTATCTTACCGACCTAGCCATCGACAGCGGCAAGCCTAAGTATGACGTGTATCGTGTGCAGATCAATGATGTGCAGATACGTCTGCGTATGTTGCTCAACAACGAGATGGACGCTATGCTTCTCCCTGAGCCACAGGCCACGAAGGCACGCCTGGAGCAGCACGTGCTCCTGATGGACAGCCGTGACAAGAACCTGCAGCTGGGAGCCATCGCCTTCCGCCAGAAGGCAATGAAGGAGCCACGTCGCCAAGACCAACTCAAGAAATTCTTGCAAGCCTATAATATTGCCGTCGACAGCATCAATGCTCGAGGAGTGCAGCACTATGCCCGCATCCTGACCAAGTATTGCCATGTGGACAACAAGACGATAGCCGCCTTGCCTAAGATAAAATTTAACCATGCGATGGAGCCTCGTCGTCACGACTTCGAGGTGGCACAGCGTGTGGCTAATCATTAACAAATTAAAACAATCTATTATGTTTAAATTTGAAACAACTAATGACATTTATCTCTTGACTAACTATCTAGCGTTAGGCAATGAGGGTGCGGTAATCGAAAAAGCTCAGGAAATCGTAGAGCGAGAAATGAAGTGCGACAGGAGCGATGACTCTTTCACTTCTCTGGGTAAGGCTCACTATTTTGAGCCTGTTCATCTGACGAAACTCAAGTCTTTTCAGGACTATTTACGCCATTTGAGAAATGAATATCTGGATGGAAAGTTTATTGAGACTGTCCGTGATGAGTATGAAGTTCAACTCTTTTCTCTTCATAACTTTCTCTTTGAGCTGAGCGTGATGTCAGAAAAGGCCACCAAGCAAACTTGGTGCGCACTGGCCATGCGTGGTGATATAGCCAATCATCCAGAATCAGTGGAGGAAAGTCTCGCCGAGTATTATGCAGACAAGGCAATGCTTGACCTGCAGGAAGACCTTGCCCTAGAGGATAGACTGGCTAGAAAACTAGAGATAGAGTCTAAGATTAATAAGGTGCGCAATGAGGTGTTCTCGGGAATCGTAGTATCTGGAGAATGGAATGAAGAGATGAAGAAGAGATATACCGACTTGCTTCTCTCTCCTAATGTGGATGCACCTACCAAGTTGCTGATATTGAGTGCAGTAACCATCGCTTGTGTCCATCTCTTTGATTACGAGAAGTTTACCTTCTTGGTAGATATGTATCTACATGCAGGCAATGACTCCCTCTTCAGAAGCAGGGCTGTGGTGGGTATCTTGTTTGGTACCAAGAATATGCCAGGACTCTATATAAATAAGGTGAGAAAGCTGCTTAAGGATGTTATGGCGAAAGACGAAAAACTGATGTCCTGGTTGATGAAGGCAGCCAAGGTAGAGTTTCATGCTCGCAACATCGATGAGGGCGAGGATGTGTTTCAAAGGCAGTTCTCCCGTATCATGTTCAAGAAGATGAAAAGCGCGCTTGCTGAGGAAGATGAAAAAGAGGGCTTTTATGATAATGATGATGACGACGATGACGACGATGACGACGAGTTCGACGAAGAGGAGGAGGGTATCAAGGAGGTCATGGACTTCATGGGAAAAGGTACCGATGTGTATTATTCCCAGTTCAAGAAGATGAAGAAAGCTGCTTTCTTCCATTCCGTGTACAACTGGTTTATGCCTTTCTACTATGAGAGCGAAGTCTATCTGAAAATGCAAAAGAAATTGGGGGAGAAACTGACGCCTGTACTCAAATTCTTCTTTCAGAAGAGTACCCTATGCGACAATGACCGATATAGTTTTGCCTACATGGTAGTGGAGTCTAAGTCTGATTTGTACAAAATGTTTGAACAGATTAGTCAAGATATGGAGCAGGTCAATATTGATGGTGAATCCGTCACCAATGGTGATCCTATCTTGGGCGAGATCGACGACTTGCATGCTCTGATATTCTATATGCAAAGCTTATCCCGTTTCTTCGACTTGGCGCCTATGAATGGCGAGTTCGATGACCCATTCGCAGAGACGGAGTCTTATGAGTATGAACCACCTTTGGCATTCCCAGTCTTTGATGATCCTTGTTTTGACAAGGAGCGCATCAAGTTGGCTCGTTACTTCTTCCGTCACAATGGTTGCTCACTTGTGCCAGCAGTGATGCCTAAGAAAATGCCTGATACGGAAGAGTGCCACTTCATGATGGGATATTCACTCTTCAATTATGATCCGCATAACATCAAGTATGCGGTCAAGGCGTTGCCTCATGTGGAATGGTTGATGAAGTATGGTGGCAACAATGCAAACTTCATAGAGCTGGCAGCTTATGTCTATGATGCCATTAATCTGACCGATAAGGTAGAAGAATGCTGGCAGAAAATGTTGGCTACCTCTGAGGATGAGGAGTCACGGCAGGTCGCCAAACGTAATCTTGCCATCTTCTATTCGACGGAGAAGAAATTTGAGCAGGCTGACAAGCTGCTTTACGAACTTTACTATCAGGATCCAAGTGAAGCAGTTTATGTAGTGATGCTGGCTAGAAATCTGTTCATGGAAAAGCCTGGAGATATGGCTAACGTGGATAAGGCGCAAGACTTGTTGGTTCGCTTCATGGAGCAGAATGCACCTCAGACATTTAAGGATATGCTGAGGCTTAATCTTGGTGATGAGGATGATGAACCAAAGAGCCTGAAGAATATGTTTGCATCGCTTATCGACACGGTGCAGGACTTCATTCAGGAAGATCATTCGATGGATTATTCCCTGAGCTTCTATTTGGCTCTATGCCAATGGGTAAAAGGCAATTTCGATGAGGAAGTGCTGGGGAACCTGACAGACAGCTATGTGAATCGTGCCACAGAGGAGTATGGACAGGATCATGTGTACTATATCTCGATGCTAGGTGGAGACATGCGCCACTGCCTCAAGGCGTTTGGCAAGACTGATGCCGATATAGCCATTATAGAGGAGATTCTTAGGGAAAGCCACAATAAATTAGTGGAACAAACCAAGCGTCTTGTTGGTGGACTCGGTGATGATATGAGAAAGGGTAAAGATAATGGCAAACTCGAATAATAATAACCAGGGGCGCAGACAGCAACAAGCCCCGATAGACAATAACTTTGCGCATCTACAGCCACAAGCTGTGGATGTGGAGAGGGTAGTGCTGGGCGCACTGATGATAGATTCGGATGCATTCTCCATGGTATCTGAGGTGCTCAAGCCTGCTACCTTCTATGAACCAAGACACCAGAAGATATACCAGGCCATCCAGACCATGAACATGGAGGAACGCCCTGTGGACATCATGACTCTGACCGACGAGCTCACTAAAATGGGCGAAATCGACAAGATAGGTGGTCCGCAGTATCTCATGGAACTGGCTAACAACGTGGCATCTGCCGCCCATGTGGAGGCGCATGCCCGCATCTTGGCGCAACGATACATGCAGCGTCAACTCATTCACTATGCCGGTGACATCGAGACCCAGGCGTTCGACCAGAGTGTGGATGTAGATGAGTTGATGCAGCATGCCGAGGGTGAGCTCTTCCAGCTCTCCCAAAACAACATGAAGCAAGACTATACCCAGATAGACCCTGTGATCAAGGATGCTGTCGACATCTTGCAGCGTGCAGCCCAGAACAAGGGAGGTCTGACAGGTATTCCTACGGGATATCAAGGTATGGATGATATGACTTCAGGCTGGCAACCATCCGACCTTGTGATTATCGCTGGTCGTCCTGCCATGGGTAAGACTTCATTTGCCCTGAGTATCGCCAAGAATGTAGCGGTGGATTACCATATTCCTATCGGCTTCTTCTCTCTGGAAATGAACAACGTTCAGTTGGTAAACCGTTTGATCTCCAATGTTTGCGAGATTTCCGGTAAGAAGATACTGAACGGTCAGCTGGACCCTAGCGAGTGGGAGCGCTTGGACAAGAAGCTCCGTGACCTCACTGGCGCACCTATCTATGTAGATGATACTCCAGGACTCTCCGTCTTCGAGCTGAGAACCAAGGCTCGAAGATTGGTACGTGAGAAGGGCGTGAAGCTCTTGATGATTGACTACTTGCAGCTGATGAATGCCAATGGTATGAAGTTCGGTAGCCGTCAGGAAGAGGTGTCTACCATTTCTCGTTCCTTGAAGGGACTTGCCAAGGAGCTCAATATTCCAGTATTGGCGCTCTCTCAGTTGTCACGTAATGTGGAGAACCGCGAGGGCTTGGAGGGAAAGCGCCCACAGCTTAGTGATCTCCGTGAGTCTGGAGCCATCGAGCAGGATGCCGATATGGTACTCTTCGTGCATCGCCCTGAGTACTATCACATCTATCAAGACGAGAAAGGTAACGACCTGCATGGCATGGCGCAGATTATCATAGCCAAGCACCGTAAGGGAGCTACGGGCGACGTGTTGCTCAACTTCCGTGGAGAATTTACTCGATTCCAAGACCCATCTGATGCTTATGCACCGATAGAGCAGGGCGGCGAAATCGTAGGTTCCAAGATGAATGGTGGCGAACAAGGTGGCGGCGGTCCTTTGCCTCCACCACCTATGGATGGACCAAACGGACCTCTTCCATTCTAATAAATAATAAGGCATTTATGGCTAAGAATGGCTATAAATGCCTTGTTTTTTGCTCATTTCTTACGAATTTGAGTAAGAAAAAGGAGGGAGAATAGTAATTTGTTAGATTTTCTTTTAAAAAAGTTATAATTTGTTTGTGTATATCAAATAAAAGTATTACCTTTGCACAAAAAATAAAAAAAGCATATAGAAATGAGTGACAGATTATTTATTTTCGACACAACGCTCCGCGATGGCGAGCAGGTGCCTGGATGTCAGTTGAACACAGTTGAGAAGATTCAGGTGGCTAAGCAGCTGGAGCAGCTGGGCGTTGATGTGATTGAGGCGGGCTTCCCAATCTCAAGCCCTGGCGACTTCAATTCAGTGGTAGAGATCTCTAAGGCTGTAACATGGCCTACCATCTGTGCGTTGACACGTGCGGTAGAGAAAGATATTGATTGTGCTGCCGAAGCCTTGCAATATGCTAAGCATAAGAGAATCCATACGGGTATCGGTACTAGCGATAGCCACATTAAATATAAGTTCAACTCTACACGTGAGGAAATCATAGAGCGTGCCGTGGCTGCCGTGAAGTATGCCAAGAAGTACGTGGAGGATGTGGAGTTCTACGCTGAGGATGCAGGTCGTACCGACAATGAGTATCTGGCTCAGGTGGTTGAGGCTGTCATCAAGGCTGGTGCTACAGTAGTAAATATCCCTGATACCACAGGCTATTGCTTGCCAGATGAGTATGGTAATAAGATTAAGTATCTGATGGAGCACGTGGACGGCATTGAAAATGCTCGCTTGTCAACTCACTGCCACAACGACCTGGGCATGGCTACAGCCAATACCCTGCAGGGCGTATTGAATGGTGCGCGCCAGGTGGAGGTGACCATCAATGGTATCGGCGAACGCGCCGGCAACACCTCTTTGGAGGAGATTGCCATGATCTTGAAGTGCCATAAGGGCATCAACATTGATACCAATATCAATACCACCAAGATTGTGCCAACCTCTCGCATGGTGAGCAGCTTGATGAACATGCCAGTGCAGCCTAACAAGGCCATCGTGGGTCGCAATGCCTTTGCTCACTCTTCTGGTATCCATCAGGATGGTGTCTTGAAGAACGTGCAGACTTACGAGATTATGGACCCTAAGGATGTGGGCTTGGACGACAACGCTATCGTATTGACAGCTCGTTCGGGTCGTGCCGCCTTGAAGTATCGTCTCCACGTGAATGGTGTGGACATTGAGGATGAGGCGAAGCTCGACAAGATCTATAAGAAGTTCCTCCAGTTGGCCGATAAGAAGAAGGAAGTAACCGATGAGGATGTATTGATGCTCGCTGGTGCTGATCAGGCTGATCACCATGGTGTGATGCTTGAATATCTCCAGGTTACCACTGGCAAGGGTGTGAAGAGCGTGGCTAGCATCGGTCTTGACATCGCTGGTCAGAAGTTTGAGGAGGCTTCATCTGGCAATGGTCCTGTGGATGCAGCCATCCGTGCCCTCCGCAAGATAATCAATAAGGAGATGAACCTCAAGGAATTCACCATCCAGGCCATCGACAAGGGCTCTGATGATGTGGGTAAGGTTCACATGCAGGTGGAGTATGATGGTCATATCTATTATGGCTTCGGTGCAGATACCGACATCGTTACCGCTTCAGTGGAGGCTTACATCGACTGTATCAACAAGTTTAAGATTAGATAATAAAACAATTAAACAATAACATAAATGAATACATTATTCGACAAGATTTGGGACAAGCATGTTGTCCAGATTGTAGAGGATGGTCCTACTCAGCTTTACATCGACCGTCTTTACTGTCATGAAGTTACATCACCTCAGGCATTTGCAGGTATGCGTGCTCGCGGACTCAAGATGTTCCGCCCAGACCAGATATTCTGTATGCCTGATCACAATACACCAACCCACGATCAGGACAAACCTATCGAGGATCCTATCTCTAAAAAGCAGGTGGATACATTGGCTAAGAACACAGCCGACTTCGGTGTCACTCACTTCGCTATGAATACCAAGGACAATGGTATCATCCACGTAGTAGGTCCAGAGAAGGGACTCTCTCTCCCTGGTATGACCATCGTTTGCGGTGACTCCCACACATCCACCCATGGAGCCATGGGTGCCGTAGCCTTCGGTATCGGTACATCTGAGGTTGAGATGGTAATGGCATCTCAGTGCATCCTCCAGAGCAAGCCAAAGTCTATGCGCATCAGCATCAACGGCAAGTTGGGCAAGGGCGTAACAGCCAAGGACGTGGCTCTCTACTTGATGAGCCAGCTCACCACTTCTGGTGCTACTGGGTACTTCGTTGAGTACAGCGGCGACGTAGTGAAGGATATGAGCATGGAGGGTCGACTCACTCTCTGTAACCTCTCTATCGAGATGGGTGCCCGTGGTGGTTTCGTAGCTCCAGATGAGACTACATTCGAATACATCAAGGGTCGTGAATATGCACCTAATGGTGAGGATTGGGATAAGGCTGTGGCTTACTGGAAGACCTTGAAGAGTGGCGATGACGCTGTCTTCGACAAGGAGCTTACCTTCGATGCAGCCGACATAGAGCCTCGTATCACATACGGTACCAACCCTGGTATGGGTATCGGCATCACCGAGAGCATCCCTACCTTGGATCAGATTCCAGAGGAGGAGCAGGCAGGCTTCAAGAAGAGCTTGAACTATATGGGCTTCCAGCCAGGCGAGAAGTTGGAGGGCCATCCTATCGACTACGTATTCCTCGGCGCATGTACCAATGGTCGTATCGAAGACTTCCGTGCCTTTGCTTCTCTCGTTAAAGGAAAGAAGAAAGCAGATGGTGTAACTGCCTGGCTCGTACCTGGTTCATGGTTGGTAGACAAACAAATACGTGAAGAGGGTATCGACAAGATTGTTGAGGCAGCCGGTTTCGAGATTCGTCAGCCAGGATGCTCAGCTTGCTTGGCAATGAACGACGATAAAATTCCTGCAGGCAAGTACTCAGTAAGTACATCTAACCGTAACTTCGAGGGGCGTCAGGGACCAGGTTCCCGCACCATCCTTGCCAGTCCATACGTAGCAGCAGCTGCCGCTATCACCGGTAAGATCACCGACCCAAGAGAGTTTATGTAATTAATAATTTATAATTAATAATGTACAATTAATAAGTACAGTTATGAAACAGAAATTCAATGTAATCACATCCAGCTGCATTCCTCTTCCATTGGAGAATGTAGATACAGACCAAATCATACCAGCCCGTTTCCTCAAGGCTATCGACAAAGAGGGCATGGGCGACAACCTCTTCCGCGATTGGCGTTATAATGCCGATGGCACACCAAAGCCAGACTTCGTGATGAACGACCCTTCATACAGCGGCGTCATCCTCGTGGCAGGTAAGAACTTCGGTTCAGGCTCTTCTCGTGAGCACGCTGCATGGGCTATCGCTGGTGCAGGCTTCCGTGTGGTAATCAGCTCTTTCTTCGCTGATATCCACAAGAACAACGAGTTGAACAACCTCGTTTTGCCAGTTGTCGTTAGCGAGGGCTTCCTCAAGGAACTCTTCGAGAGCATCGACAAGGACCACAAGACAGAGGTGAAGGTAGACCTTCCTAACCAGACAGTAACTAACCTTGCTACAGGCAAGAGCGAGCACTTCGACATCAATGGCTACAAGAAGCACTGCTTGGAGAATGGTCTTGATGACGTAGACTTCCTCGTGCAAAACCGTGACAAGGTAGAGGCTTGGGAAGCTAAGAATAAATAATAAGATTATGAAGATTGGTGCAAAGAGAGAAAATTCTCGTATCAGGGAGATAGAGATCATGGACTGCACGCTGCGTGACGGCGAGCAGACCAATGGTGTTTCCTTTCTGCCTCACGAGAAGTTGATGATAGCAAGGATGCTGTTGCACGATATCAATGTGGACCGCATTGAGGTGGCATCGGCACGAGTTTCGGAAGGCGAAAAGGATGCTGTCGCTCGAATTTGCCGTTATGCCAAGACCATAGGCAAGCTGGATAGCGTGGAGGTGCTCGGCTTCGTTGACAAGAACAAGAGTGTGGACTGGATAGCCGAATGCGGTGGTCATGTCATCAACCTGCTTGCCAAGGGAAGCTACAAGCATTGCACCCAGCAGCTCAAAATGAGCCCAGAGGAGCATCTCGTCCATATCAAGCAGACCATCGACTATGCCCTGGAGAAAGGTTTCACCGTGAATCTCTATTTGGAGGACTGGTCGAGCGGCATGCGTGATTCGCGTGATTATCTCTTCGGGATGATGGATGAGCTGGTAAAATTGCCTATCAAGCGATTCCTCTTGCCTGATACCCTCGGTATCTTGAACCCATTGGAGTGCGTGGAGTATATGCGACTGATGGTGCGCCGTTATCCCAACAGCCATTTCGATTTCCATGCCCACAATGACTACGACCTGGCGGTGAGCAACTCACTGGCAGCCGTACTGAGTGGAGCCAAGGGACTGCACGTGACCGTGAATGGCCTGGGTGAGCGTTGTGGCAATGCACCTTTGGCCAGTGTGCAGGTTATCCTGAAGGATATGTTTCATGCCAAGACCAATATCAAGGAGGATCGTCTGAACGATGTCTCCCATTTGGTGGAGGGATATAGCGGTATTGCCGTGGCTCCTAACACCCCTGTGGTGGGCGACAATGTCTTCACGCAGGTGGCTGGTGTGCATGCTGATGGCGACAATAAGGACAAGCTGTATTGCAATGACTTGGTGCCTGAGCGCTTTGGCCGTCATCGTGAGTATGCGCTGGGCAAGAACTCAGGTAAGGCTAACATCATACAGAATCTGAATGAGCTGGGCTTGGAACTCACAGCCGAACAAACTAAGGCGGTAACCAAGCGCATCACCGAACTGGGCGATCGCAAGGAACTCGTTACCCAAGACGACCTGCCATACATCGTGAGCGATGTGCTGAAACATGGTGCGCCAGAGGATAAGGTGAAGTTAGTAAGCTATATGGTGTCCACCTCTTACGGCTTGAAACCTATCGCCAGCGTCAAGGTGGAGATAGATGGCAAGGAATATGAGGACCAGAGCACGGGTGACGGTCAGTATGATGCCTTCGTCAAGGCATTGCGCAACATCTATAAGTCGAAGCTAGGCAAAACCTTCCCGCTCCTCGATAACTATCAGGTCAGCATTCCACCGGGCGGACGTACCGATGCCCTTGTCCAGACCGTTATCACATGGCGAGAGGGCGACCGCATCTGGCGCACACGCGGACTCGATGCCGACCAGACCGAGGCTGCTATCAAGGCTACGCTCAAGATGATCAACATGTACGAGGCAGATGAGAGCGATGAGCAGCCTACATCCCCTCGCAATCTTGACATGGAAGACTAGAATCTTCCTGCTCAGTAAACAAGAAATAATAAACAAATAACATTAATACAAAGATGAAATTAAACATTGCAGTTCTCGCCGGTGATGGTATCGGACCAGAGATTATGAAGCAGGGTGTAGCCGTTATGCAGGCTATCGCCGAGAAGTTCAATCACGAGTTTACCTACAATGAGGCTATCTGTGGTGCTCACGCTATCGACGAGGTAGGTGACCCATTCCCAGAGGAGACCTTCCAGACCTGTATGAAGGCTGATGCAGTGCTCTTTGCAGCTGTAGGTGACCCACGTTTCGACAACAATCCTACTGCCAAGGTTCGTCCTGAGCAGGGCTTGCTCGCCATGCGTAAGAAGTTGGGCTTGTTTGCTAATGTTCGTCCTGTAGCCACATTCGATTGCTTGCTCCACAAGTCTCCATTGAAGGATGAGCTCCTCAAGGGTGCCGACTTCGTGGTAATCCGCGAGTTGACTGGTGGTATGTACTTCGGTGAGAAGTATCAGGACAATGACAAGGCATACGATACAGATATCTACACACGTCCAGAGATAGAGCGCATCTTGAAGGTGGCTTTCGATTTCGCCATGAAGCGCAACAAGCACCTCACCGTGGTAGACAAGGCAAACGTTCTTGCATCTTCTCGTCTCTGGCGCCAGATTGCCAAGGAGATGGAGCCACAGTTTCCAGAGGTTAATGTAGACTATATGTTCATCGACAACGCTTCTATGCGTGTATTGACAGAGCCTACTTTCTTCGATGTCATCGTAACAGAGAATACCTTCGGTGATATCTTGACCGATGAGACTTCTTGCATCACAGGTTCTATGGGCTTGCAGCCATCTAGCTCACTCGGTGAGCACACACCATTGTTCGAGCCTGTTCATGGTTCATGGCCTCAGGCAGCAGGCAAGAACCTCGCTAACCCAGTGGCACAGATTCTCTCTGCCGCTATGCTCTTGGAGTACTTCGGCTTGAACGAGGAGGGTGCCTTGATTCGCAAGGCAGTAGATGCTTCTCTCGATGCCAATGTCCGCACACCTGAGATTCAGGTTGAGGGTGGTGCACAGTATGGCACAACAGAGGTTGGCGCATGGATCGTTAACTGGATTAAGAATGCTTAATCTAGATTGATTTTTAGAAGTATTCTTACTTCATCGATTTTCTTCATCGGATTACGCGGAGTTAACGGAACATTCTTGCTCCACGGATTACGCACGGAATTTAAACGGATTTGGCCTTACGGCCATTGGGCTAGCGCATAGCGTTCCTGCTTTAGGGGGTATCGCCACGACCGTCAGGTCGAGTTTCCGTTTAAAATCCGTGAGTAATCCGAGGAAGGCGGTTAAGGTTCCGTTTATTCCGTGTAATCCGATGAATAATGACACACCTTTATTTTATTTTTCCTTATTTTTTTGGTTGATTGCTGAAGTATTTGTAATTTTGCAGCATGAAAAAGAAAAGTATCCTTTTATATAGTTGTTTTCTGCTGTCGATGCCGATGATGGCGCAGCAGAACCATGCGTCGGATTCTAAGGCGCAGAACAAGGCGCTGCGCGATTCTTTGGCGGCAGCCACGAATGTGCTGGCGTATCATCCCGACAGTATTGATTTGCGATTGAAGAAGGCGGCGTGGAATATCCAGTTGGAGCAGTGGGCGTATGCCAAGGACGACCTGGACAAGGTGTTGTTTCTCAACAATACCAATATCGCCGGCCTCTTCTATCGAGCCTATGTCAATGAGCAGTTGCGCCGCTATAACTTTGCCCGTCTGGATTATCAGAATCTCTTGGTCTTGGTGCCAGGCAACTTCCAGGCGCAGCTAGGATTGGCGCTTCTCAATCAGAAGGACAAGCATTATACCGAGGCTTACGATGGCATCAACAACTTGATAGAGCAATATCCCGACAGTGCTACAGCCTTTGCTGCCCGTGGAGGTATGGAGCGAGAGAAAAACCAGTTGGAACTGGCTGAGTATGATTATGCCAAGGCGATGCAACTGGATGCTCAGAATTCCGATTATGTGATCAATCATCTGGACCTCCTGATACTCTTGGACCGCAAGAATGAGGCTTACGATGACATAGGGCGATTGCAGAAAATGGGATTTAAGTCAGGTCAATTGCAGGACTTCTATGCCCGCCTTCGCAAAAAGAAGAAATAGGATTTAACTCAAAATACGGAATTATGAAGAAACTTTTATTGGGTATTATCGCCGTGTGTTGCCTGGGACTATTGGCTGCATGCGATAGTGTCTTCGATGTGCATCCTTACGATGTGCATGTGGATGGCGACAAGAATGTGAATGCTGCCAACATCAAGCGGATAGAGGCAGCTGTGAAGTCGAAAGATACCGTCCGCTTTGCGATGATTAGCGACACGCACCAGATGTATGATGACTTGGAGAAAGCCGTGAAGCATATCAATGCCAAGGGCGATAGCATCGACTTCGTGCTGCATTGCGGCGACCTCAGCGACTTTGGTGCCACCCGTGAGTTTCAGTGGACGCGCGACCGATTGCAGAAACTCAAGAAGCCATTTGTAGCATTGCTGGGCAATCACGACTGCTTGGGTACGGGCAACCAAGCTTATAAGGTGATCTTTGGCGACCCTGACTTCAGCTTCATTGCAGGTAGGGTGAAGTTCTTGTGTCTCAATACCAATGCCATCGAGTTCGACTATTCTCGCCCTGTGCCTAACTTCGACTTTATGGAGGAGCAGCGTACTGCCGATTCGTTGGATTTCGACCGAACCATCGTTTGTATGCATGCTATGCCGTTTAATGAGCAATTCAATAACAATGTGGCTAAGGTGTTCAATTATTATTGCCATCAGATGCCAGGCTTGATGTGCTGCCTCTGTGGCCATGGTCATGCTACTAGGCAGGAGGACCTCTTTGAAGATGGCAACATCTATTATGAGATTTCCAATATTCCTAATCACGAATATTATATATTCACCATTACTCCTACAGGTTATAGCTATGAACTCGTCAAATTTTAAATATATATTGATGCTTTTAGTCTGTCTATGGTCAGGCAAGCAGCAATCAGCCGTGGCTTCTTCGCTTTTAGGTTCAGGCGATTTGAAAGTTTCAGGCGATTTTGAAGCAAAGAAGGATTCTGTGGTCCATGATACGTTGGTGCTGGATCAGAGCGGACATCTCTCGCCTTATGATCGTCGAGTGCTGAACTATCGCAAGCACTGGGATGTGTTCATACCTACCAGTGGTGTGATCCAGGTGTGTGGCAATATGGGTATCGTTTCGATGGGTATAGGTTGGGCATACGGCAAGCGCCGCCAGTGGGAGACACAGCTTCTTCTAGGCTATATTCCTAAGTTTGATTCGGATGATGAGAAATGGACCTTGACACTGAAGCAGAACTTTATACCTTGGAAAAAGCCCATGGGCAAGGGATGGACGTTTGAGCCCCTGGAGTGCAGTCTCTACTTCAATACGGTGTTTGGTCATGACTTCTGGACCAAGCAACCCACCAAGTATGAGAGTGGCTATTATCCATTCTCCACTCGCATTCGTCCTAATCTGGCTTTCGGCGAGCGTTTCAAGTATGATATACCGCATAATAAGCGCAAGCGCATCAAGAGCATCACGTTCTTCTATGAGTTGGGTACCAATGAGATTTATGCCCTCCGCTTCTTCCGCAATGGTAATGCCGGCTTTTGGGATGTCTTCGGACTCTCCCTTGGAGTCAAGGTGCAGTATCTATAATATCCAAAAAGGCAACTTCCCTGTTTGTGGAAGGTTGCCTTTTTTCTGTTATAGTTGACATTTCTTGTTGAAGTTGTTGATGAGTTTGGCGACATACATTACATCTTCCTCCTTCATGCTCTCGTTGCAAGGCAGGCTGAGTTCTTCCTGGCAGATGCGTTCTGTGATGGGCAGAGAGAGATGCCCCAGCTGGTCTTGATAGCATTTCTGCTGATGGGGAGGAATGGGGTAGTGGACGAGGGTTTCTACGCCCATATTCTTCAGGTAGGCTTGCAACTGGTCTCTGCGGGGGGTGAGCAGTGGCAGGATGTGAATCACATTGTTCCCCATTATGCCTTTCGGAAAACATCTTGCTACGATGTCTCGGTCCAGATGTTTTCTATATAGCCCGAGCAATATTTCGCGTATATGGTTATGTATGTCTAGTTCTGCCAGTTTCACGTCTAGTATGGCTGCCTGTATTTCATCCATCCTGGAGTTTCTGCCCGTATAGTCAAATACGTATTTCTTGCTACTGCCATAGTTGTGCAATGCCTCTATTACTTTGGCCAGCTCGTAATCGTCGGTGGTTACAGCTCCTGCGTCGCCCATTGCTCCCAGGTTCTTGCCAGGATAGAAACTATGGGCTGCGGCATTGCCTAGGCTACCTGTCTTCTTGTATCTTTTCCTCTCTAATTGCAGTTTTAGTATCTCCAGTTCGTTCATGCCTTCTGTGTTCATGCGCTGTATGTTGCTGGAGCAGCCATGTGCCTGTGCATTGTCCTCGAAGAGCAGCATGTTGTGCTTTTGGCAGATGTCTAGCATCCTCTGGTTGATGCTGCACATGCCATAGAGATGCACAGCCATGATGGCACGGGTGCGAGGGGTGATGTGGCTTTCTATCTGGTCCACGTCTATCTGGAGGTTTTCTGGCGTTGGCTCCACGAGGATAGGGGTGAGCCCCTGGCTGGTGATGGCGAGGATTGTGGCTATGAAGGTGTTGGCAGGCACGATGATCTCGTCGCCTTTGTGCAGTCTGCCTAGTATCATCTCACCTTGCAGGATGAGCTTGAGGGCGTCCAGTCCGCTAGCGCAGCTGATGCAGTGCTTGGTGCCGATGTAGTCTGCGTAATGCTCCTCAAATAGCTTGACGGCTGAGCCTTGCAGATACCATCCGCTCTTTGCTACTTTCTCGATGGCCTTCAGTATCTTTTCTTCGCCATAGCTCTCATTTATTTTCTTGAGATTTAAATATTTGATTACTTTTGTCATGATTTCTGCCGTTACTTATTTCTTAGATAACGAGATAATGGACGGTTTATTGTTTGTGGTTTGATAGAATAGGTGATCAGTGTATGCCAGATTATAGAAAAGCAAAGAGCGGCTACCTTCGCAGGCGACCGCTCTACATTCAATAGGTATTAGTTTTCTTTAAGGTAAAAAGATTGTATTCAGGATAACGAGTGCAAAGGTACTAATTTTATTTTAAATAAACGAATAAAAGCGAAATAATTTTCTCGTTTTCTTCAATTTTGAGCATAAATGCCCTATTCTATACGGAGAAATGCTGGGAGGTCCTGCTAGCAAAGATATAAAAAAAGAGAAGTTCAAATCAATGAACTTCTCTTTTTGATGGAGGTGTCTAGCGGAGTCGAACCGCTCTACACGGTTTTGCAGACCGTTACCTAACCGCTCGGTTAAGACACCATTTGCTCTATGAAAGCAATCATTTCTGAATTGCGAGTGCAAAGGTACAACAAATATTTTATTCCACCAAATTTTTCTGCAACTTTTTTTGATTATTCTTGCATTTTTCGTAAAAAGCACAGCCAGAGCAGTGGAAATCATGGCATTTTCTTGCCTTTTGCCATGTTTTGTAAAAACGAAAGGCGGCATACAAGATGCATGCCGCCAATATCGTTGCGATGATAATGTATTGCGTTATCATTTTTTTTCTTAGCCTACGGCGTTGTAGCCATTGGTTGAGTTCTTGCGCATGATGTCACGGATGTTCATCTCCTTGAATCCCTCAGCGCGCTTGGCTGCCTCTAGCTCTTCCTCTTCCTCGATGTCCTTCTCAGAACGAGTGAAGGTGAAAGTCTTGTACTTAAACTCTGCGATAGCCCAGCCAATGATGGCTACCACGATCAGTGCGATAAAACCTACTAATGCGTTCATTATTATATTTCTTAATTATTAATTCTTAATTATTAATTATTAATACTCATCGTCGGTTACGTCTTCGGCATCATCGAGTCCCAGGTTTTCTGGGTCTTCGAATGTGGTGCGATAACTCTCCTCAGTGAGCTTGTCGTCATCAAATGCATCGTCGTCCTCGTCAGGGTCATTGTAGTGATCCTCGATCTCTGGTGCATCCTCATCTTCTTCGTCCTCCTCTTCTCTTTCTCTGAGTTCGTCCTCACGGTCCAGATCGTCCTCGTCTGCGAAGCGCATGCGAATCTTCTCCATCTTTGGCTTCTCCTTGGCAAAGATAGCCTCTACCCAGGTGCCCTTAGGCACTACGAATACCTCATAGTCGTCAGCGAGTTTCTTCTCGTACAAGCCACCTGGCTTTTTCAGTCTGTCCTTAGGCAGGGTGGTGGTGCTGATGTCGAAGGCACTCTCTATGATGTCCTGGATGCTCTGAGGTAGGCTCTCCCAACCGCCGCCGAAGTTGCGCTCCAGCAGTTCCATGAGCTTGGTGGCAGTGATATGTCCCACGTTCTCGTATGTCAGGTCGGTTACTCGCATGATAGGGCGCTTCTTGATGGCATACTTCTTGTTCTGGTCGTCGATGCGTAAGGAGCCCACCTTGAATCCACGCTGTATCAGCTTTTCTATCACCTCAGGTCTGTCTACCTGAACCAGTTCTACTTCAAAAGCACTGCGGATGATGTCTAGATATCTACGCTGGTTGTCCTTGAGGTCGTTGTCTTTCTCAGCGGCTTCCCAAAGGCGGAAGATGTCATTCTCCTGTACATCCCAAATGCTACTCTTCGTTAGAGATTTGAGGGTTATAACTTTATCTTTTTTCATTGTCAATTGTATTTTGCTTGCAAAAGTAAGAACTTCTGTTTATATATCCAAATTTTCTGACCATTTTTTTATCTTTTATCTCATTTTTTCTTCTCCTTTCATTTTTTTTGATTACCTTTGCACGTACTATGAGCAAACTTAATAATAAAATAAGTATAATAATATGAGTGAACCATTGGCTGAACGAATGAGACCTCACACGCTTGCCGACTATGTAGGGCAGAAGCATTTGGTAGGTGAGGGTGCCGTGCTGCGCAAGATGATTGATGCGGGGCGCATATCTTCTTTTATCCTCTGGGGACCTCCCGGAGTGGGCAAGACCACCCTTGCCCAGATAGTGGCGCAGACGCTCCATGTGCCATTCTTCACCCTCTCGGCTGTGACCAGTGGTGTGAAGGATGTGCGCGAGGTGATAGAGCGTGCCAAGAGTGGCCGATTCTTCAATTCGGCATCACCTATTCTATTTATAGATGAGATCCACCGATTCTCCAAGAGTCAGCAGGATTCGCTTCTCGGGGCTGTGGAGAAGGGCATCGTTACCCTGATAGGTGCCACCACCGAGAACCCTTCGTTCGAGGTGATTCGCCCTTTGCTCTCTCGCTGCCAGCTCTATGTGCTCAAGTCTTTGGGCAAGGAAGACCTGGAGAATCTGCTCCATCGTGCCATCACCGAGGATGTGGAACTCAAGCAGAAGCATATCCAACTGAAGGAGACGGGGGCAATGATGAGATTCAGTGGCGGCGATGCCCGCAAGCTGCTCAATATCCTGGAACTCGTGGTGGAGTCGGCTGGTTCCGACGAGGTGGTGATTACCGACCAGATGGTGGAGCAGCAGTTGCAGCAGAATCCGTTAGCCTACGATAAGCAGGGCGATATGCACTATGACATCATCTCTGCCTTCATCAAGAGCATCCGTGGCAGCGACCCTGATGCGGCGCTCTACTGGATGGCTAGGATGATAGAGGGTGGCGAGGATCCGCAGTTTATAGCTCGTCGAGTGGTGATCAGTGCCTCCGAGGATGTAGGGTTAGCCAATCCCAATGCCCTCTTGCTCGCCAATGCAGCCTTCGATACGGTGATGAAGATAGGTTGGCCCGAGGCTCGCATCGCCCTTGCCGAGGCAGTGGTCTATCTAGCTACCAGTCCTAAGAGCAATAGTGCCTATCTGGGCATCGATGCCGCCTTGGCAGCCGTCAAGCAGACGGGCAATCTGCCTGTGCCGCTCCATATCCGCAATGCGCCAACCAAGTTGATGGCAGAGTTGGGCTATCATGATGGCTATAAGTATCCGCATGATTATCCCGGTCACTTCACCGAGCAGCAGTATCTGCCCGATGACCTCAAGGAGGCTCGCTTCTGGCATGCCCAGCATTCCCCTTCCGAGGAGAAACTCTATAACTGGATGGTAACCTGTTGGGGGGAGAGGTTTAAGAATTAATAATTAAGAATTAATAATTTATAATTAAGAATTGCCTTACGGTCTCAAGGGCGTTAGCCTAATTC
>ERZ1034687.133-NODE-133-length-47943-cov-14.076909_pt1 | contig 47943 bp, 35 predicted proteins | sample MGYA00520704_ERZ1034687 | MGnify/ENA primary metagenome ERZ1034687 (study PRJEB33766, sample SAMN09781762) | gut metagenome | biome: gut microbiome | host: Homo sapiens | place: Madagascar | study: EMG produced TPA metagenomics assembly of the PRJNA485056 data... | reverse complement strand
AACTGAAAAAGCAACTAACGCGGTGAATTCACCTTAACTTAACAGCATTGCCCATGCGGGGAAGGCTTATATGGGCGATGCCCGAAAGTGGTATTCAAGTCCCTAGTCACCAGTCACCAGTCCCTAGCTACTAGTCCCTAATCCCTAGCCACTAAGTCCCCAGTCCCCTAGTTCCCCTTCTTTTGGCAGTCCTTACAGAGCCCGTAGATCTCAATGCGCGGATCGGCCGCAGCGAAGCCGTACTCCTGTGAGAGCTTCTCTTTATAGCCCTCTTCGAGATGGATATCGATCGGGAAGATGCGATGGCAGGAGGTGCAGATCGCATGAGGGACGGGCGTGCCGTGGTCGAATTCGTAGCGCGTGAGACCATCGGACATCGTGGTAGAGCGGGAGAGAAGCCCATGCTCAGCGAGCGCTTCGCAATTCCGATACACCGTCGAGAGCGAGAGCTGCGTATCCTTGACGCGTACCGCCTCGAAGACTTCGCCCGCAGAGAGCGGGAGTCCTTTGGCGAGCGTCTTCAGGATCAGGACACGCGCTTTCGTCCGCTTCATCTTCTTATCCATCAGGAGTTGTTCGATATTGCTCATAATATATCCTCGCTTGATCGGTTCCGTGAATCATATAGTGTGCTATGCAATTAGAATAGCGGATTTGAGAAAAAATTGCAAGAGGGAGAAAAAATGAGAATTGTAATGAGGAATGAAGGTGGCGGCTTCGCCGAGATCCTTCGGCTCAGGTCGCAGCTGTTCTGGCATTCGTTATCTCACATACGACGTTTCTCGCCGCTCAGGATGACGAAACGGGGTGATGCCCCAAAGCGGCATATTCCTGCTTTCACGCATACGTCGATTATCGTTCTGCAAGGAAGATTTCTCGACTTCGCTCGAAATGACGATGCGGGAGAAACACTCATATTTCGTCTTCTGAATAACTGGCATTTAAGTCAACTCCTGAATTAAGTCAGGAGTGAGGAGTTAGGAGTGAGGAGTGAAGGTACGGCGCATAAAATTAGGAAGCGCCGTGAAGTTTTGATAGCGCTGCGCGCAGTTGTCATCTCGAGCGTAGCCGAGAGATCCTTCTTGCAGAACGGTTAGTATGCAACTGCGCTATTTCAATCACCGCTTGCTCCTAATCCCTAATCCCTAGCCACTTTCCATCCTTTTTCCCACACTTTGTTTCTTAATTTTCAAAGAGGCGCAAAGCATTCATAATGATACATTATTTTTTATTTGCGAAGTTCTAATGAAAGTGCTATACTGTATCTAGCCAACTGAGAAGTCCTGTCAGTTGACGGGAGAAAGACAGAAGGAACGCAGAGGAAACACGGTCACTCGCGCAGAACTCCTTCTAGAAAGCTCCTCACTATCAGGACACACATATTTCTATATAAGGAGCGAATCTAACATGAAAAAGATCCTCGCACTGGCTGCTGTAGCAGCACTCACCGCTGGCGTATCCGCTTACGCTGCAAATCCGTTCTCTGATGTAACCCCGGATGACTGGGCATTCCAGGCTGTTTCCGATCTGTCCGTTCAGGGCGTCGTAGAAGGCTATCCGGATGGCTCTTTCAAGGGCGAAAGAAACATGACCCGTTACGAACTGGCTCAGATCATCGCTCGCCTGATGGCTAAAGAAGACCAGCTGAATGCTGAACAGCAGGCAACTCTCGACAAACTCGCTGGCGAATACGCTGACGAACTCGCCAACCTCGGCGTTCGCGTAGCCAACCTCGAAAAGAAAGTCGGCAACATCTCCTGGTCCGGCGATGCTCGTATGCAGTACCAGCATCCACAGAATGGACTGGATGACGCTTATGGCGCTCGTATGCGTCTGAACGTTTCTGGTCAGGTTAACGACAAAGTCCGTGTTGAAGGCCGTCTGTCTACAGAAGCTGACCTCAAAGGAAACGAGTCTGCTGATACAGAAATGGATCGTATCCATGTCGTTTACACCCCAACTGATGAACTGACCTTTGATCTTGGCCGTACTGGGGTAGGTCTGTCTCAGACTGGCATTTACATGGATGAAGATGGTATTTTCGACGGCGTTGCTGGTACCTATGATAATGGCAAATTCAACGTTGGCGCTGGTTATGGCCGTTTCAAAGGTGTTTATGATAAGTGGAATAAAACTAACCAGCTTGATGCTGATATTCCGGAAGCTTGGTTTGTTAAAGCTGGCGGCAATGTTGGCGGCGTAGCTGACCTCTCTGCTTTCTACCTCGAACAGAAACACTTCGCAGGGGCTGATGAAAACCTCAAGACTTGGGGCGTAGGTGCAGCATTCAATGTTGGGGATTTCACTGTTGATGGCGATTACATTAAGAACACCAATAAAGAAATTGATAAAGCAGCTATGTGGACCGCTGGCCTGACCTATGGCGAAGTGGATACCGATAAAGTCGGTTCTTGGACTCTGGGGGTTCACTATGTAGATGCTGATCCAGGCGCATACATTGGCGGCGTTACTGCTTGGGATATGTCTCAGTTCCTTGATGCATCCACTTTGGTAGGTGCTAAGTTCTGGATGGCTAAAGCAGGTGTGGCTGTACAGAAGAACGTCGAACTCGATGCTTATTACTACTTCAACGGCAAGTCCAAACGCACTATTGGTGGCGAGAAACTTGATGGCGATGATATGTGGGGCGTCGAACTCAACTACGCATTCTAATCTCACCGCTGAGACTAAAAAAGAACTCCTTCGGGAGTTCTTTTTTTATGGGAGATTCACGTGCGTGTCGCATCTAGGAAAACGCTGATTCAATCGCAGAGTCAGATTCTACAAGAATGTTTATACATAGCTTCGTCATAGCCTTCCTTACATAGCTCGCTATTCAAGTCAGGTGATTCCTCGCTATGCATAAAAATTCAAGAGTAAAATATGACAACGATTTAATCAGTGTTTCCCTAGGCTCTTTATATATCGCTTCAGGAGGAAGGCGCAGAAGTACGGGAAGGTATAGATGTTTTCTTGGCACCCGATATTCCCGCGAACGAGCTTGATGCCGCGATGGATATCGCCGTAGTTCGTGTTCTTGATGAGCTGGCGGAGGGAGGCGGCCGCGCCATTTCCTGCTTTCACTTCCAGCGGGATGAGTTCATGCTGGCTACGGATGAAGAAATCTTCTTCCAAGCTGGAATTTTCTTTCTTATAGTAGAAAAGGGGAAGCCCTGCTTTGAAGAGTGCTTCGGCGATCATATTCTCATAGAGCGCTCCCTTGTATACGCCAAGGTTTTGGTTGGCACGGAGGTCTTCTTGCGCTTCTTCGTCCAGAGAGGCGATGAGCAGGCCGGTGTCTTTGAAATAAATCTTGAAGCGGGAGCGATCCCCATTCCCTTTGAGTGGAAGCTCCGGGAAGTTCAGGCAGTAGCAGAGGTTCACCATGCCGGCATCATTCAGCCACTCGATGGCGTCCATGTAGCGCGATAGGCGGGCTCCCTTTGCGACTTTGGTGATTTGGAATTTCTTGTTTTCCTTGGCGAGCTGAGCCGGGATGCTGCGGAAGATAGAGAGGACCTTCGTCTGCTCCAGACCCGGGAGGTACTTGCGGATGTCTTCCTCATAGTCCAGAAGCAGCTGGCGCTGTTTGGGGAGAATTTGTGAGAAGTGCCCCTGCTCGATGTAAGTCCGTACGACTTCAGGCATGCCGCCTAAGAGGCAGTAATCCAAGAAGAGGGAGTTGTATTGCTCGATTTCCAGCGGGCTGAAGGGGATGAGGCTCTGCATGTGTGAGAGCATGTCATTGGCAAGGGGCTCTCCGTAGCCTTTGGCCCAGAGGAATTCCTCGAAGTCCATGGAGGTCATCTCGAAGTCTTCCTTATAGCCGACACTGTTGCTCTCGATACGGTGGTAGTTCAGTCCCAGCATGGAGCCGCTCAGAATGACATCATAGTTTCCCTTGAGCTTGAAAAACTTCAGACTGGTGGCGATGTCAGGAAATTCCTGGATTTCATCAAAAACGAGAAGTGTCTCGTGTGGAATCAGCGCTGCCTCTGGCGAGAGTATGGAAATATTGCGGAGAATGTTTTCCTCGCTGTAGCCGTCAGATAGGATTTGCTTGAATTTGGGCTCTTCGACGAAATTGATGTAGAGAATATGGGAATAGTGGGCTCTTGCAAAGTGCAGGATGGACTCCGTTTTCCCGACCTGCCGTGGGCCTTTGATGATGAGCGGTTTGCGATCATTGGATGCTTTCCAGCCTTCCAGGAAAGCATCTATTTTTCTTCGTAGATACATGGTGTCACCTCATGCGATAAAATCTGTAGATTTCACCTCATTGTACAATTTTATGAGGTATTTTTCAATGCGGTTGTACAATTTTATGAGGGTGTTTCGCAGGCAAAGCGTCAATTTCATGAGGGTATTTTCGCTGCTCTTGTAACATTTTATGTAAATAGTAGGCGGAGGGGGAGATACATCTGAGGCGAATCACCAAAAGCCAACCAAGATCTATCTTGCGTCTTTCCGTCCAAATGGGTACAATAGAACCATATAACTGATGCTGGCTGGAAGGATTGGCGGACTCCGATACGGGGTCCGCTTTTTATTTTTTAGAAGCCGTATAGCGTGCCAACCTCCGGCGCTGCGCGCCACCTCCTTCCAGAGGAAGGAGGGAGAAGTGGTGAAAACTATCTACTCCCTTCCCGTGGAAGGGGGATGCCTGAAGGGCAGGGGGTTGGCCGAAGGCGAAAGAGAGCGAAGCCAACCTCCGGCGCTACGCGCCACCTCCTTCCAGAGGAAGGAGGGAGAAGCGGTGAAAACTATCTACTCCCTTCCCGTGGAAGGGGCATGCCCGAAGGGCAGGGGGTTGGACGAAGACGAAAGAGAGTGAAGCCAACCTCTGGCGCTACGCGCCACCTCCTTCCAGAGGAAGGAGGGAGAAGCGGTGAAAACTATCTACCCCCTTCCCATGGAAGGGGAGTCGCAGGCGAATGAGAGCAGGGCTTTCTGACATTGTCATTCTTTATCTGATGCGGTGTTTTATTCCTATGCGTCGCACCATGCCCATTGCATCTTCAGCGCCTGCTCACTGATCCCGTTTTTTCCAAAGGAGCTCACTATGAATAGCATGCTTTATCTCACGATTTTTCTTGGCGTCATGACGGCAATGGCGCCGTTGTCGACGGATATGTACCTACCTTCGCTGCCGGAGATTGCTTCTGATTTTCATATTTCCACTTCGATGACGCAGTCTACGCTTACGATGACGATGGTGGGGATGGCGGTCGGGCAGGTCCTGGGCGGGCCTGTCTCGGACCGGCTGGGGCGCAAGGTACCGCTCCTTATCGGCATGATGGGCTTCACGCTGGCATCTTTGGGCTGTGCGTGGACGGAGGAGATCCATCTCTTCCTGACCTTCCGTTTTTTGCAGGGGCTCTCCGGCGCTTTCGGCATCGTGATCGCCCGTGCGGTGGCACGTGATGTGGTGGAAGGGCCTGCACTGATGCAATTCATGGCGCTCCTCATGATGGTGAATGGCCTCGCTCCGATCGCGGCGCCTGTCGCAGGGGCGCAGGTTCTGCGTTTCACGGACTGGCACGGGATCTTCATTTTCCTTGTCGGGATCGGGCTGGTGCAGATGGGCTTGACGATGCATTTCAAGGAAACGCTGAAGGAGGGGGAGCGTGTGCGAAGCTTCACGGAGGGCTTTGCCGCCTTTGCCGTGCTTGTGAGAAATCGCTATTTCTTCGGCCAGTGTCTTCTGCAGTGTTTCTACTTCGGTGCGTTCTTTTCCTACATCGCGGGATCGGTCTTTCTTTTTCAGAATATCTATGGCGTCTCGCCGCAGATGTACAGCTATATCTTCGGCGGCATCGGTCTCGGCCTCATGCTGATGGGCGTGCTTCCGGCGAAGATGGCAGGGGCGGTCGAGGAGATCACCTTTCTCAAGGTATCGCTCGTGGTGCCTTTCGTGATGTCGCTCTTTTTCCTTGCGGGCATTGTACTGGGCGCGCCGATCGGCTACACGCTCCCTGTGCTTTTCTTGACCGTCATCCCGCTCTCGCTCATGGGGGCGTCGTCGACCTCGCTCTCGCTGTCCCGCTGCGGAAAGAATGCGGGGAGCGCGTCGGCGCTTTTGGGCTTTTTCAATATGATCCTGGGCGGCGCGCTGATGCCGCTCACGGGGATCGCGGGCGACCACTCCGCGCTCCCGATGGGGATCATCATGGTTCTCTGCTATGCTCTCTCGCTCGTCGTTTTCCGTCTGATGATCTGGCCGGAGCATAAGAAGTGAGAAGTGTGAAGTGGTGGTGCGGCGCGTCCTATTTGGATGCGCCGCTTTTTTGATGGGAGTGACTAGGGACTAGTGACTAGGGACTGGTGACTGGTGACTAGTGACTGGTGACTGGGATTTCTCCGGCATCGTCATCCCGAGCGCAGCCGAGGGATCTTTCTTGCACTGCGAGAATCAGCGTGTATGCACCGAGGGAAAACGATGTCCTGGTGCTGCCTCACATCAGGTGATGAGCGTTCTGCAATAAAGATTGAGGGCTACGCTCGAAATGACGATACGCGCGAAGCGCTATCAAAATGCCGCGGCGCTTCATCATTTTTGCGCCGCACCACCATTTCTCATTTCTCATTTCTAATTTCTCATTCAAGCGAAACTTTCACACGTAATTAAAGGGGCAGCACGCCTACGGGGCTAACCCTGAAGTTTGAAAGCAGGGATGAGTAGCTAGGGATTAGGGATTGGGGATTAGGAGTGACTGGTGGCTGGTGACTGGGATTCTCTGGCATCGTCATCCCGAGCGCAGCCGAGGGATCTTTACTGCACTGCGAGAATCAGCGTGTATGCACCGAGGGGAAACGATGTCCTGGTGCTGCCTCACATCAGGCGATGAGCGTTCTGCAATAAAGATTGAGGGCTACGCTCGAAATGACGACGACGCGAAGCGCCATCAAAACTCCGCGGCGCTTCTGATTTTTATGCGCCGCACCACCACTCCTCACTCCTCACTCCTCACTTCTAACTAGAGCAAGCGAGAGGCTTTCAAGCGTAATCAAGGGACGACCCGCCCCACGGGCGAACCCTGAACCCTGAACCCGACAACCTTCCTTCTTTTTCCATTGTGTTCTATGCTTTATTGTGCTAAAATGGGATTAGAAATTATACAATGTATGAATATGCGTGTTATAATATAAGACGTATACAGTTGGGAGGTCGTTTCATGAAACCGGTCATTCATGTCGGCATCGATGTGGGATCCACAACGGTCAAAGTGGCGGCTTTGTCGCCTTACATGAAACTTTTATTTGGCAGGTATGAGCGCCATATGTCGGATATCCGCCATATGGCGATGATACTTTTGCATGAGCTCAAGGAGAAGTTCTCGGGCTATCGCATCACGGCTTCGATCTCCGGATCGGGCGGTATGGGACTTGCGAAGGTGATGGGGCTTCCTTTCTGTCAGGAGATCTTGGCAGAGACGAAGGCGGTGCAGACGTTCCACCCGGAGACGGATGTCATCATCGAGCTCGGGGGCGAGGATGAGAAGATCACGTATCTTCAAAATGGCGTGGATCAGCGCATGAATGGCGCGTGCGCCGGTGGGACGGGGGCCTTCATTGACCGCATGGCGTCTCTCCTCTCGGTGGATGCAGCCGGGATGGGAAAGCTCGCAGAGAAGGCGGAGCGGATCTATCCGATCGCATCCCGCTGCGGGGTCTTTGCGAAGACGGATATTCAGGCGCTTTTGAATGAAGGAACGTCGAATGAGGATATCGCGCTCTCCGTCTTTCAGTCGGTGGTGAACCAGACGATCTCGGGGCTGACCTGCGGCCGCCCGATCCATGGGAAGGTGGCATTCTTAGGCGGTCCTTTGACATATCAGCCGATGCTTCGCAAGCGCTTTCAGGAGACGCTTCACATCGCAGATGAGGATATGATCGTCCCTCGTCACGGGGAGCTCTATGTGGCGATCGGGGCGGCGCTGTCTGCGATGCATGACAAGCCGATGGATCTTGACAGCTGGCTCTCTCGCATGGAAGAGGAGAAGGATGTCCGCCTTGGCACATCGAAGACGCTTCCCCCGCTTTTTGAGGGAGAGGCGGACTACGAGGCATTCAAGGAGCGGCACAGTCATTTCCGTGTGCCGCGGGGTGATATTTCTGCGGCGAAGGGCTCTGTCTGGCTCGGCATTGATGCGGGCTCGACGACGATCAAGGCGGTACTGCTCGATCAAGAGGATCGCATCCTCTATGAGTACTATGGAGGAAATCAGGGGACGCCGCTGGCGGGTGCGCGCCGGATCCTGGAGGATCTGTATGCCAAGCTCCCGGAGGGCGTGACGATCGCCGGAGCGGGTGTGACGGGTTATGGCGAGGAGCTCATCAAGCGGGCGCTTGAGACGGATGTCGGGGAAGTGGAGACGATGGCGCACTATCGCGGTGCGAAGCATTTCCTCCCCGATGTCACGACGATCCTTGATATCGGAGGGCAGGATATGAAGTGCTGCCGCATCAAGGATGGCGCGGTGGATGATATCCTTCTCAATGAGGCCTGCTCGTCGGGCTGCGGGTCGTTCCTTGATACCTTTGCCCGGTCGCTGGGGATGGATATTGGGCATTTCGCCAAGATCGCGCTCTCGGCCAAGCATCCGGTGGATCTGGGCTCGCGCTGCACGGTCTTCATGAATTCCCGTGTGCGGGAGGCACAGAAGAATGGCGTCTCGGTCGCAGATATTTCTGCGGGTCTATCCTACTCGGTCATCAAGAATGCGCTCTACAAGGTCATCCGCCTGAAGAAGGCGTCTGACCTGGGCGAGCGGGTCGTGGTGCAGGGCGGGACCTTCTACAATGATGCGGTGCTTCGTGCGCTGGAGCTGCTCCTCGGAAGAGAGGTCATCCGTCCGGATGTGGCGGGGCTGATGGGGGCGTATGGCATGGCGCTCATCACGCGGGATACCTGTCCGGCGGGGCATGTGTCCACGCTTGTGACACCGGAGAAATTGAAGGCGCTGTCGTATACGAATGAAATGAAGCGCTGCCCGGGCTGCGGCAATCACTGCATGATCACGCTGACGCGATTCAATGATGGCCGTGCCTTCGTCTCGGGGAATCGCTGTGAGCGCGGGGCCTCCCTCATGCTGACGGGCAAGAGCGCGCCGCACTCATCGCTCCCGAATATGTACCGCTGGAAGGAGGATGTCATCTGGCATCGCCGTCCGCTTTCTCCGAAGGAAGCGAAGCGCGGCACGGTCGGCATCCCGCGCGTGCTCAATATGTATGAGGACTTCCCCTTCTGGCATGCCTTCTTCGGACGCCTCGGCTATCGTGTCCTCACATCCTCGGAGCAGATCCGCGAGATCTCTACAGAAGCGATGGAGACGATCCCGTCGTATTCCGAGTGCTTCCCGGCGAAGCTCGCGCACACGCATGTGGCAGATCTTGCAAAGCACCATCCGGATCTCATCTGGTATCCCTGCATCGACAAGGGGCCGGATGAGGGCAGTACGAACAGCTACCACTGCCCGATGGTCGCATCGTATCCGGAAAATATCGAAGCGAATATGGATGAGATCTTAAGGAAGTACAAGGTGAAGCTGCTGCATCCCTTCCTGCCGCTGCATGCGCCGAAGCAGCTCTTGAAGCAGCTGAAGAAGGTCTTTGTGCCGATGGGCATCTCTTCGTCCGAGCTGCAGAGTGCGATCTATGCAGGTGAAGCGGCGGAGCGCGAGTACAAGGAAAGATTGCTCGCTGAGACGAAGCGGGTGCTGGCGGAGATCAGAAAGAAGCATGAGATCGGCATCGTGCTCGCCGGACGTCCGTACCATGTGGATCCGGCGGTGAATCACTCGATCCCGGATCTCATCAACCAGCTCGGCATGGCAGTGCTTTCGGAAGACGGCATCGCGATGGTCGGCGGTGAATATCCAAATCTCCGCGTCATGAACCAGTGGACGTGGCACAGCCGCCTCTACCGTGCGGCAGACTATGTGACGCGCCATCCGCATCTGGAGCTTGTCGAGCTGAATTCCTTCGGCTGCGGGCTGGATGCGGTCGTGACGGATCAGGTGCAGGAGATCATGCACCAGCGCGGCCGGCTCTATACCTGTCTCAAGATCGATCAGAGTTTGAACCTGGGCGCTGTACGCATCCGTCTGCGTTCGCTCAAGGCAGCCATCGAGGAGCGCGGCGAAGAGACGGGAAGTGCAAAGCCGATCGAGTATCCGAAGGCGGTCTTCACGGAAGCGATGAAGCGCGATAGGGACTATACCATCCTGGCGCCGGAAATGTCGCCCATTCATTTTCCCATCATCGAAGCCGCAGTCCAGCGGGAAGGCTACCACATCGAGATCATTCCGCCGATCCATGAGGATATCGACAAGGGGCTTTCCTGCGTGAATAACGACGCCTGCTATCCGGCGATCATCACCATCGGCTCTCTCATGCGTGCGCTCACGTCAGGAAAATATGATCTTTCCAAAACGGCAGTCATGCTGTCCCAGACGGGCGGCATGTGCCGTGCGTCGAACTATGTCGGATTCCTGCACAAGGCATTAGACGAAGCGGGGCTTTCGGATATCCCCGTGATTTCCCTCAATACCCATGGCTTCGAGCCACAGCCGGGCTTCCATTTCTCTCTTTCGATGGGACGGCGCATGATTCAGGCTGTCATCTATGGCGATGCGCTGCAGCAGTGCCTCTACCGCACACGCCCCTATGAGAAGGAGCCCGGCAGCGCAGAGACTCTCTGCCGCAGCTGGCAGAAGCGCTGCATCGAAGCCATCCTTTCCGGCGAGTCCTACACATCGTACAAAAAGAATATTGCAGGCATCATTCAGGACTTCGACCGCCTGCCGCTTTCCGATATGCCGCGCCGTCCGCGCATCGGCATCGTCGGTGAGATCTACGTCAAGTTCAGCCCCATCGCCAGCAATGACATCGTCCGTACCATCGAAGCGAATGGCGGCGAGGCTGAGGCGAGCGGTATGCTTGATTTCTTCCTCTATGGCTCGCTTGACAGCCGTTTCCAGCGGAAATATATGGATGGCACCATGAAGGAAGACCTGAAAGACACCTTCTCCCGCTACCTCTTCGAATGGTATCGGAAGCCGCTCGAAAAGGCGGTGAAAAGATCGCAGCGTTTCCATGAGATCACCGGCATCGAGAAGATGGCCAAGCGCGCCTCTCAGTACCTTTCACTCGGCAACCGCGCGGGCGAAGGCTGGTTCTTAACGGCTGACATGATCGATCTTCTCTATCATGAATGCCGCGGTATCGTCTGCCTGCAGCCCTTCGCCTGCCTGCCGAATCACATCACCGGGGAAGGCATGGTGCATAAGCTGCATGCAGCGTATCCGGAAGCGGTCTTCCTCGCCCTCGATTGCGATGCCAGCGCGAGCGAAGTGAATCAGGAAAACCGACTGAAGCTGATGATGAATGCTCTCACGGAAAAAACGAAAGCACCGAAGGAAATGTCTTTCATTCAGAAAACCATGAATCTTAGAAAGGGAACCACACTATGATGAGAAAATTGACCGGCAAGGGCGAGCGCGTCCGTGAAAAGATGATCGAGACCACGGTTCACATCCTGCAGCAGCAGGGCTTCAAAAAAGCCACCGTCCGCTCCATCGCCAAGGCAGCCGGCGTCAATATCGCCTCCGTGCGCTATTACTTCGGCTCCAAGGAAGAGCTCATCGGTGCGGCACTCGAGTACATGATGGGCAATCTGGAGAATATCGTCTCCTACCTCGATGACAACCGCCTGACGGCGAGCGAAAGGCTGAAGAAATACATCATCGCCTACTTCCACCTGGCCCGCGAGCATCCTGCTCTCTTCCGTTCCATCTCGAATCCTTCGAGTGAGGACGCCAAGGACACCTACTTCATTTACCTCTCTCTTCTCCACAGCCAGTGCTGGGAGAAGGTCATTCGCAATGTGGCGGAGGTCACCGGCTATACCGATGAAAAAGACCTCGAGCTCAAAGCTATGCAGATCTTCGCCGCCGTCGAATTTCCTATCATTTTGGAAAGCAATAAGGGAAATTCCTTCATCCAGGGATACACCGACGATGCGACGCTTTCCCGCTATGTCGACCTCCTTCTCGATAATGTGGATGAGAAAAAGGAAAAGAATGAGTATCTGAAGGAGATCCTGCAGAAGAGTAAATAGGGACTAGTGGCTAGTGACTAGGGACTAGTGACTAGGGATTAGGGATTAGGGATTAGGGATTAGGGATAATCCCAGCTGGTGTGCAAATGAAAGAGCCATGAACAGTTTTGTTCATGGCTCTTTTTGAATGAGAAATGGTGCTGGCGGCTTCGCCGCGAATAGAGCAGCGGAATGAAAGAGAGTGGAGCAGAACGGGAAAAGTGTCGGAGTCACTCGTGACCAGTCTCCAGCCCAAGCAGCTCTCTCAGCTCACCTACGGTATCTGCGATCGCGTCTGCGCCGTGGGCGGCGAGCTCTTCGCGGCTGCCGTAGCCGAAGGAGACGGCGATGCAGGTGAGATGGTTGTCATGCGCGCCGTCTACGTCATAGCCGGTATCACCGATCATGACGGTCTCCTTCGCAAGACGCGCTGCGTCATGGCCCTTTTCGCAAAGAAGGGAGAGTGTCTTGGCGATGATGCGCGCCTTCTGGCTCATGGTCGCATTCTGGTTCAGCTCATCATCGGGATCGCTGCCGCAGATGACATCGAAGTAGGATGTGAAGCCGAAATTTTCAATGATCCGCTTCACAAAAGGCTCCGGCTTGCTCGATGAGACGGCAAGCACATAGCCGGCGGCTTTTGCGAGAGAGAGAAGTTCGCCGATGCCGGCATAGGGCGAGCAGTCGAAGAGCGCGCCCTTTTCTTCATACAGCTCCCTGAATTTCGTGATGGCGGTCACGATGTCATCGTCTTTCATGCCGTAGAGCTTTTCCATCTGCGTATTGAGCGGCGGCCCGATGAAGGTGCGGAGCTTTTTCTCATCTGTCTCATGGATGCCGACTGCGTCAAGGCCGTATCTGACGGAGCGAAGAATGCCGGGAGCAGACTCGGAGATCGTGCCGTCCAGATCGAAAAGAAGGGTGGTGTAGTGGGGCATAGGGACCTCGGTTCGAATAAAAGTGACTAGGGATTAGGGCTCAGGGTTAGCCCGTGGGCGGGGCGCCCATGGATTGTGGATGAAAGCCTCGCATGAATGAGAAATTAGAAATGCGAAATGCGAAATGGTGGTGCGGCGCATAAAAATATGGAAGCGCCGCGGAGTATTGAAATAAGCTTAAAACGCGTCCCCCCTTGGAGAAGGGGGTGCCCGAAGGGCAGGGGATAGACTGCCTCGAAGAGGCAGAATTCTGCAGAATGAGAAACAAGAACTGTTGAATAGACTAGAGTAGATAGCATGAGCCGCTATGTAGAAGGGTGCCGTTACGCGGCACATCCATCCTGCGACTTTGGTGCTCCTAATCCCTAGCCACTAATTTCTAGTCACCAGTCACTAGTCCCCATCATTTGAAGATCAATTTCTTCTTCATCCGATCGATGGAGAAGGTGCGCAGCGGCTGTCCCGTTTCCTTCAGAAGCTCTTTCGGAGAAGAGAGGGATCTCTCGGCCAGTGCCGCACGCACGATGTATGCACAGGCGCGGGCATCGTCCAAGGCTTGGTGGTGATGGAAGTCGAAGCCCAGCGCTTCGGCGACGGTATTCAGCTTGTGATTTTCCATATCCGGCCAGAGCTTGACGGAGAGCGGGACGGTATCGCCATAGCAAAAGTGCAGGTCGGGAAGACCGTAGGTGGCGATCGACGAGGCGAGGACGCCCATGTCGAAGCGGGCATTGTGCGCAAAGACCACCTGTCCCTCCAGACGCTCACGGATCTCTTCGAAAAGAAGCGGGAAGGCGGGCGCCTCTTCCACGTCGGCGGGGGAGATGCCATTCACCTTCTGGCATTGGGCATCAAAATTCATGGAGAGGGGATGGATGAGATGGTACCACTCGTCGATGACTTTTTCGCCATCGCTGGTCACGATGCCAAGGGAGCAGGCATTCGCCGGGCCCCAGTAGGCAGTTTCAAAATCGATTGCAATGTAGTTCATGATGATTTGAGGTTCAAGGTTCAGGGTTCAGGGTTCAGGGTTAGCCCTTGGGGCGGGGCGCCCTTTGATTGCGTGCGAAAGAGGTTCGGCGGGTTCAACAGGTTCAGAGGGTTCAACGGGGGTAATGCGGCGCATAAAAAAGAAGCGCCGCGGAGTATAGATGGTGGCGATGCCAGAAGGTGGCATTTCAAGTCACTAGTCACTCGAGGCTCATAATCCCTCGCCACTTATTCCTGTTTTCAAACTATAAGGTTCGAGATAAGCCGTATTCCCGTATTGCCAAACTGAACCCTGAACCCTTACTGTAAGTTTTGAAAACTAATGAGCAAGAACAGTATTTTCTCAAATATCCGTCTCGAAGGTATGCGGCGCTTCTTCGATCCAGCCGACCTCTACCGCACGGTCGAAGGCGGACTTGACGCGGCGGGCGAGTTCATTCCTGGCGGCGGCGACTTTCTTTCGGTTTGGCGCAAATCCGGTGATGAGGATGAGAACGTCTTCGGTCGCCGGGGTGATCTTTCCTGCCTTTTGATCTTCGGCCAGCCAGCCGGTGGTGCAGAGGTCGTCTCCGAGAGAAACGGTAACATCATCCTCTGTTTTCCGGATGGAGAGTGTCCGGCTGCGGTCGCCCATGTCGTAGGCGTGGATATCGACGTGGAATTTCAGCATGCCGGCACGCACCATGTCGAGGATCGGATTCTGGCGCGGCAGCACATCAGAGCCTGCGAGTTCATCCAGTGTCGCCGTCTTGGGGGCAGGAAGGATCTCCATGGGAGTCTCTGCCGCCTCTTCCTTTTCGAAGAGCCCCAGGTCCTTCTTGTATTCCGCAAAGGTCTTTGCCAGACCTGACTCACCGGTGATGGAGAGCTTTTTAAGGACGTTCTGATAGCGCTCGATCTCTTGGTCGGCGATATGGGGATTCATCTTGAGGAGCAGGTTCGCCTCGGTGCAGCAGCGGCGGCGGAAGGCTTCTGCTTCCAGATTCACATCGCGGTTGTCAGCGGCGCGCAGGGCTACGACGCCGATGCACAGGCCGGGGATGGTATCGAATAACTGATCGTCTACAGTGATTTTCATGATTGCCTCCAAATGGGAAAATAGTTCGTCACTATTATAGCATAAGTGATGGGCTTGGGTTGATGGGTTCGGGGTTAGCCCGCAGAGCGGGTCGCCTTTTGATTCCGTTTGAAAGCAAGGGTGAGTAGCTAGGGATTAGGGATTAGGAATTAGGAGCAAGCGGTGATTGAAATAGCGCAGTTGGTACACTGACCATTCTGCAAGGAAGATCTCTCGGCTACGCTCGAGATGACGACGACGCGAAGCGCTATCAAAATTCTGCGGCGCTTCTATAGTTTTATGCGCCGCACCACCATTTCTCATTTCTAATTCAAACGAAGCTTTCACCCGCAATCCATGGACGGCACGCTCCGCGGGCTAACCCTGAACCTTGCACCCCGAACCCTGAACCCTTTATAATGAGTGAAACGGATGACCTAAAGGAGATAACTATTTTGGAGCTTGAACTGATCGTGACGGAGGCCCAGGCGGGGCGGATGGTGAAGGACGCGGTGAAGGTGCTGCATTTGTCCGGCGGATTGTGGAAGCGGATCAAATGGAATGGGCGCGTGACGGTGAATGGCGAGGAGGTGCACAATGCGCGCAGGAGAGTCGCCAAGGGCGATCGCATCGTGCTCACGTGGAGTGAGGAGAATGATATCGTCCCATCGGACATCCCGCTCTCCATCACGTATGAGGATGAGGCGCTCCTCATCGTGAACAAGGGGCCGGGCATGATCATCCATCCGACGGCGCGCGGCGCGCATGATACGCTGGTGAATGCGGTGGCAGGCTACTATGCGCAGCGGCGCATCGAGGCGGGCATCCATCCCATTTATCGTCTTGACCGCAATACGACGGGGCTCGTCGTGGTGGCTAAGTCAGCGAAGGGGCAGTATGACCTCTCCAAGAGCCATGACCAGATCTACCGTGAGTATCTGGCTCTCGTTTCCGGACATATGGATGAGAAGGCAGGGCGCATCGATCGCCCCATCGGACGCAGGGACGGTTCGATCGTGGAGTGGATGGTCAGGGAAGACGGTAAGCGTGCCATCACGGACTATGAGGTGCTGGGCGAGTATGAAGGGTATTCGCTTTTGAAGATCCATCTTCTGACGGGACGCACGCACCAGATCCGCGTGCATTTTGCGAGTCTCGGGCATCCGCTCTTAGGTGATGACCTTTACGGCGGGCCCCTCGGTCTCATGACGCGGCAGGCACTTCACGCCTATACCGTCCGCTTCGCTCATCCGGTGACGGGAAAGGAAATGAGATTCACCGCTCCCGTGCCGGAGGATATGAGGAAATGGATGGAGAAATAAAAGGGGCAGCAGGTTCTGTATGCTATAATAAGAAGAAATATCTTCCTTTTTATTCGCATCGAAAGGTGGCTTTGGGCTTATGAAATTTATTTCCGCAGACGGGATCCTTTACATGACATTCGACTGTTATCAGGGACAGGGGGTCGTAGCGGCTGTGTCATGCCGCACTGGCGGGGTGAGTGAGCCGCCATTTTCCTCTCTGAATATGGGCTTCCATACGGGCGACGATGCGGATGCAGTGCGTGAGAACCGCCGCCGCTATTTCGAGGCACTGGGGCTTTCCGCCTCGCGCCTTGTCTCGGGAAATCAGGTGCATGGCACCTACATCTACAAGGTGACGGAGAAGGATGCCGGACGCGGCGCACTCACGATGGAGACGGCGATCCCTGCCTGTGATGGCTTCATGACGGATGAGAAGGATATCCCGATCACGATGAATTATGCCGACTGCACGCCGCTCTTTTTCTACGATCCGGTGAAGCAGGCGATCGCGCTGTCTCATGGAGGCTGGAGGGGGACCGCCGGCAATATCGCTGCGCTCACGGTGGCGAAGATGGAGAAGAACTACGGCTCGAAGCGGGAGGATATCCTGTGTGCGATCGGTCCGGCGATCGGGCTGGAGTGCTTCGAGGTGGGCGAGGAAGTGGTAGAGGAATTCTATAAGCTCTTCAATGAGAAGGAGATCTCGCGTCTTTCGGTCAAAAAAGCCAATGGGAAGTACCTCTTCGATCTGCACAATGCGAACCGCCGCCTCCTCGAAAAGGCGGGCATCCCTGCTGACCACATCGAAGACTGCGGGCTCTGTACCTACTGTCACGAGGATCTCTTCTACTCGTATCGGAAATCCGGCGGAAAAACAGGCCGTCACATGGCGGTGATGGCGCTTGTTTGATCGGTGGAAGATAAAAAGCTCACGGCTTCTGTCGTGAGCTTTTTTATTGGGAGTGACTAGGGACTGGTGATTGGTGACTAGGGATTAGGGACTAGGGATTAGGAGACTGGAGGACTGGGAGACAGCAGGCTCTCTCGTATCGTCATTGAAAGCGTTGCCGAGAAATCTCTATCGAAGAATGCCCATTGCCGCATGTGAGGCAATGGGCATCGTCTTTCCTTGGTGCATACGTGCTGATTACCGTAGTGCAGTAGAGATTCCTCGGCTGCGCTCGGAATGACGATACGGGAAAGGCGGTGTTCTCGTATCGCCCCTGAACCCTGAATCCTTCAACCTTCATCCCATCGTATTCTTCCCGAAGACGGGGTGACTGCAGGGCTTGAGGCTTCGTTTCTCGACGAGGGAGAGGGCTTCCTGCATATCGACATCATGGCGTTCTTTTCCTGTCTCGTAGACGAGCATGGGAGAGGCGGCATCCAGCTCGCTGGCGGGAAGGTAGATGTATTCCTGCATGTGCGGGTCGCCGTAGATGAAGCCGGCGAGAAGTTTGCTTTCGGCAAGTCTATGCATGAGGCGCCTCCAGATCACAGATGAAGTATGGCTTGAAGTCCAGATAGTCCGAGCTCGTCAGGCAAAGCGGGACGCCCAGAAGGGAATCCGGCAGATTTTTGAAATTCGGCGCGCCGTGGATGTGGCCATAGAGGCAGAGGTCTGCGCCGCTTTCGGCGATGATCTCCATCATGTGCGAAGGCCGCCGCATTTCATCGAAGGGCGGGTAGTGCAGGATCGCGATGATCCGATCTGCCTTCATCTGCTTTGCTAAGGCGAGCGAGCGCTCCATGCGCCCTTCTTCGCGCAGGATGATGGACTTGTCGGTGTCTTCTTTATATGTTTTTGCCGTCTCGGAGATCCATCCGCGCGTACCGGCGAGTGCTACATTTCCGACCTGAATGGCGGAGTTGTGAATAAATTCGAAGGCGCCATGTGTCATGGCGGTCATCTTCGTGACGGTGGACCACCAGAAGTCGTGGTTGCCGCGGACGATGATCTTACGTCCCGGGAGCGTGCCAAGCATGGTGAGGTCGGAGATGGCGCTCTCCATGCTCATTGCCCAGGAGAGGTCGCCTGCCATGATGACGGCATCGTCTTCGCGGATCGTCTCCTTCCATGCATTCACGATCTTTTCCCGGTGGTTCTTCCAGTTCTCTCCGAATATATCCATGGGCTTCGTTGGCGGATCTCCGGAGAGATGGAAATCACTGAAGGCATATAGTTTCATAGGGTAACCTCGTTTGGGAATGGGGGATTAGTGACTAGTGACTAGTGACTGGGAATTAAGAGACGCGAGTGAGTGGTGACTTGAATACTACTTTTGGGCATCGCCTTATATATATTCGCGGCGAAGCCGCCACCACAACCTTGAACCCTGAACCTTGAACCCACAACCTTTTTTATCCAAAATACTTTTCTGATTGCAATGTCTCGATGATCCGCTTCTTGCTCGTTTCGTCCATCACATTTGTGATGCGGTAGCCCATGTAGAGAGGGCTTGCTGTGAAGCGGGGGAAGATCTTGGCGTGGATCTGATTTTTCAGATGATAAAAGAAAATGTTGTAGCTCGAGCATCGGATAGGGAAGTCGGAGAGGACGTAGCGTGCGAGGGTCTGTATGGTGTCAGCAAAGCCGTCACTTCCTCCCTCTTTCTTCAGTGTCACGTTCAGCTCGCCGACGCCGCTCAAGGGGTACTCTGCGAGCGAGGCGTAGCAGTCGTCATTTTCATAGATGACCTCGCCCAGGAAATTTTCGCCCTGCAGATTGTCGCGGTAGTCGTACTCTTCAAGCCCGATGATCTGCGAGTGCGGGTGGCGCTGGGAGCCGCCGGAGGTGGGGCCGAAGTTGCGGAAGTAGATGACGGAGCGGAAACGCTTGTCACTTTCCATTTCCTTCCACTTGGCAAGGCCGAAGGCGATCACCTCGTGGAGCTTCTCGGGCGCATAGGTGCTGAGCTCGCTGTCGTGGTCGGCTGTCTCGACGATGACGGTGGGGACAGTCTTCTCAAAGACGGGATACTTGTTCATGAGCCAGATGATATCGTCTTTCCGGTCAAGAATGTGTGTGAGATCTTCAGGATGGCAGAAAGGGCAGACTTTTTGTGTGCCGGAATGAGGCTTCTCGCTGCCGATGGATATATTGAATGTGATAGGATTGGTCATGGTGTACACCTCATCTTTCCGATTCTTATTATAGCATAGAAGGGTTAGCCCGTTGGGAGTGCTGCCTCTTGATTGCGGATGAAAGCTTCGCTTGAATGAGAAATTAGAAATGAGAAATGCGAAATGGTGGTGCGGCGCAGAAAAAAGAAGCGCCGCAGAATTTTGATAGCGCTTCGCGCTGTCGGCACCAGAAGCGTTGGCGAGAGATCTTTCTTGCAGAACGGTCAGCGCATCAATTGCACTATTTCAAACATCGCATGCTCCTAATCCCTAGCTACTAATCCCTAGTCCCTGTTCACCAGTCACTAGTCACGAATCCCTTTTCATAACATTTCACTTCTTTACTTGACAAAAGGATTTTTATAGGATAAGATATGTGCATACCGATACTTTACTGAGATAAAGAAATGAAGATTTCAAAAATGGGAACAGGAGAGATGACCATGAAAATGAAAAAACTGATGATCGCTGGCGTACTGGCTCTGGGTGCTTGTGGAATGCTCGCAGGATGCGGCGGGGGAGACAAGGCGGCTTCGAGTGCGGCTAAGGCCGCATCCGGCAAGCCGGCGAAGATCGTAGCCGGTATGGATGATACCTTTGCTCCGATGGGCTTCCGCGATGACAGCGGCAAGATCGTCGGCTTTGATATCGATATGGCAGAAGCGGTATCGAAGGAGATCGGCGTGCCGATCGAATTCAAGCCGATCGACTGGGCTTCTAAGGAAACGGAACTGAATTCCGGCCGTATCGACTGCATCTGGAATGGCTTCACCATGACGCCGGAGCGTACCAAGAAGCTCGCCTTCACGAAGCCGTACATGGATAATATCCAGGTCTATGCGGTATTGAATGACAGCGCGATCAAGACGCCGGAAGATTTGAGGGGCAAGAAGATCTCCATTCAGGAAGCCTCCACCGCAGAAACAGCGCTGAACCGTGATGAAAACCTCAAGAAGTCTTTCTCTGAGATCAAAGCATACCCGGATCTCACGGCCTGCTTCATGGATCTCGAGTCCGGCCGCTGTGATGCCGTCCTCGCTGACTCTGTTCTCATCGAATACTATATGACGAAGAAACCGGGACAGTTCAAAGAACTCGAGGGTGTCGTTTCTAAGGATACCTTCTCCATCGGGATCAAGAAGGACAATCAGGCTCTCGTCGATCTCTTGAATGACGGCATTGCCAAGGTCGTAGCCAGCGGCGAAGCCAAGAAGATCTCTGAAAAATGGTTCGGCAAGGATGTCGTGCTGAAATAAGTTGAGATGATTTTTGAAAAGGGGCTGTGAAGAAATGAATCCCCATTTCTTCACAGCCCCTTTTTACTTTGCTTTCATTTGGTTCAGGGTTCAAAGTTCAGGGTTCAGGGTTCAAGGTTCAGGGCTCTCGTGGCGGCTTCGCCGCCTTTTTTTAGAAGATGGTATTCTCGTATCAACTCATACAGCCTTCGGGCATCGCCCCGTTTCGTCATCCTGAGCGGCGAGAGACGTCGTATGTGAGATAACGAATGCCGGAACAGCTGCGACCTCGTCATCGATCTCGGCGAAGCCGCCACCTTCATTCCTCACTTGAGCAAAGCTTTCATTCAGGGGCAAGAGGCAGCACGCCATAGAGGCTAACCCTGATCCCCATGAAATGACTCTGCCATTTCATTTCTCTATCTTGCTAAAAGGATGAAATCAGTGTATGATAATTCTATATGACACTGGTTTTATAAGGAGTATTTTATGGATTACATTCTTCGCATCCTGCCGAATATGTTTGCCGGGCTGGGCGTATCGGCACAGATCTTTCTGATCACCATCGTGCTCTCGCTGCCGATCGGTATCCTGCTGGCACTGGTCCGCATTTCCAAAGTCGCTGTTTTCCGTAAGCTGGCGGAGATCTATATTTACGTCATGCGCGGCACGCCGCTCATGCTGCAGATCATGTTCATCTACTATGGGCTGCCGCTCATGCTGAATGTGCAGATCAGTGATTTCCCGGCGGCGATCCTTGCCTTTGTGGCGAACTATGCGGCTTATTTTGCGGAAATTTTCAGAGGCGGCATCCAGTCTATCCCGAAGGGGCAGTATGAAGGCGCAAAGGTGCTCGGCTTCACCTACCGGCAGACCATGTGGCATATCGTGCTGCCGCAGGTCGTGAAGCGTGTCATCCCGCCGCTCGGCAATGAGACCATCACCCTTCTGAAGGATACCTCGCTCGTCTATATTCTGGCGATGAATGACCTCATGCGTGTCACCCGCGCCTTCGTGCAGCGTGACTTCGATACCATGCCGTTCCTTGTGGCAGCCGTTTTCTACCTCGTATGCACCGCGATCCTGACGAAGATCCTGACGTATGTGGAAAAACGCTATGCGGTCTATGAAGAATAAGGAGGACGGACATGAGTTTTATTGAAATGAAAAATATCCGGAAGGATTTCGGCAAGCTCACCATCCTTCACGGCGTCGATATGACACTGGAAAAGGGCGAAGTCATCTCCATCATCGGGCCTTCAGGGGCCGGCAAGAGTACGCTTTTGCGCTGCCTGAACCATCTGGAAACCATCCAGGGCGGCTCGATCGCAGTCGATGGAGAATTTCTTGCGGAGGACAAAGACGGCAAGGTCACCTACGCGAGCGAAGACAGAACGAAGGCGATTCTTGCCAAGATGGGCATGGTCTTTCAGTCCTTCAACCTTTTCCCGCACATGACCGTGCTGGATAACATCATGGCCGCTCCCATCTACGTGAAGGGCATGAAGAGGGAAGAGATCCAGCCGATCGCGGAAGATCTTTTAAGCAAGGTCGGCCTGCTCAATAAAAAAGACATGTATCCCGGCAGTCTTTCCGGCGGTCAGAAGCAGCGTGTCGCCATCGCGCGGGCGCTCGCGATGAGTCCGGAGATCATGCTCTTCGATGAACCGACCTCCGCGCTCGATCCGGAGCTGACGGGCGAGGTCTTGAAGACCATCCAGCAGCTGGCGGATGAGAATATGACCATGGCGATCGTGACGCATGAAATGGCTTTCGCCAAGTCTGTCTCAGATAAGATCCTCTTCATGGTCGATGGCCGCGTCGAGGAAGAAGGAACGAGCGAAGAGGTCTTCGATCACCCGAAGAGCGAACGAACCAAGGCCTTCCTGAAGTCGATATTGAGAGCCTGATAAAAAAGGATGCACCGAGAAATGCAAAAGCATTTCTTGGTGCATCCTTTTTCTTTTACAGCCCGAACGCGATCCCGCAGACAGCGCTGATCGCGATATAGAGCACAGGGTGCTTTTTATATTTCTTAAGACCAAAGTAGATCGCAATGGCAAGGAGAATGGCCGGCCACTGGAAGAGGGTAAGGAGCGAGCCGCTCTTTTCATAAAGCGCGGTATCTAAGAGAGACACCTTCGCGACGCCAAGACCGGCGGCTGCGATGAGCGCGGTGGAGGCAGGGCGCAGGCCGTAGAAGATCCGCTTCACGGCGTCCGATTCGCGGAAGCGTGTCAGCATCGCATAGATAATCGTGATGACGATGAGCGCGGGTGCTGTGAGGGAGAGTGTCGTGAAGATGCCGCCCGGGATGCCAAGCGCCTGAAATCCGGCGTAGGTCGCCATATTGACGCCCAAAGGCCCCGGGGTGGACTCTGATATCGCGATCATATTCGCGATGTCTTCCGCGCTGAACCATCCGGTACGTTCAGAAATATCATAGAGAAAGGGAAGTGTCGCAAGCCCTCCGCCGACGGCGAAGAGACCAGCCTTGAAGAATTCCCAAAACATGGAAAGCCAGATCATGATGGATGCTCCTTTGGGGGAATTGGGGAAAATTAGAAATGAGAAATTAGAAATGAGAAATGGTGGCGCGGCGCAAAAAAATAATAAAGCGCCGCAAGTTTCAAAGAAACAATCGCAGGTATCACTATCTCGTTATCCTGACACTTTGCGCATATCGAGAGCCCGTTTCTGAGAAGTTTTTTCAAAACTTTGCGGCGCGCTATTATTGTTTTGCGCCGCACCTTCATTTCTAATTTCACATTTCTCATTTCTAATTGTTTCCGAAGCGGTTATGTGAATACATGAGGAAACCGGGGGCGTGCTTATTTCCTCGGCATCAGATAGTATCCTGCGATGCCGGCAAGGACGACGGAGAAGATGGGAGAAAAGGGAGAAAAGAGAGCGATGAGAAGGATGCCGATGAAGATCGCAAGTGTGCGTTTATCCTTGATCGACTTCTTGCCGAGCTTCACGACGGCGTCCAGAATGAGGACGCAGACACAGGCACGGATGCCGGCGAAGGCGTGAATGATATAGGGATTCTCTTCGAACTGGGTGAGAAAGAGCGCGATCACCGTAATGATGATCATGGACGGGGTGATGACGCCGAGCGTCGCGAAGACGCCGCCCCAGAAGCCTTTCAGCTTGCAGCCGATGAAGGTCGCGACATTCACCGCGATCATGCCGGGCGTGACCTGCCCCAAGGCATAGTAATCCATCAGCTCTTCCTCGCTGCCCCAGTGCTTGTTCTCTACGATCTCGCGCTGGAGAATAGGCAGCATCGCGTACCCGCCGCCAAAGGTGACGGCGCCCATTTTGGCAAAGATAAGAAATAATTCGAGTAGTAGTTTCATAGATGGGATACTCCTTTGATTGGGGGAATGGGGAGTGACTGGTGACTGGTAGCTAGGGATTAGGGACTAGGGATTAGGAGCCTCGAGTGACAAGTGATTTGTGACTAGTGACTAGTGACTGGGATTGCTCCGGCATCGTCATCCCGAGCGCAGCCGAGGGATCTTTCTTGCACTGCGGGAATCAGCGTGTATGCGCTGAGGGAAAACGATCTCTTGGTGCCGCCTCACATCAGGCGATAAGTGTTCTGCAATAAAGACCCTCGGCTACGCTCGAAATGACGATGCGCGCGAAGCGTTATCGAAACTCCGCGGCGCGTTTGAGTTTTATGCGCCGCACCACCATTCCTAATTCCTAATTCCTAATTCGAGCAGAGCTTTCATCCACAATCAAGGGACGGCACGCCCCACGGGCTAACCCCGCACCTCGATGTAATTTCCTCTATCATACTGTCAGAGATGGAGAAAAGCAATCAAGAGAACGTAAAATTTGTATTTTCGAAACAAGTGTGGTAGAATATATCTTGCGATTTAGCGTATTTTGTGAAAATAAAAGATGGTTCAATATTGTCGGAAAAACCGACTTAAGGAGGAATAATTTTTATGAACGTAAAAGTAGAGGCACTGGATCAGCACAAGGTATCTCTCGCCATTGAACTGCCGGCAGAAGCTGTACAGAAAGGGTTCAAGCAGGCTGTAGCTCGCATTGCAAACCAGGTCAGAATCCCGGGTTTCCGCAAAGGCAAGGCAAGCCGCAAGGTACTGGAAATGCATTTCGGCAAGGAAGCTGTCGTCGCTGAAGCGAAAGATATCGTCATCAATGGCGCTCTCACCGAAGCTATGAAGCAGGAAAAGATCATCCCGATCACCCAGGCGGATGTGAAGGAAGATCTCTTCTCTGAAACCGAAGGCGCAAAATTCACCGCTACTTTTGTAAAACGTCCGGAAGTAGAACTGGGCGAATACAAAGGCCTCGAAGCAGCCCATGAAGAACCGGAAGTTTCCGATGCACAGGTCGAAGCTGAACTGAAAAAAGCAGCTGAACAGAGCGCACGCCTCGAAAAGGCAGAAGAAGGCGCTGTCCTTGCCAAAGGCGACTACGCTGTCATCGACTTCAAAGGCTTCGTAGACGGCAAACCGTTTGAAGGCGGCGAAGGCAAGACCTATCCGCTGGAAATCGGCTCCCAGAGCTTCATCCCGGGCTTTGAAGAACAGCTCGAAGGTCATAAAGCAGGCGATGACGTAGAAGTCAAGGTCACCTTCCCGGAAACCTACTTCGTCGATGCGCTCAAAGGCAAAGAAGCAGAATTCAAAGTACACATCAATGATGTAAAACGCAAACAGCTGCCGGCTCTTGATGATGCTTTCGCAAAATCCATCAGCCAGTTCGATAAAATGGATGACCTGAAGGCTTCTGTGAAACAGCAGATGCAGCTGCAGGCTATCCAGCAGGCAGAAGAAGCCTACCACGAAGCTCTCGTAGCGCAGGCTGTAGCCAATGCCAAGGTCGATATCCCGCACGAAATGGTCGACCAGCGCATTGACGAGATCGTCGAAGAGATCTCCATGAACCTCGAATCCAGAGACATGAAGCTCGCTGACTATCTGAAGAACATCGGCCAGACCGAAGAACAGCTTCGTAAGAACTACGAAAAGACCGCTGAAGAACAGGTTCGTCAGGGTCTTGTCCTCGAAACCATCGCAGAAAAAGAAGAACTCGATGTAACGAACCAGGACCTCTCCATGGAAGTCTACAGCATGGCTCATCAGTTCAACGCTGACCCGAAAGATGTCATGAAGATCATCAAAGAAGAAGGCCGCGTGAACATGCTGATCAACTCCGTCCTTCGCAAGAAAGCAGCTGCTTTCATTTACGGCGCTGCTAAAAAAGCAGAAGCAGATAAGAAAGAAGAATCTCCGGCTGCAGAAGCAGCAGCTCCGAAGACCGAAGAAGACTTCAATGCTATGACCGTCAAGGATCTCAAGGCTTACGCACAGGAAAAAGGCATCGCCATCGAATCCAAAGCAAAAAAAGCTGAGATCATCGACACCATCATGGCTGCTGAAAAGGAATAATCCTTTAGAAAATTGAATGAGTACTGCTGCGGCAGTGTGTATTGGAAGAGACGCGGGGTGACCGGCGTCTCTTTCGAACATATGGGGAAATGGGGAAAGGGCTTGCCCTTTGATTCCGTTTGAAAGCTTTGCTTGAATGAGAAATTAGAAATGAGAAATGCGAAATGGTGGTGCGGCGCGAAAAATAATGAAGCGCCGCGGAGTTTAAATAGGGCGATGCCCGAGCTCTGTTTTTCCCTCCTTCCTTTGGAAGGAGGTGCCCCGAAGGGGCGGAGGTTGGCTTGGGGCTTTCCTCTCCCTCGGCCAACCCCTGGCCCTTCGGGCGTTCCCCTTCCAGAGGAAGGGGATAGATGAAACTCGGTTTCTGCTTTCAAACTTCAGGTTGGCGGGTTCAGGATTGTGGTGCGGCGCATAAAAATTTGGAAGCGCCGCAATTTTGATAGCGCTTCGCGCGCATCGTCATCTCGAGCGTAGTCGAGAGATCTTCCTTGCAGAACGGTCAGCGTGCTAACTGCGCTGTTTCAATCACCGCGTACTTCTAATCCCTAATCCCTAGCTACTAGCTACTAGTCACTAGCTACTAGTCACTAGTCACTAGTCACCAGTCACCAGTCACTCACTATCATTTATCCAAAAGAAAGGGTGTTATCACATGGCATATGTACCGATTGTTGTCGAACAGACCGCTCGCGGAGAGCGCTCCTATGATATTTATTCCCGCCTTTTGAAGGACCGCATCATATTCCTTGACGGCCAGATTGAAGACCATATGGCCAATGTCATCATTGCGCAGCTTCTCTTTCTGGAAGCCGAAGACCCTTCGAAAGATATCCATCTTTACATCAATAGCCCCGGCGGTGTCGTGACCGCCGGCCTTGCGATCTATGATACGATGCAGTATATCCATCCGGATGTTTCCACCATCTGTATCGGATCCTGTGCCAGCATGGCGGCTGTCCTTTTGACCGCCGGTGCGAAGGGCAAACGCTATGCCCTCCCGCATGCGAATGTCATGATCCACCAGCCGCTTGGCGGCGTACAGGGACAGGCGACCGAGATCGAGATCCATGCAAGAGAGATCCTCCGCCTGCGCGAAGAACTGAACGGCATCCTTGCCAAGCACAGCGGACAGTCCCTTGAAACCATCAAAAACGACACCGAACGCGACAATTTCATGACAGCCCAGATGGCGAAGGACTATGGCCTCATCGACCACATCCTCACCCGCAATGAGCTGGCGAAAATGACACAGAAATAAAGGAGAAAGACCATGAACGGAGAAGATAAAGAACCGAAGATCTGCAGCTTCTGCGGCCGATCCAGCGACGAAGTCGAAAACATGGTCACCGGCCCCGGCGTCTACATCTGCAGCGAATGCATCGACATCTGTCATAACATTCTTCTGGAAGAGCGGAAAAACAAAGCAAAGCAGGGTAAAGAACCCGCTGACACCAAGGTGCCGACACCGGAAGAGATCAAAGAATATATCGATCAGTACGTCATCGAGCAGGACAATGCCAAGATCGCGCTGGCCGTCGCCGTGTACAATCACTACAAACGCCTCTTTTTCAAAGGCGAAGATGACGGTGTAGAGCTGCAGAAATCCAACATCATCCTGCTGGGGCCGACCGGCAGCGGCAAGACCCTCCTTGCCCAGACCCTCGCCCGCTACCTCGATGTGCCCTTTGCGATTTCCGATGCCACCACCCTCACACAGGCCGGCTATGTCGGAGATGACGTCGAGAACATCCTCCTCCGCCTCATCCAGGCCGCGGACTACGACATCGAGAAAGCCCAGCGCGGCATCATCTACATCGATGAAATCGACAAGATCGCCAAGAAGACCGAGAACGTCTCCATCACCCGCGACGTCTCCGGTGAAGGCGTCCAGCAGGCTCTCCTGAAGATCCTGGAAGGCACCGTGGCGAACGTGCCGCCGCAGGGCGGACGCAAGCATCCGAATCAGGAAATGATCCAGATCGACACCAGCAACATCCTCTTCATCTGCGGCGGTGCTTTCGCCGGCCTCGATAAAGTCATCGACAGCCGTCTCACCAAAAGCGTCATGGGCTTCGGCGCCGATATCGAGAAAGCAGAAGACAAAGACATGGACGAGCTCCTCCAGCAGGTCCAGCCGGAAGACCTCCTGAAATTCGGCCTCATCCCCGAATTCATCGGCCGTCTCCCCGTCATCGTCGCCCTTCACCCGCTGAAGGAAGAAGCCCTCGTCAAAATCCTGACCGAACCGAAGAATGCCCTCGTCAAGCAGTACAAGAAGCTGCTGGCCATGGACGGCGTAGAGCTCGTCATCGAAGACGCTGCCATCCACGCGATCGCCCGCCAGGCTATCGAGCGCAATACCGGCGCCCGCGGCCTTCGCGCGATCATCGAGAAGATCATGCAGAAAGTCATGTATGAGATCCCCGGCATGAAGGACGTCGTGAAATGCACCATCACGGAAGACAACGTGGTGAACCACACCGATCCGCTGCTGGAACGGAAAGCGGCAGAAAAATAAAAAACACCTCCCTGTGAGTAGCTCATAGGGAGGTGTTTTATTGTGAGGCGGATGACGATAAGTGGGCGGGCATGGGGCCTGCGCCTCACTTCGGAGTATGAGATTTTTTTGCTGTTTTTACGCATTTTTTGTTCCGGTAAATGATGCCATTCAGCCGTATCAGATATCCTCATCAATGAATCACTTCGATCCATTGCCGGGTTCATCAGAATAGCTCTTTGAATTCTTAATTTTTTCTAAAATTAACCGTTCCCCTCTTTTCAAAGACATTTCCCCATTATATAATTAGATAATTTTGTGCGTCTTTCGCACTATATGCTTTTCAGGGTCATTGTCTGCAGCAGATCAGACACGCAGGGGAGGTATTATGTCGGAAAAATCTTTGGAAGAATTGGAATTTGAGGAAACTGGCGTCACTCGGAAGGAGCGATGGAAGGTCATGTGGGCTTCGATCGTCGGGTATGCGATGGATGGACTGGATGTTTTGATCCTGTCCTTTGCCATGGCAGCGATCGTTGCGGAGTTTGGTCTGACGCTCGGGGAGGGAGGTCTCATCGCGACGTACACGCTGATCGGTACGGTCCTTGGCGGGTATCTCTTCGGCGTCTTTGCTGATTACTTCGGTCGTGTGCATACCTTTGCACTGACCATCATCATTTTCTCGATCTTCACCGGTGCCTGCGCTTTTGCAGACAATGTCATGCATCTCAATATCCTTCGTTTCCTGGCAGGGCTCGGCCTTGGCGGGGAATACGGGATCGGCATGACGCTGGTCACGGAGACCTGGCCGGCAGCGAAGCGTGCGCGTGCTACGGCGGGCGTGGCGATGGGCTGGCAGGCGGGGGCTGTACTCGCTGCGATCCTGGCGGCTGTCGTTCTTCCTGATTACGGATGGAGAGGCCTTTTCCTTGTGGGCGTTATCCCGGCGCTACTGGCGGCATGGGCGCGACATGGCTTGAAGGAACCGCCGATGTGGCTGAAGCGTAAAGAGCTGAAGAAGCAGCTGAAGGCAAGAAAGGCGGCTGGAGAGACGCTGACGGCGGAAGAAGAGGAAGAGCTTGAGGAAGCAAGCAAGTTCCCTCTCGCGCATCTGTTCTCCAGCCCGTCGAAGACGGTGACCACGATTTCTCTCACCATCATGACGAGTGTGCAGAATTTCGGCTATTACGGCATTATGGTGTGGCTGCCGATGATCCTTCTGAAGGAGCACGGCCTTTCCACAAAGTCGATGTCCGGCTGGATGGTTGTCACGGTCATCGGTATGATCGCAGGCATTTATGTCTTCGGTTATCTCTCGGACCGTTTCGGCCGTAAGAAACCGTACCTGCTCTTCTACGTGTGCGCGGCAGCGATGGTGTATGTGTATGTCAATCTGGGGACGCCGCTCCTCTTGCTCTTCGGCGGTGCGATGCTCGGCTTCTTCTGCAATGGCATGATGGCCGGCTATGGTACGCTGCTTTCTGAAAACTATACGACGGATGCGCGCTCGACGGCGCAGAATTTCATTTTCAATACAGGCCGTGCGGTCGGCGGCTTCGCCCCGGCGATCATTGGTGCGCTGGCACAGGCGAATGGCTTCTCTGCGGCTTTCGCTCTGCTGTCCTGCGTGTACCTCGCGGCAGCGCTCAATGTCCTTTTCTTCATCAAGGATACCAAGGGTGTGTCGATCAAATAGTCGCTGTCACTGGGCAATAAAAAAGACTCGTGAAATCTCACGAGTCTTTTTTTATTGTCTTATATGTCTTATAACCCCAGTGCTTCTTCGCAGGTGGCTGGCATTTCCGGTACGGGCGTCTTGAACCATTTTTCGTGGAGCTCATTCAGCGTACCCTTCTGCTTCAGGTCGGCGATGGCTTTATTGACCTGCTGCTGCAGTTCTTTGTTGTCTTTATTGAAGCCAAAGGCGAAGTACTGGACTTTAGAGTCCGGCACATCGACCACGCGGAAATTGTCCTTGCCGTCTGTCGCGACGAAGTAGTCTGCGGCCGGTTTGTCGAGGATGCCCGACTTCGCACCGCCTGCTTTGAGCTCCATCACGATATCTGATGCATGGTCGAAGCCGCGGATCTTCATGCCCTTATCTTGGGCATAGTACGCGGCTGTCGTACCCATCTGTACGGCGACTTCGGCGCCGTCCTGCATGTCTTCGACAGAGTGGATCGGGCTGTCCTTCGGGGTCACGACCGCAAGCTTCGTCGCATAGAAGGGGGCGGCGAAGAGGATCTTGCCGGCTCTTTCTTTCGTGGCTGTCATGCCGGAAGCCGTCATGTCGACTTCATGCGACTGCAGAGACGGGATGAGTCCGTCAAATGCAATGTTCTTGAATTCAACATCGCGTCCCAGTTCTTTCGCTACCGCGCGCACTACGTCGATCTCATAGCCGGTATAGTCTTTTCCATCTTTGGATTTAAATTCAAAAGGCACATACGTCGCATTCGTAGCGACTTTCAGCGGGGCTTTGCCCGATGCCGCATCCGTCTTCTTCTCGCTGCCGCAGCCGGATGCAAGTCCGAGTGCGAGCACGGCCGCTGCGGCCAGTGCCAATCCCTTTTTCCAAGTTTTCATTCTTAGCGCCTCTTCTAAAATGTATAATCATAAAATGATGTACATATTATATAAAGCGGTATGCGATTTGTCCACGAGAAATCAAAAGGATATGCTTGGAGAAGCGACTGCGCCGCAGTATAAAGGCGGGCGATGCTCGAAGGTGAGCGGGTAGCAGGTTTCCCGTTTGAGTTTGTCTGATGGGAGCCGTTTGAACGAGAATGACAAAGATTTCTCGCTTCGCTCGAAATGACGATACGAGAGAGACTGATGTCTTCTAGTCTCTTAGTCTTCCCTGCACTTGAGATTCCTAATCCCTAGCTACCAGTCACCAGTCACTAGTCACGAGTCACTCGTCCCCCGTCTCCCATCGCGCTACTTCGATCTCTTTCCCGAAGGTGAAGGACCAGAGGTAGAGGTGCTTGACGGGTTTCCCCAGCAATTTCATGGCGGATTCGCCGTAGACCTGGAGCTGGATCTTGTAATGGGCTTTCAGCTCTTCTTCGGTCATGGTGCGGTCGGTCTTGTAGTCGATGATGGTGAGGCCGTCTGCTTCTTCCACGAGGCAGTCCATGATGCCCTGTAGGAAGAGGGTCTCGCCCTCTTCGCACTGCGGGTAGAAGGAATGGGCGGGAAGGAGGATGGAGAAGGGCATTTCCTTCCTTACGGCAGCGGCTCTTCGCATCAAAGCGGCGAGGGGGCTTTGGGCAAAGGTGAGGAGGGCTTCTACGGGATTGCGATCTTTTCGATGGGAGAGGAGGACCTTCGTCTCCTCTTCGGTGAAGACGTGCTTATCAGAAAGGGCGCGGATGTGTTTTCTGAGGGCGTCTTCGGTGGGGAAAAGGGCGGTGAAGTCGATCATTTCCATCGCCTTGTGCATGAGGGTGCCGAAGGAGGTGCCGCTATACAGGGGGGCGTCCTCACTTAGGAAGGCGGGCGGCGTGCTGTAGTCAGCAGGAAGATCTTCTGTCTTTGCTGCGCTCTCGAGGTCGCCCGCAAGGATAGAGGATGCGTAGGGCGCCTCGCCCCCGGCATATTCTGCCTCTTCGCGGAGCTTGACTGCGGCGGTGGCGGTGAGTTTGGCCGGGGTCGCTGTCGCACCGGGGAAGGCGTAGTGCCAGGTGAGCTGTCGAGAGAGCCAGTCCGGGACGGTTTCCGGAAGATGGGCGAGGAAGGCCTCTCTATCGAAGGCGGGGGATGCGTCCTTTTCTTCCTTCGCCGTTTCCGGCTTCTCACTCTCTTCGAGGAGGGCTTTCTCGCTTTCTGTGAGCAGGTCTTTCTGGGAGATGATGCGGAAATCAAAGTGGGAGTGGTCGCCCGCAGCATCGCCTTGGAAGGAGGGGATCTTCTCGAGGCGGTTCCAGACAGGGGAGAGGTCTCTGTGGTGGAGCGCGGCGGGGAGGATCCAGTCCAGGTAGGAGCGGGCATGGGAGATGAGGTGCGAGGGGAGCGGGAGTGGCGTATCATTTCCGCTGCCGGCGAGCGGGGTCATGCAGGCAGCGAGGACTTTCTCCGCGTCCTTGACGGAAGCGGTGAGGTAGAGGGTATCGCGGGCACGGGTCATGGCGACGTAGAGGAGGCGTGCTTCTTCGGCACGGCTTTCACGCTCGGAGGCGGCGCGGACGGCGTACCAGTAGAGGGAGGGCCAGCGCAGGCGTCTTTCGATGTCGAAGTATTGGATACCGAGGCCGAGCCCTTTGTGGCAGAGGGCGATGCCGGTCATGTCCGAGGCATTGAAGTTTTTCGCGAGGTCGGCGAGAAAGACGACGGGAAATTCCAGCCCTTTGCTGCTGTGGATGGTCATGATACGGACGGCATCGGTAGAGACGGCGTCGGTCTTTGTCTGGAAACGGCCATCGCCCTTGAGCAGGCTCGACAGCTCTGTGAGGAAGGGGTAGAGACCGTTGTGCGTGCCTGTGTCGCGCGCGCGGGCGAGCTCATAGAAGGAAAGCAGGTGGGCGCGGCGGGCATGTCCGCCGGGAAGTCCGGAGACGTAGGTGAGGTAGTCGGTGTCCTCCCAGATCTCCTGAAGGAGTGGTGCGATGCCGCCTTGCACGGCATGCTCGCGCCATGCGCTAAAGTGGGTGAGGAAGGCGGATAGGGCGTCGGCCTTTTCTCTGGAGAGCAGGGGCGCGGCTTTTTCGAGGAGCGGGAAGAGATGGTCTGCCTCGTTTTCTTTCATGAGGAGACGGAGACGGGCGAGGTCTGTCTCCGTGAGCCCTACGAAGAAGGAGCGGAGCACGGCGGTGAGCGGCAGGTCCTGCAGCGGGTTATCCAGGATCTGAAGGAGAGCGATGAGTGTCTGTACTTCCAGATTCTTCACATAGTCATCGTCCCTAGAGGAGACGGCAGGGATGTGATGCTCCTTCAGGATCTTGAGCAGGGCGGGGCCTTTCGAGGCGATGGAGCGGAGGAGGATCACGATGTCTCCATACCGGATGGGACGGAAGGTGCCGTCCTTATTCATCACTTGCCGTCCTTCTTGGATGAGGCTTTCGATATGGCTGGCGATGAGGCGGCCTTCGGCGTCGATCGTGGAGATCTCCTTGAGCTCGGGCCGGTCCGTCTCGGCGAGTTCGCTGCCATCGATGAGTTCGATCGTGACGCGGCCGCCGACGTAGTTTTCCGGGCGTGTTTCTTCGTATCGTCCCGGGTAGAGGGCTTCGGCGTCGCCGTAGGTGAGCTCCAGATTTTTCTCTGTCATGAGCTGCCGGAAAAGATAGTTGATGGAGGAGAGGACGGCGGCATCGCTTCGGAAGTTGCGGTTCAGATCGATGCGCTGACCGCCTTCACCGTCTTTCAGGAAGCGGTGGTACTTGGAAAGGAAGATCGTGGGGTCTGCCTGCCTGAAGCGGTAGATGCTCTGCTTGATGTCGCCGACAAGGAAACGGTTATGCCCGTTCGAGAGGAGGGTGGTGATGAGCTCCTGAATGCCATTCGTATCCTGATACTCGTCAATCATGACTTCCTTGTAGTTTCTTCGGATGGAGAGTGCGGCTTCGGAGGGGAAGTCTTCGGCGTGCTCGGGGGTGAAGGCAGGATCTTTTGTATCGAGCAGAAGGGAGAGCGTATAATGCTCGAGGTCATTGAATTCCATCACGCCCTCTTGTTTCTTCCTTGCTAGGTAGCTGCGTCCGAAGTCGAGCGCAAGCGCGGAGAGGACTTTGACTTCCGGGGCCATGGCGCGGGTCTCTTTGATCCATTGCGAGGGCGTAATGGAGAGAAAGGGGAGGAGCTTTTTCTTATAGGTATCTTTGGCCATGTCGCGAAGCGTTTTGATCGCTTCCGCTTCCGGAGATCTGTTGAAATCCGTGGACTTGATGCCGTAGGCTTTGGCTTTGGCGGCGGAGAGGCTCGGCATCTTTTGCGGGATAAAGGAGGGCATGGCATAGAGTGCCTGCCAGGTGGTGACTTGGGCGAGGGAGGAGAAGAAGGCGTACTCTTGGCTGAGCGTCTCGCCGTAGACATCGCGTGCGATGGGATTTAGATCCAGCAGGGAGAAGGTCTGCCGGTAGAGGCCTGAGATCTTTCCGGCGGTGTCGATGAGCTCGGATAGGATGGGCTGCGTCCATGGGAGGGTATCGAGCGTGGCATCCTCGGGGATCTCATAGGCGGAAGGGAGGCGCGTGAGCCAGACGTCCGGGAAGGGCATGGAGGAGGCGTAGCGGTGCATGCGCAGGATCATCTGGCGCAGGGCCTGGTCCTGATGGCCGCTTGCAAAGAGGTCGCAGGTGGTGAGGAAATCAGGATCTCCCTCCTCATACCAGCGCTCGAGGACTTCTGTCAGTACATCATCGGCGAGAATACGCGCATCATTTTCATCGGCCATGATGCGTGTCTTCGAGTCAAGATCGAGCAGGTAGAAATATTGACGCACGAGGGACTGGAAGAAGGCGTCCAGTGTGGAGATCTGCGCGCTCGAAAGGAGCGAGATCTGTCGCTCCAGGTGGCGGACGAGCGGGAGGTCCTTGGCGGCATCTGCGGCCTCGAGCTCACGGGTGAGAGAGGCGGAAATGCGGGACTTCATCTCGCTGGCTGCGGCTTTTGTGAAGGTCAGCACCAGGAGCTCATGGATGCCTGTGTGACTTTCGGGGTCTGCCGCGAGGCGGGTGATGCGTTCCGTCAGGACGGCGGTCTTCCCGCTGCCCGCGGCGGCGGATAAGAGGAGGTTTTTATTTCGGCTGCGCAGGGCCTCTTCCTGCTGGGGTGTCCAACTCATGATGACTCCTTTTTTTAATGAGGAATGAGGAATGCTGGTGCGGCGCATAAAAATCATGAAGCGCCGCGCTAACGGTTTTCTCGTATCGCAAACCTAATCCCTAGCTACTAATCCCTGGCTACCAGTCTCCTAGTCTCCCAGTCCCTAGTCACTCTTTCGCGCGTTCTTCCAGCTCTTTTTTCAGCGTGCTGTCGCTGGGGAGGCGCACGTAGTCATAGCTTTCTTCCTCTCGGCCAGGGTCGAAGCGACAGATGGTGTGGTAGGGGCAGTAGCTGCAGGGAGTGACGCCCTTATAGCTGGCAGGGCAGATGGAGATGTCGCCTGCGATCATGCGGCTGTGGAGGGAGAGGATGTTTTTTCTGACGATGGTAAGGAGGGCGGAGAATTGCTCCTGCGTCAGGGCAGAAGCAGATCCCTTGTGGAGGCTGCCGTCGTTGGTGAATCTCACGGGCAGGCAGGAGTCGCTTTCGCCGGCGTCCTTGTCGAGGGACTTTAGGAGGGATGGATCTGCGAGGACGTAGCCGGAGGCGTGATCCTTTTCAGAAAGGTTGACGTTTCCATTCGGCGGGACCTGCTCGACTTTGGTGACATTGCCCGACAGGTAGATATACATGAGCGCGGCGGGGAGAAGCTGCTCTTCGGGATGTTCCTGCTCGACGGCGAGAAGATAGGTGAGGAGCTGGAGCTTCAGTCCGGCGACGATCTCTGCGAGCGTGGCTTCGGTATGGCCGGTCTTGTAGTCAAAGATGGCGATGGCATCGTCCTTCACATCGAAGCGGTCGATCTTTCCCGAAATGGTGAGTGTCTCGCCATCTTCCTTGGCAAGGTGGAAGAAGAAGGCTTTCTCAAGGTCTTTGGTATCGAATTCGCTTCGTCGGCTCCACGAGCGAAGGAAGGTGAGCGTTTCCCGGAAGGTGCGGTCGAGGCTTCTTTTCGTATAGCGGGAAGTGGCATCGGAGGAGAGGATGCCGTACTTCATCTTTTCGGAGAGGGCGCCTGCGATGGTGGAGGAGATCTCGCGGATGTCTTCATCACTGGCGTCGCGCCACTGCCTTTTTTGCCGGGTGAGTGTGCTGCCGAACTGGTGAAGGCCTGCGTGAAGGTAGTTGCCAAGGTCCAGGCTTTGAATCTCTCCTTCATCACGGGCTTCCAGCGCCAGGCCGTACTGGAGGAAATACTTGTAGGGGCAGCTGCGATAGGTCTCCAGACGTGTCATGGAGCTTACGTAGCGCCCGCCGGGCTGGAAGAGGGCGCGGGCGAGCTCTTGCGGCAGGGCGTCGGGGGTATTGCTGTAGGAGAGGGCGCGCAGCTTTTCGGAAAGGATGCGCTGCCAGTGGGGACTTGCCATCGCCCAGCGGGCGAGTGCGAGCCAGGGGGAGGCGCTTTCAGGCAGGCCTTCCTGCAGAAGGCGGGGAAGGAGCGAGAGGGCTTCCTCGGGGTTGGCAAAGAAGCTGTGGTCGGGATCCTCCAGCGTGGGGGCGTGAGCGGCGGCGCATTCTGAGCTGTAGCCGAGCTTGGCGAGCTGGAGGGCCAGGAAGGAGGGCTCGCATTCTTTTCCGTCACTTCCGAGCGATGGGGAGGTGAGGTAGAGCGCATCAGAGGCGCGGGTGAGGGCGAGGTAGACGAAGAACTGCTCCTGATGGATCATCTGCATGAGATCATTCCCGAAGGTGAGCTGACTGTTTTCAGAGAGAGCCTGCTTTTCCCAAGCGGAGAAGAAGCCGCTCTCTTCGACGCGCTTGGGGAATTCGCCTTCGATCACGCCGGGGATGAAGACGACCTTCGCTTCCATCGCATAGCCGCGGTCCATGCCTGTCACGGTCACATGGTCGAGTGTCGGGGGGATGGTGGAATAGGTGAGGGCAGAGAGACCGTCTTCGAAGAGGGCGCGGAAATCTTCCGCTGTCATCGCCTCATCCCCTGCGACGTGAACGATCTCATCCAAAAGGCCCAGTACCTTCTTCCAGACCTGCAGGTGGGGGCGAAGGCCTGTCTTTTCAAAGGCGGTTTCATCCCATGCCGATAGGGTGTGAGGCACCTTCTCGCTGAGGAGAAAGCGGTAGAGTATGGTCGCGCGGTCTTTGGCGGAGACAGCGGATCTCCACGCTTCGGAAAGGGGATCGAGAAGGGAGGTGAGGCGCGTGCGCCATTCATTCACGCGGCGGCGCTCGGCGAGCTCGGCCTCGGACAGCGGCGGGGGCGTCTCATCGAGATCGCGGCAGCTGCGCTGCTCCCAGCTGTCATGCCATTGCCATGGCCGGATGCGGCGGGAAAGGACGTAGTTTTCCAGTCGGTCGATCTCTTCCTGTGAGAATTCAGGCAGGAGAGAGGTCTTCAAAAGACGAAAGAGGGTGAGACGCTGCCAGCCTGCGTTCTTTCTGCCTGTTTCCTTTGCGAGAAACTGCAGCAGGAAGGAGGTGAGCATCACGAGCGGGTGGTTATTCATGGGATGCTTTTCATCGATGAAGCCGGGGATGCCGTAAGTGGCAAAGGAGCGGGTAAAGAGGTCGCTGTAGTTTTCCGGCGTACGCGAGAGGACAAGGATGTCACGGTAGCGAAGGCCCTTGTCTCGGACGAGCGATGTGATGGTGCGTGAAATGAGATCCACTTCTTCCTTCGGGCTTTCTGCGGTGATGAGGTGGAGCCCCTCCTTTACGCGCCCGTCCTCCGGGCGGGGGCGTGCGTGGCGTTCAAAGAAATGGCGTGCCATGAGAGAAAGGTCGCTGGTGCGGAAGCGTTTTTCCTCCGTGAGCACGATGGAGGAGGAATGGCGGATCGCGCCCTGCAGCTGGCTGTAGAGCTGATACGGCCGGGCGAAGTTCGGATTTTCCGCCGCCTCTTCCGGACTGTCCATCTGCAGTGTCATGGTGACTTCCTCAGCGGTGTGAACGAGCGCGGACACGATGCGGATCTTCTGCGGCGCCATGCCGTTGAAGCCATCGATCCAGATGTGGGAGCCGCGGAGCTTCTCTGACTTGGGGATCTCTCGTGCGAGAAGGTCGAAGAGGCTCCCTTCATAAGCAAAATGCATACGCAGATAGTCGTGGTACGCTTTATATAAGAGGGAGAGGTCAGCGAGCTTTTTCCCCAGCGGTGTCTCGCCTTCCCGCTGCGAGGCGGCAAGGAGGTCGTCTTCCGTGACGAGAAACATGTCGAGCTGATGGAAGAAGTCGGTCAGCTTCTCCGAGAAATGCGGCTGTGATGCAGCACGGAGGATCACCTGCAGCTCGTCCTTGTGTGCATCCAGAAGGCGGCGCAGGATGATCTGCTGGCCCAGCGGTGAAAGGGCATCGGCGACCGGCGAGTGCAGCTCTTGAAAAACGCGGTAGGCGAGGCGCGAGAAGCCGCACACCGTCACATCGATGAAGCCGGCGCCGGGGAAGGACTTGGCGAGCAGGTACTCCGCTGTGTAGGTGCCCTGATCGGGGACAAGAAGGTAGGCGCGGCCGCCCGGTGTTTTTTTCAGATAGTCTTGGATCTCGCGGCAGCAGCGGGTGGTCTTTCCCGTGCCGGCGCGGCCGAAAATAAAATGCAGGCTCATAGGATGCTCCTTTGGATGTGAAGGACTAGTGGCTAGGGATTAGGGATTAGAAGCGCCAAGTGACTGATGACTGGTAGCTAGGGATTAGGACTTAGAAGTGTCAAGTGACCGGTGACTCGTAACTGGGAGGCTAAGAGACTAGGAGACATCTGACATCTGACATCTGACATCTGACGTCTAACGTCTCAAGCGGGCATCGCCCATATATACTTGCGGCGAAGCCGCTTCCTCAGCCTTGAACCCTGAACCCTTAAACCCTTAAACCCAATCCCCTTTCATATGTTATAATACTAAGATTATTTTATAAGAAAAACAAGGAGAACAAACGAATGGGGGAAAAACTATGGACCCGTGAGTTCATCGGTATGGGTCTCACGAATTTCTTTTATTTCATGTCGCAGTACATCATGATCGCGGCGCTGCCGGTCTACATCATGGATGATCTGGGGCTCGGCGAGTGGGAGGCAGGGATGGCGATGACCTGCTTTCAGATCGGCACGGTGGTGTCCCGCCCGCTCGCAGGGCGTGTGATCGATGCGGTGAATAAGCAGCGTCTGCTCCTCATCGTTTCCGTGCTGCTCTTTTTCCTGATGGCAGGCTTTCTTCTCGCGTATCGTCTGGAGATCGCGCTTTCGCTGCGACTCATTCACGGGATCGTCTTCGCACTGGGGACGACGGCTTCGGCAGCGATGGCGGCGCTCGTGCTTCCTAGCCGGCGGAAGGGAGAGGGGATCGGCTACTTTGCGGTCTGTGGAAATATGGCGATGGTCGTGGGGCCCCTGGTGGGGCTCATCCTCATCGAGCATTTCGGCGCGTCGGTGCTGTTTCTCTTCCTTTCTTTGATGGCTGCGTGTGCGATCGTTTCCGGAAATGGGAAACGGCTGCCCGCGCGCGTGGTATGTCCTTCGGGAGAGATGCACCGCGGATTTCATTTTTCAGATTTCTTTGAAAAGAAGGCGCTTCCGGCGGTCATCTTGGGCGGGCTTGTCTTTTTTGCCTACGGCGGTGTGCTGACATTTATTCCCATGTACACGAGAAGCCTTGGTATAGGCTCTTACACGAGTCTCTTCTTCCTCGTCTTTGCGCTCGTCATCGTCGTATCCCGTCCGTTTGTCGGCTACCTCTTCGATCACCATGGCTCGGACTATACGGTGTATCCGGGCTTCCTTTTCTTCTCGGCGGGCTTTCTCCTCTTCTCGCAGGTCGAGGGACCTTTCCTCCTGCTTCTCTCCGCGGCGGTGCTGGGGATCGGCTTCGGTGCGCTGGCGCCTGCCTTCCAGACCATCGCGGTCAGCAGCGCCCCTTCTTCCCGCGCGGGTGTCGCGACGTCGACCTATTTCTGGTCGCTAGATATCAGTGTGGGCTTTGCAGCGGCCTTCCTCGGGCTTTTTGCAGAGGCTTTCGGCTATTCTTTCATGTATGGCGGTATCTGCCTCGCCTCTTCGCTGGCCGGACTGGCGTATTACTTCATGTGGAGACGGGGAAAACAAATGAGGAATGAGGAATGAAGGTGGCGGCTTCGCCGCGATCGATGACGAGGTCGCAACTGTTCTGGCATTCATTATCTCACATACGACGTTTCTCGCCGCTCAGGATGACGAAAAGGGGCGATGCTCGCTTGAGATGTCAGATGTCTCCTCGTATTCTGGTCTCTTGGTCTTCTAGCTATTCATCCCTGCTTTCAAACTTCTCATTTGTACAACAAAAACGCCGCTTCGCTTGCGCAAGGCGGCGTTTTGTGATGATGGTTGTGATTCGGCATTACGCGAAATTGGGAGAGGATGATTCTATGGTCAGTCCCCAGTCTCTCGTCATTAGCTGCTATTTCAGGATCACCTGATGGCAGAGGTTTCTCAGCTGGTTTTCTGCATCCGGGAGGGAGGAGAGGTGATTGATGTAGAGGAAGGACACCTGTGCGCCGATGTAGTTTCTGAAGGCATTGAAGCGAGCGCCATTCGCTTCTTGTTCCGTGAAGCCATAGTCTTTCCGGCAGATGGACTTCAGGATGGCGATGGATTTCTGAGCAGCCGGTACGGAGAGGACCCAGTCATGGTCACCTAAGTGGACGATGTAGCCTTCCTGCTTGTGCGGGGCGGGGAGGCCTTCGCCGTCAGAGGTGAGGAGACCGAGGCGGACGGGGTCTTTGCCGATGATGATGGAGGCCGCGCGGATCCAGCTGACGACATCGGCTTCCTCTTTTTTACTGGTCGGAGCTGCATGAGCACAGGCCTGCGCTACGATTTCTTCTGCCGGCATACCGCGGTAGATGGATTCAGCGATACTGAGGACATGGTGCGCCCCCTGACCTGCGATGGTGTATTCTTTTCTGGAGGAGCCGTCTTCCTGCCACTGGAAGACGAAGGGCTTCTCGATGTCGTGCAGCGCCTGTGCTGCGACGGCGGTGTCGTAGTCGACATCATAGTGGAAGACGTCTTTATAGGTCTCACAGATACCGACGGTGATGTGCAGGTTGCTGTCGACATGGGTGGAGAGACCGCCCGGGTAGGAGTGGTGGCTCATGTAGCCGCTGCCTGGTGCGGTCATGAATGGCTGCAACTTCGTCGGTACCGGTGGGAGAAGGGTCTCTGCGGAGATCTTAGATGGCTCGATGAGCTTTTGATCCAGAAGCTGATTGTAGAGGCGCTGGATGGAGGAAGAACTGGTGTAGTTTTCCATAAAGGTCGGGAATGGATTCTTGATCATAGCAAGGACGGCGGATCTGAGAGAGCTGTCTTTGATGGTGTCTACGATCTTCAAAATGTCTGCATAGGAGCTTTTGATGAGCGGAGCGGCTTTAGCGGCAGCTTCTCCGGTCTTGGGCAGATCAGCGAGAGCGATCGGTCGGATCTCCATCGCAGCAGCTGCTTCTTTGGCACTGGCGGTGAATGGGAATTTGAAAAGCATAGCGCCTGCTGCGGTGCCGGCTGCGAGCTTCAGAAAGGTGCGTCTGGAAATCGGATCGTGCGTAATTGCGTTGTTCATGAATGGTTCCTCCATCTCTTTTTGTACGGAATTTGAGCAGGCTCTTCGGAGCTGCTTTTATCAGTCTAGTGAGGGAACGCAAAGAATGGATTCCTGTTTTGAAAAACTTCCGCTAAATTTCGTCATGCCTTTGTCAATTGACAGATATTTGGCAGCCTTGACAAAAGATGTACAAAGTGTTGATGGAAAAAGAATGGGGAGAAGGTAGGATAGATGAAGTAAGAAGTGACTGGTAACTGGTGGCTGGGGATTAGGTGCCGCGAGTGACTGGTGACTTGTGAAATGGCAGCTCATGGCACCACCATTTTGCATTTCTCATTCAAGAGAGACTTTCGCACAATCAAGGGGCGACTCGCCCCACGGGCTAACCCTGACTTAATTTCATCCAAGGAGGTAATTATTATGTTTGGTATCGGTATCCCGGAACTTCTTCTGATCCTTGTGATCGGTCTCATTGTCTTTGGCCCCGGCAAGCTGCCGGAGATCGGCAAGGCACTGGGCAAGAGCATGCATGAATTCAAAGACGCAGTGAATACGGACTCGCCGAAGACGGTCATTGTGAAAGAGACAGAAGTCGCAACCGCTAAGGCGGCTGTCGAGGCTAAGAAATGATGACGGAAGCCGCGGACATGCCTCTTTCCGGGCATCTCACGGAACTGCGCAAGAGGCTCATCTACTCGTTCCTAGCGATAGCTGTCGGGACGGCGGTGAGCTTTTTCTTTATCCGTGAGCTCATGGCTTTCCTGACCGCTCCGGCGGGGCAGCTGTACTTTGCGCGGCCCACAGAAGTCCTCATGATTTACATCAAGACTGCGGTCGTGGCGGGCTTCGTCCTCGCCTCGCCTGTGGTCTTCTTCGAATTTTGGCGTTTCCTGCTCCCCGCACTGACGGATCGGGAGAAATCATGGTGCTGCGTCTTCGTGCCGCTTTCCGTGATCCTCTTTCTCTCCGGACTCGCCTTTTCTTATTTCTTCGTCATGCCGGAGAGCCTTCACTTCCTCATGGGATTTGGCGGGGACGACTTCAAGCCGCTCCTTTCGATGGAGAACTATCTGGAATTCGTTCTCTTCATGATCTTCCCCTTTGGCTTCGTGTGCAATCTTCCGCTCGTCCTCATCGCTATGGCCAAGGCCGGCCTCGTCACCTCGGCAGCGCTCACGAAAGGGAGAAAGTATGTGATCTTCCTCTCCTTCATCCTTGCGGCCATCCTCACTCCTACGCCTGACATCATGACACAGAGTCTCCTCGCCGTCCCCTCTATCGTCCTCTTTGAGATCAGTCTGCTCGTGATCCGGATGATGGGGCGGTGAAGCCGCATTTCTTAAAGGACGCTTCAAGTTCATGGCAAAACAAAATCCGCTTCACGCAAGATTTCGTGAAGCGGATTTTGTTTTGCCATGGTTAGCCCGTGGGGCGTGCCGTCTTTTGATTAGAAATGGAAAACTCTGTTCGCATGAGGAATGGGGGCGGCGGCTTCGCCGCAATCATATATGAGGCGATGCCCGAATGTGGTATTTCAGGAAACGCTGATCCCTATTTCTCAAATCCTTCTTTCAGCTGGCGCAGTCCCTTTTCGAGCGTTTTTCTCGGGCAGGCGAGGTTGAAGCGGAGGAAGCCTTCCCCTTCCTTGCCAAAGATGTATCCCATATCCAGCCAGAGGTGGCAGTCATAGAGGATCTTGTGCTCAAGCTCTTCGTTGGAGAGGCCGTAAGCGGAGGCATCGACCCAGATGAGGTAGGTTCCCTCCGGCTCGATGAGCTTCATCTCCGGCATTTCTTTTTGGAAGAAGATTCGCGCGAAGTCCAGATTTCCTTTGAGATAGGACTTGACGGCTTCGAGCCAGGGGCGGCCCTCCCGGTACGCGGCTTCACTGGCAACGAGCCCCATGACATTCAGCTGGTCGTAGCCGAAAGCATCGAGCTCTTCCTGAAAGGCTCTGCGGATCTCAGGATTCGGGATGAAGATGTTCGAATTCTGTAGACCGGCGATGTTGAATGTCTTCGAGGGTGCGGTACAGATGATAGCATTGTCTGCCGCCTCGCGGCTGATGGTGGCGAAGGTCGTGTGGGTGTGGCCGGGGTAGGTGAAGTCTTGATGGATCTCATCAGCGACGATCTTCACGCCGTGGCGCAGGCAGATCTCTGCATATCGCGTAAGCTCTTCCTTCGTCCAGACACGTCCGGCGGGATTGTGCGGCGTGCAAAGGAGCGCGAGCTTCACGCCTCCTTCTTCGATCTTCCTTTCCATGTCATCGAAATCAATCTCATAATGCCCCTCTTTGAGGACGAGGCCGCTGTTTACGAGGCGGCGGCCATTCTTTTCGATGGCGGAGAGGAAGGGATAGTAGACAGGCTGATGGAGCAGTACGCCGTCCCCTGGCTTCGTCAGTGCTTTGACGGCGATATTGATGGCCGGCACGACGCCCGGTGTCTTGATGAGCCATTCCGGATGGATGGTCCAGTGGAAATAGGTCTTCTGCCAGTCCGCGAGTGCTTCGAAGTAGGAGCTGCCTGCTTCTGAGTAGCCGAAGATGCCATGGTCTACGCGGGCATGGAGCGCACGGGTGATGGGCTCGGCCACGCGGAAATCCATGTCCGCCACCCAGAAGGGAAGGACATCAGCCGGTTTGCCGCGCTGGACGGCGAAATCGTACTTGAGGCAGCCGGTGCCTCTCCGGTCAATGACGGTATCAAGGTTAAATGTATGATCAAGTGGATTCATGATGGCTCCTTTCGAGGAAAAAGTGACTAGGGACTCGTATTGTGTTTTCTAAATCACTGGCATGTAAGGAAACGCAGATTCAATCGAACTCTGCGATTTAATCTGCGTTTCCCTAGTCTCCCAGCGCCTGCGAGAGATCGGCGATGAGGTCATTCACATCTTCGATGCCGACGGAGAGGCGGAGGAGACAGGCGGTGATGCCGCGGGACTCGCGCTCCTCTTCCGTGAGGTCAGCGTGCGTCTGGGTGGCAGGGTAGGTGATGAGACTTTCTACGCCGCCAAGACTTTCTGCGAAGCGAATGAGGCGGACGGATTTCAGCACGCGGAGAGCTGTCTCATGGCTGTCGGTATAGAAGGAGAGCATAGCGCCTGTGCCGTGGGACTGCCGGTCGTGGATTTCTTTGTTTTTGAAGCCGGGAAGACCCGGATAGAGTACCTGCGTGATCTTCGGATGACCGGAAAGCCACTCGGCGAGGGTCTGGGCATTTTTCTGCGCGGCTTCCATGCGAAGTGCCAGTGTCTTGATGCCGCGGTTGACGAGCCAGCTGTCCCATGGCGCAAGGCAGCCGCCGACCGTCTTGTAGAGGAAACGGATCTTTTCCGCGATTTCTTTGTCCCTGCATACGACAAAGCCTGCGAGGGTGTCATTGTGTCCAGCGAGGTACTTGGTGCCGCTGTGAAGGACGATGTCGGCGCCGAAGTCGATCGGATTGCAGAAGTACGGGCTCATGAAGGTATTGTCCGCGATGAGGAGCGCGCCGTGCGAGTGCGCGAGGTCTGCCATCGCAGCGATGTCTGTCACCTGCATCATCGGATTCGTCGGCGTCTCGATGTAGATGGCTTTGACGGTGTCGTCCAGTGCGGCCTCTGCTTTGGAAATATCCGATGTGTCGACAAAGCGGAAATGGAGACCGTTCTTCTCATTGATGAAGCGGAAGAGACGGATGGAGCCGCCGTAAAGGTCATCGGTGGAAAGGATCGTGTCTCCCGGCTTGAAAAGCTCCATGACCATAGAGATCGCAGCCATGCCGGAAGAGTAGCTGGTACAGTCACACCCGTGCTCGAGCCGTGCGACCACCTTCTCCGTGCATTCCCGTGTCGGGTTCTGCACGCGGGCATAGTCGTAGCCCGTGGACTGTCCGAGCTCCGGATGCCAGAAGGTCGCAGATTGAAATACAGGGACAGAAATGCAGCCGGTCGGGTCTTTCCAGTCGCTGCCATGAATGCAGATCGTTTTTATATCCATCGTGGATTCTCCTTTTCATAGGTCGGGGGGTATGGCGCTTAACCGCAGACAGCCGGGGGCTGATCATCCATCCATATCCCTTTCCTGTCAATAAAAAAATCCGTCTCTCTATTGAGAGACGGATAGTAATACCGTGTGACCACTCTGCTTCTCCTTACCGTCACCGATAAGGACTCGATAGGTACGCTGGACGAGCCATAAATACCCTGCTGCTGTAACGGGCAGTCCCGGCGAGCTTCATGATTCGGCTCGGAGGCTCGAAGGCCATCTTCTGTGTCCGCTTCTGCACTGCTTTCACCATACGCAGCTCTCTTTGCCAGTCCTGAACGCATACTCTTCTTCTCATCGCCTGTGTGGAATTAGGCCTATCATAGCATGGAGAATGGGAGATGTCAAACGCTACAGGCCATGAGTGGATTTTTATGCGTAGTATAAACTTGCAACATTATTCAGGAAAGCGTATACTAAAATAAAAATATGTATTTTTTTAGGAGGAGGAATTATTGTGTTCAAAACGATCCAGCATACGCTTGCCAGCGTGGCACTGATCAAGCAGATCGCGGTCGGTCTGGTGATCGGCATCTTGATCGCTGTCTGCTTCCCTGCAGCCATCCCCGTCGTGAAGATTTTCGGTGATCTTTTCGTCAAAGCCCTGAAGGGTGTCGCACCGGTCCTGGTTTTCTTCCTGGTCATGAACGCCATGGCGCAGAGAAAAGAAAATGGGAACGGCAGCATGAAGCCGATCATCGGCCTCTATGTGATGGCGACATTCTTCGCATCGCTCGTCGGGGTCTGCATGTCCTTCCTGTTCCCGACCACACTGCACCTGCAGGTGGCTGCTGACACGAAGCTCGCTCCGCCAAGCGGCATCATTCAGGTGCTTCATAACCTGATCCTGAGCGTCGTCGATAATCCGGTGAATGCACTGCTTTCTGCGAACTACATTGGCATCCTGGCATGGGCGATCATCATCGGTATCGCGATGAAGAATATCGCATCCGGCACCACCAAGGGCTGGCTCGATGATGTTGCCAAGACCATCACAAAAGTGGTGACTTGGGTCATCCACTTTGCTCCGCTCGGCATCATGGGTCTTGTCGCTGACTCCGTCGGCACTGCCGGCGTGGAAGCGCTCATCGGCTATGTACAGCTTCTGGCGGTCCTCATCGGTTCGTACTTCCTGGTCGCTCTTGTGATGAATCCGATCATCGTATTTTCCCGCATTCACATGAATCCATACCCGCTGATCCTCACCACGATCCGTGAAAGCGGCGTGTATGCCTTCTTCACCAGAAGCTCGGCGGCCAATATCCCTGTAAATCTGGCACTCTGCAAGAGACTCGGGCTCAATCCGGATATCTTTACGATCTCCATTCCTCTCGGTGCGACGATCAACATGTCCGGCGCATCCATTACGATCTCCGTGCTGGCGCTGGCCGCTGCAAATACGCTGGGCATTGATGTCGATCTGCCGACCGCACTCCTGCTCTGCATCGTATCTACCGTCGGTGCATGTGGTGCTTCCGGCGTCGCAGGCGGCTCTCTGCTTCTGATCCCGGTCGCTTGTGCGTCCTTCGGCATCAGCAATGATATCTCCATGCAGGTCGTCGGTGTCGGCTTCATCATCTCCGTTCTGGAAGATGCCTGCGAGACTGCGCTGAACAGCTCCACTGATGTGCTTTTCACTGCTACGGCGGAATATGCAGAACGCCGCAAGGCGGGTACGCTTCAGGCGGAAGACATGGTTCCGCATGATCATTAAATAAAAAAAGGGCTGTGAAGAAATGAATCTTCATTTCTTCACAGCCCCTTTTTACTTTGCTTTCATTTGGTTCAAGGTTCAGGGCTCTCGTGGCGGCTTTGCCGCCTTTTTTAGAAGATGGTATTCTCGTATCGCAGCCTTCCCCTCTAGGTAATGCTATTAAGTTAAGCGGCAGAACGTTCTTGGCTCCCCATCGGGGGAGCTGCCCGAAGGGGTTGTGCAAGCGAA
>ERZ1034687.131-NODE-131-length-48071-cov-140.005415_pt1 | contig 48071 bp, 45 predicted proteins | sample MGYA00520704_ERZ1034687 | MGnify/ENA primary metagenome ERZ1034687 (study PRJEB33766, sample SAMN09781762) | gut metagenome | biome: gut microbiome | host: Homo sapiens | place: Madagascar | study: EMG produced TPA metagenomics assembly of the PRJNA485056 data... | reverse complement strand
CAAGATAACGGCAAACTCATACAGCGCCCTCAAAAACTTGTCCCAAGAAAATTTATTGCATCTTATCACGCTCACGCCGTCAGCTCTCATCCCTGCCCACACGTTAAACATGCAAGCCAACGTCAGGGCGGCCAAAAAAGTGCCAGTCGGCGCAACAATAGCTAATAGGGTAGAGCACAGCAGTGTCCACACCAGCCTAATCTGTTCAGGTACCAATCCGTTCATCTTTTCATTTTTTTTGTTAGACAAAAACAATCGCTATTTAACGACACCATTTCCAATCTTTTCATTATTATAAACAACAGCCACGCTCCTGTATCCACTTGGTTTCGTATTATAAGAACCGTCACTGTTTAAATCCTGCAAAACGAAACATGCTTGTTATGCAGCATTACATTAGAATTAACAGAGCATTGTTTTCATATCCTATTATTTTTTAATTTATCTTCTTGTTATACATGGGGTCAGTTTATAGCGCCCTTACCAATAACCTCTCCGTTGAGCTTCAGCTGACAGCCGCGCGCGCCGCTCGGCTTCGCAATCACCGACCCGTCGCTGCCTGTCGTAGGCATGGTTTCGCCAATAGCGTTTATCTCAAACTCGGCCTGCATCAGCTTACCGGGCATGAGCGTCATGACCTTGCCTTGACCCACCTCGGTCATGGGGAAACTGCTGTCCTTGAAGCTCGCCGTGAGCGTCTGCGTGAAGCCGTCGATGACGAGCTGCAACTTGCTCTGGTATATCTTCGCGCTCTCAGACCCAAAATTCTGAAGAGTTACAGAACCGCTATAGCTGATCCAGTAGTTTTTCTTTGATACAAGATCTATCGTCGAAACACTATATATAACGCCACAAGCCACCATCTGCACGCCCACTTTGCCCGATGCCTGTCCGCCACTCGGTCCGATGGCGTAACACACCACGCCCGCCGCGTTCGTAAACTGCAAGTAGGGCAAACCGTCGATAAGGCCGAAGAAGGCAGTTGCACCGCTCAGTCCGCTCAACGCCGTGAACGCGCCATCCTTGATGATGGCTGTCAGACTACCGTCCTTCGACACGCTCTTCAGAGACCGCGCTTCAAGGTTGCCGTCCTCGTCCACACCAAAGCTCTTCTCACCGTGATTGTTCCTGAGCGTAAACTTGTCCGCGGTCATGTCGATCGTCTTGTTTTTGACATCTATACCCGTAGCCAGCAGCGCACCCGACGACACATCAGCATAGGATGCTGCGGTCCAACCATTATAGGTGTCGCTCTCGTCAAGCATCATCTTGCAGAACCTACCAACACCGTTGGTCCTTATACCAAGATCCACCGTCACGTTGTCACAGTCGGCTTTCGTTTCACCCGTTTTGAAGGTTGTCGTGAACAGCTTCCACCCGAAGGTCTCGCCAGCTGTTGCAATGGGAAGGGACCAGAATGCAGACGAAGCACCTTTTTGTGCAAAGCTCATATACATGTTGTCGTCAAGACCACCGTCAACACGCACCCACACGCTCGCCGTGTAGTAGGTTGACGGCTTAAGCTCCACGCCTCTCCACACCGCACCGCACCATGTTCGCGTTGTAGCGCCGCTTTGGCTCACCACCACCGCTCCTGTGCCGTCAAGACCGCCAAGTGGCTCTAAACTACTGGGATACAAACTGTTCAGCTGCTCCACATCCGTCGTCCTGTTGAACGCCGTGCCTGGCAGCACATTCAGTCTACCCACCGTCTCCTGCGCCACCTTGGCAGATATGCTCTTGGCTGTCTGCTCTATCTGGGAGGTATATTTCGTCAGCACGTTTGGAGCCTCGCTCTGCAAGTCTTGTTGCAGCTCACCAAACTCGCTCTTCAAACCCTTCATGCTTGTCTCAATTCCACCCCAAACCGTGCTCATCTCCACGCTCACGCCGATGGTATGGCTAAGCGTCACACCGCCCACGCGCACATCCACCGTCACAGAACCCGATGTTAGGGGATAGGTCTCGCCGCTTGGCGTGGTGTAGGTAGACATGTGCGTAACCTTTATTAGCCCTGATCCGCCAACGTTTGGACCCGTCGCTGTACAGTTCTCTGTGCTCGCCACCATCACCACGCATGCCGACGTAATGTCAAGATTGCCCTTGAACACCCTTATCGTAGACGTGTTGTTCTTCGACACGTTCGCAACAAATGCCGTGTCCGACACCTTCCTTATGCCGAGCGTAATGACCGACGGCGTGGCTGTAACGGTGTAGCCGTTCGCTCCGTCCGTGCCATCCACACCGTCCGAGCCGTCAATGCCGGGGTCGCCCTTGTCACCTTTTTCGCCAGGGTCGCCTTTCTCTCCGGGGTCGCCCTTGTCGCCCTTCTCACCCTTGTCTCCTTTCTCTCCGGGCACACCGCCCGTCAGATCCTTCCTCCACACCGTGCTCCCGTCCGTAGGCTCCTCCGTGGTACTGCTGTCTTCCGCCACGATGCAGGTCCAGATGGCGTTGTTGTGGCTCACCTGGTCATAGTAATAATAGACCTCGTTCTTGTCCCACGGCCCGCGAAAATTGACCAGCGTTATAGGCTGACCGCTCGCGCTTATCCATTTAAACCTTGAGCTAAGAAAGACCACCTCCTCGGGAGAGAGTATAAACACCGTGTTGCTGTATTTATTGTTAGCTGCACTGTGCTTATAGTCAACAATGCCTTGCAACGAAATGATGTTAGGCACACTGCCCTCGCTGCCCGTAGTCTGTAGCATCATCACGTTTGTTCGTGAAGCATCGTTGTTTATGACCCGTGGGTCGCCCTCGCCAAACTGCCTGTGCCCGTCAAGCACAATCACGTCGCCAGCTTGAGGTATATCGTTCGTCTGCACATCCTCGCAGTCGGTAGCCGAGAGCACCACCCACGCAAATTTCTTACCGTTGCACAGGTCGTTGCCGTCAGCATCCGTTATCGTCACGTTCTCGCTGCTTACGCCCTCGACAAGTCTCCAATAGCTGCGGTTGCCCACGCCCTCATAGCTACCCGAAGCAACATTAAAAGTCTGGCAACGCGCCTGGTCAAACGGCCGCCAGCCGTTCTGCGTCGCTGTCGTGCCGTCGTCGGTGAGGATGTAACAACGCCAGCCGATGAACTTTCCTTTTAGATATTCCTCCTTAACATGCGCTATCCTGCTCGACGCCCCGCTAAGGTAAACGTTGCCGCCCACACTGCTCAGCTTGCGAATCTCAAGTTCGTTAAATATAGCCTTGCCCCACACCATGAGGTCAGTAACGCTAAGCGTAAACTTGCCGTTCACGCCTTTCGTGAAGCCGAAGCCGCGTTGCAAAAGCGCATCAAAGTCCTTGCTTCTCAACGCCGTCAGCACCACATCGCCAAGCAGAGCGTCACCGCTCCCGCCGTCCACATGCGGCGTGTTTGCCTTGTCGTCAACAGCTCCCGTGCCGAAGAACGTGTCGCCCTGCAAATGGGCGTTGCCTCGCGCCGCCAGCTTGCCTGTCTCCGCGTTGCCCTCACTGTCCATGTTGCCACCGCTCACGCCTTTCTTGTACGTTCCTGCCGTCAGACCTTTCTCGAAGCCTATGAGCCCTTTGGCTGTGTCGTCCTTGGTCTTCGAGAGAAAGTGCTTGCCGCCTTCGCTCTCCACGATGCTGCGCGTCTGTGCTATCGTCAGACCGCCGCCGCCACCGCCGTTGCCGCCGATAAGCGTGGTGATCTGCTCTTGCATCTTTTGCAGAGAGCCCACCTCCTTGTCTTCGCGAAGGGTTATGTCGTAGGTCGGTATCTTGCCGTCTTCTTCTCTTATCGTGAGCTGACTGATAGTCACAGCACCGTCAATGCCGAGGTCTTCGTCTTCAAACAGCATGATGTCGCCTTCTTTCAATGTGTCGTGAAGGCTCTTCGTGGCACCTGTCGTGTCAAGAAGCGATGCTCTGTGCTGCTTGGCCATGAAGATCTCGTCCACCTTCGGCTGGTAGGTGTAGCGTGTGTAGTCGTTGGCTAACAGCCATCTTATCGCGGCCCACAGCAGCTTCACCGACGCGGCTTCTACATATTCTTTCGGCATCTCTATGCCGACAAGCACGAAATGGTCGCCCGCGTTGATCTGAAAGTCTCTGTAAGGGTAGTATATGCCGCCGTCCTCGTCGCGCTGCATCGTCACAACCCAACGCCCGTCTTTCTTCTCGCAACCGCTGATCGAGAAGCTGCGGCCCGCACACATGCCGTCTTTCATGACCATACTGAAACCGTCGCTCTTCAAGTCGTTCAGGTCCATGGTGAGCGATGAACTTAACGCCACGCTGAACCCCGGCACGGTCTGCCCTTCTTTGAACACGCCGTTGTCGTCAATCGAGGAACCTGTGGCAATCTCGTCAACACGCACGCCGCCCACGGTCATCTCTTCAAGCGTCGGATATATCTCTTCCACCTTGTTCTTCACGTCGTCGGTGTCGAAGAACACGCTGCCCGAACGCACGCCTATAACATCGGCGTTGCCCGACTCTACCCATGGCCTGTCTTTGTCCGTGGAGAAACGCAAGGTGGCTCCTGTCGGATTAAGTGCTTTTTGGGTCGCCGCGTCTTGGTTGTCCCACCACTCCTGCAACGACTGGTTGGGGAAGCCGGGCAGCATCAGCTTGTCACAGGCCATGTTGTTGGGCAGATTGGCGGTTGCCGTGCTCTTGTGGTCGTCGGGAAAGTTGTCGGCGGTCACGCCACGGGTGAAATACAGCCGCGAACCACCCTTGGCGGCGGCGCTCACTCTCTGTAACAGGCTGCTGGTGTTCTCGCTGCTCTCACGCAGCTCTATAAGGCATTTGTCGCCGTCGGTGGTGCTGTCGTTCTTCCGCACCGTGCCGGTAACGGTCTCGCCGTCAACGCTCATGTCTATGGCGTACACACCGGGCTTGCCTGTAACAAGCAGACGGAAATAGGCCGACAGACTCGCACTGTTCAGGTCGGTAACGATGTCAACGCCTGTAACGTGCGCGTCGCTCCCTTGGGTTATGTTCCACACGTTCCGCGCGTTGGCCCACACCTCGATGTTCAGTGTCGAGTAGTAGCGCGTGGGAAGGTTCTTGCTCGATCCGTAGGCGCGGAGACGGGTCACGATCTTCTGGTCCAAGTCCGACGATTGCTCTATCTCGTACAGACCTTTGCCTTTGCCATATTTGAAGATGTTGGCGGTCGGCAAGCCTGCCGTGCCGATGAACACCTCGCGGCCTCGAACAATGAAGTTCACGTCAAACTGGCTGTTCACTAACGACAGGCCCTCCCACAGGCTCTGGTTGTTTATGCTCACGGAGGTCGAGTCTATGACGGTGTCTTCTATGCCTGTGCCTCCTGCTGTCGTGGTCTTCCCGCCGTATATCTCTTCCCAACGGCTCGCGTCGCAGCCGCGCTGCTTGCTCCTCCACCAGTTCCGCGAGTAGAGCTTCCACAGACCGCTGCCTATCTGCTCGTTCAGATTGGCTTGCAGTCTGTCAAGCAGGTCGTCTAAGCTCTCTATGTAGAAGCTGAATGTCGGCAGGGCTGTGTAGTGAAGGTTGTTGTCTTTGGTCAGGACAACGTCCAGAAAGTCGCAACGCGCAAGCTCGTCGCTCATCGAGTTGAACACGACGCTGTCATACTTGAATGAGTCGCCTAACGCGCCGCTCCGCCCTTGCTTCACCTTGCCGGGGTCATAGTTCAGCTCAAAGCGCTCGCCTCGGTAAAGGAACCAGTCGCCGATGGAAAAGTCTATGGCGGTGGGGGTCGCAAAGTTTATGGTGACGCCACACTGACCCATCCACTCGCCGTTATACTCTAACGAGTGTACCTCTATCTCGTCGCCGCTGCGGTCGGTCAGCACGCGCCCGTCCTTGTGATATATCTGTATCTTCATCGTCTATTCTTCTGTCAGTGTTATGTCTGTAACGGGGTCTTCTACGCGGAAGGTGGTCTCTATCGTCACAACCTCAAAGTCGCCGCAACGGTCGAGCTGGGCTGTGTCGTTCACTTTCTTCAGGCGCATGTGCTGGCGCCCTACGCCTGTCCATGCGCTGTACAGGCTCAGCTTCACGCCGCTGCCGTCGCGGCCTGACAGGTAGGACAAGAATCTGTTTATCTTGGCTTTCACGCTGCCCGACGGACCCTTGGCCACCCATTTCACAACCATGTCGTAGGCTTCCACAAACAGACCGTCTTCGGTGTAGCTGTCTTCGCCGTCCTCGTCGCGCCAGTCGCGCACAACGGGCTCTTTGACCTCGTAGCCTACCGCAAACGGCAGCTCCTGACACCACACGTCAAACGCCGATGCTATGTCATACACCTTCGATCCTGCCGTCTCTTTTTTTACCAATATCTTGTTGTCCATCTGCCTTTGTATAAATATTCCTCAAATATACAAAAAAGTGAATAAATATACAAGTTTAGTGCATATTTATTCACCTTTTCGTCGCTTAGTTCACATATATCTTCTTCCTGCCGCCTGTCGTCACGGCTCCCATCCAGTCTATCATCTTGTCAAGTTTCGCGTTCCTGCTCTCGGCAAGAACCACAAGCTGCGTCAGCTGGCCCAGCTGGGCTTTCTGTATCTGACCCATCTCGGGCATCTGCTCGCGCAACAGGTCGCTGATAAGCTGAACGTTGCCGCGGGTCACGCTCACATCGAGCCTTATGGCGTTAAGGTAGCTCGCCAACAGGTCGCCTGTGCCTTCGGTCAAAGTGCTTATCGAGCTGCTCACGCTGCCACTGCCGCTCTCGCTGAAATCGTAGCCCTTGGCTTTCAAGGCGTCGAGAATGGCGGTTATGTTGTAGCTCGCGTTCTCGCCTGCCGACACAAGCTGGTCTATGAGCTTCGGCATGTCGCTCTCGTCAAGCTTGCCTTTCTGCTCTATCAGACCTGTAAGGTAGTCAAGGGGCTTCGACAGCGCGGTCTCCATGACCTTCTGGCTCAGTATGTTCTTCGTCAGGTCCTTGACAAGCTCCTTGGCTTTCTTCTTGTAGGCGTCGATGGCGTCCTCGCCTTTCTCCCAGGCGCTGACTACGCTGTCGGTCAACTGGCTCGCCCAGCTCTTCATGTCTACTCCGTAGACGCTCTTCAGAAAGTCGGTCGAAAACTGCTTGATGGTCAACGACATCTCGCGAAGCTCGTTGTCATAGTCGGCAAGCTTGTCCTTGTCTGTCTTCTTCTTCTTGCTCTCTGCGTCGCGCTGGCGCTGGAGCTCGTCGCGCTGGGCAAGCAACGATGCTCGCTGGGCTTTGTAGACGTTCGTCGGGTCGTTAAGGCTTGAACGGGCTGCCTCATACGTCTCTTTGCTGTATTGGCTCAAAGAGCCCTTGTTTACGACGTTCTTCAAAGCCTTACTCATAAAGCTGTTACCTGTAAGTGTGTAGCTCTTCACCACGCTGTTCAGGGTCTTCGAGGTCGAAGCGTCCATCTTCCATTCGTACACGCCGCCTAACGTGGCGTCAAGCAGCTTGTTCACATACTCGCGCATGCGCTCAAGCTCCGTGATGTTGCGCTCGGCAAGCTTGATCTGGCGGTCTTGCTTAGCATCGTGCGCGGCGGCGAAGGCTTTGATCGGACTGGTGATCAGGCTTACGCCGCCCTGTATCACGCCGCCGATGTCTCCTGTGGCGGCGCCGTTGATGATGCTCTTCACGCCGCTCGACATGCCCGACAGCGAGTTCATCACGGCGCTCGCGTCTTGCCAACTGTCGCTCTCTGTGTCGAAACCCAAGGCCCCGAACGTGTCCTTCACATCGTTGAAGGCCCCGACAATGCCTTGTATCACGTTGTCAACCTTGTCAGCAACCTTGACGGCTTTCTCCCAGCCTTCTTTTATCTTCTTGCCTCCATCTTGCAGCTTCTTGCCTGCTTCCTGTAGCGCCTTGCCAGCTTCCTGAAGATTCTTGCCTTCTTCAATCTTCTTCTGGTCGTTGGCTATCTCGCCCTCGCGCTGCTTCTTCTCGCCTTCGGCTCGCTTGTAGCTGCCGAGGTTGAACTTGCTGTCGCCCTCGGCTATCTTCCGATCGGCAACACCCAATGCACCGTTAAGGAAAAAGGTCTTCTTGCCTTGCGAGAGCTTGTCAAGCTGTTCCTGTAACGTCTTGATCTCTTTCGTATATTCTCGCGCATCTAACGAGCCGTCGGCCAGCGCCTGGTTCAGCTTGTTGCGGATCTCGTTCGCTATCACCCCTGCCTTGTCCTTGCCAAGCTCTTCTATCGCTCCGTAAAAACTCAGATAGGCCTCCGAGCTCTTGTAGGCGTCAAAACGCACCTTCTCTTTCTCGGCATCCCGCGTCTGGCGATAGCGGGTGGCAAGACTCGTGTTGCCGCTCTCGGTGGCTTGCTTTATGGGCTTTTCGTAACGCGAGTCTATGGCGGCGAGCTTCTCCTCGGTCGTAGAGGTCTTCTCTATGATGGTGGCGGCATCGGTCAGAAACTTTGTGTAGTCGCCTTTCACAAGGCCCACAATCTTCTGCCACATCTCGTAGGCACCCATCACGCCCTCAAAGTGCTTCTGGGCGTCGGCATCGGTCATGCTCAGGTCCACGGGCTGCCCGTATCTCTTCTTAAAGTCCTCGGACAGGCCGCGTGTGTAGTCGCTCCACAGGGCACCGTCCTTCAACGCCAAGTCGGCAAAGCCTTTGTCGCCGGTCTTCTCGTAAAGCTCCTGCCACAAATCGGCTTGGCGGGCGCCTTTCTCCAACGCTTCCTTAAAGTTCGCTGACACACGCGCAAACTCGGGCTTCAGCACCTCTGACAGCTTCCATTCAAAGTCTTCTTTCGCAAGCTCGGTACGGAAAGCCTTGCGGTCGTTGCTCGCGTCAAAATTAAAGCCTTTCTTCAGGCGCGACAGGCTGCCTGTGTAGTCGTCAAGGTCTATGAGCTTCCAGTCAAGGTCTTTGTACAGACTGTAAACCTCGTTCTTGGCCTTGCCCTTACTCATGCCTACCTCCTTGCGCAGCTTCTGATAGGCTTGGCGGGCGGCCTTAAAGTCTTTGAGCTGACGTTTCAGGGTCTCAAGCCCCAAGTCTCTCTTCTCGCCCTTCGGCGTCCTGTTGGTCTTCTTGTCCTCCGGCACATATTTATAGCCCAAGCCTTTCCATGCAGCATCTCGAAGGTCGTCATATTCTTGTTTCAGACGCTTGCGCTCCACTTCGTTACCCTTGCCGTTCTTTTTGGCGTTCTCCTCGGCCTTCCATTTGTTGTAGAGCTCGTCGAGCTTGGTCTTCACGTTGTTGCGTGCCGTGTACATGTCGCTCACACCTTTCAGCAGCGGGTCAAGCTTGGTAAACAGCCCTGCCTCGGGGGCTGTAAAGTTGTCGTAAACGCGCTTCTTGAAGGCGTCCATCTCGTCAACAACACCCGTAGAGAACACAAGGTGAATACGGGCCTCAAAGTTCGACTCGCGGAGCAGCCGCTGCAACGCCGACTCCCAGTGGGGATATTCCACGCTCAGCTGGCTAACGGCACCCTGCATCAGCTTCTCCACCTTCTTCCGGCTCTCCGCGTCAAGCTCCTTGTGGGCGCGTATGCGGTTGGCAATCTCGGGGAACGTGCTGTCTATCATGTTCATGTATTTCTTCGCAAACTCACGCTCCAGGTCATTGTCCTCAAGGCCCAAATATTGACTTAAGCCTGATCTTATGCGCATGGCTGCATCTTCCGTTAGACCCTCGGCCGATGACAGCATGTTCGACAGACTGGCGTTGAATGCCTCGCGCTCTGTGTCGCTTATGAGCATGTTCGGGTAGAGCTTCTTATATTTCTCTGCCACTCTTTCTATATATTTGTCAAACTCTTCTTCTGCATCCTTATATTCGCCTTGCTCGGTGCCTGTAAGGATGGGCTTGCGAAGGTTCGCCGACTTCTCTATCAGTTTTTTCGAGGCTTCCACAACGTTTTCTATGTTCTCGCTCAGCTTCTCATAGTCATCTTTGTCCTCCGACTTTTCTTTGGCCAGCTTGTTGGCTTCCTGTAGCAGTTTTAGCTGCTGCTCAAGATACCGCAGACGCTCCTTGTGGCTCGCTATCTCGTCGGCGTGCATGGCAAAGGCCGACGCGCTCTGGGGGGAAATCTCTTTCAGCTTCTCTTTGTACGAGTCGATCATGTTGTCTATGGCCTTGTCGTCACCCTCGGCTATGGTCTTCGACACGTCGTTGTCGCGAAGAAACTCGCCCATCTGCTTGGCGCGGTCTTGAAGCTCGGCAGCGGTCTGCTCCATCGCTTGCTTAAGCTCCGCGTTCTTCTGCTGATAGTAGGCGAAGATGGCAGCACCCGCCGATATGGCTATACCGGGCAAGCCGCCTAAGAAGCCTAATATCGAGCTGAGGCCTGTCTTCAGACCGTTGGCCACAAGACCGCCCAACGCACCCCATTTGGCGCCGCCGCCGTTGAACCACCCGCTCATGCCTTGACGCATACGCTCCTTGAAGCTCAGGCTCGTCGTCTGACCCTGCTGCTTCAGAAGGGCCATGTTCTGCGCATACATCTCTTTCGTGATGCGGCCGCTCACATACAGCCGCTGAAGCTCTACCTGAGTGATAGCCCGCGCCCGAGCAAGGGTCTTCACGTCCTCGGCAGTGATCATGTTGCGGGTCTTCAAGATCTCGCGCTCAACGCCGTTCATCTTCTTGCCTTCCAACGCCTTGCGCTGATACTCTGTTGCCATGCTGTTCTTCGCGCTCAGAAGGCTCTTCTCCAAACCGCCGCTCAGGCTGCGCCCAAGGCGACCGAGAAGGGGACCGGCAAACGCGGCGGCTACGACGGGGGCCAGACTGTGCAACGACTGCACAAGCCATGTTACAAGGTCTATGATGTCTTTCAGACCCTTGCCCACAACGCTGTTGCCGCTCGCAAACTCGCTGAGCATGATCTCCCATGCGTCTTTAAGCTTGTTGTAACGGCCTAACAGGGTCTCGCTCAACACCTGCTGCATGTTGTAGAACTGACCGCCGGCGTCGGTCATCTCCCAAAAGATGTTCTTCACGTCTTCAAAGTCTACGCCGCGGCCGCTGATACGGCTCTTCACCTCGCTCGTCGTCACCTTCCGTCCTTCGCGCTTCGAGTAGTAGTCGCTCAGCTTGTCAAGCAACGGTATGCCTGCATAGGCTATCTGGCGAAGCTCCTTGCCGTCAAGCCAGCCGCGGGCCTGTACCTGACCAAACGCCAACGCTATGCGCTCAAAGCTCACACCAAGGCCTGAAGCCATGTCGGCCAGACGTTTCGTCGTGTCATACAGGTTCTCATATTCCACACCATAGGCGGCCAGCTGCTTAACGTCCCTGTTCAGCTCGCTGAACGTGAAGGGTGAGTTCAACGCGAGGTCTTTGACCTGGTTGAACATCTGGTTCGCGTTCTGCATGTCACCCAAGATGCTCTGCAAGGCGATGTGCTGCTTCTCAAGCTCACCACCTGTCTGGATCACGCTCATCACAAACTGCTGAGCACCATACACAATGCCGCCCTGCATAAACAGGCTCTTCAGGTCTTGAACAACGCTGCTCATGCCGCTCGCCTGACGCTTCGCCTGCTCAAAGGCTTTGGCGAGGTCGTTGCGCACCTTGGCGGCGGTCTGGGCTATCTCGGCTTGGTGCTTCCGCTCCAAGGCTATGCTCTTTTCTTTCTTCTCGTTGTTGCGGTCTATCTGGGCGTTGACCTCTCGCTGAGCTCTGGCCGTATCGGCAAATGCTCTCACATCTCGGCCGTTTCCGAAATTGCCGACCGTGCCAAGGCTGTTGCGCCAGCCCGATGTGTACAGATTCGCGTTTATATCTCTCAGTATGGTCAGCAGCTGCTCGGCGCGTACTATCATATGGTCTATCTCGCGGGTGTCAGCACCACGCCCGACGGAACCAAGACGGGCTTCCTTCATCTTGTCCATAACACGCGACAACGACTCCATGCGGGCCTCCGTCTTCTCTATCTCTCGCTGACGCTGACGCTCGGCGGCTACGGCTTCTCGCGCGTCCTTGGCTTCTTGGCGTTTCCTGTCGCTGTCGGCTCGCTTGTTGGCTTTGTCTCGGGCGGCGTTCAGCTCGCGCTGGGCTTCGGTGGCCGTCGTCAGACTCGCCTTCAGCCTGTCGGCTTGCGCCGCATACCACTCATAGCTGGCTCTGCCGCCCTTGCCCATCAACGCCACGTTGGCGCCCTCTATCTGGGCTTTCAGCTCTGTGGCCTCGCGAAGGGCTTTGTCTAAGGCGCTCACGTCTACACCTAATCCTAAACCCTGCATGCCGACACGCTCGCCACGCCCGATGCCAAGCTCTAACGATGCGTAGAGGCGCGACATCCGTGTCGTGTCTGACGCTATACGACGACGCTCGGCTTCGGAACGGCGCTCGCTGTCCCTGGCCGTCTTCTCGTCTGAGCGGCGCTTGGCTTCCTGTAGCTCCATGTAGCGTTTGGCGTATGCTGACATGTCGCGAAGGTCTTGCTCACGCGCTTTTTGGGTGGCGCTAAGCTCTGAACTAATCTCTTTCTCTACCGAACGGCTCGCCGCGAGGGTTATGCCTTTCTCTCTTCCATAGTCGCGCTGGGCGTTTCTGGCTATCGCCTCGGTCTTGCTTATGTCTGAAAAGAGATTGGTCATATATCCCTTGTCGGTCAACCTGTGACTGCTGTCACCAAACAGGCGGTACAGTTCTTTCAGACGGCTCTCAAGGGCAAAGATGTTCTCGGGCAGCATGTCGGTCTTGAAACCTTTGAGCATGCCTTCGTCCATCAGGCTCTTAAGGTCGCGCACCTTGGTCTCTAATTTGGAGATGGAGGTCCATGCCCTGTCGGCGTTGTTGGCAAACACCGATAAGGGGTTCTCCTTGGAGAAGGCGCTGAGAACGTTCTGCACCTCGCGCATCGTGGTCTGCAATGCCTTCGGCAGGTTACCCATAATCAACGAGCCGTCAACACCCTTGCCTTCTTTCACAATCTTGGAAAGCGTGAGGCCAAACTCGTCAAGCAACGTCTTGGCTTGTTTCAGCTTGCTCGTGTCTATGTTCGGCTGCTTGCTGCCTGTCTCGCTGATCTCTTTCTGCTTCAGGTAGATGCGCTGAACAAGGTCAAGATAGGTCTGGGCGTTCCTTATGGCCTCGCGCGTCGAGCGGGTGGGGTCGCCTTTAAGCTGCTCGCCACCAGACGTCGCCTCGCGTACCTTCTTGCGCATCGTGGTCTCAACGCTCGCAAGCTCCGATGAGTAACGGGCAGCTTTCTTTGCCATCTCTTCAAGGCTCATCCCTGCCGCCTTGCCGCCAAGCAGGGTGTTCAGCATCTTGTTCACCTCGCCGTTGGCCTCGCTCGCGGCCCTGCCTACCTTTTCAAGGGCTTCAGCGCCTCGAATGGCCTTCAATGACGAGCTGACGGCCTTCGCGCTCTGACCGCTGCTCTCAAGTACCGTCTGGAGGTTCTTCAGTGCAGCGGTCAAACCCGACGCGCTGCTGCTGTCCTTCAACGCCTGACGAATGCCTTCAATGGCGGCCTGTACCTTTTTCGCAACTTCGTCTGTTCCGCTAAATTTCTTCTGTATCTTGTCAAGATCTTTTGTGATGGTCTCTTTCAGACCTAAACTCATCATGAGATCGCCTACATTTCCGTCTGCCATGTTTCGTTTCGTTTTTGTTTAGTTTCTGCTTGTCAGTTGCGCAACCACTCGCTGAGGTTTATCTTCTTGCCTGCCATGCTGCCCTCGGCTGCCTTGCGGGCTGCCCAACGGTCATAAAGGTCATCCATCTCTTTCTTCGTGTGCTTCACACTGCCGTCGGCGTTGCGCTTCTTCTCTTTCTTATACACTATCAACGGCTGGTCTGACACCATCAGGTCTATCTGGGCCGAGGTGTAGCCCCACCAGTAGTCATAGGCTCTCACGCCGAAGCGCGACGCAAAGAGAAAGGGATATTTCTCGCCTAACGAGTAGGCGGCGCCCCAGCTTGTGCGGCTCGGGTAGCTCTCGCTTCCTTCGTTGTCATCGTCATCATCACGTCCCCCATCCCGGTCGCTAATATGGTAAGCAGTGAGCAGGCTAACGATGGAATTTTTTTTTTACCCGCTTCAACAACGCGCAACAGCTCCACGGCGTCGGGGTCGCGCACATAGTACAGCCAACGCCAGTAGAACCAGTAGCACAGGCGGAGCTTGAAACAGCTGTTCAGCAGTATGATGGCGCACAGCTTCACGCTCTGCTTCCATTCGTCCTGCTCGCTCTGTACAACATGGCTAAACTTCCTTAGCGTTCCCTTGTGCAACCAACCGATCGTGCGCTTTTTGCCCATAAACAGCACCTCTTCGGGCGTGGCTTCCAACACGCTGTCCAAGAGCTGCTGAAACTCTACAGCGGGCTGCTCCACTTTCTTCTCGTCTGTCATATCTTACGGTTTTTCTGGTTCGTAAATCAAAAAGGCGGGGGGCAGCAGCCGTCTTCTCAGCTCTCTGCTCCTCGCCTTCTCTGTTATCCTTCAGCCTGTCGGCCCACGCCTTAGAGACCGGAGGCCTTGCTAAGCCATGCAATACTCTTCTTGCCTGCACCCTCGATAGAACCCGAGAACTTGAACGCTACGGGCTTCGTGCCTGTCTCGTCCCACTGCAAGGTGGCATACAGGGCGATGTTGGTGATGACCATGAGGTTGGCCTTGGTCTCGTCAACAATGATGATGGTGCCCTGGATCTTAAACTTCTTAAGCTCAAGAGCGGTGCCTGTAAAGCCTGTGGTCGCGTCAAGGTCGGTGTCGCCTGTCTTCAATGTCAGCTTGGTGAGGTCGCTAACGGCGTCACTGCCGAACATCGAGGCAAGGAGGTCTTTCGCCTTAGAGGGCACAACAAACTCAACGCTAAAGTCGCCAAGCTCTGACGTGGTGGCCCAGTCGCCGGCCAAACCGATAACCTTATAGTGGTTAACGGTAGGGTCTTCCATCGTCGCCTTCAACGAGTCTACCTCAACGGGCAGCTCAAGGTCCGGGGTAATGTCAAGGGTCGTCTTGCTCAAGTCGGTGATCGCTTTTGCGTAAAGCAGGGTCTTAGGGCCTACAAAGATGTCCTTCAGCTCTTCAATCTTCTTCATCATAACTTTTCTATTTTTTTAATCGTTAAACCTAATTTGTTTTTTGTGTCTATCTCGTTCGTAACGTGCCTTGCACTATCGTCACAGAAAATCCGTCGCCGTCATCGGCCTGCATCGTCACACGCGGCTTCGTCAGAACCAAATGGTCGGTAATGATAGGAAACTGGCTAAGAACCTTACTCACTTTCGTGTCCACTGTTGACACGTCTAAGGTCGATGGGTTCTTCGGTGTCACCTTGTCGCGCACATATACCTCTATCTGGGCCGTCGTGCTGTAGTCGTTGAAGCTGCCGTCGCTGTTCATCTCATTGTTGAAAATCATAGACGGGAAGCTGACCACTATGTAGCTGTTCGGGCGGTCGTCAACCGATTTGGGACGGCTACGCGCATAAACCTTGTCGCAAATGCCTTTCACGGCTGTGCCGACGTCGTTGTATAGGGTCTTTATGCTTATCATAGAGTTACATCTTACGGAAATATCTTACCATATAGTCTCTTAGCGAGGTGATGACATCGTGGCCGCGCTTCATTTCGACAAACTTCGCGTAGTCCACGCCTGCAACAAGCAGCATCTGCCAGGTCAGGTGGCCGCCGCCTCTGCTGTGCTCGTTGTACCATAACAGGTCCTCGGCTGCCGATGGACCGTTTTGACCGCCTTCGCCATACTGGCCCTTATAGGGCTTGCGGCCTGAATCTTTAAAGGAAAAGGTGCTGCGATAGTAGCGGTCAAGGTTATAACGCTCGCCCTTGGCGAGGGTCATACGGGTCGGCTCGGGACCGATGGTGTAGTGTATCGACTGCAAAGAACCGTTATAGTAGGTGCCTATGGCGGTGGAACGGAACAGGTTGCCGGTCACATCGCTGTAGTCGCGCAGCTTGTCGGCCATGGAAATGGCTTTCTCGGCGGCGCGGTCCATCTTCTGCTGCATCTTCACCACTGCCATCTGACGGACCTTTTTCTTGACGTTCATGAATTGTTCTTCCAAACTTGCCATACCTCACACTCTTCTAAGTTTCCAATACACCACCGTCCTGTTGTTGTCACCCTCACAGTCTGTTATGATGCCTGTCTCCACATGGGCGCCTATACGGACCTCTATCATGTCGCCGTCAAGAGGGAAGCAGCCCTCGCGCCAACCGTCATAACGAACGGGAATGGACGCCTTGCGCTTGTTCTCGTCAACGTTCTCGTCGCCTTCTGTCGTCGTGTCGGTGTAGCTGCGACCGACGCCCTCATAAAGAACGCTGACGCTGTCACCAACAGGCAACGACTCGTCGCCGAACGGGTCGTCTTCGCTCGCACGGCCTACGCTTAAGCGCGTTATCGTCACGCGGTGGGGGTAACGGGGATTGTCTATTCTCTCTTTACGCATGTCCTTACGGTCTATTTATTAATGTGGGGAAGGCGCCCGCCATACAGGCTTACGTTGGAACGCTTCACACCGTGCGACGTTATCTTGAACGTGCAGCGGCGCTTCAACTTCGAGGTCGGCTCCAGCTCTTCATATATCGCGTTGGCTTCGGCCTTCAGGCGCGACAGGTCCGACGGCGTAAGCTCATAACCGCCGCCGCCGTGGCTCCACCCGTTGTCCGAGTCGGTGGTGTTGTTTACCTTGCTCGGACCTAAGATGAACCATTTCAGCAGGTCGGCATAGGCTAAACGCACCTCACGGCGAGGGGCTTCGCCATACTCCATCTCGCCGTCGAGGCCGCGGTCCACAAGGATGGCATGAAGGGTCTCATCGGGAACCTCAAACTTCACCTTGTTTATCAATGCCGATGATACGGTCAGATAGGGAAACGGTGTCTGTGTCATGTGCTTGTCTTTTTTTCTGTGTCAATAGTGGGGGAGAGGGCGTCTTGACCCTCTCCCTGTAAATGGTCTGTTAGCCCTTCTTCGTGATGTCGATAATCCAACGGTAGGGGAAATCCTGCATCGCGGGAACGGCGGCAAACATCAGGTCGGTGTGCCACTCCTGATAGTCGCCGTTGGCGATGGTAGAGTTGCACAACAGACCGATGCCGTTGTTCGTGCGGGCAAACACCTTCTGAACGATGCTGTTGCCATATTTCTTGAACATCGGCTCGTCGGCAACCTGCTTGCGCTCATACTCAAACGCATTGCCCGCGGGGCGCAGCACAACGATGTTGTCTGCCCAGCCCTTGACCTTCACAACGCTGCCGTCAAACTTGATGTTCTGCTCTTCCTCGTCAACGATCTCTATCTGCGAGATGCCCTGTATGTCGGCAAAGGCCTTCAGGAACATCTCGGTGTTCACACCGTAGTCCTCAACATAGGCCACATAGTGGGCCTTGCACCAGTTCTTGTACAGCTCGCTGATCTGCTTGTTCGCAAGGAACACGTTGTAGAACGTGTTGTAGGTCATCTGCCATACAAGGGCCAGACGGTTCTGGCCAAACTCCTTGCGCCAGTCGCTCTCGATCTTGCGCATCTGCTCAAGTATGTTACACTCGGCGTTCGCCCACTCTACCTTGCCACACTTGCGGAAATTGTCTGCCGACAACGGAACCTTGTGAAGGGGGGCCTGAATACCACGGCCTATGCCTGTGTAGTCAAGCTCGCCTGTCGAAGCAAGCTTGGCGGTCATGTAGTTCATGGTCATGTCAACCGAGTTCATAAGGTCCTGAACGTCGTCGCGCCACTGTATCACAAGGTCACGGTCGTTGCCAAACTCCTCAAACTGCTTCTCGCGGTAGTTGCGCTCCTCGGCGGTCTCCTTGAAGCCGTCCGTGATAAAGTCGGGAATGGTTGCTGAATACACCTTCATCTCGCCCTTGTCCTTCTGGAACGACCCGGCAAGGGGCGCACGAAGGTTGGCAAGGGTCGAGGCACGGAGAGCGCTCGCTTCTACCGTGAACGTAGCAACGCCCTTGTGGTTGGTGGGGGTAAGGTCGGGGGCTATGCGGCCCTGGGTCAGATACCAGCCGTAGTTCACATGGAAGATGTCCTTCTCGTCAATGAACTTCTGCAAATATCTGGTGTTCTCGGGGTCGCTGAAAAAGCGGGCCTTACGCGAATTTTTAAAATCAAACTTTGCCATGTCTTTTAGTTTTTGTGTTCTGTCTGTGTTCGTTTAGTTCTCTGCATACCACCACTCGGGGTAGCGGCTCTTGTTCATAGCCTCCAAGGCAGGGGGGATCGGACTCATCCTGCTCTTCCACATAACGACGTCGGTGCCGAGAAGGCAAAAGTCGTTAAAGTAACGGGGTGCATGATATTTGTCACTGCCCGACTGGGTGAAGAACGGCATGTCAACATCGCAGGGAGCGAAGCAGTTGGGATTTGTAACCATCGGCAGAACGCTCGCGCCTGACGCTGACGCCTCTACCAGCACGGTGCCAGCGGTCAACGTGCCAAGGGTCTCCGACAAGGTCAGCTTCCACACCTCCTTGCCGTCCTGCTCCTCTTCTGTCACGGCGGTCACGGTCACACCCTTCGCCTTTGTGGTGAAGGTCTTCTGACCTACCATCAGGTTGTCGCCGACAAATGGAATGTGGTGATAGCCGTCGCGGGTGATGTAGATGGCGGTGTCGGTGGCACCTATCGTGGCTTTGGCTACCTCGTAGCTCTTCAGCACCTTGACGGTGCCGCCGCTCTCGTCGGCAAAACCAAGACTGTGCTCAATGAGGTCGCCTGCATATATCTTTGCAGGACCGGGGAACGGGTTCTTCAACACTCCACCGATGGGAGGACGGCGAAACGCCTCCTTCACGGCACCGGGTAGGTCAACGAATACATGGCGCTGGCCGCCAATGGTCATCTCCGACTGCAACACTACAGCGCCTGTGGCGTTGACGGCTCCCTGTGCCATCATCTGTCCGTAGTAATCATTGCTGTTTTCCATAACTTTTCTAATTTAGTTTTTCTGTTTCTTTTTTACTTCTCTTTGCTTTTCGTTGGCTTGATGTCGTCCCACTCGTCTGCACGGATGCTGCGGTCGCCTGTCGGCGTGTCGCTGCCACCCTTGCGGGGGATGGCGCTGTTGCCTGTGGCGCGTTTGTAGTCGGTGGTGTATATGCCCTCGGCCTGTGTTATCAGCTCTAACACGTCGGCGTCTTTGTCGGGAATAGTCAACTTCGACATCGCGGTGTCAAGGAAAAAGTCGTTCAGCTCAAGCTTCGCACGGTCAAACTTGTCTTTCAGACCCTTGCGAACGGCGGCTTCTGTGGCTGCGCGGCTCGCTTTCTTGTCGCGCTCGGCGTTTGCACGCTCAAGGGCTTCAAGCTTCGCAAGCAGCTTGTCATATTTGTCGTCCGACGAAGATGATGAACCTTCTTTAGACTTCTCTTCGCCGCCGGTCTTCTCGCGACGCTCCTCTTCTTCCTTCTTCTTGCGCTCGGCTTCCTCACGGCTCTTCTTGATCTCGTCTGAGACACACTTGTGAAGGTTGCCGTCCATACGCTTCAGACGGGTTGCCAGCTTGGTAACTTTCTTGGCATTCGTTGCCGCGTCGTCACCCATTTCGTCCAGTACATCATTAAGTTCTTCGGTAATGGTCTTCTGGCTCAACGATTTGAACTTGGTGGTGTCTACCTCCTTGTTCACTAATGAAAGCAGTTCTTCTACTGTCATGGCTTTTTTAGTTTTTGTGTTGGTTTAAAGGCAGTGCTTCTACCTCTCTTTGCATAAATATACATTTATCTTACGCAAAAATATGAATAAATATACAAAAAACCAAAAAATATTAGCTATTTTTGCATAAATATACAATAATTCTGAATAAATATGCAAAAAGCGCAAACTAAAATATTGTCTGGTCTCTTCCTTCCTTCGGGAGAGCCTGTCTACACGCAAGAGTATGTTCAGGCTCTTCGCGATGCTGACAAAAAACACCCCGACAAGCTGAAAATTATAGCACAACGGGGAGGACAGGAGCGCATGCTTGCAATCGACGCCGACATAAAAATCGTGGGAGGCAGCCGCGGAGGCTCTAAATCCTTCTCTTCGCTCATGGAGGTGCTTAAGGACATCAAGAACCCCGACTTCCATGCCACTATCCTCCGTAACGAGAAGGATGACCTTCAGTCGCTCGTAACCGACTCTTATAAGCTCTTCTCGCAGTTCGGCACTTACAACAAGTCGCAAAACGACATGACATGGAATTTTGCCAACGGGGGATGGCTCAAATTCTCTTACTACGCTGGAGCGTATCAAGACTTCAAAACGCGCTTCCAAGGACGTCAGTTTGCCTATGTCTGCATCGACGAGGGTACGCAATGCCCGTACAAGAAATTCAAATATCTGCTCACAAACAACCGTAACGCTTCGCATATCAGAAACCGGTTCTGGATAACTTGTAACCCTGACCCTGAGTCGTGGGTGCGCAAGTTTATCGACTGGTGGATCGACGATGAGGGATATATCATCCCTGAACGCGACGGTGTCATACGCTTCTGCTTCATGGACGGAGACACGCCCGACTCTATCTATTGGGGAAACACTCGGGAGGAGGTCTACGAGCAATGCCGCGACATCATCGACAAGCTGTGGAAGGATAGCTACGCGGAGCTGGGCTATTCTAAGCTCGACATGTTCATAAAATCTGTGACGTTCATAAGGGCAGATGTGTCGGAAAATATCAAACTTATATCTACTGACGCTTCTTATATCGCTAACCTCGCACAGCAGGATGAGGAGCAGCGCATGCGCGACCTCGAAGCCAACTGGAACTATAAGGCGGCGGGAGATGACATGATAAAGAGGGAGGACCTGGAGGAGATTTTTGATAACGCTCAGCAGACGGGCGACGGGGTCAGAAGGGCTTCGGCGGACATCGCCTTCACGGGAGGCGACAACTTTGTCATGTGGCTGTGGATAGGGCACCATTGCGCTGACCTGGTGGTCATGAGGCTCGACTCGCAAACGCTCGTCTACACGGTCATGGCGAAACTGAGAGAGTGGGGGGTCGAGGAACGTAACTTTACCTATGACATGCAGGGCATAGGACAGTACTTCAAGGGCTTCTTCAAGGATGCCGTCCCCTTCAATAACCAGGCGGCGCCTATTGCGGCAACAAAGCAGGAGGAGAAGGGCATCAAATATCTCTATAAGGACCTTAAGTCGCAGTGCGCTTTCCTCTTCTATAAGGCTGTAAAGGATAAGGGCTTCTCTATCGACCCTGACCTGCTTGAAAGAAAATACTCGGGTAAGGGCTTCGACAAGGTGCCGCTCAGGCAAATCCTGCAAAAGGAGAGAAAGATGATAAGGAGGGACGAAAATAGCTATGACAAAAGCTTCAAACTCATGCCTAAGGACATGGCGAAAAAGATTGTCGGACACTCACCCGACTTCTTCGAATCGTGGTTCTATATCATGATCTTCTCGCTCTACAAGAAGAAAAACAACAAAATCAAAGGGTTATGGATGTTATAATTTCTTAATTTTATGGACAACACAAATACTAATTTTAGACAGATCCTCGTAAGGAAACCGTTCTATGAGCTCACGCCTAAGAACTACATGACGCACGGCATCATGAGGGAACAGGAATGGTCGGAGAATGTCAACTGCTACATGCCTGACGACACGCTCTACAGGCGTATCAAAACGCAACACGACTTCCTTAGGGAGTTCTATCCTTCGTCTCACAAAATATGGGACAAAAACCTCTACCCTGACATCTACAGGAAAAATCCTGAGGATGGCAAGTGGTACATTCAGGAAATCCAAAGAACGGCGTTCGCCTTCCAGCGGCTCATACACACTAAGCACACGCTGCACCTCACGGGTAACGACATCCAGTTTGAACTCGCAAGTGCTGACGACAAGAAGAACGAGCAGCTGCAAAAGCTCCTTAACACGTTCAAGAAGGAGTGGTACATGAAGGACATGGAGGTGAGACACTTCGAGGCGGTCTCTGCCTACATGAAGGTGGCGGAGGTCGCGGTCGTGGGATTCTTCGACAGCAACGGCGTCTTCGGAACGAAAACGCTGTCGTTCGACAACGGGGACATCCTGTACCCGCATATCGACTCGCTGACAGGTGAGATGACGGTCTTCGCAAGAAAATATATCGACTACGACGAACAGGGCATCGAAAAAACTGAATGGGTCGAGGTGTGGGACAATAAGATGTTCTACAGGTTCAAGAAGCAGCTTAACGAGGGCGCGGTAAAGGAGACGATAAAGAGGATTGCTAACATCTTCGGTATCGACAACTATTCGTGCGTGGAGGAAAAACCGCATGGCTTCCCGTTCCTGCCTGTCGCTTATGCAAGAAACGAGGACGGACCGTGCTGGGCGCCTGTGCAGCGTAACATCGAAGACTACGAGGAGGCTTACTCTTATCTCTGTGAAAACAACAAGGCTTATGCCTTCCCTATGCTTAAGCTCAAAGGCGATGGCGATGACATCATGGTCGTGGGCGACACTAACGGCGGTGCGAAGACCATTCAGATCACTGACACCGACGGCGATGCTGAGTTCATCGACGGAACGGATGCTTCTAACGCTTTCGCCACGCAGCTCAACAAGTCCTATGACCTCATCTATGAATTGTCGTTCACGGTCAAACCGCCTGAACTTAAGTCGGGCGACTTGCCGGGTGTGGCCATTAAGTTGCTCTTCTCGCCTGCTATCGAAATCGCGGAGAACGATGCCAAGATGCTGCATCCGTTCCTCATGCAGCTCGTCAAGATGTGTAAGTATGGCATCGGAATGGAACAAAACTGCATGGCCTCTATGACGGCTCTGCCTATTCATGCCTGGGTGGAGGTCTATGTGCATCAAAACAAGTCGGAGATGATAACCAATATCGCTACGGCGGTGCAAAACGGGTTCTTGTCTAAACAGACGGCATCGGAGAGATGCCCTGACCTCCCTGTCACGAACGAGATAGAACGGATCATAAGGGAGAAGAAGGAGGAGCAGCAGCAGGATCTGCTCATGGACATGCAGAGGGCCGACAACGAGACGCAGAACGCCATCGAGGAACAGGAGGCTCAGGCGCAGATTAACGCGCAGCAGAGCGGACAGGATGTCAACACGGGCGGAGGCAGAAAGGCGGGAAGACCGAACGAGTCGGGAAGACAATACGACTCTAACGGCAACTGGCCCGGACGTAACAACTGGAATAAGTATGACAATAAATAAGGTATCGGCTTATGGCTAAGGAATACAGTTATGCCATCGACAGGTCTAAGGCCGTCGCTGCCACGGAGACTGCCTTGAAAAAGGTGGTCTTCGCGGCGGCTAAACAGATTGTCGGCTTGTCATCGAAATACAGAAGGGGAAAGAGGCTGTCGGCGGAAAAGACGTTTCTTCAAGAGGCGCAAGGCATCGCAACGGGAATGACTGACAGGGTGGAGAATATCATCGGGCAGTATGCGCTCGCGGCAACGAAAAGGCTGAATGTTGACGAGGGCGGCGTCTCGGCGTTCCTCTCGGCGCAATATTATGGCGCCACGTCAAGGCAAAGGACGTCTGCTTATCTCGCCAACTTCGCGGAGGACATCGTCAGAATGGCGAAAGCGGGCGTCTTGATGGGATATGACGAGCAGAAAATTCTTTCTGCCGTGAGAACGGGATATAAGGACCCGTATCTCTCGTCGGTCATAACGAAAGCAAGGAGATATGACATCAACATCGCGTCACCTTCTTACGGAAAGGGCATCTTCAAGGCGGCTTACCATAACATCATAAGAAACGCACAGCAGATGGTGGCGGTGGCATGGGGAATGGCGGAGCAGGCTTACGGCAAGGAACATGGGGCTACGGCTTTCAGGGTCTTCCGCGGAAGCTCTTATCCCTGCGCTATATGTGACGACGAAACGGTCTATGTGCATCATTTCGGAGACCCTTATCCCCCGTTCCATGTCAACTGCCGGTGCTTCATACAGTTCTTGTACGACAACAAGAACGGCGAACATCACAACATTCTTTAATTTTTCTTAAATTCTTATCATCATGGCACAATATGCTTTTTCTATCGCTGTTAATAATCTGAAAAAGAAATACGGCATGTCTGATCCCGCATACCTCATCTATGCTGACCTCAGGGCGGCGGGATGGTCGCAGACAGACGCCTGGAACGTCGCGTTCCAAGGCAAGGGACTCAACTGGTCTAAAGCGGAGCTTGTAAAGGAGATGAACAAGCTCGAAACGCTCAACTCGGTGCAAAACAGAATCGCCGATTTGCAGGGTAAAGCTCAACAGAAGGACAATGACGATGACATCTCGCCTGAAGAGCTGGCTAAGGAAACATCGAAGGAGACAATTCTTAGAAAGCTCGTCTACGCCGAGAAAAAGGCCAAGTACGGCTCGCCCGACTGGCTTAAAATCGTGCAGCTCGAAGCCGACTACAACAAAATCAAGCAGGACGAAATTGACAAGGAGAACAATGTCGTACATTACTATGTACCCATCAACTACCCGACAAAGTGCTCCGAGTGCCTGCTTTACCAAAAAGGACAGACCGACAAAGAATAATCTCCAACGGCCTGTCCCCGATTAACAAAATTCCAAACAACAGCTGCAACCTTGTTGTTCATGTGCTCACAGTTGTTCATGTGTTCACAGCACCTGCTATTCGTAACGCTCGCCCACAACAGCCTCTAACGTGTGAACGAACGTTTCTTCAAGCATACTGTCGTTGAACGTAGGAAGAAACACCTCTTCGGGAAGCTTCTTCCGTTCCGCGGCCTCCATGATGATGCGAAGCCCTTGTTCCAATGAGTGGCGGTCTTCTATCATAGACGCCAGCTCGCGTAACACACTTTCCATAATAACCTCCTTCTTTAGTTTAACATATTTTCTTGTTTACCATATCCTTTCTTTTCTCCAATAATCCCCCAAAATCCCCAATTTTCTCCAATTTTCTCCGAAATTCCCCAATTTTCTCCGAAATCTCCAATCATTCAAAGTGAAAAAATGCGGAAATCCCCCGATAATTTCCGAATATTTCCCATCATCCTCAAACCCTGCTAAAAAGAGCAAATTCAACATTCAAAAATTCAACATTGCGCCATCGGCGCAACAATTCAAAATTCAAAATTCAAAATTCAACATTCAACATCCTCCTTAATAAAGCTCGGCTCCTCCCCAAACTCCAACCCGTCAAGTTCCTCAACAAGGAAATGGCTCTTAAGGTCTGCTTCCGTCACGCCAAACGTCTCATAGTAGATGCCTTTCGTCGTCTTCTTCTTGTTAAACTTGCAGTCGTCACGCATAACGCGGCCGAAGCGGTTCATCGACGGTATGTCGCTGTCCTCAACGTTGTTGTCGTTGCAAAACTGCAACATGCTGTCATACAACACGCTCGACTGGATCCATAACGGCACCTCGTTCCTGGCCTGACGGTCAGGGCGCATGTGGTAGGCTGTTATCCATGACACAACGGGGTTTGTGCGAAGGTAGGTCAAGATGCGGAGACGCTCGGTCTTCTTCGTGTCGGGGAACACAAACTTGCGCTTGCGCAACAACCGCTCGCCCTCCAGCACCCAGTTGAACACGCCTGACAGCTCGGTCTTGATGATCTTCGCGGCCAACAGCGGGTCTTGCTTCGCCTTCGGAATGGTCACCTCAAAGTAGACATACTGCAAACGTCTGATCATGCCTAACGACGCATCGCCGCTCTCGGGCGTGTCGTTCAAGCTGAAGATGAGGTAGGGCAGGGTCTTGGCCTCAAGAACGTTCTCGCCAAGCTTACGGTAGGGCACGGGCTCCCCTGACACAAGACGCTTGAACATGCCGGTGTTCTTCTTGCCAAACTTCTTCGGGTCGCTGTCGCTTGACCAGTTGAAGATGGCGTTGCGGATGGGGTAACGCCCGCGCATGCCCTCGTCGCCGTCGGCGGTCAGCTCGGCATAGTCCATCTTCGAGATGCGGTCGCGCCCGAACAAGGCGCACATCACCTCAAATATCACACTCTTGCCGTTCGCGCCGCCGCCAATCATCATCAGGCACAGCTCTATCTTGTTCGACATCTTGCCGTCGTAGGGGTTATAGGCGTCACCACGCTGAACCAGACCTAAGCCTAAGAACATCTGCAAAATCTCACGCTGGTCTCTGTCGGGCAACACCTCGTCTAAAAAACTCGTCCAACGGGGACATTTGGCCTTCGGGTCGAAATCGTAGGGATGGGAGTACGTCACATGATAGTGGGGGGAGAATGGCAACGCACGGGGGTTCGCACGCGACAGGCCAAAGTCCACAACGCCGTTGTTGAAGGCCACAACGTCAAACTGCGGAACCAGCACGTTGTAGTTCTTGATAACCTCCATGAAAGCATCCCTGCGGATGGATGGACGGACCATGGCGGGACCTATGCGGAGCTTCTCCACAAGCAACTGGTATGACTGTTCTACCACTATCGTCTCTACCAACTCATATATCCTGCCGTTGAAGATATAGTAACCGCCAGCGAAATATTTCACAGGACAGCTCTTGGCCAACTCTCGCATGCTCCTGCAAAAGCCTGACAGCATGTCGTTATATTTCTCGCTGTTCGAACGGCCCCAGTCCTCACGGTAACGCTCAAAGTCAAAACGGTCCTCGGTGCTCAACTGCAACAGCTGGGCAAACAGCAGGTCTATAAGCTCGCCGTTACTGCGCTTCATCGCTCACCTCCTTTCTCTGCTCGCTTGTCACGCACAACGATCTTGCCCTCCCCGTCCAGGGACAGCACGTCGCCACCGTGAAGATAGATAAAGCACTGGGCATCCTCGTCACAGCACACGGACACAACGCCCCTGTCATAGACGGTCACATGAACACGGGCCAGACCGTTGACCGCTATGCAGGCTCTGCTGTCATGGCGCACATAGACATCGCCCACACTATTGCCCGAATAACGCAAATCGGCAACGCAGCAGCCGTTCAACACAACCGTTGAGGCTTCGTCAAGGTCCACACGCTCGTCGGCATACACACCATGACGGTGTATCACATCGCCAAAATCGCGCTTCATCACATCCACGCTCGGCCAGTCGTGCGCTATACAAAAATCCAAGCCGCGGACAAACTTGTCCACAAGCTCGTCACGGCTGCTGCCATCTGACCATTCCGAGGTCCACTGCTTGCACAGACCCAACGAAACGGCCTCTTCTTTCATTCTTTCTGACAATTCTTTCATTACAACAACAATTCAACTATAACAGTTCAACAATAACGGACCTCTCTCTAAAAATCCGCCTCTGTCAACCCTCGGCACCGTTCTCGCCTTTGCCGTCCTCAGCAGCCTCCTTCGAAGCCTCAGCAGCCTCAGCAGCTGCCTTCTCGCGCTCCAGCCGCTCCTTGGTCGCCCTCTCAAGGTAAGCGCTCATCACGCGAAGCTTCTCCTTCTGATATTCCATATCCCCGACAATGGTGGTGTCAACAAACATGCCTGTCAGCACGGCCACCACGTTCTTGCCTTCTATACCGGGAACAGTCCAGCGACCGTCGTCAGCACGCACAACGGTCAACGCATCAAGGGCGTCAAACATGGTGTGCTCCAAGCTCACCTCCAAGCTCCAGCCGCCGCCAACATCGCTGACACGGATATAGGGCACGGTGCCGCGCGTCAATATCTTCCGCTTGTCATCGGGAATCTTCTCCAGGTCACGCAACGCCTTCATCTCACTCTTGCTCAAAGCATGGGTCTTCTTCATCAACACAAAGTTACCCACACAAATCTTCTTGCCAAAATCCATTTTCTTTTCTCCTTATTTTTTTATTTGTTCAACAATCTTATTCTGATCTTATGCTAAATATATTCAGTATAGTTTAATTAAACCATTTTACAGTATTCCCTCCGCCTACCCAGTCCTTAGCCATTGTCAAGTTCCATGATTGTAAGTATCGCATAGTTCGCAAGGTCAAGCAGAGAGTCTTTCATTCCCTCACCTTTTACCTTCGCCTCGTCCTTCATAAGCGACTTCACGCGCTCCAGTTTCTCTGCCAAGTGCCCGTAGGCGTATGTCATGCCACACTCCTTGAACAACTTCGCAAAGCTATTGCCGTAGTCGTGGTTCTTCGCCTTGAAGGTATCAAACATCTCGTCTGTGATAGCTTTGTATGCCTTACACGGATTACGAAGGGCATCCCTCTCCTTATTTATCAAATCTACAAATCTTTTTGCCGACATTCCACAGAACTTGTCAACAAAGTCTTTCGGAATAATATGCGAAAAGTAAACTTTTGCAGTCGCACTGCTTTCCCATTTTTCCATCACTTTTTTTACAGTCATGCTACCTTTCTCTTGCAAAATATCCAACGTAACATACACGTTAGTCCTGCCATCAACATCACAACAAGCACAGTTGTCCTCTACGGATTTTACACAAAAAACCTTTGTTGGTTCACTCAGCCCCAAATAGCAGTTCTCCCTTGTATTGACAAAATAAAGAAACATATCTTCATGACGTTCAATACGCTCACACGGGAGAAAAAACTTCAGCCCAACCTTAATATCTTCCTTCTTAATCATAAGCAATTCCTCCTTATCTTAAATTTCAATAAAATCTCCAATACCCAAACGAGCCTTGTTGATGCAATCGCATATCCAACCCATAAGGTATGCCAGGTGCTCATTTCTGCCATTACATATCCTTTCCAAATCGCACGCATCGCTGATAGACGATAGAACGTGAAACGCCTCATGGCAGATGTTTTTCATAGTCATATCTTTCTTCTTTGGAAAGACAACAAGATTACCGAAATATCCACCTGTTCTACTCACACATTCGTCATAAACCAGACCTCCGTAGCTCCCTCCGCTCATAGGCTCGCCGTTGTGAACAAGAGGTTCACCCTTCATGTCGGTAAAGCATTTGTCTATTTCTTCTTCAGATGTGTTGTACATCACCCAAAGTCTCCTTGGGTAAATCTGCGGTATATATTCGTAATATCCCTTCTTCTTTGCCAATCGTGCTTTCATATCTCGTTTATATTTTTAGTTCTGCATCTAAACCCAACACCCAAAGAACGTGCTGGAGTTCATGGACGTGTCGAATTTTTCGTAAGAGAGCTTGGTCGCATAAGCCGTCATATTTTATAAAAACGGCCCAATCGCCTCTTTCCCGTACTACTGCCAAATATCTGGCTAAGCCCCACGTCTTTTTGTTGTCAATAGACCTCGTGTAGTATTTGCCAACAGTTACTTCTTTAAAACCGTTCTTGTTAAGTATCTCGGGCGTGACGGGTATGCCTTCAATAATACAACACCAAGTTCCCCAGGGCTCGTCGTCATCACCGTTGATAGCGCTTAGAGTGGCTATTCCTATTTTACCTCTAAAGGTCTTCTCGTGAACTATATCCGTAACAACGCACATTGTGCCTTTCGGAAACGCGCAATCGCGACTCACCCTTACAAGGCAGCCTATTCTCAGATCTTCGGGTTTAATCATTTCTTACCTCCTTTCTTCTATCTCTTGAAAATACTCGACATATTGCTTCCACTCAGGTTCGTGAATATTCCCGATAACCTCAGACACTTGCAGCCGCTCATCACAAAGGGCAAAACACACCTTGTTATGGTCGTAACACTCTCCAACTGCCAGGTTTGGGCACCTGACAATACAGAAGCAACCACCATCAGCAAACCAGCGGACAACACCGTAAAAGTTATCACGCACAGTAACAGAACCGCAATACGAAAGCCTGCTGCTAAACTCAGGCATGTCCAAACGCAGCACGTCACCCTCGTAAATGTTCTTGTAGTTCTTGTCCCTGAACCCCGTAAACTGGCAAACAGTCTCGAGGTCAACGCTGAAAGCAATGTTCTTTGCCTGACTCTCGTCCAGACAGTGACCGAACATGTAAGCAACGTCACCATCCTCATAGAAAGAGCCATACACCCATTCTCCGTCCTCAGGCCTCTTGCCCTTAAATCTAATCGCCCTCATTTCTATAAATTCCTTTTTTTGTTAGTCAATAAGTTCAAAATCGTAAACCACAACATAGGGGTTCAACTTCCACATGTTCTGACCATAAACCCTATCAACATAAGCCTTGTAAGCCTCACGCGCAGTACCGTAACAATCGGAAGAAAGAAACACACTACCGTCCTGCTGATACACATAATCCGTCATGCCGTTACCACTATATACCGCACGGATGCCTACAGCCAGACAGTCCTTCACGCGGATGTCCTGCATACGCTCCACACGGATATTGCAAAAGCATTGTAGGATTCAGAATACGTCTTGTCTGAGTCTTTCTGCCTTCAAGTACGGCCTGTGTTAGACCATACCTGTCGTTAAACATAATCTTCTTCATACTCTATTTTCTTTTCGTTAATTCTCACTTGCGGCCTCCATACTCCCAAATCCGTCAGCAACATGGAGCATCTACACACCGCAAACACCGATGAACGCTACAATCATGAATGTATGAACCCTAAGCTCACCCAAGCACAATCTCGCATCTGCACGATAAAGATACTCATTATTATCCTTCAATGCTGCATAAACCCCCATAAAACCTATAAACTTACTGCTCTTTTTACTACATTAAATGGAGCTGCGGCCTTCAAAAAAGGCGATAACCCTCAAAACAATGTCAATAGAATAAATATGTAAACAAACGCAAGCAATAGTTAATACAAACACAAACTGCATAAATATACATAAAGACGTATATTTTTGGAATACATTACAAAATTTCACACACGTTAGCAAACCAATACGCAAAACACAAAAACACCCCCAAAAAAGAAGAAAAAAATTTTTGTGAGGTCACTACGCGCCCTCGCGCCCCTCCCAAAGGGGGGGTCACCCCCTGCAAAATATTCCAAAACCCAATATTATTTAACATAATATTTACAAACGCCCTTCTCTTCCTCAAAAATGTTTCACGCCAAACCAAATATTATTAATTTTCGTAACCCCTTAATTATCACCACTTTACACCGATATATTAATACAAACACACTTTTTGTATAATGTTTCACGAATAGCCAAAAGGTGTTAAAATAAAGATTAAGCGTAATTATTTAAACATCTATTAACGGAAAATTGACCAATGATTGGTCTAAAATACATATAAAATCTTTTTAATTGCTTGATATTCAACAAGTTACAAACAAGTTAAACGTGTTAATTTGCTTGCTTTTATGTGGTTTTTTGGCTATCTTTGCAATGTAGAAAAGGGGAAAAGGTTCTCTTTTCGCTCACTGCTTTACATGCCCTTTGTGGGTAGTGAGTGTTAGGTAATAAGGGTTAACGTTTAAGATTTTAAGTTATGGCAAAATCTGTAAATGAAATGGCGTTAGCCATTGCGAAAGAGTTAGAGATTATGGTTAGTGTGGTTTCTGACAGAAAGAACGACACGCTAACAGATGAGGCCTTTAAGGCAAACAAGGACTATAAGGCGTTGTTAGACGCGAAAGTAGCCGCGTGCAAAGCGGTTGAAGACTATGAGATGAAAGCCGTGAAGGCAAACACCGCCTACAACAACGCCGTATTGTTGACCGCTACAAAGGCGGTCCGCGCGTTTGGCTACCGCTACAATGTAGATGCGATGAAAGCGGAAGAGCTTTTAAACTCTAAGGCGTTCGCGGACAAAGTAGCCACACACGGGCAATACCTTGACACGCCCGCGCGTCTCGCCTCATTTGTAGCGAGTGTTTATAAGGATGTAAGCGAAAAGCGCGTAACAGTGACAAAGAAAATGCCGTTGACCATTTCAGAGATTAAACTACTGTTGCAAATGGTTGCGGTGGGCTTTATGACTCGTGATGAGGCACGCGCAAAGGTTGCAAAGGGTAAATAAGCCTTAAGCCGTTGGAACGTTTGGGAGACGCGTTAAAGTCTCCCTCAAAAGGTAGCCAGACAAATTTGGCTACCTTTTGTTATTTATAGGGTTTTCCTATCCTTAGAGGTTCAAGGCCTCGCGGTTGGTTCAAGTCTAACAAAGGAACATATAATTAGGCGCGTCGCTGCAAAGTGGCACGCCTTTATTGTATCGCTTATTTTTAGGGCGTCAGCAAACCTCGCATGTGCGAGGGTGGGGCACAACATCCCATCGAGATGTCCTGAATGTCGGTTACATTCGTAACGCGGTCGGCACGAATGCCGCTAACTATCTTCTCTGAGTCATGGAGTTCTATCTGGAACGAGTGGCACAGGCACACGAGCGAAACGAGCGCGATCAGGTATTGCAGTTTCGCCACGACTGAGGGCAAAGGAGAGGACAAGAGCGAGCAGGACGCAAGAAGGGAACGAGTGAGGTTAAGCAATCCAATGCGCCGTAACGAACCGAGCTACCCACAGCGGTGGGAGTAGTAGAAAAATAGGTGTTATCATAATTCATATTCTAAAGCGTATCACGAGCGCAAGAGTTGGTTACTCACAAAATCGTCTGTAACGCGGTGGTTACAGTGAGCTATATGCAAAAGGGCATACCAAATCAATAAAGCAGTTCCCTGTTATCTGTTAGGAAACAGGGCGTAGCGGATGCGATAAATCCGTGAGATGTGAGCCGTGAGTAAAGACGATAAAGACAAACACGGTGCCACGATGCACGTCTCAGGAAAACGGAGCGGAGAGAAATTTCCGCTCTGCAATTACAAACCAAATAAATTAGAATTATGAAACAGAAATTACCATCATTGTTTTTCGGTGCGATGTCAATTATCTGCGCCTGCATTATTGTAGCGCTGGCTCCAGTTTATGTGTCTGACGTGCGTGATTTGTACGGACATATTACGTTTACTGATATAGATTGGGGATTGACAGCGTGGAACACCCTGGCATTCTCTGCTGCGACATTTCTCATGCTGATATGTGCTGCGGATGCCGTAATAGGTGTAATCCTCGCATTCAAGAAATAGAACGATGATTAGTGAGCCAAATCTGAGAGGAGCTTCTGCTTCTCTCTTCTATTAACCAACAACGAGAATTATGAAATGGATACAATTTTACTACAAGGATTTAAAATCCAACCTTGTGGAAATGGTGGGCATGGATTCTGTCATGCCTATTGACGGCAGATTGAGTCTGTTGTCTATAAGGACTAAAGCACAGGAGAGAGTAAAGAAGATGGAGAATATAAAAGGTTTTGTTCCTTGTGCATTCTCCATTCTCACGGGCGGTTCACTTTTGGACGTTTCCGAAAGTGAGCTGTATGCTCTGTGAGCTAAAAAGGGCAGTACGATAATGTGCTGCCTGCTATGAACCAAAATAGTACGAGAATTATGAAAGAGATTTTAAAAACAAGTACGATAATTGTGCTTGGAAATTTGATTTTCATTCCTCTGCTGCTCATCTTGAGCAGTACGTTAATTAGCTGCGTCATTGGCGTGGCTTATCTTGTTGCGCTGCTCTATTTCTTGAGCAGTACGAGAATTGGTCGCAGATTTTTTGCAGCCTTTTACGCTGCAAATCTGTGGCTGGAAAAAGAAATATTCGGATGCAATTCCGAATGTTGAGCTGTACGTTAATTCCGTGAGCGTTCGAGGCGCACGTCACGTTCAAGCCATGTCACGGAACAAAGGTCTCATTAACCTGAGGTGGTCTTACAGATTTGCGGTTAGAAGTTCCATTTGAGCCGTTTCCCACCTTGAAACAAAGAAAGGACTGAAAGCGGAAATCGAAACGCCACCTCTTTCTTTGGGGTGGTTCTATTAACCAAAGATAAAAAAATATGACAAAAGCAGACAAGATGTTTCTCGCTGCTCTCGTGGCGAGTCACAAGGCATTTATTGCAAAGGAGAGTAAGAGTGATGGAGAATATTCCAAACGCGCTGCTCATGCCGATAGGGTGGCGCGAGAGATAGAGCGTCATTTCTCGCGCCCACGCTTCTTTTAAAAACATGGCGTGTTCATTACGCACGCCTTCTATTAACCAAAAAAGATAATATGAGAAAGATAGAAGTAAGAAAGGTTAAGCGAGGTGAGCATCTTCGCCTAACAGATTCAGAGAATGCGCCCGTGTGGGTGCGTGATTCGTACAACAAATTCTCAAAGAAATTTGAGGTTTACAAGTACGACAATATATGCCATTTTGCGGAACTGAAAGGTTCGCGCAAGGTTTATATTGATTAAAACCAAAAATGCTGCTCAGGAGCAAGAGCAGCTCTATTAACCAAAATATTTGAAAATGAAAGAATTATCAAAAGAGCAGCTTATCTCCGTCATGGAGATGCTGTTGTTAGATGGCGATTCTCGTAACTACGACATCGTGACCATTGAGAAAGAAATGACTGTTGCCGACTTGTTCGTTAGCGACAATCCTGCTACAGGAGAGGTTGTCTTGCTGCCGGGGAAATACCTCACAGCCTACGCATGCGACTATGGCTGCGAGGAACATCCGCATCTTATGAAATATTTGATGCGGGGAGAGGTGGAGTTCAAGGTCTTAGAAACCAACCTCTCCATTGTGATTCTCCTTTGTCTGGAGCGACACTAAACCCTAAACCGCCACTCAAAGACGAGTGGCTCTATTCACCAAAGCAAAAGGATTATGACAATTAACAACAAAGAATGCGGCACCTACCTTTTCAAGGTGTCGTTGTGGTGTGGCTGTGGCTATACCACATCTTCATTCAATGTCTACGCCTTCCATGAGGAGGAGGCTCTTGAATATGTCCTCGCTTATCTTGAGAGGATAGAATACAACGGCCTTTTCTTCACAGAAGAGGAGGTGAGAGACATGGATCTTGACATCGTGGAGAAAGAGGAGATGTTTATCTACATTGACCCTACGATGACGGATCCGTCGGCACGTCCTGCCTATATCCTTGCAGAAAATGCGGATATTGAGAACCTCGGGCGTGTCGCATGACCTAAAAACGGACAGCATGAATTGCCATGCTGCCTTCTATTCACCAAATAGTACGAGAATTATGCTAAGAGACAAAAGATGTGACCAAGAGTTTGAGGCTTCACTTTCATACGAGGTGAAGCGCATTAAGATTGCAGCGCGTAAGCTGCACAACTGTCGCATGACAGATTATATAGACCCACGCGCCGAGTGCCTTCTTCGTGAGGCACTGAAAGGAATTATCAGCATAACTCATTGCTGAGCCTAAATTAATCCCCACCCGCAAGGATGGGGATTTCTATTAACCAACAAATTTTAGAATTATGAAAAAGAATCCACGGAATTACGAAGTGCGCGGCAAAATGTACGCCTACATCCTTGACTCCATCTCTTCCGATGAAGTAGATGTTGAGTCTATGTCGGACAAAGAAAGAATCGAGTTTGCGCTTGATACTTTCTATGTAGAGAAGTTTGAAAACGACAGACGCGGAATGTCCACTCTCGATTTGCTGACGGAGTGGATAAGCGGTCTGTGTTCCACCGTGAACGTAGCGTTCACAGACTACGACATCGCCCAAATTGGCACGGAGTGGGGTTATTGCAGGACTGACGCAAGAGCCTCTCTGTTCGTGCGCTCATGGTTTGAGCGTATTGCCGGCGGCATTCTGAGTCTTGCAAAGATCTACGGGGTGGATATGAGCCGTTTCTAACGACTGCTCATGTTCGGTTAGCCAACCTTAAAAAGGTCCGCACATATTGGTGCGGACTCTATTAACCAAAACTTTAGAATTATGATTTACATTAAGAGTTTCAAAAATTATGAGGAGTTCAAAGTTCTCTTCGGTGTTGTGGAGCACGGCAACGGTGTAAAGTCGCGCAAGAACAAAATCCTTCTGGCTTGCCTGAAGGACAGAAAGCTGCTTCATTGGTGGCTTTCGTTCAAGGACAGATGCGACAGAAAACACCGAAGTCATCTTTACGAGAAATGTGACTATCTCCGTGCTACAAGCATGGACGATCTCAAGTATTTCGCCAAGAAGATGATGAACCGTATCGTGTATAACGATGTTTGCGGCCTGGCGTCCCCTTATTACTGCATAGATTTCGGAGATCTTTCGTTCACGTTCTATAGTTCAAGCATGCGTCTTGACGGCTTCAAAGGCATTTGTGCCGATGGAGATTCCAAGGCCGTGCGCTATGAGAACGTAGAACGCGAGAAGGTCTTCAAAATGAAGGCCGGAAAGTTCATCACAAAGTGCATAGAGGAATGCCGCATCACGCGCGACTACATGCCTGAGCAGCTTAAACGCTGGATAGGCGAGGAGTTTGCCCGTGAGTGGCAGGTCTTTGCCGAGCAGCGCTGCACCGACAGGTACACGCTGCATGTCGATGATAATTTCAAAGATATTTATGACAGCGGCCGCTGTTATGGTGACTTTGGAAGCTGCATGACAGATAAGGGTCAGCACACCTTCTATCGCGACGCGATAGAGGCCAAGGCGGCTTATATCACAGACGAACACGGATGGATTGTTGCTCGTTGCATCGTCTACACCGATGTGATAGACGAAAACGGCAACCATTATCGTCTTGCAGAGCGTCAATATTCAATGGGGCAAGACAATGTCCTCAAGCAGATTCTTGTTGACAAGCTTATCAAGGCGGGCGAGATTGACGGCTACAAGCGTGTGGGCGTCGATTGTCACGATAACAAGAACTTTGTCCACAACGACGGTTCTTCTATGCGTGACCTTGTGCTGCACATTGCGTGTTGTCTTGAAGCTGGCAACACGCTGAGCTATCAAGATTCGTTCATCTACTATAACCACGACAAACAAATCTCGTACAACGACTCGTCTAAGTCCTATTCCGACGAGCTAAACACGACAGACCATCAGTTTGGCGGCGGCGGTAATTGGTCGGACTATTACGGAGAGTACATTCCAGAAGAGGAGAGCGTCTATGACGACTACTACAGGGATTGGATGTGGGATAATCAGCAATCAGACGCCATATACAGAGACGAGAGAATCGTTATCAACGACGGTCGTGCTTCGAAGAGCAACGATTGGTATTGGTCAGACCACGAGGACGCTTATCTGTATGACGACGATTGCTGCTATGTCAATAGCGTCGGAGATTTTCGTCTCGTTGACGATTGTGTCGAAGACATCGACGGCAATTGGCAGCTCAATGAGGACTGTGAGTATTCTGACTATCACAAGGAGTACATCCCCAAGAAACGAGCCGTGTGGAGCGACGCTGCCAACTCATGGCTCGACGCCGAGGAAGATGCCCTGTGCCCTGTGTGTAAGGAGTGGTACCCGGGCGACACCGAGGATTTCTATTCTGAGATCACGGGAGAGTGTTATTGTTCCGAGAAGTGCATGGAAGAGGATGAAGCGAAGTTCAGATGAGAGCATGCTCTGCTTGTTGTAGCCTAAAAATTAAGGCGGGAGGATTCTTCCTCCTGCCTTCTATTAACCATTAAAAAATAGAATTATGAAAGAATTAAATTTAGACCTTCTCAAGGCCCTTTACTGTGTGTTCTCTCCAAGCAATGGAGAGAAAAAGATGCGACGTTTCATCAAGCGTCACATCAAGAAAAACATACCCGAAGCCGTAGTCACACAAGACGTGCATGGCAATCTTTTCGTCACCAAAGGCGAGGCCGAGAGCTATCCTTGTCTGTGTGCTCACATGGATCAGGTGCAGCATCTGCACCCCACCGATTTTGTGTGCATCGAGGGCCAGGGTGTCATCTTTGGCTATTCGCCCAAGCTGCACAAGCAGTGTGGTCTCGGTGCCGACGACAAGAACGGCATCTTTATCGCCCTGCAATGTCTTGAGCGTTATGATGTCCTCAAATGTGCGTTCTTCGTAGGCGAGGAGATAGGTTGTGTGGGTTCACACGCTGCCGACATCGGGTTCTTTGCCGACTGCCGTTTCTGTGCTCAGATCGACCGTCGCGGCAACAGCGACATGGTCACGAGCATATCCTTCGGCAGCATCTGCTCCGAGGAGTTTGTCACGGCAGCCGATTGCGAGACTTACGGCTATGCTGTCAGCACAGGCCTCATGACCGATGTCGAGGCGTTGCGTGGCAATGGTGTCACAGCGTCGTGCATCAACATGTCGTGCGGCTATTACGAGCCCCACACGGACCATGAGTTTACCGTAATTGAAGACGTGAAGAAATGTCACGCTTTCGTCTGCCACCTCATAGAGCATTGCACGTCCGTTTATCCTCACAAAGAGGACGATTACGGATATAACGGCAACAGTAGCGAGTGGAGCCGTGGCGAGTGGGACCGTTACGATTACTGTGATTTCTATGACGAATGTCTTGACTATTGCTGCAATTGGTTGAAAGACGCCCCGCAGCTCACCCTCGACGAGTTCATAGATGCTGCTCGTATGTATTTCCCGTTTAGCAAGAGCGGTTTTGCCGAGATCTTCGAGACGGCATCCAATTATGTCAAATCGGAAATAGTCTAACAAAAAAAATGGGGAGAGCAATCTCCCTTCCAATAACCAAAAAACAAGAATTATGTCAAATCTTATCCCGTGCCCAATCAACGAGAAAGACCTGTGCAGCGATGTCCTGTTCGATTGTCTTTTCGATAATGACATCTATTGCGAGGGCGAGCGCAACACGCTCGTGGGCTTTCTCAACGGCGGCGTCACCACCGCCAAGTACACCGAGGGTTCTAACGTCGTAACCCTCCGCTTCCTCGAACGCCCAATCAATGAGCTCGACATGGAGCGAATAGAAGAATGGCTCGGCATCATCCGAGACGGTGTCAACAAAAATTTGTCGTCAAATTATGAAAAAATGATGACAAATTCCGAAAAAATGATGACAAACATCAGCTTTCACAACAACAGACACGTCTGCAAGGTGCTCTTCACCTACCTTATCGAAGAGTAACCTTTGGCCTCAAAAGCCTCCCGTGCAAGGGAGGCACAGTTTAACCAATAATAATAGAATTATGAATGAATATGAAGCAGTAAGGATTGAAACTGTAGGAGACTACAGAATCAGCATCTATTATGACTCAGGCAACGACTGCCCATGTACCGAATGGTGTATGTCAGGGCTGTTCATCTGGGGCGGCTACGGCCGCGATTGCGACCAACTGAGCCCTGCCTGCAATTGGCGGGAGCTGTTCGGAAGGCACGACGATGGCAACCATACCGTGTGTGACGCTCTCAGAGAGCTTATCGCCAAACATGTCTCGCAAAGAAAGCTCCTCAACTATCTAAAGAGAGAAAAGCTGGGCTCTGTCACGTTCGAATACAACCGCTATCTCAATATATGGGAGGAAGTGGGACATGATGACCGCAACGAGTATCTGTGGAGCTTAGAGTTCTCCCCGCGAGAATTGAAGGAGGACAACTATATCTATGAGCTTACAGAGTACATGAGCGAGGAGCAGCTTGCGCAAATCCTCTACGACCTCGCCAAGGACCTTGCCTTTACCGAGTGGTCTTCCACGGGCTACTGTCAAGGCGATTATGTCCACGGCTACGCCTTTTGCACAGAGGAGCGGTTTGCCGAGACATGCGACAAAAACACCAAAAATTGGAAAGCCCGAGTCGAGCCTATCATGGAGGCAGAGGCAGAGGACATCGGAAGATGGATGTGGGGCGACGTCTTCGGCTTCAAGCTGGAGAAAAAAGACTTTTACGAAAAGGTCTATCCTGACGGGGAGCGCGACAGTGAGGAGGGCTTCGATTGGGTTGGCGTAGACTCTTGTTGGGGCTACTACTGCGACCCTGACGAGCTCATCGAAGAGGTGATCCGTAAACATGACTTGCGACCAAGCTCTGCCGCATGAAAATCCTGAAAAGGGGGAGGTGCAATGCCTCCCCTTCTTGTTTAACCAAAATTATGAAATTATGAGAAAGTTCAAATGCGACTACCACTATGTCGACGACCTCATCCGCCGCTACGAAGAGGAAGGTGGTCAGGTCATCTGTCTTAACGACGGCTGTCTCGCTTCTGGCGAGTGGCTCCTGTTTGACGACACAAACAAGAAGAAGTGTTTTTACACTTACGAGCTTGCGCTCAACGGGTGGTCTTCTTGCCAAGTTGTACATGTCTACAGCTGCTGGGACAAGCTTCCCAAAAAGTACAAGAAAATGGTAGAGAATTACGCCCTCTATGCGTAAATCCCGAGAAGGCAGCGCAGCCTGAAATTCTGTGTGTCGGAAAGACAATCTTTAGTGACCCGCTTCATAGAGCGCCGCACTGTGCGGCGCTACAGCTGGTAACATCAAGCGTTTATAGCAATGCGCCAAGTCTTTCACACGCTGTGCCCTAAAACCGACCGCCTCACCCTGTGTGTGGTGGTTTCTTATTCACCAACAAATAAGAATTATGCAACACACAGAGTTTATCGACGCCATCTGTGCCAAGGTAGACGATGGCGCACGTTTCATGGTCAATCTCGAAAAACGAACGCTCAGTCTCGATGGCCGCCTTGTCAACCTCGACGAGGTTGATGTCTTCCGTGTCGATGAAGCGGTCATGTTCCGCTGCATCGAAGATCTCTATTGGCAATATCGCCATTCTGTCCCATCGGAGAGGTCCGAGTCTCACCGCCGACGCTATTTCAAGGCGCTGCCTGAAGACGAGCTTTCTGACGAGGACATGATCTACGGAGCTGCACGCGAGACCGCACGCTGCCGTCTCGAACTGTTCATCCTGCTCATGCTTCGCAGCGGTCAGCTATGTTGGCACGAACAGTGGGGCAGTTGGTTCTATCAGTCGCCCTACGAGAAAGAGTTCATCATCCTTCGTGCGTGGGTAGAGCCCAAAACTCGCCAGACAGCCTGAAAAACGGGAGCAACGCCATCCCTTGCTCCCTCTTTTAACCATCATTATTAACAAAAAAACAATAGAATTATGAAAAGAAACGTCATCATCTCAGGCGAGTTTACAATCAACGAACTGACAGCACCCAAGCCGTCCAACGCTTCCAAGCCGAAGACGGCTGTTGACCGCATCGCTGCGCTCAAGGCAGCAGGCATCGACACATCGTGCTTCTTCCCGATGGGAAGCGACATGGTGGTCAAGGTTGTCGACGGCGTACCTGTCCAGGTCCTCGACGACGACCCCATCTATCAGAGCATAGCTTCTGGGGGCTACGTCAACGTCCACCCGCTCTTCCGCCGTTTCGTCATGGCGCAGATGTTCCGCTTGCTTCGCCGAATGGAGACGTCAGGCGAAAGTTTCAACGCTCTCGTTCAGCATAACGGCTACGAATATCAGTGGCGCATGCTTGAAAACGAGCTCCATGCCATCGCGAAGATGCAGGAGAACAACGACGCCGCTTGCTTCTCGCAGCGCATCCTGTGGTTCAACCAAGACGTGGTCTCAGCTATGATAGACGATTATCTCTTTAAGCTGCGTTCTCATGTCGACAAGCTCTCCCACCGCCGCAACAAGCGTGGCGAGATGGTTTATAAGCACACCTGCAAGGGCATGCCTTACGTCAAGATTGCTGGCAGGAACGTCTTCCTCAGCGACATCGGCAGCAAAATCTATACCCCTGTCGTCAAGGCCTTTCTTGCCGTCAAGCAAGCCAAGTCTTACAGGGAGCTTTATCAGCTCGTCGTCAGCTTCAACAAGCAGCGTCCGCATCTTAAATGGAGAACCAAGCAGGCCGATGCGTTCATCAACGCCTACAAGGGCGCGGGTGCCTATTTCACCATGCGCAACCTCGTCATGTTCCATGGCGCACGCTTCGCGTCAAAGAACGAAAAGGCGTCTTTGCGGCATGTCGAGGACAAAGCCCGCGAGTATGAGAAAGAGGGCTGGCGCATGATGGGTGTCATGAAGCAGCTCATCGCCGACGCTGGCATCTCCATCGAGGATAAGATCCATGAATGGCAGGTGCAGAAACAGCAAAAGTAACCCCCTCAAGCCGCATTGCGTGTGGTGGACGGGCTTCTGTTTAACAAAGCTCAGCAGAACCAAGATCGCGTCTTCAGGAAGACTTCCTGATTCCCCGATCTTCTCTTCAGAAGCTTTCGTATCAATCCTTTAATGCAAGGCCCGCGCCCGTGGCCGCACGCTTCCTAACAGGGTCTGCCTCCAACGGCAGACCTTCTCTAAACCATTAAACAACAGAATTATGAAAGAAGACAAAATCCTCCAGATGCTCTTCGAGCCTCAACGGTGGCAACAGGCCATCGGCAAGGGCGTAGACAAGGGCATTGACAAAGCAACGCTTTATCAGCTCACAACGCCCGAAGCTCGCGCTCTCCTCTACCAGCGCATAAGGGACGGACAATACAAAATCATGCCGCCCCATGCTGCCCTGATACCAAAGGATAACGGCGATTTCCGTACCGTCTATGTCAACGAGCCTGTTGACCGGGTGTTGCTGAGCGGCATCAACGACCTCTTGTTCGACCTCGCGCCCGACATGGTTCACAGCTCATGCAAGTCTTATCAGAAAGGCATTGGCTGTGGCCGTGTCGTGCAGGAGGCTTCGCGCATGGTGTGTGCTGCCGAAGGCAAGACGATAGGCTTCAAGTCCGACTTGTCTAAATATTTCGACTCAGTCCCGCCGTCTTTCATCGACGCAATCTTTGACCGCGTTGAAGAGATGCACGGCCAGTCCGCGCTTATCGCTCTTCTTCGCAGCTATTACCATTGCGACACGTTCTTCGACCCCGACGGCAACATCTGCAACAGCTATCAGTCTCTTAAGCAGGGCTGTGCTGTGGCTGCATGGCTTGCCGACGTGCTGCTCTATCACATCGACGAGAAGCTGTCCTGTCTAAATGGCTATTATGTACGCTATTCTGACGACATGCTCTACATCGGCGACGATTATGCTCAGGCCATGACCGTCTTGCAGCAGGAGCTCGACAAGATGTCCATGAAGCTCAACCCCAACAAGGTCGAGTATCTCGATTCCAACCATTGGTTCAAGTTCCTCGGCTTTGCCGTCAAGGGTCATGACATCTCGCTCTCTCCTTCGCGCATCAAGACGTTCCAGAAGGAGATAGAGCGCCGAACTATCGACTGGCGCGAAACCACGCTCAAACGTGCGGTCAACGCGGTCAACAAGTACCTTTACAAAGGTTTCAACTCCCATTCGTGGGCCACGCAGGTCTTGCCTATCGTCAACGTCAAGAGAGACGTCACCATCCTCAACACGTTCGTCCTCGACTGCCTTCGGGCCGTTCAGACGGGCAAGAAGAAGCTTGGTGGCCTCGGCTTCGACAAGACGCAGAAAGACGGCTGCATCGCAAGGGGCAAAGGCAAGAATGTCAAGGCCAACAGATTAGCCACTGAACAAATCATCGAGGGTTATCTGCCTATCGGTTGCGCTCAGGCCGCCATGCTCACACGCAGGGCTGCATACGACGCTCTCGTAGACAATATCTGACCCCTCATCCTCCGCGCACACGGAGACGGACAGCGAAGCAGCTCAGTTTAATTTTCCTATAAGACATCCAGAAAAGGGTCCTTATTCCTTCCTGACAGGGCATCCCTGTCAAGAAGGGACAAGGAACCTGTTCTGGTTCCTTACAGGCAATATCAATCCTTTACAGCCATGTGCCGTCCTGCTTGGCTCCCGTCCTAAAACAAGACACACCCTTCTCGGTGTGTCTGCAACCAAACCACACACACACGCACCGCAGCGCATCTCCCTTCAAGCATATCTTCGTTAACATGCCTGACGACATAATATGACACGACGGGGCCATATCACCCCACGTCGTCTCATCCTGTCGTCACCAAGATCAATCCTTTACAGCAATGCGGCTTCTTATGTGAGAGGAGTGGGTTTCGCGAACCCATGACGTGTCAGGACAATCCCCTTTAGTGAACCCTCTGCCAAACATCAACAGGTTCCACCGGCATCATAAGCCGGTATCACCTGGATGTCGTCAAGGCTTCACATCAATCCTCTACAGACATCGCGACATGTTGTCAAGACACGTCTTTTCTTTAACACCTTGTGTTAATTAAGTGTTAATGGGTTTGGCAAAACACAATGTTATTGCAAATATTACTACCTTTGCAATAACCTAAGTAGAACCGTTAAACAATAAGAATTATGTCTAAAATCATCAGAGCGCAAGACATTCTCAAGGAGAAAGGTTTTGTCGCTCCTGTCTTCGACACAGCAGCCTTTCAGGCCGATGTGGCAATGTTCTTCCGCGACCATAGCGTTGAAGACTATCTGCTCATCTATGTCCTTAGGTTTGCCGACTTTAAAGAAGCCCCTCGTTCAGGCTTCGCGTCGTCGCTCTTCGTCACCTCTGCCGAACGTTTGTGCGGCGAGGTCTTCATCGGCTACGCCATCCCTCCCGAACTCTTGCGCCAAGAGCCTGACGGTCCTTATTTTGGCAACCTTCAGGACACCGAGATCAGCCGCCCTCACATCATTGTTGACGAGCCGTTCGCCGCCAATGCTGTCGGCTTGCTCAAGATGCTGGGCTTCACCGTCGGCAGACGGCACAAGAGCCGCTTCGGCTTACCTGTCTACAAGGTCACGCTCTTCTGACACACCCCTGCCTCAAATGGCGCGTCCTCGTCACGCGCCCCATGTTAAACCAAAAACTTTTAGATATGAAACAGCTTCTTCCGACAATCCCGACGCGCCGTTGGACGGTGTTGCTCTCTTCTGAGCAACAGAAGACTTATGCCAACGCCATCCGTCAGGGCTATTTCTCTACTTACGACGGCTACCGTTGGCGACACACGTTCTACGGCGCGTATATCTGGAAATACCCCGGTCGCATAAAGGTGCTCAACATCTTTCGCGACATCTTGGGCCGCGCGCCAATGTGGAGTGACATCACCGACGACAACCTCCGCGACTTTAAGGCAGAGCTCGACGAGGCTTATGCGCCCAACTCGGTAAAGACCATCTGTGCCGAGATCAATTCGATCATCAGTGCCAACGCCGACTCCAAGGACATCCCGTCCATGTCTTACGCAAAGGTCCTGAAAACCAAGAAAACGGTCACACAGGCCGTTTATCTTACAGACGGGGAAATATACCGCCTCCACTCTTATCTGCCGCGTACGGCAAAAAGAAGGCATATCAAGCGCATTTTTATGCTTGAATGTCTGTGCGGAGCGCGACTGTCCGACTGTGTGCGCCTCTCGCCCGACAATATCTCGCCCGACGGACGCACCATCACCTATGTCGCGCAGAAGACGCGCCGCGAGGTCACGGTGCCTGTCCATCCGTGGCTGCGCCAGTATCTCACCCCGTCTTCGCCCACCGAGCCTTCGTCCGTGGCCGTATCGTCCTACAATGAGGGCGTGCGCTTCTTCTGCAAGGCTTGCGGCATCGACACCAAGGTTAAGATCTTTCAGGCGGGCAGGGAGCAGACGGGCCCCAAGTGGCAGTTTGTCTCCACCCACACCGGGCGGCGCTCTTTCGCCACAAACCTGTCGCTTAAGAACGTGCCGCTTGAACAGATAGCCCTCATGATGGGTCATCTCACGGGCAACGCCCCCGACATAGCCATGACGCAGCGCTACATCGTCACGCGCCTCCAGCTCTCCCCGGCAGCCTTCCAGGCTTTCCGTCTGCCTGGCTCCGAACAGCTCGAAGCCGAACAGCTCGCGCTCCACTCGCCGTCGCCCTCTTACGACGACCCGGCCATAGCGCAGGCGTTCGACAACCTCCCCGACGACACCGATGCCGTCATACCCGAACGACCGCAACCCGACAGCCTCACGCATGCCATGTAGCAGCGTGTGGCTTATGTATGACAAACATTTTTTACGAATATGGAAAGAAACCACAAAGCTTACAGAAAGATCCTCGCCCAATACGAGGACATGACGCAAGACCTCTTCTTCGACATCCGACGTGGCGTCATCACGTCTTACGACGAGTTTGAGGCCAAGTACACCGACCTCAGCCGTCGCTTCACCGATGCCATCGAGCCGACAGGCTATCACGAACAGCTCAACCCTACAGTCTTTGAGCTTATCGAGAAGGCGAAGAGGAAGGGCGACTCTCTTGAAGAGTTTGCCCAGCTCTTCCTCGGCACCCTCACCCTTATAGAGTTTCCCGACGAGCAGCTCAACGCTCTCATGGAGCCTCAACAGCCCGAAGACGATGATCCCTTCTGGTCTTCTGTCTTGCCTAAAGACCCCGAAGACAAGTAACAAATAACATAAAAATAACCACGTTTCAGCCCTACCGCATCACGGATAAGCGGAATGAATATGCGAAAAATGTATTTCACAAGCAAGAAGAGTTTTCTTGTTGAGCAGAACGCCGACGGCACGTTGCTCATCACCAAGACATCGACAATGAAGCCTTTGGAGAACGCTGGCTCTTTCATCGTCTCACAAGGTGGCATTGATGCCATCCTCGCGAAGTGTAAGGAGGTCACTGAAGAGCAGTTTGCCGAGGATCGCAAGCAACTGCTTCTGCGCCATGAGCAGGCGAAGCAGCGTTCTCAGGAGCTCGCCATGGCCAACCGCAAACGTCATGAAGATGAATATAATGCAGTGTTTAGCGGTGACGTGGTGGAGACAACGGTTGAGAACATCCGAACATTGCTGCGTTACCTCAACGACATCAACTGGGGCGTGTGGCAGCTCCCTTCCATGACCATCGGCTACAGCTGCAACCAATATGACTGCGACGGCAAGACGGCCACTACTATTAAGCTCGATAGGCCAATAGAATATCGTGGCGAAAAGGCTACACAGTTCCAGTATGGAGCGCCGAGCGGACATCTTCGTGATTATTGTAGAATTTAAAAACCAAATTCAGCCCTCGACAACACGGTTAAGTCAACTTTATGATTAGAGTAAATAATTTTGATTTTGGTAGCGATAGTTTCTATTCAAGCCAGGCAGGTTTCTTAAATGACGTTGGCGACAGTGGCGAGTATGCAAGTGAGGCAGCGGAAATCCTCGGCATGGAATACGACGAGAACGAGCCGGAGGCATGGGCAGACATCATGTTCAGCAGGTCAACGGGTAAGCAGTACGCGGTGTGCGGAACAGCAATGGTAACAGCGTCCGGCGCTCACTTCTATTATAAGGAGCTGGAGGAAAATCAGTATATAGAATGCAGCGCGAAATATCTTGACGAGTTCGGGCCTAAGACGGATGAGAACCTCGAATATCTGGAAGACGATGACGTTGTTGTTGAAGAGGACAAAATTACCTACAACGGTAAAGAGCCCGTCGTTATGGACGACTGTGACAATATTACACATTGCGAGGATCTTTTTGAGGGATTCTATACGGCATGCGGAGACATCAATATCGCTGCATATTTGATAGGATGCCGACATAAATACTGCTTGCAGGATACAGTGTATTATTGGAGATAAAAAAGCCCGACCTAAGCCGGGCTACGCGAGCCATCTGGCTCGAATCTACGATAGTAGAAATTAGCTCTTTGTGAGCGTTTGAATCCACAGGCTGAAGCCTGACAGTCAACGGAAGTTGTTGTTTTCTTTCAATTCCATAAAGGTACGATTAAAAAGCCTCCGAAGACAGGTGCAAATATAGACATTAAATCAATACAGAGCAAGCATTTGCCCTAAACTTTAACAATTATTTTCAAAATTATTATGAACATCAAAAAATTCTTTTCCATGGACGCATCAACGACAGCCCGAGTGTTGAACGTCTTCGCACGCCTTGGCTTCATCCTCGCCTTGGCAATTGTAGTCATCGGCTTCTGCCTGTGGTTCTTTTCCGAAGATTACTCTAACAAAAAGTTCATCGGCATCTTCATGATGAGAGAAGCCTTCCCTTACATCTTTGCCGCATGGTTTGCAGGAGGTCTCGCCGTGCTCGTCAAGGCAGCATCGCTCTACATCGCCGAGAAGCAACCACAATACGAGGAGGACGACGAAGATTAAACCATGACCCCATGTAAAAGAGCCCTGCTTACAAGCGGGGCTCTTCGTCCCTCAGACCCTGTTTCTGCCCCTGTCTGCCCCAATTTCCCAATAGGTCTCGTCCGACCACAACAACCCCTTATATATTATTGTGATACGTTGGTGATACGATTGCGATACGATTGTAACTACCTTATATTCAATATGTTACAAGCCTCTACGATGTACCATGTATCACAAACGACTCGCCCTAAAACCGTATAACCTCTTGTGTATCAGTCTTTTACAAACCGTATCGCAACCGTATCACTTTCGTTTCATATCGTACCACCGTTTCTATGGGTTCTATGTCGCTCATTATCAGCCTTTTACGGCATAAAAATCCACAATCAGACATCAAAAACACCCAAAAATCACCAAAATCCCACTTTTTCACATTATAATACACATGTATATAATAAGGTACATGTATAAAAGCTAAGGTCGCGCGTTAATAGCTAGTTAATATATAATAAAT
>ERZ1034687.128-NODE-128-length-48395-cov-16.135623_pt1 | contig 48395 bp, 62 predicted proteins | sample MGYA00520704_ERZ1034687 | MGnify/ENA primary metagenome ERZ1034687 (study PRJEB33766, sample SAMN09781762) | gut metagenome | biome: gut microbiome | host: Homo sapiens | place: Madagascar | study: EMG produced TPA metagenomics assembly of the PRJNA485056 data... | reverse complement strand
GGGCTGGTATTGCTTCAGCTGCCACGCCCATCCCCGTATACCTTTAAGGAGGGGTTTTTGTCCCCGTGAAAGGGGCAGAGGGCGAACCCCTGCCGGTTCACAGGCAGCCCCTCCATGTCCAGCACTTCACGCGGCGACACCCGCCGCCGCACGTCCTCCACCACTTGGCGGTCAACCACTCGGCGCACCCCCCAGCAAGTCAAGAATGACCTGCGCTGTCTCCTCCGGCGCGCAAAAGCGCCAGCAAATCCCGTACTTGTCCGCCATGCTCTGCATGATAGCCCAAAGCCTGTCAGCGGATACAGGCGGCTTCTTCGGCAGCTTCACGCCCAGCATTTTGCCGCGCAGCTGCGCCGCCTGAATGTAGCGATAGTCCCGTTCTCGCGGATTGACCCAGCTTGGCACATCCGCCAGCGTGGCAATGCCCGGCTCCTCCACCAGCACCACCAACTGCACGTCCGCTTCCTGCGCCCGCGTCGCCTCTGCCCGGAAGCGTTCATGCGCCTGGATCAGGTTGCCGTAAACCTCCTGCAAGCCCTGCTTGCGGTCGATCACAAGGTGCTGGTCGTTGGCCCAGGTATAGTCCCCGCACCACAGCTTGCTCCGCACCCAGGGAACGCCGAGACGGTCGAAACCGTCCCGGACGTGCCCCCATTTTTGTTCCCGGCTGTCCACAATGATGGTTTTCACGCCGCGTCCCTCCGATCAAAAGGGCGGGGGAACCTGCTCATAGGATGCCGTGTAGCCGTTCGCTGTGTCCTGCGCTACCTGCTGCACCTGCGCGGCCTGCTCCGTCTTCAGCTTCTTGATGGCGGGGATTGTGAAGTCTCCCGCCCGAATGGCCTGCACGCTCCGCACCATGCGTGGCTTCACACTCACTGCAGGCTGATACATGCGGTTGACGTACTCCTCCTCACCAAACACGATGCCGATCAGCTTGCCCGTCAGCGTGGCTTCGTTCCACTGCCAGCGGTAGCCCGGATTGCTCTCCTCCACCGCCTTAACAAAGCCCTTGAACAGCCCCAATGCCTGCTCTTTATAACTGCGGATCAGTACGCCGTGCCACTTGCCAAAGCGCTGAAACTGCGCTCCGAAATAGCCTGCGAAGTCTCCCTCCGCAATATCGAACTCCAGCCGGAGATACGCTCCCTTGCCAGTTGCGGGGTCCAGCGGCACGTCCTCCGCCTTCGTGATCCGGCAGACATAGCCGCCGGGGGTCAGGTTCCTGTACTCGCCGTCCTGCTGGGCTTCCACGCCCGAAAGGTCAATCTGCTTCATAATTCTTCACCTCAATAATTTTCTTTTCCGTGTCGGTCAGCGCTGTGACGATCCGCCGCAGATACCGTTTGGCAGCGTCCTCGTCCGGGAAATAATCACACACGAGTATTTCCGACTTTGCGTCGACCATGTGGGCTAAGATGTCTGCTTTTTGAATCCCATAGATGTTGGGATACAGACTGATTATCTGCGCTACATTTAGGTAAACACCGTCCGCCGTTTTGAGGAATCTCACGCTTTTCCTCCTTCCACCAGCGGCTTCATGCCATAGTAAGCCCGAATTGTCTTGTCCACCTCGTACAGATCGTTTGGGATCAGATTGGTTTCAAACATGCCCATGGGGCTTTTTACGGTGTCATGACCCGTATTATGCGTCACAAAGCTGTACACGCCATCCGAAACGGCTGTTTTCAGCACAATGGTAAACAGCCCCTCCACCGTGATCTTCTCATCCAGCATTTTGCCAATGGTCTTGGCTTTCTCATTGCCGTTCGCGTCCAGCTCCAGATGCTGGAGCATGTAAACAATCTTGTCCTCCGGCAACTTGATCGCCGCTTGGATCAGATCCCAGTAGGCTAACGCCATGTCGGTGAATTTTTGATAGCCCACCACCGAGGCCGTCCGCATGAACTGGTTTGCCATCAGATACTGCGCATCGTCAATGATGATGCTTCGCACCTTTGCGCTCTGGAGCCCCGCCGTAATCACGGCGTAGTCGTCCGTGTTCACCTTTGCCAGCTTCCCACCGTCCTTAAACGGGAAAGGCTTCCCCTGCACGTTGAAAACGCCGACGCTGCCAGCCGGGAAGTTGCGAAGGCTTGCGCTCTTGCCCGTGCCGCTGTTGCCCAGAATTAAAACCGGAACACCCATGTTATACGTCCTCCTTGTTCACGCATGTATCGCGTACCGCTTGCCGAATCATCTCAATGTCCGACTCGCGGCTGTCGTGCGTGCCGCCGCTGACAGTCTTCCGGACCCGCTCCTCCTCTACCTGCAGGGCACCGGGAGTGAAGCACTCGGCGAACTCCCGGCCCACGGCCTTGATGCTCTCCGGCAGATGGGTCATGGCATGATGGGCCGCGCAACCGCAGCCCAGCCCACCGCCGAAGTAATAGTGATGTACGCTCGTCTGCTCTTTCTCCTCGTCGATGTGCGCCGCGCACAAATACAGGTTATCAACCGTTTCAAAGACCTTGACGTCGCCGGTCTCTTTATCCGTCACTAAAACCTCAAACATGTTATTTGCCCTCCTTAATCTCGACCTTGAACACGGGATCACGCTCTATAACCGTTACGCCGTCGATGATCTCTCCAGTCTCCTTGTCCACCGCGCTGCCGTCCGGCATGACCTTGCCAATCCGATTTTTGATGTCCGTCCAACTTGCCTCCTCTTTGACCTTGACGGCCTCCGGGAGGCTTGCCTTTGCCCACTTGAGCAGCGCCTCCGCGTCCCGCTCATAGGCCGGCTGCTGCGCCTTCCGCACCAGCTTTCCGCTGGGTAGGCCGTAGCTCTCCTGTGTCTTGGTTGTCCGGTGCGGCACTGTGCCGAAGTACTGCTCTAACGCCGACGTGAAGTAGGCTACAGTCTGGTCGTTCTGCGCCTTAATCTTCGCGGCCTGGTCGGCGTAGTAGTCCGCCCATTTGGCCGTGTCGGCTTGAGCTTCTGCAATTTTTCGTAGCGCCCAGTCAGCCTTGCTGTCATTCTCGATCAAAAATGCCGCCTTGATGCCTTCCTCGCCTTCTAAGGTCAGGATGTCTTCCAGTTCGCTCATACGTTCTTCCACCTTTCTTGCGCTTCAATGTCTTTTTTTGCCTTGTAGTAGCATTTTTCGTTTGCGTATCCTGCCGCAATGGATGCTTGCAGCGCCGTCATGCCCTGCGCCCTGAGCCGATCTACCTCCGCCACCCTGCGCCGCCGCTCCTCGCTTCGGCGGCTGCGAAGGGCTTGCCTTTTGTGGGCGCTGGCGGACAGCTTTTGCGCCTCCATCCTGTCCTGCGGCGTCGGGTCAGGCCGCATTGTCGGCACAGGCGCAACGCCCCGCTCCGCCAGCTCCAGCACCCGCGCCCCAAAGGAACACTTCCCGGCGCACTGCTGGCAGCGTGAAATGTCCAACACCGCCCCAAAGCAGATGCCCCGCAGCGCCTCGTCCATGCTCATCTGCGCCGCAGGCTTGGCAGGCACCAGCCGCCCATGTCCCCACGCCCAGCCATAGATACTCATGCCTCGCCCTCCATTGTCATGGTGTAGCGCTTGCGCTCCGTCAGCTCCACATGCTGTAAGCCGTACTGGATCAGCCGCGTCGCCACGCTGGTCAGCGGCTGCCCCGTCAGTTCCGCCAGTTCGGATAACGCCTCAAACGTCTCGCGCTCTACGCGTACCTGAATGCTTCCCTTGCCCTCCGAGAAGGGCGAATACCCTGTCCCGCTCGGAATAAATTTCATGCCCGTCAGCTCCTTTTCTTTGGTTCTACCCGCGTCCATGTTCCCACCGGGTACTGTCCCGGCATCAGCCGCTTGCGCCCCTCTTCTGCACGCTGTGGCGCGGTCAGACGCTCCATCCGGTAGCGGAGCCGGGTCAGCAGCCCTTGGGGCTTGTAGCAGGTAGCCTCGCTGTACTTACTCATCGGTGCCGACCTCCTGCAGCTGTCCACCCTTGAGGGTATACCACACATCAGCTTTAATCGATGTGCCATCAATGCGCTTTGCGACTACATTGGGCTCTCCGTTGATCCATTCCGTCAGCACAATCCAGCTGCCGATTTTACCCTTTGCGCGGTTGACTCGCCCAGCGCACATCATCACGCAGTTTGGGCGGAGTGTTTTGATCTGCGTCCCGTCGCCAGACGAGGCGATCTGCGCCCCGTCTCCGGAAGAGGTGATCCGCGCCCCGTCGCCAGACGAGGCGATGCGCACCCCGTTGCCGGACGAGGCGATCTGCGCCCAGTTGCCAGACGAGCCGATCCGCGCCCAGTTGCCAGACGAGGCGATACACGCCCCGTTGCCGGACGAGCCGATCTGCGCCTCGTTGCCAGACGAGCCGATACACGCCCTATACCCAGACGAGCCGATACACGCCCTATTCCCAGATAAGCCGACACACGCCCTATTCCCAGATGAGCCGATACGTGTCTCATACCCAGATGAGCCGATACTCGCCCATTCGCCAGACGAGGCAATACACGCCCTATCGCCAGACGAGGCGATGCGCGCCCAGTCCTCAGACGAGCCGATCTGCTCAAAATTTTTGCCGTTATCTATCAGCGCACTTTGCGCATTCTTTCCGCCTGTTGTTTTTTTTGTACACATGCTCACAAATGCGTTGACGATGCCTTCGATTCCCAGTTTTGCCCCAATGCGGATACGCTTCCCGCATACTTTGCTATCGGCGTTGTTTCGTTCTTCTTTTACTTCCTCCAGCTCTACCTCGTGATATTCGCACCCGTCGGTGGGGGGGTAGTACCACCAGACATCTAGCGGATTTGTGCAGGCATGGAAACCAGTCTTGCACAGCTCCGCCTTGTCCTCCTCATAGGTCTTCCCCTCCTCAAACTGGAACCCCCTGCACCGCATGTTGCGGTCAAATCCCTTGTATGCTTTCATGCTTTCTGCTCCTCCCTTAAATCGCGCCCACCAGCCACGCATAAGCCGTGACCAGCGGCGCACCAAAGATCACCAGCGCCGTCCCGGCCTTGATTGCCAAAATCCCCACGCCTGCCCAGTTCATGCTCCCTTGCCCTCCCGCATTGCCGCCAGCGTCTGCATGGCGACCTTCACCGCCGCGCCGATCTCCGCATCTGTCAGCGACTTCCGCTCCGCGGGCTTTTCCTTCCGCCGCTCCGGGAAAATCCGCAGCGTTTCCGCCGTGGTCAGCTCTCGGTTGACCACAAACAGCTCCCACGCCTCCCAGCCCGTCAGCTCCAGCACGTTTGAGAGGATCGCCATCTCCTGCACCGTCCAAGTGCTGCGTCCCGAAATGCGCGACTGAAACCCCGAAAGGCTCAGTCCGCACAGGGTCGCCGCGTCCGCCTGCATCATCCCCTTGTCCCGTAAAAGCTCCTTTAGTCTGACATAGCCCGTGTTAGTCATGATGTTCACTCCTTTTTTACGCTTGCTTGGTCTCGGGCTTGGCAGCCATCAGCGCCATGCCCTGCGCAATGCCCACCACGCGCTCCTGCTGATTGACTGGCAGTACTTCCATGGCCTTGTTAAGCGCTTTGGCCATGTCCTTCGCGGCTTGCTTTTCCTGTTCGCTCATACTTCTCACCTCTTTATTTTTTCGAAAGCGTCTTAGCGATGTATTCTAGCGTTGTCGGAAGACTCTGGGTCAGCGACGCAGCAATTTCCTTCGCTGTAGGGTTTCCATTCGGCGCTTCCAGCCGCACATCACCATCCTTGAACATCCTGCTGAGTGTCAACAAAATAAAGACGTGAGCGTTGTTGATGGTCGTCTGCCTCAACACCTCCAGCGGATCGTCCTGCGCCTTGCGCGGCTCAAAACTGCCCATACCTGCAAAAATGTCATTCAAATTCTTGCCCATATTGTTCTCCTTTCTGTTTATCCCCTTATTCCCATGGGGGGCGCCTCCTGTTGCTTGTCCTCTCCTGCTCTTTGTGCTATGCTTTCAGCATCCGAAAAAGAGAGGAGGTGGTTGCTGTGGCTGTTACCTACAGGGTTATTTCGGTTCCCGTAACATGTGCCTTTGGTCGTCCGTCCGCATCCGTCAAGGTGAAAGTGGCGCTTTCTCCTGAACGTATCGGATTGGAAGATTGTGGCTGCGATTATGCTGACGGCTGTGATGAGTGCTTGCGATGCGTTGCTCAGGCCGCCATGCAAACCGTGGACACATTGCGGGAAAATCAACCCTGACCCTTGGGGGCTTCTTCGGAAGCTCCCTTTTTGATGTTTTCAATCGCTTCCGTAACTTTACTCCCCCAATCCACCCAATAGGATTTGGGAATGTATGGGTTCGTGCCTTGGATGATAAGCGTTCCTTTTTGGATACCTTGCGCGAAGGCATCCAGCCAGTGCAAGGCTTCTCCCCTGTCCACCTGTTGCTCACCTCCCTTGCTGACTGTGTCATTATTGTATCTGACTTAGGTAAAAATGTCAAGAGACTTTGCAAAATTTTCTTGACTTAGTCAATTTGGCGTGGTATATTAGTTACAGGAGGTGAGTTGATGAACCAAAGGATAAAGGAAGTGCGCCTGCACTTAGGCTTAAACCAATCTGAATTTGGCGAAAGGCTTGCGATTACAGGTGCAGCTATTTCCAGAATCGAAGCTGGAAATAGAGAAGCTTCTAATCAAGTTGTCCTTGCCATCTGCCGCGAGTTTGACGTGAACGAGCGCTGGTTGCGGACGGGCGAAGGCGAAATGTTTCTGACAAAGCCCCGCGAACAGGAGCTTGCGGACTTTTTCGCGTCGGTGCTGAGCGTTGACCCGCCGGACACGCGGGCGTGCCTCATCCACGCGCTGTCCAAGCTGAGCGTATCCCAATGGGAGGCGCTGACGGATGTCATCAATACGATGGTGGCTGACTGGGAGACACAAAAAAGCCGCCCTCACGAATGAGGGCGGCGCGGTCTTAGGCATTGCGGGCAATCAGCCCGCTGAGGAAAATCCATGCTAGCTCAGCTTGACGCTCGGTCGCTTGACTGGCTAGCTCCTTGAGTAGGTCTCGGTACTTGGTGTTAAGTTCGTCCATCTTGCTGCCTCCTTTCGGCGTTTCGCGCCGTCTGGGGGTAGCATAACACACGCGGCATCCCAAAAGCTCCCTTTTTACAAAACTAGTTAAAAAGGGAATAAAAAAGCCCCGACAGGGGAGAAAGAAGAACGACGATGAAAAAGGATATTAGTTGGACTAGCGTACTGCTGGGCGTTGCGCTTGTCGGCAGCCTTGCTTGGTACCTGCTGTCAGAGGATAAAAACATTACGCCCTTTGCTATTGTCCTTACGATTGTTACCGCCCTTGGAGTTGACGCAGAATTTCATCATGATCCTAATGGGTTTGCACTGCTTTTTCCCGCAAAGTTCGTGGGTGCCTTTTGGGGCGCATGGCTTATCTTTGGTAAATCGACAAGCAATGGCCTTGTGCTGTTTCGCAAGGACGAAGCGTTTGTTCTGGGGATTTCGATCGTGGCTTTTTGCGTCTCTGATCTTACCAATACGGCAAGGGGCCGCTAAAAGAATAAAAAAATCCCCTGCGGGCTGCTTCCTCCGCAGGGGACAAGGAGCCAGAGCATGGAGCAACACGGGCATGAAACTCCAACAGACAAGGGTGCGTCTGGGTTTCTGGCACTGCTTATTATAGCAGATGTCCTTCTCAGCCGTCAAGCCCAGAAAGAAGGATAATAATGAAAAAACTCTTTACGGCAGAAGCCAAATGGTATGAACAATATGAATATTGGAAGATCAACGTCATGGTGGACGGCCTGCGCCGCTCTTTTTACTCCAAGACCCCCGGCAAGCGCGGCAAGAAAGAAGCCGAAGCCAAGGCGCAGGACTGGGCCGACACCCGCCGCACAGGCGATATGCCCCTTGAAAAGGCCATCACCCTTTGGCTGGAATCAAAGCACAAGACGCTGGGCGTGGACACCTACAAAACCCAGTCCGGCCTGATTAACACTTGGTTCCTGCCGCCCGCCATGAAGATCAAGCGCCTGTCTCGCATCGCCCCGCAGGAGTGGCAGGCCATCCTTGACAGCGCCGCCCAGCAGGGGAAAGCCGCCGCCACCATCGAGAAGCTGCGCTCTCTCATGTTGGAGTTCTCACGCTTCTGCCAGTCTTCCCGCTGGATGATGGAGCCGCTTGACCCCGACACCCTGCAAGCTCGTGGCGGCAAGCCCAAGAAGAAAAAGGTCATTCTTCAGCCGGACGCGCTGAACGTGGTATTCTCCGTCGATACCATCACAAGCCACGGCAAGAGGATCCCCTGCTGGCACATTCAGGCCTTTCGCTTCGCCTGCGCCACAGGCATGCGCCGGGGCGAAATCTGCGCCCTGCGCTGGGATGCCATCACCGCCGACACAATCCCCGTGAAGACCAGCGTTAACAAGTCCCGCATCACCACCGAGGGCAAGACCGAGAACGCCCAGCGCTCCATAGCCCTCAACACCACCATCCGCACCATCTTGGAAGCCCAGCGTCAGCACCTGCGCAAGCAAGGCATTGTCTCCCCGTGGGTGTTTCCGGCATTCACAGGCAAGCAGGAGAACCCTCCAAAATTTTATCGCGACTGGAAACGCTACGCCGAGTGCAACGCCCTTGACGAGCGTATCTCCTTCCATTGCCTGCGCCACACCATGATAAGCCTGTATAAAGATGAAGTTCCCGAACAGCTTCTCAAACAGGTCGTAGGCCACAGCGCCACCATGGACACCTTCGGCCAGTACGGGCACGCCCTCGCCGATGACGCAGCCCGCACCGCAACCCTGATGGACGCAGCCTTCACCCGCTACGTCAAATAACTTGTATTATTTCTCCTTCCCATAATTTTATACCACACTTTATACCACACTTTTAACCTCAAAAGTGTGGTATTTTTATCTCCGTAACACTTCCGTAACAAATAAAAACAGCCCTCAAACCCTTTATTTTCAAGGGCTTGACGGCTTGTTATTTTTTGTGTTAAAATTTGCGAACCTTCTTCCGCAGAAGACCTCTAGTTCTCGCTCAACCCCAGCATTCCCAACGCTTTGCGCCCCTTTCCAAAATCATCATACCCCACTTTATACCACACTCGCCCTTAAAAATCAAACAAAAAGCCCTGCCGAATCGCTCCGACAGGGCAAACTTGTATTAGGTATCCTTCTCCACGATGCACTCATAGTACAGCGCGGTCTTGTTCTTCTTCGCGTCCTTGTCGTTCATCCAAGCCTTCGCCATGTCCGCGTAAAAGTCCGTCTGATCCACGCCGTACTTTTTAGCTACCTCGCAGTAGTCGCTATACATAGCGTTCATCATTGCGTAAAACTCCGCAAACTTGCTGCCGCCCTGCGGAATGCCAAGCTGGATGGCGAAGGGCTTAACTTCCGCCGCCGACCACTTGCCGCCTTCCGGGGCGCGGGGGTCTGCGGACTGCATGCACTCCACCCATTCCTCTGCCGTTTCCATCGTCATGCGCGGCGTATGCTGCTCCCGCATGGGAGCGGCGGCGTCCTCGCTCTGATAGGTCTGGCTCTCCCGCTGACGCTCCAGCATGCGCTTTTTATCCTGCTCCCGCTGCCACTTAATGCGCTCTTGCTCGCGCTGATCGCGGCGATACCGCGAGGGCTGTTCGTACTCATCCCCGTCGTCATAGTGATCGTATACAGGCGGCTTATAATCGCGGATGCGGTCAACACGCCCATCATACCGGGCCCGCCGCCCGTAATCGTCCTCATACCGCTCTCCGTCATCATATCCGATGCGCTGGGGCGTGGGGTCATACCTTCTGTCTCTGCTCATAAGCACCATCCTTAGCCCAGATTTCATCCAGCGCCACCTCCGTCCGCTGCTGTGGCAGGCGCAGTGCCATCAATGCTGGTCAGCGCGTTGTTCGGGGCACAGCACGGGCTCCCCAGCAGCCGGAATGTACCGCCCGTTGCGCTGGTGTAGACCGTGGTGGCATACCGCGTCCTCGTGCGGATGCCGCAAGCCGTTACCTGTGCGCAGTTGCGCTTGGTCAGCGGATACTGCGCCGTGCCTGTGCCAATGGTCACTACCACAGGCGCGTTGATAGTCGTGGTCGCAGGGATCGTCTGCGCGACTACAATGCAGTACTTCTCCCCGTTTTGATAGCTCCCGGCAGGCAGGTTGATCGCTAGCACTCCGCCTGCAAAGGTCACGGCCTGACTGATCACCAGCCGAGGGCAGAGTGTGCAGACATTTTTACAAGCCATGTTGTTCTCCTTTCTCAGGGGGCGGAAAGATACCGCCCCCGAATGCCATCAAGCGTCAGCCGTTGCCGCAGCCCATGCAGCCGTTATTCAGCGCATAGGGATAAGGCGCAGGCACCTGATAGGCCGGAATCGGCGCAGGCCCCAGCCGCCGAATCAGCTCCGCCGTCTGCGCTTCGGACATCGCCGCCAGATAGCTGTTCTGCGCGGACTGAGAAGCCGCCAGCTTCAGCGTCTGGTTTTCCGCCTGCAACGCGCTGATCTTGTCCTGCGTGAGGAAGTCAAGGATGGCGCGGGTGTTGGCGTTGTTGCTATCCAGCACGTCACGAGTGGTGTTCTGAATCGTGTTCTGGATGGCGCAGGTGTTGGTCGCCATGTTGTAGTTCACGTTGTCAATGGCACGCTGGGTCTGGCAGCAGCAGTCCTGCAGACGATAGCCAAGGTCAGCCTGTCCGCGCTCCACGCCGTTGAAGCCCTGCAGCATCGCCGTGTTCACGCTGTTGAAGCCCTGGCAGAGGGACTGCTGTACGTTGGCAAAGCCCGTCTGCATGCCGTTGTTCAGCGCATAGGTGCTGTCGCACAGGCCATTGGTCAGCCCATCCAGCTTGGATACGATGCTCTGCGTATCAAAGCCGCGCTGCAGATCGGCCTGCGTCAGCGCACTGGTTGCAAAGGGAGTTGCGCCAGCAGCGCCGCCATTGCCGCCCCAGCCGCCGTTGCCCCAGCCGAAGAGCAGCGCAAACACCACAATGATCCAAATCCAGCAGTCACCGCCGAACATGCCATTGCCGCGATTGCCGTTGTCGCTCTGCCCAATGGCATAGCCGGTTGCAAAATCATTATCGCCCATCATTCAATCTCCTTTATGTTTTTTATTTCTACAGGGGACGCGCCGCCCTGTTGAAATCACCGTAGCCCAAACTGCCGCAGCATGACGTTCAGGTCAACGCCTCGTTCTTTCGCCATGTTCTGCGCGATCTGCTGGAGCTGCTCCGGGGTCTTGTCCTGCACAAGCTGCATCCCTCTCGCCATAATGGGATTATTCCCGGACAACTGTCCTAACAGCGCCATGGGATTTGCACCTGTGCGCATCCCCTGCATCATCTGCAGCAGCGGGTGTCCGTTCCCAAGCATCTGCAACGGGTTCATGTCTCTGCCCCTCCATTCAATTTTTGTTTGAGCTTCTCAATTTCTGCTTTTAATTCGTCTACCGCCGCCATCGGGGCGTACACGGGCTGTTTGCCGCTGTCAGGCGCGGCGATCTTGCCAAAATCCGTAAAATCCGCGCTGCCTGTGCTGCTGTTGAAGACTTTGAGGTAGATCATGCCGTGCGCCATGTCAAGGCTCAGGGTAGGCCTCCCCATAAAATCCACAGGAGCGGCAAGCGCTTCCTCGCGGCTCGTCACCAGCCGCGCAAGCACGCCTTGTTCAGGCTGCTGCTGTTGCGCTGGCTGTTGATAGGTATTGTAGACAGGCGCCTGCAACGCCGGGTAGGCAGGCTGTTGGTAGGGTGGGAAATAAGGCATCCTCGTCACCTCCTGCTTGTATTTTGGCATAAAAAAAAGAGAGGAGCCTATCACAAGCTCCTCATCTTTCTGTCAGCCCTGTTCGCGGGCGATCTTCTTTTGGATATTCCTGCGCACTCGGCTGACCGTCGCCGTAGAAACGTGCAGCGTCAGGGCGGTCTCAACAAGGGACGCGCCCCGGCGGCACATGTCCAGCACGGCAACTTCCCGGTCAGAGAAAGGGCAGTTTTGTCGGAAGTAGTGGTATTCTGCACCCGTTAGCTCGTTCAGCTTCACGGGGCTTCACCCCCTTACTTCTCCTTCTGCGTGTCCGTTTTCCACGTTTTATAGTCCCTACTGCTGAATCCAACGTTCATGGAATCCAACATGGATTCAAGGGTCAGGCAAGTTGCCATATCACCATCCAGCCATGCTTTTTGATACACCTCCTTTGCTTCTGCTGCCAGCTTTGATTTGATTTCGTTGTCTTTCAGCCCAAGCTCCCGGAAGATGGGCATGAGCGTTTCGCACGCCTCCAAGTTGCCGTCCTGCGCCCATTGCACGATCTCTTTTGCGTTCGCCTCTGCGTAGTCGGTCACCATGCTGTCATGCGCACGGCTGACCGCTTCCCTTGCGGCCTCCGGCACGGTTTCGGTTTTGGTGATCCACTTCGCCGCGCTCACGTCCGGATACAGCGCTTGCTGCGCCTTTTTTACCGCGTACTGAGTCGCGTTCTTGATCGCCTTGGCCTGATAGGCAGGTTCAAGCCCCGCGAAGTCCGCGTCCTTTGACAGCGCATCAAGCGCGGCGTAAAGGTCTTTGCCTGCCTGCGTCTGGTATTGTGTCCATTGCTCCGCCGTCAGGTTCTTGCGCTCACTATTTACGCTGATGTATTTTGCCACGCTGGACGGATAGACATCTTCACCGCTTTCTTTGGCTACCTGATCGATCATTGCGGTTACATTATTTTCCTGCAAATCATTCAAATACCCCGGCGAGATAAAGTTTTCGAACGCCCGCAACCACACGTTATTGCTTACATCCTGCCGCCCAAAAGCGTCTACGTAGGGCGTGGACAAGGTAGACAGGCCGGGGATTTTGTTCCTCTGTTTATTCAGAAAATACTGAATGTCCGCGGGAATCCAACTGTTTTTGTCCGTGTAGTTTGCTCTCCGTACCGGGTCAATCGTTCTGGTGATCTGCCCCAAAATGGTAGGAACAAACTGCCCAAGGTAGTTTTGCAGCGCGGTAAATGCTTTTTCGCTGAGGCTGTCCGCGTCAAAAACGCTGTTAATGCCGTCCAGCATCGTCAGGTTGTATACAGGTTCAGTTATTTTTCCCAGGGACGTAAACATGTCCGGCAAACTAAAAGCCCCAGAATCCGCCATCATGTCGAAAAAGTCCGCGCCCGTAAACATCGAGATGCCGCCGGGGGCAAGCCAGTCAGCCGTGTACGACTTGCCGAATACCCTAAAGGCGTATTCCTGTTCGCCCTTCAGCTTCTCAAATTTGCCCTCGTCATCATTATCAATGCTGCCTGTGATCGCGCCAATCGACCGCAGCCACATCCCCAGCGCGAACATTCCCGTGCCGGTCAGGCCGGAGGCCAAATTGTCGATATAGTTAGACAAGGACAATTCGCCTTTTTTCAACTGCACAGTGTTGATCACAACCGTTTTCGCCAAGCCTACCGGGCTATACTCAACCCCTCGCGCAATGACGTTTGCCGGGGTGTTCTTAAAGGGGATAACGCCTTCAATGGCAGCGGCGAAGGCGCGTCCTCCTTTCCACTTCCGCAGGCTGTTTTCAAGGCCAATCAGACACTCCACCATGGCGTTGCGATTATTATAGGTGTTTTTCATGGCCTCATGCACGGCAAAGGTTCGCGCCTCCGTAAGCTGCTGCTCCGTCGCCGTCTGCAAGTCCATGTTCTGCGCCTGCATGTAGCTTGCAAGGGCGCGGGTGTAATAGTACCGCTTCGCGATCATGTCCTCAGCCGCCAGCGCGTTGCCCGTGAAATCCGACAAGGCCTGTGCGACATTGCCTGCCGCGCTGTTGCCAAAGGAGCGCCGCTTGGGAGCGTCCGAGAATCCCTGCTGGCTGTCTGTCAGGTACTTTTCGCCGTCTTTCAGCGCCTTGACAACCTTTTCTTCTTTCGCATCCGCCCTCGCAAATTCCCGGTATTCATTTTTAACCGGCGTGGCGTTGCGGGTCCGCTCACTCGCGTCCATCCAGCCCATCCGCTGCGCCACCGCCTGCATGGAGGCAGCCACCTTGTTGCGGATGCCGACCTCCGGCATGAACACCGCGTTGCCAACCAGATTTCGGATGTGCGTGCGCGGATTGCCCAGCATGGCAAGATACCGCCACGCATTGAGCTTGTCCACCAGCGTGGGGGGAATCTGCCGCATGATCTCTGCCCCTGCCGCGTCTACGGCGCTTTGACGTTCTTCCAGCGTCTCAGCCGTAAGGATTTGCTGCATGGTTTCCGGAGAGACTTTAAGATCAAGCTGCGTTTTCTGCGAGGAGAACTGCTTCGACATCTTCTTGGCAAAATGCTGCACATACAGCGCCGCGCCCTGCGGTGTCATCATGTCGCAGATTTTTCGGGCTTGCAGGGCTTGGCCTGCAACGGTGCCAATGCGATTGTACTTGTCCGCGATCCGCTCCACCAAAGCACATTGCGTCGTCGCGTCGCCGCGCTGGCAGGCAAGCGCCATCAGGACATTGCCCATGGCCTGCGCGTCAGCATTCCCCATTTCGTTTTCATCCATGGACATCCATTCAGACAATGCCGCCGTCTCGCCGGCCGTCTCGATCCTCGCTAGCGCACGGTTGACCTGTTCTGTATTGCTGTCCTTGTAATATTCATTATGGTTTACAACATAGTCTTTCACCCCCTGCGGCAGAACTTGCGAACGCTGCGCACCTTCAAGCCCCCATTGGCGCTGTGCGGTATCTTCACCGGCTTCCGGCGCGGTGTCGTCCTTATAGGGGTAGCCTTGCGTTTGCTCGGCAGCAGTCACAGGCGCTTCATTTTGCCCCTGTACCACCTCTGCGGCTTGCCCCGCCGCTTGTCCTGCCTGCGCTGTCTGCGGGGCTTCCTGCACCGTCTGCGGGGCGTTCTGTGCGCCCTGCGTCTGCTGGGCGTTCTCTTGGCCTCCTGCCGCCAGCCGATTCATCTCAGCCCTTGCATCCTTAATCACCTGCGCCTGCTGCTGAATCTGATTGTCAACCTCTGTCAGCGCTCCGGTGATCTGTTCGAGTGACTGCGCAAAAGCGCTCACGTCAGACCCATTTTGTTCGGCAACGCGTACAGCCTGGAGATGCCCTTGAAGCTGGGCGGTAAGCTGCTGCTTTTGGGTTTGCAGCGCCTTGCCCTGCTTCCGCGCCTGATAGTAGGCGCTTCTTGCGGCCTTCAGCGCCTGCGCAGCGTCTGGAGCGCTGGTCTGCTCCACAGCGTCGGCCTGCTGCTGCTGGCTCTGAATCTCCTGCACACTGTCCTCGGTCATGGTGGCTTCGGCCATTAGTTCGGCGGCTTGCTGTATCTCCTGCTGTGCCTGCGTCATGGCCTGCTGCTGCAGTTGCGTATACGCCGCCTGCCGCGCCTGCTGAAGCTCCTGCCGTGCCGTCTGGTATGCCTGCTGCGCCTCCTGCACTTGCTGATTCGATACGCGCAGCGCCTCACGCAGGTTCGCGGCCTTGGGGGCATACTGAGAGATCGTCTTCGCCCCCTGCTTGGTCGCCGCCCGCTGATTCGCCTTTTGTAAAACCGCCTGCACTTTTTGTAGTTCCTGCTTCTGCGCGGCCTGCGTATTCCGCGCCGTCAGCAGCGCATTTTCCGTTTCCTGCGCACGGTCGGTCAACTGGCTGATCTGTTCGGTATTCAGTTCGCCCAGCCCCACACGCTCATGGACGATCTGCGCCGCACGGGCTTCAACGATCTGCTGCTGTCCCTCAGAGGACGCCAGAATTTCTGCTACAAGCTCCTGCGTTGCTTGTGCGGCCTCCTGCGCGTCCGTCTGGGCCGTCTGCTCCTGCTCCGTGGCAATGTTAGCCTCTTGCGGTACAGGCGCTTCCTGCACGCTTTGAGGGGCTTCCTGCGCGGTCTGCTCCTGCTGGGCAGTCTGTTGTTCGACGGTTTGCTCCGTGGTGGTCACGGTCTGCTGCTGTTTGAGCGCGGTTCGCCGCGCCCGCGCCATCCGTAAAGCGTTAAAGCCCTTGCCCTCTGCTGACAGGCCAAGAGCGGTGACAAAGGCCATAAAAGAGGTGTTCCAGATGGTTTCTGGGGCGAACTGGCTTGTAAACTCCGACACGTCGCCATAGGCCACGCCCTTGATTGCGCCTGAAACAATGTTTTCCGTGTTCTCTTGGATGACTTCGGCGCCGGCATTTGCCAGCATTTCGCGCCCCCACGCGCCGGCCCGGGCGAAAAAGCTCATGCCCTCCTTGCGGGCCGTGGCGCTCACAGCGTCTTCAATCGCGCCGGACAGCAGATGGGGCATGTAGCGCTCCATCATCGGGCTTTCAAGCGCTACCGTCGCGCCCGCATCCAGCAGACCGACAAGCGTTGCCTGTGCGCTGGTCAAGCCCTTATCCATGGCTTCAAGCTTGGTCTGCCCAAATTGCGACAGACCATAGCCCACCGTCGTTCCGGCTACCGTGGAGCCGGTCACGCCGCCCACCAGCGCGGATTCAGCCATGTTGAGGCTGTTGCTCACCAAGTTCTCAGTGATGGGGTACAGCAGACATTTTTCGGCCCATGTGCCGTACTCGTTGATAACATCAGCGTTGTTTTGGACGTTGGATTCAAATTTCTGCCGCGCCTGTCGGAGTGTCTCAGCTGTAAAATTAAACGGGAGCATAAAAATGTCCGTCCCATTGTTCTGCGCGTCCGCGAACTCCTGTGCGTACTGGGCTTTCAGCGGGTCGTCGTCCGACATATTATAGATTGCGCTGGCAACGTCTTTGCTGTATGCCCGCCGCGCCCCAGCAATGCCGTACTGCCGCACATACACATCATAGTTATCTACAACGGTCGTGCTGTCATCGTGGGTTGTAAGAGCCTGATAAAAGGCGATCTTCCCGGCCACCCAGCCGTTCCAGCCGCTGTCAGCGCCTAGAGCCAACGTGCGGAAAAAGCCCAGCCCCTCTGCCTCTGGCGTGTCCGCGTCGGGCTGCTCCCACTTCGCAAGATAATCCTGTTTGGCTTGCTCAATAACAGTGCTCTCACTCTTGTTAAGCGAGGGATACTGCGCATACAGCTCATCCAGCGTCAGCCCAACAGAGGCCGCAAGCTTCGCATCCGTGGCGTAGTAGGCTTCAACGCTGTCAGCCACGCCGGGGGCGAAGTCCTCTTGGTCATAGGTAAGCCCCAGCTTCTCCAGCATGGCGCTGGGGTCGCTGACCCCGTACAACGCATCAATCTTGGCCGCGTAACTGGGGTCAGATGAGAGAAGCTGCTTTGCGTCAATTGCCATGATCCTGTCATACGCCGCTTGGTCAGTCTCGTCCAGCGCCGCGCCGCTTGCTACCTGTTGCAGTACATGGACGTTGTACGCCAGCTGGTCTTCCCGTTCCTGCTGCTGCTGTGCGGCCTTAGCGTCTGTGTTGGCCTGCCGCGTGGCCTGCACATCTTCGCGCACCTGCATCAGCCGGGCTTCGGCCTCCGGGTTCTCGGCGTACCAATCATCCAGCGACATGCCCGCAGCTTTCGCGCTCTGGCTGTCGCGCACAATCTGCATGATGGTGCTGGCGCTGTCCTGCGTGGTGGCCTCCGGGCTGTCCGCCCACGTCAGCGCCTCGCTGGCGGTCTTGCCGTACTCCAAGGCTAGCCCGTAGTCGCGGAACCCCTCGCCCTCAAAACCGGCAGTCCCAAATAATGCGCCGTAGTCCTGATAAAAATTGGAAAAAATAGCCTGTTCTTCGTCCGTCAGGCTCTCCCGTCCTGCGAACGCTTTTTGCAGCACCGCCTCGGCGGCATCCAGCGTGTAGTCCGTGCGCAGGGTAAAGCCGTCGCCGATGTCCGCTGTCAGCGCGTCAATCTTACCGCGCAGCTCGTCCAGCACCCAAGACTGAGCGCTGCCGTTTACCTCCGCGTTGTGCAGCTCCGTGTTGTACTCTTCCACCAGTTGGGCACGCTGGCGCTCTGCTTCCGTCTGCTCGCGCACCGCTTCTTCCGCCTCGCCCTGCTGGGCAACGGTTGCGTTGTCTGCCTGCGCACGTGCCGCCGCTACCTGTGCCATGGCCTCTCCGCTCTGCACCGGGGACGGGGTCTGCTGCTGAGTGGGGGCTTCCGGCTGCTCAGGGGTAGCGTCCGGCGCAGGGGTTGTCTCTGCCTCAGGTGCGGCTGTCAGCCGCGCCACGGCCTCGCGCTTGCCCTTCGCGCCGCTCGTGCCGCTGCCTTGCCGGATGTACGCTAGCGTATCTTCCAGCCGCCAGTCAACAGAGCGTGTCAGCGCAACAGGATCGCCCGATCTGCGCCCTTCGTCCATTTTCTTCAGCGCGGACATGTGCACCGCGTCCGTGCTGCTGGGATCGTCATACATGCTTTGCAGCAGGTCGCTGATCTTGTCCGCTGACAGGCCCTGCCGCTGCATGGCGTCAATCCACGCATACACGCCCGCCCGTTCCTGCTCCGCCTCCTGCGTGGTTTGCTCCGCCTGATAGACCTGCTTAAAATACTTCGCCGCCGTGCTGTCTGTGCCGTTCAGCAGACCCTTGTTGGCATTGATCCAGTCCTGGTCAAAGCTGGTCACACCGAAGAACATATTCGCATCGTCCAGCGTGGAGCCGTCCGCATAGGGCATATAGTCCTTGCTGGTCACGTCCCGCCGCGCTTCCAGTGTCTTATCCGCATTGTAACGCTTGCCTACCCCGGACGCGTAGCTCACCGAATCCTGAAACGCATCGCCGCTGCCGCCGCCGTTCCGCGCCGCCCAGATCGCGCCGTACTGCGCGTCTTTGGAGTACCCAACAGCCCGGTTCAACGCCGTCGGCGCACCCATCCCGGCGGCGTCGTTCATCTTCTTCAGCGTGGCATACTTGCCGTCCGCGTTGACCTTCGCCAGCACCTCGTCATCCGAATAGCCCTTGCCCACCCAATAGGAGATTTCCTTCTGCATGTCAGTCCATTCGGTTTCCGCCTCGTTCGTGGTGGCCTCGTCCTTTTGGAGCTGATACAGATAGTAGGCGGCACGTTCCTCGTTTGTGGATTTTTTGGTGGGGGCGCTGGGCGTGCCGGATGCGGCAGACAGCCGCAAATACTTCTGGTATCCGGCGTTGGCGGCAAAAAAGTCGTCGTTGATGCCGCCGCTGGTATCAATGCCAAGCGCCGTCAGGCTGTCGATCAGTCCCGTGTTGGTGGCGGTGCGGTAAGGATTGTACACGCCGCTGCCGGGGGTGTTCATGCGCCGTTCAATCTTCCCCAGTACCTCGTCGCGCTTGACCTCGTCCCCCGCATATAGGGTGTTCGCCCGTGCTATCATTTCGCTGGCGGTCGGGGTGTTGCCGCGATACCATGGGGCGTTGCTTGCCGCTTCCTCCTGTTGTTCCTTCTGCGCGGGTTTATACCCTGCGTCAGCAGCTACTTTTCGGGCTTGCTTGTAGCTCTCAAGTGGGTCTTTGAGATTTTTTTTTGCCATATGCCCTCCTGCGTGTCGATTAGTTAAGGAGTGCGCCAGACTTCAACTTGTTTTGCGTTGCTTTTTTTTCATGGTATTCAACGGCAATACTGGCCCATTAATCGTTGTTTTGGGTTGCGTCTTTGCAGAGGTCGGGATCCTGTCCATGTACCGCGCCTGCGTGTTGGTAGCAACAAACTTCGGGTTGACGTTAAATACCTTGCTTGCATCCGGGAGCTTTGTCGTTCCCAGCAGGTCCTTATCCAGCCCATCATCCGCAACCGTCGGAGAGGCCGCAGACGTGCGCGTCGAAGGGCTGTACGTCCGCGTCCTGCCGCCCCTCCCGCTGGCCTTCGAACTTTCCGCATTTTTTTGCAGCTGATAAAGCTGCATCAGGATGTCGTTGTTCGTGGCCTGTGCGGTCTGCTGCTTGCTGTACTGATCCGCTTGCAGCTCCGCAAGCTTTGCCAGCACACTGTTTTCAAACGAGCTGTTCGCCGAAGAAATATTCTGCTGAAGCTGCTGCTGGAGCTGCGAAATCTGAGAATTGACGCTGTTCACGTCATTGGTCTGGTTTTGGGCGATCTGTGCCAGCGCCTTTTCGCCTGCCAGGTCAATGTTTGCCAGCGTCGCGTTGTTATAGCTGCTCCGCTGCATACCGCGAGAAAGGGACTGCCGGTCAGCGTTCGCCCGAGACGCTGCCGTTGCCCGCTTCTGCTGCTCCGCCTGCCGCGCATAGGCGGTGTCCAACGCCGCAAGCTGAGAATTCAAGGCGGCAACAGAACTGTCATGGCTCTGCTGGGCCGAAAGAATTGCTTGGTCGCGCTGATTTCTGTACATCGTTTCTGCCTGCGCCCGAAGCTCCGCGTCCGTTTTGGGCGTAAACTGCGATGCAGACAAGGATTCTGCCAGCTCATCTACCGACTTAGGAGCCTTGAAGTTCGTTGCCACTTTTTGCTCACTCCTCCTGCTTTTTCGCTTCCACGCCCGCCGCGTCCGCCATGCCCTCGCCAATAATATACGCGATCACCGTCGCGCCTGCCATGATGATACTCCCTACCTGCGTTGCCGTTTCTTCCGCCACACCAAAGGCCATCACCAGCATGGTCACAAAGCTTACCACCGCCGCCCAAAACTTACGGCTCGTCAACTTCCGCTTAATGTTCTCACTCATTTTCGATTCCTTCCTTTTCTTCGTAGATGATTTCAAGGCCATATGCTTTTGCGGCCTCATGTTCGATTCTGCAACCACGGGCGTTTTCCCAGCCCTTGCAAAAGTAGGCTGCATGGCACAAGCTCATGTTTTCAAGCGATTTAGCTAAAAAACACAAAGGGATTTGCACCACGCCACGCTGTTTCATCGATTGCTGGCTATACCATTCGTCCGTAAACAGCGTGTTCACAATCTCAAACCCCTTCTTTTCCAGTGCCTTAACGGCCTTTTCACGGGTTGAGATGATTTCAGCTTCGGATTTTCCAGCCATCGGCTGACTTAACATTGCTTTTCTCTCACTCATTTTTCCGCTCCTTTCTGCCGAAATGGCAGCTTTCTGACCGCCTCCATCACGCGCTCGGCGCTTCCATTGCCGCCGCCGTCATGATAGGGCTTATACAGGTAATCGTTCAGGTTCTCATATTCCTCCTGCGTGATGTACCCGCGCTCGATGTATTTCACACCAAGCCACGTAATACGATCATGCGCCAGTCCAACCAGCAGGCGGCGCTCTGCTGTATCCTTCTTTCGCCGCGCCTCGACCACCGCCCAAAATCCAGAAGAACCAAGCACAGACACAAGAATCGTCACCAAAAGCTGCACCCATTGCATCACCCCCGGCCCCCTTCCAGCGCCGCCACGCGCTCCTCCAACTGCTTCACGCGCTCCGCTAGCGTGGGGGTGGTCTCGCCCTGCGCCTTGAGGTACTGCGCCATCATGTACCCTGTTACCCCGTCGCGCTGGATGGTCGTCCAGCCGTCCTCCATGCCAAGCACCTGCACGGCCTCGCCAATCGGCACCTTTGCCAGCACCGGCGCGGCCTTGTCCGGTCGCGTGCGTAGGTTGACCGTTCTTCCGCTGTCCGCCGTCACAACCATGGTCTGCATCGTCTCATCCTCTCCTTTTTCTTCTTTTGCGCCGCTCCAGCCCTTGGGGACGGCGTAATGTGTCCACGCGTACTTGTCCTGCGCCTGATGCACCACGCCGTACTTTGTGCCGCGTGCGTCGATCACCGTACCGTCCCCCAGATACAGGCCGGTGTGCTGCATGATCTCGCCCTTCTGACGGTAGAGCATTGCCACCGCGCCCTCAGGAAGCTGGTCAATCGTCCCTTTCGTGTCCCACGCGCCGGAGCGCCATTGGCTTGTGGCTCCGCTTGGCAGCGTCGCGCTCCCCGCCTTGGCACAGGCGCGGGTAAACGTCGCGCAGTCCCAGCAGATCTTGCCATCCCATTTTGCGCCAACATTCAGGATGTTGTCCTGATACTCTGGATACTGCTTCGCCTGCTGTTCACGCCGCGCCGGAGAGCACGTCCAGCCCGTCGAACCGTAGATATAGCCGTCGCCGACATGCTGACGAGCAAAGGCTACCGCGTCTTGTGCACTCACTCGTCACCCCTCCCCAGCTTATGCAGCAGCGTCCCCAGTAGGTATCCCAGCCCAAGCGCCGCGCCGCACCACGCCAGCAAAACAAGTGCACCTAGGAGTATCTTCATACGCACCACCTCCATTTGTCAGCAAGTTGGTTGTAAGTTGGTTGTAAGTTTCACTTATCTTCCGCTTCCGCATCCAGCAGCTTCTGCACCTGCTTACGCCAACGCTCCGGAACCTCGTCGATGGTCATGCGTCCCGCGGCAATCCAGCGCTTATAAATCTTGGCCATAGTTACACCCCCTTGCTCGTGGCATCCGTCATGCTGGCGCACATCTCCGCCAGCTCTATCAGCGCCTCGTCCTGCTCTAACTGATGCGTTTCCACCGCCGCCAGCCGCTCTTCTACGGTTGCGCCGGTCGTGCCGCGCTCCTGCGCAAGGGCGGTCAGCTCGGCGGCCTCGTCCTGCGTGATTTCCAGCGCGTCCGCAAGAGCGGTGATACGTGCAATGGCGGTCGATGTCGCAAATGGTACGTCGCCTGTTAGCCGGTTGTAGAGCACTTTGTATTTTGGGGTATGGGTTGCTTCGTTCATTGTCTCCACTCCTTATGATTATATATCGGTTACAGCACGTTCCACGTCTGCGAGGGCTTGCGCCGACGCGGTGGAAGCGGCTTGCAACTGCTGGATGATGTGGATCGGGTCTGCGCGGCCTGTGACAGTCAGCGTATCCGCGTCCGTCAGGATGGTGTTGGTGCCGCTCAGGGCTTTGATAGTGCCTCCGCCCGTGGCGGTGAAAGGAATGGGTGTAGCCAGCTTATACGCCACTTGTGCGCCTGTCGGCGGTGTGGCTCCCTCCGCGTATGCGGCTCTATCACATATCCACCCGGCAGGCAGCGTCTCACCGGCATAACTCTCGATGCATCCATACGTTTCCTGCCCTTCTCCGTCCGCTCCAACTTCGCCACCGTAGATGGTTGAGGACAGGGTGAGCGCCACAGATAGCTCGTCCTCCTGTCGCGTAACGGATACGTTATCTCTTCCCTTGATAGGCCGGATATTGGCATAGGGAGCGTAGGCGGCTGGTGTATCCTTAGACACCATCAGCCTAACTTGTATATCTGTATCCACGCCGGGCGTTAGTTTTGCAGAGACAGCAATGCTATCTTCGTTTTCTGTTCGCAGTCCCCACGCACTAGATACATTTCCTTTGACAGCAAACGCTGTGACTTTATATCCTTTCCCGCGCAGCTCAGTTTGAGCACACGTGACAACGGCAAACCCGTATTCGCCTTCCTTCGTCACCTCGCTTGATGGTATGCCACTAGCCTTGATGATGTCTCCGTCAATCGTTATAGTCAATCCAAAAGGCTTGCCATACACTGTTGTACATTGCGATATATCCAGCAGGTTAGGCCCGCCGCCTGCTGGGTACGGCGTTCCCTCACCATTCTGCGTGGGCTCCCAGTTTGCTACAATATCTAAGTTACTGTTAGCAACAGGATAGCAAATGACAGGGTTTCCGCTCTCTTCCAACGGCGGGCAGAGCATATCCACAATGTGCTGGCTGCTCCACGCCTCGGTGTCAGAGACCGTTGTATCGTCGATCTGCGCTTTCTTTGACACTTCCGTTTCCAGCTCCGCGATCTTCTTCGCGTGCTGTGCCATGGCTTCCTCGCGCTTCGTTTCGGCCTCCACGCGTCCATGTTCAGCAGTTACACGCCCCTGCTCCGCCTGTACGCGCTTGTCCTCGGCATCCGCTCTGGCCGTCTCGGCTTGCTGGCGCTGGGATTCATCCGATACTCTGGTCTTTTCCGCCGTCACGCGTCCACTCTCCGCGGCGTTCCGCGCAGTCTCGGCGGTCTGACGCGAGGTTTCCGTGGATTTACGCTGGCGCTCCGCCTCCGCACGGTCGGTCTCCGCCGTTTCGCGGCGCTGCTCTTCCTGCATGCGCTGTTGCTCGTTGGCTCGCACGACGTTCTCCACACCCACAACGCTTGCCAGCGCCTCTGCCATTTCCTGCTCCCGCGCCGCTTCGGCCTTCTCGCGGTTTCCCTCCGCCGTCTCCCTCGCAGCCTCAGCCTTCACGCGCTCGCTCTCCGCGTCCTGCCGCGCTGCCTCCTCCGTCACGATCCCCGCCGCTGCAGCCGCCGCATCCGCCGCGCTCTTCGCCGCCGCAGCCTTGTCCGCCGCCGTCTGCGCCAACGCTTGTTCAAACGCCGTAGGGTAGGCCTGCTCGATCTTTTCGCCAAGGATCGGCAGCCGCTTCACCGTGACCATAATCACGTCACTGTGCCAGACAACGTCTCCGTCCGCAAGAATCTCCACATAGGCTTCCTTCTCGCCTTCATACTGCGTCACATTGCGCTTGATCTCCGCAGTCCCATCCACCACCTCAATGCTGTCAGCGCCGTTTTCACCGCAGTCAATGTGCAGATATGCCGTCCCGTTTGGGTATTCTGGCAGCCCGTCGAACCTCAACGAAAAAACCTTGTTGTCACGCTCCATGCCGATTGTTACAGTATTTGGAGAAGGCGTCCACCCGCTGAATTTTATGACTTTTTCCAATTTTGAGTTCACCCCTTTACCCCTTTACAAATCTGCACTCACATCAAAGTATCCATACCAATAGCCTTCGCCTGTCGCCGTGCCAAGCTGCCCTCCGGCATGAGCCTTGTTATTGTTCCATGCTTCAAAATTTACGTTCAAGCCGGATACATTATTTGTTTTCCCAAGCGTTATGGTCGGCCACGCCTGTTTAAGCGTATAGCCGATAGAGTAATGAACTCCCCCAGCTGCGCTGAAATAGATGTGATCATAAACACGTTCAAAATATCGTAGACACTCGGTTAGTTCCACACCATACCCCTTAGAGATGTAAGGCGGGAGATTTGCGGCGGTGTATTCACCTTCATAAAGCGCCGCCCAGCGCACCTTGATCGCAGAATTTGAGTCATTATAAATGGAATATTCATAACAGCTGTTGTTCGCTTTCGAAATGGTGGCGGTCGCAATGCTCCCATCCGTCTTTTGATAAACGGCGGTCAGCTTGGCAGCGCTATTGACGATGCCGACAGGCACCCTTTGCACCAGATGCCCGGCAGCGGGGATCGTGATGCCGCTGCTGCTCAGCGCAAACCCCGCCCCCTTGCAAAGCCAACGGTCTGAGATATAGTTCCAACTGTTCGCGCTGCTGGCGTTCTCTCGCTGGTTTACAGCGTTCGTAAAATCTGAGTTGTCCAGCAGATTCCTCGCCGCCGCGCCCAACCGATGATCTCCCAGGTACAGTCCCCAGTCCTCTGCCAGCGCAAGCCGTTTCTCCCCGGTCGGATACGTCCCCAGCCCCAGGCACTTGCGCACCTTTGACCACACCATAAACACTTCGCCGGGGTCGATCACCGCCGTTTGGTCTGCCCGGCTTACCGCGTCCACGACAAGGAAGCGAATCTCATACCGCGCATCCAGCGGCACCGAATCCACCAGCGCCACCGCCGTATATCCGCTGGTGCTGTCCCAGCCCGTGATCTCGTTCCACGCCGCCGCGCCCGCGACTCGCCAAAACACCTGTACCGTCACGCTGTTGCCTGCCACCGCCGTATAGCTGTAGCTGCATCCCAGCTTTACCGACTTGCCGCCCGTGCGGTCTTCCGTGCCATCGCTCCCGCAGCGCAGCGCTGTTTTGCCTGTGATCGCAACGTCCGTAAACGCCGTGACCGTGATGGAAGCCGTCGTGCTTGCCGTCCGGCCCCGACTGTCCCGCACCGTTGCCGTGAACGTCACCGTTCCAGCCGTCCGCAAAAGACCGCTGGTCAGCGTGTTCGCGTTTGCGGAATTTCCATTGCCTGTGATGGTCACCGCCGCCACCGTTGCGCCCGTTCCCGCCGCGTAGCCGCGAAGCGTTGCCTTACACCTGCTGTGCCCCTGAATATAAGCCCCGCCCAGTCCACCTACCAGCGCCGCCGTCAGCGTCCCGGCGCTTGGCACTACTCCCGCGCCCACCGTCAGGGTGAAATTCACGCTTCTGCTGCCCATGGATGCGCCCGCGCTGTTCAGCGTCTCCACCGTCACCGATCCCGTGCCGCTGACAGCGTTCGGGATTTGATCCAGCCACACCAGCGGGATGGTATAGCTGGCAGACGTGCCAATCCCCGTCTGTGTGTGCGACCTCGTTCCAAAGGCATAGGTCACCTTGTGCGTATAGCTGCTGTCCGCCCGGCTGATGGTCACGCCCAGCGCCGTCCCCGCATCCAAGGAAGTCTTGTTCAGCGTAAACGTGCTGAGGGGGTTCGTGTAATCCACCACAATGCTGATATCGGAGAAATACACATTCGACGCAGAACCCGCGCTGTTTGCGATCTTGCGGAAAAGCAGGCTGAAACTCCCGTTTCCTGTTACACGCCCCGTCAGGCTGATGGTGGTGCGGTTGTTGTCGCCGCTGCCGTTGGAGATATACCACAGCCGATTCGCGGCAATGGCTTCGCTGCCCCAAAAGATTTCCGTGCGTCCCGGCGAGGAGTAAATGTGGCCTGACACAAACGAGAGGGTGACACTGTTGATGATCGCCCCAGCAGGCAGCGCTGACAGCGTGGGCGTCCATACCTGTCCCGCCGTCCCTTTGCCCTTCAACCAAATTTGATCTGAACTCAGCGTAATCTGCGCCATACTGCCTCCTATGCCCCCGCAATAACCCATCAGCCACCTGCCAGTAACAGCTCCCCCTTCAAGGGAGCCAAAGCGCCGCACCTACGCCCCAAGCCTCCCCTGAAAGGGGAGGGGGACCGCCGCAACGGTGGTGGGGTTCATTCAGCTCCATACCACATAATCCCCCGCAACTTCTCCACTTAAATCCCCAATCCGCAGCCGGGTATCAATCACCGCGTTCGGCACATGCATCTCATCCCCGCGCATGTACGCAACCTTTGTTGAATAATACCAAAATGCCAGCTCCTCAAAGCTGATGGTGGTCGAAAACGCCGTATCGCTTCGTCCAATACCCAGCACGCCGTCCTTGCTAAAGTTGAACCATGCCTTCAACTGCTCGTTCAGCGCGTTCTGCCCATCCACAAAAATTTTAAGTCTGTCATTCGCCATAATATCCATGGCGTTAATGGCATTAATGGTTGCTTCCCGGGCGAACAGCACGTCCACGTTCACGTTCGCCGCGATCAGATCGCGGATGCTGGCGTTGTCGGCAAAGATGTCCTTTACGTTCAGTTTCCCTGCCGTAACGCTGCCCTCAATGAGCTTGTCTCCCGAGAGCGTCCCGTCCGGCATGGCCTCCGTTACGTCCGTGCGCACCGCGCTTAGGTTGCCTTCGCCGTCCACGCTGACCGTGTAATAGCCTCCGTCTGCGCCCTTCAAGAGGAGCTGCCCCAGCGTCAGTTTCACCATGTTCGCCTCGGTAACAGCCAGATCAGCAATATACAATTCGCCTGCCTGGCCCTGCGTAATAATGGCCTTCCCCGTCACCAAGTCCTTGATGTGGCCCCAGTCAATGTCCGCCGTGCCGATCTGCGTCTTGGCGATATTTGCCACCGCTGCCGTAAGGCTCTCGATCTTCGCCCAGTCCACGTTCATGGTGCCAATGTTCGCTTCCACGATTTCGGCTACCTTGGCGACAAGATCAGTTATCTGCGCGGAATCGATCTGTGCGCTTTTAATGCTGGCGCTGGTGATCTGCGCAATGGTCGCAGTCAAGCGGTCGATTTTCGCCCAGTCGATCTCCGCGCTGCTGAGATAAGCCTTTGTGATGGTCGCAACCTCAACCTTCAGATTTTTGATCTGCGCCGCGTCCAGCTCCACATTTTTCCCGACAATTTCCGTAAGCTGCTGCTTGCCCTTTTCGGAAAGGTCGGTCGCCGTCAGCCGCCCCTTCCATGAAAAGATCGTGTCCAGCACGTCTAGCACCATGTTAGCATAGCGCTTTTCCTCGCTGTTCCAATGCGAGGGGACTACGGGCTGTATATACTGATAGTTCGCTGTTGCCATTGCCTTACTCCTCAGTCAGGGTCAAGCTCCATGCTGATCTCAATCCCGCCATTTAGCTGCCAGGGCGTTGTAGTGCGTGAGCCAATCTCTACCCGGAAATACCGTCCGGACACGTTCAAGATCACCCGATGACTTTTCCCCGGCGTCACCATGATCTCTTTCTGCTTCAGCTTCTTTTCGGTTCGCACGCCCAGCGTTAGCAGAAAGCGTTTTTCAGCCGCTGCCATAAAGTACAGCATAAAAGCGCTCTTGACGCTGTGCTTCATGCCCAAGTCCTGATAGCCGCTGGCCCACGTCACGGGAAGCACCTCGCCGCCACCGTAAACATACACCGTCCCCGGCGCTGATGCCGAAGTATATAAGACCGTCCCATCGAACGCAAGGAAAGATTTAACGCCGACACCACGCATCAGGGAAAAGGACTGCTCTGTGATGTTGTATTCCAGCACGGCGTTATTCTCTGTGCTTTTCCCCAAAGGCAGTGCCAACAGATACCGCTTGCCGTCCATCACGGCATAGGAATTGCCCCGCGCTTCCGAATTCACCTGCGCCATGATCTCCCGCACGTCCTGCTGTCGGAAGGGGGACGTGTCCGCACCGTCATAGCGCATCAGTCCGCCATAGCCCAGCATCAGCGCATAGCTGCCAGTCACGGCAATGGTGTTCTCCTCCAATGCGCCGCCGCCGTACTGCTCCTTCATTATAAATTCGCCGGGGTTCGTCCCCAATACACGCCAAATAGCGTTTTTCTTGAAAGCCAGTAGTTGACTGCCAAAGGTGCGCAGCGCAAGAAAGCTGTCTCCGTCCCAGCTCGGCTGCATGATCTCGCCGCCGCCGTCCTCGGGTATCTCGCTGTTCTGCGCCCAGTTAAAAGGGTCGAAAGGGACGGAATACACCAGCTTGTCAGGATCATCCGCAATGCCGCTGCCCCAAATGCGCTCATTAAAACGAGCCAGAACGCCGAACTTGTAAGGCGTTTCTACAGGCGTTACCTGCAGGTTGTCCCCATACAGGCAGAACATGCCGTCCTTCGCGTTGGTGAACAGCAGTACATCGGTTGGCGCATCGCTCTCTGATTTGTTGACTTCATACGTCACCCAGTCGCAGTTATCCTCCGTCAGCGAAGAATAGCGCACCGCCCATGCGTCGTCGTGTCCGTAGAGCTTGGTGTACACCTTGCCCCCGGCGATAGCAACCAGTACGTCCTTTTCGCCTTCTGTTGCGTGATACCGCCTGTGCAATCGCGCCAACGTCCCAATGGGCGCGGCGACGGTCTGGGCGATGGGTACGCCCGCCCGCATCGGCGCAAGCCCACCGCCCGTCACGTCCGCGTTCGCTGCAAACTGCGCGTATCGCAGCGACATGTTGTAGCCGTCCGTGCTTTGGTTGATGCCGCCAAAGCTTGGAATGCTGGTCTGCGTTTGATAGATCGTCGGCATGCCGCCGCTCCTTTCGCGTTAAATGTCGTCATATACCGGGTCTACCGGCGCTGCCTCTGGATACACATTGTAAAACTGCGGGGGGATCGTGCTGCCCTCCACAATCTCTCCTGTGCTTCCGTCAATGCGGTACCCACTGGAAGCGGCTTTGCATTCCGTTTCGACCTCCTGAAAGGCATACAGGTACGCCTGCCCCCGGCTCTGCTTTTGCGGGTTGCCGTTGCGGTAAACCAACCACGTTGCATAATCCGCCAGCGCACCATGCGTCCAAGCTGGGATTTTGGGCGTGTCCGCGTCCTTGCTGAGCGTGGGAAAACCTGCGGACGGGAGCCGCCGCTTCACCAGCGCAAACAGCAGCAGGTTGTAGCCACGGTTGATGTAGCCTGTCAGGTGCGGCTCATAATCGCTCAGGTCGTCCGCATCCGCGTTCACCTGAAAAATGACCCGGTTTTTCAGCTCTTCCAGCGTCATACGCTCACCTCAGCTCCGGGAACCGTCCGCTCTGCTTCAGGATCAGGTACATTTCAGGCGTAACCTGCGCGTTCTCGCCGCGCATAATCCGCATGGGCTTTCCGTTGATTGTCACCGTTACGCTCTGGTCAACTTCGCCCGTGCCTTCCTTGTCCAGCGGACGGAGCCAAATGTCTACCATTTCCTTCCCCTGCTGTGCAGGGGATGCAGTCGCAGTCTTTGCCATATTCGTTCCTCCCTTTCAAGAAAGCGGGGCGCCGGGAAGCCCCCGACGCCCCATGTCAGTCCACTCAGGCAGACACGGCATGCTCGATGCGCACGCCGAAATCGTCCTGCAGAATGGTGTAGGCCACGCCCTTCACCTTCCAGGCCACCGTGCCGCGCTGGTTCAGGGGGTCGGTCGCGCCCGAAGAACCAACGGGCTTGATAATCATCTGCACGTTGTCGCCGTTGCCGCCCAGCGAAACGCCGCCCGCGAAGTCCTGACCGTAAATCACCGTGGAAGCCACCGTCACGCCGGAAGCGCCGCCGCCCGCAGGCAGGATCGCGCCAGCCGCAGAGCCCAGCGCCGTTACGACCTCCTCCGTGGGGGCCCAGCGCAGGGTAATCACCTTGTCCGTGGTCGCGTTCTCGATCAGGCAGGTCGCATACTTGTACGCGGAGGACGCGCCGCCGCGCAGCTGCACCACCTTGCCGATCAGGCAGCGGCACTCATAGTCGGTCAGCGCCTCAGATACCGTGACCTGCTTCTTCGCCGCGTCATAGGAGCCGGAAACAATGGTCAGCGAGGTTTTCGTACCGACAACGTAGGTCTCTGCGTCAAAGGTCTTCGCGTTGGTGGATTCGAAGAACTTCACGCCAGCCATCACGCCAAGCTCGCCCGTCTCGATCTTGCGCTTGTCCTGGTACTTCGCCACATCAATCCACATGGCGTCCTCGGTCAGGTCGTAGGTGGCGTCAGGAGACAGGAAAGCGTGATAGTAGCCGTCGGCGAACTTCTTCACGTTCTTGTTCTTCAGAGTGCGCACGGCCTTCTTGATCTCCGCATAGGTAATCTTGTCCGTGGCGGTCAGCGCCGTGCGGGAGCCCTTGCCACCGGCATACTGCACATTCAGGCCGCTGTTGTAAGCGTCCCGAGCGAGACAGTCCAGCGTCAGCGAAGCCTGATTGCTAAGCTGCTCATCCATCAGCCGGGTCGTGTTGTCGTACAGCGCCCAGTTCAGTTCATCCGTGTACTCAATGTGACCGCCGTAGGGCTTGATGGTCGCCCACAGTTCGGTCATCTTGAGCTTCTGGCCTTCCGGGGTCACGCCCTCACCCAAGGGGTCAAGACGCGCATCCAGCGGCACGGGCTTGCGGAACTGCACCCGGCGACCGTTGTTCAGCGGCAGATTCACCATCTGCATGTCGCGGGTATGGATCAGCGCCGGACGCATGTTCTCCAGCAGCTTCTTGGTGTGGAAGTTGACTACGCTGGCGGAAAGGCCAGCGGAAGTCGAATAGTTCAAATTGTCAAAAACAGCCATTTAGACGTTCCTTTCTTTACTCAATGCGGATCACGCCTCCGCCCTTGACGTAGTCGTCCACCCGCCGGAAGTCATCTCCCGTCATATCGGACAGCTTCTTCGTCTGCACCCCTCCGCCAGAGGCGCGTACAACAGGCGGCGTGCGTTTCTTGGTGTCGTCTTGTTCTTGTTCCTGTGCCGCCAGATCGGTGAAGTCCATCTCTCCACGGGCGACCTTGCGCTGGGTCTCCGCGTCAGCCTGCTGGTACAAGGCCATCGCGTCCACGCCGGTCAGCCGCTTGATGGTTTCCGCCTGATTCCACAAGAACTGAGCGCGGTCACGTACTGCTGTGTCCGCGCTTTCGGGGCTCGGTTCCGTTTGCGCCACAAAGCGCCCCTGAGCGTCCCGTTTCCGTTCGGGCGCTGACGGGGTACTGCTTGTCCCGTCCTGCGCCGAAACGGGCGGAAGGCCCCTTTCTGCTCGAAGGAGGCGCATTGCAAACTTTTCGGAGCATCCTTCCTCTTTTGCCAGCGCCGCAGCCTCCTCGCGCAGCTCGTATTCGGTCAGCTTGTCAATCTTCGCCTGCATTTCCGCCAACTGAGTCTTGTAGCTCTGCTCTGCCGCCTGACGTCCGGCGTCATAGCCGCGCTTCTGACCGCGTTTTTCCGCTTCCAGCAGGCGGCCCTTGATGCCGCCAGATACCTTCGGCTCCGCTTCCTCCTGCTGTTCCTCTCCGGCCTCCTGGGACGGATGCGGCTGTTCCTCCGCGCCCTCCTCCGCCGAAGCCCCAAGCAACTCAGTTAACGTCGCCACACCTTGATGCTCAGAAGCCTGTGCAGCATCGGCCTGCACGCTCTCCTGCGCCTGTTCCCCGATGTTCAAAATTTCCTCCATGAGAATCCTTTCCCACCCGCTCCCTTTCGGGCCAGGGTGATCGAGATGTATATATCAAGCCTCGCGGCTTAATATCGTTTCCGTTGCGCCCCCGCCAGCGCAATCATCGGTTCCGCGTCCGTGCGTACCGTCCCGCCGCCGGAGGATGAGCGGCGTCTGCCAATAGGTTCTCCTCCGTTTTTTCATCAAGTCGCTTCGGCCTCTCCGCCAAAGCTCGCATCCTGCAGGGCGCTGGTGTCCTCACCCAAGCTGTTGGCGTAACTGTCAAGGCTCGTCTGCAAGCCCTCGTTCTGCTGCTGGAGTTGGGCGTTCTGCTCCTGCAAGGCCGCCATCATCTGCTGCTGCTGTTCCATCTCCCGCAGCTTTGGCAGCACGCGATCCTTGCCGTCCACCACCAGCAGCTCAAACAGCGTGGAGAGCGGGAAATTCTGTCCGCTCTGCGCCGCCATGGTATAAGCCTGAATCATCAGATCGTTCTGCGCCGCGACCCGTAGAGGATTGCGCCGCTGAATTTGAATCTGCACCACATAGGGCGGCGGGGGCAGCAGACCGCCTGCTTTGCGGTCGGTGTTCATCAGGTGCTTTGCGTTCAGGTGGATTGTCCGCAGCTCCTGATCCTCGCCAATAATCAGCCGTTCCCGGTCCTCCGTGTAGAACTCCGCGACCAGCCACAGCACCTGTTCCACGATCTTCTTCATACCAGCTGACAAAATCGCCGTACGCATACGGGTGATCTTGCCGCCGGCCTCCTGCAGGGCGCTGATTGCCGTGGCAGCAGTCACGCCGCCGGAGACCTCGCCACGGCTGAACTGGTTCTGTCCGCTGTCCATCTTCATGTCGTTCTGAAACTGCAGCATCTGGTTGGAAACCATGCCGTTTAGCGGTTTCGTATCGAACCAGCGCACATTGTCCTCGTCAATGGCGTCGCCTTCTACAAGGTTCTGATTCCAGTCCGCAAGCTGCTTGGTATCAATGTTCGACCCCTTGCGGATCAGCATCCGCGACTTGCAGTTGTACCGCAGATTCTCGTCAATGTACTGCGCATAACGGTTGATGTAGCGCATCATGGGCGTTAGTTCGAAAACCATGCCCTCGCCCACAGGCTGCCCGGGAATCTGCGTAAACGCATCAAACACAAAGGGATACTTGCCGTGTGCGTACGCGTCCTCGAATTGATCCAGCAGCGCCCCGCCCGCCAGATACGCCACGTTGATGGTGTATCTCCGCTTCCGGCTGTCATACCGCCGATACCAGTATTCCAGCAGCATGGCTCGCCCCTCAGACGGGCTGACCACGTTCTGTACGCTCTCAGGCCGCCCCACGTTTTGATGCTCGTTGGCCTCGTCATGGATATATGGCGCGGCCTCCGGGTAATGATCCGCGTACCAGGACAGCGGATGCCAACTGCACTTAATAAGGGCCCGCGCATCCTGAATGTCCTCGCTCTCCGGGTCCCATACCATGTTCTCCACGGGGATGCGCAGCACCGACACGTTGCCGTCGCCGTTGTCCATGTCCTTGTCCCAGCTCACCTGCGTGACCGCCGTTCCGGCAATAAAAAAATCCTCGACCCGGCGGCGGTGATACGTTTCATAGCCGTTCTGGTCAAGGATGAACCGAACAACGTCGGTCATTTCGGTGGCAAGGCTTTCCACCTCTGGGCGCTCCGGCAGCATCAGCGCTTCCGGGGTGTTGTCCATCTGATCGGCAACACAGTTGTTGATGGTGCTTTTCAGCGTCTGAAGCTGGATCGCCCTTCGGGCAGGAGGGGTTCCCGGCAAGTCTTGCTCCGGGTCGTTCAGGCGGTAAACCTGCCTGCATTTCGTGGCGCTCGCGTGGTAGACCTGGCAGTCCTTTTCCCACGCCTCCAGCCGCGCATAGGCCTCCTTCACAAGCTCCTGCTGCGTCTCATCCAACTGCTGTTCGCCCAGAATATCCACCGGGGCCATTGCCCCTTCGGAGGGTTTTTTCCGCTTTTTCGTTTCTGTCAAGGTTCATCCTCCTCGTAGGGGTCGTAAGCCTTCGGTGGCTTGACCGTCATACCGCGAATCGGCAGGGGAGCCATCATGCACATGTAACGGCAGTCGTCATAAGCGTGGTCTTCTGCGTTGCTGTCCACATCCTCCGGCTTGTGCTGGTCATAGGGCAGCGCCGGGAACGTTCGGATAAAGTCCTTGCAGGTCGAGAAGACGTACAGGTTCGGCTTGCCCTCCTCGTCAAAGCGAAGCCGCTCATGCACCTGCATCTTGCCTGCCAGACGGTTGTTGTCCCCTCGCTGGAAAATCACGCCCCGGCGGTCGCCGTTCACGTCCAGCCGACGCATGATGTCCGCCACGCTGTCCCCGCGTGATCTGTCAAAGATAGCCGGGTCGGCTACCCGCTGAATCAGCAGATTGTCCTGCGCCTCTGGCTGTTCATGCTCCAGAATACCTGCGGCAATCTGCTTGGGAGACAGAAACAAGCCGTGGTTCGGCACGCCGTCAGAGCCGTACCATTCCTTGTAGCGGTACAGCCTGCCGTCCGGGTCCATAGCCCACCACGCGCAGGAAAAGGGGCGGGAATAACCGTGGTCAAAGCTCATGAACCGCTTCCAGGACAGCGGAATTTCGAAAGGCTCAATCACATGCGTCTGCACGCGATCCTTGTAATGCTTCGGGTCGTTCGTGAACTCCGTGAACACCTGCCCCTCGAAAGCGTCCCAATGCCCATACAACAGCGCGTCTCGCAGCGCCTTCGGCTTGCGCTCCAGCTCGTAAATGTAATCGTCCGTGATATACGGGTTATCCGTTGCCAGCGCCGGAATGTACTGCGTCGTAAAGACCTTCGTCTTTTTCAGCAGCTTCGAGGTCTCCACATGCCGAATCACGCTCATGTACGGCCCCGCGTCCACAAAGTAGCTTTTTACCCAGCTATGACCGATGTTGCCGGGGTTGCTGGCACAGCGGACCGTAGGCACCACATTCAGCGACTTTTTCGCTCTCAAACGGGTTTTCAAAAAGTCATAGACCGTGCGCTCAAAGCTGGTCAGCTCGTCGATGTACAGCCATTGGATTTCAGCGCCGGCGTAGTTGTACATGTCGTTTTCTGACGCGCAGTGCCGAAAGTGGATCACGCTGCCGTTAATCAGCTCCATGTCGTGACGGCCTACGTTGTACTTCGCGACGGCCTTCGGATAGCTGCTCTTGGCCTCCTTGATAAGCGTGTCATCCAGTTCCGTATAGGTTCGCCGGAACATGTATGCGTGGGTTCCGGGCCACAGCAGACAGCGAGCCAGCGCGTCCATCACAATGGCCTTGGACTTGCCCCCGCCTGCCGCGCCGCCATACAGTACTTCCTTTGCCGTGCTGGCATGGAAAATCTCCTGCTTTGGCGTGGGAGCATAGGTGATGTCAATTTCCATTACTTCACACTCCCGCTGGCAGGGACGGCTTCCCCTGCCGGGCTTTCTTCTTCCACGTCCGGCAGCATGGGCGCCTTCATGTTCACAAAATTTACGACAATGGTCGTATCCTCCCGCGCCTTCGCAGCATCCGCCCGCTCAAAGATGATCCGGCAGGCCTGCAAGGCCACCCACTTGTTTTCATCGTCCAGCATGGCCTTGACCTTTTCCAGCGCTTTAAGCTCCGAGGCATTCAAGTCCTGCTTCATCTTCTCCAGCTTGCGGTTGCCCTGCTCCCGCAGCATGCTCAACACGTCCGACCGCGCAAGCAGTCTGCTGACAGCGGATTGCGACATGCCTGTTTCGTCCGCAATGTCCTGCTGCGATCTTCCCTGCATGTACAGCTCCGCAACCTTTAGCTGCTTGTCGTTCAAGCTCCCTTTCGGCCTGTTCGGCATTCGCCCCTCCTTCCTACCCGCTTTCAGGGTACAAAATAACCGAGACCTGCTTTTCAGCAAATCTCGGTTATTCAAAAATTTTTACTCCCACCGCACTTCCATGCTGGGGGGCGTATATATCGCTACGGTGTACGGGCGGCGGCGGAGTCCCGTCCCCGCCTCTCCCCCCACCCCCAAGGCAGGGGGCCGGGGGCCTGCGGCCTCACACATGCACGCACCTTCTCCCCCAGAAGGGGAGGGCATCTGGGGAAAGCCAGCAAAATCAAGGCCTTGCAGCCCCTGACTGCATCCTCATACCACATTGTACACCACACCAGCGCCCACGCGCTCGCGCGCGCGATCCTCCTATAACCATACCATATAGGAGGAATCTATATATATACGCTTAGCTATAGTATATCATATCCTGTCAATACGTCAAGGACAAAAATGTAAGATACTCCCTAGGGGATCCTCTCTCTTTTGGGTTTATGTATTTCCCACCCATTCTCACCCATATAATAGGTAGAAGAAATATAGGATAGAGAAAAGCTACATTATAAGCATAATGGAGAAGAAAGAGGAAGGAGAAAAGGGAGCAAAAAAAATGAAAAAAAGTTGAAAAAGGGGTTGACATGGGTGTACATCTATGGTATACTTTATCATGTCAAGAGGGGAGAGCAAAGAAAAGAGCCTCTTGGACAAGGAGGGGAGAGCGATGGCGGACAGCGAAGCAAAAAAAAAATTGGGTTGCTGCAAACACAACCCGGGTTGTGATGAACCTGAATCATCACACGGATAAAGCGCTGCTGGACAAGCTGAATAGCGTCCCCAGCAAGCAAGGCTACATCAAAGCCTTGATCCGTAAAGACCTTGGTGCTACCAACACCAAGGCATGAAAAAAAGGCGGCTGTGCTACCAACACAAACCGCCCGATGTCACCACCACAAGCACGACCAAGTAGCAGGGACGATTATATTATAACCTCCCTGCTCACAAAAAGCAAGGAGGAATTTTTTATGATAAAGTATTTGAATGCGCATAAGGCTGAACTGTTCGAGGGCAAGAAGATCAGCTATCGGGGAAAGGTATATTGGGCTAACCTGTGGACGGACGAAGTGTGCGCTCATAGTGTGGACGAGGAGATTCTTGGCAGCATTTCCGGCTACAAGGTCGGTAACATCGTCAAAAAAAACGGAGCCTATGAAATCGTCAAAGCATAAAAAGGCGGCTGTGCTACCAACTCGAACCGCCCCGCCCGTGGGGATTGTACGCGGGCAGAAAGAGCTTACCATGAACACCATCAAGCACACCGAGTACATCTACAACGGCCGCCGCGTCATCCTCGACACCTGCGAACTCACGCCGGGCAAATACGAGACTATGCTCCTGTACCCCAACAGCCACGAGATCGCCAGCCGCACGTCAAGAACTGAAGCTGATGCACTGGCAGACTTTGAGGCCATCTATCAGGCTCACCCGGCAGATCAGGAGATCAAGCGCACCGAGCCGAAGCCGCTTACCGGCAAGTACGCCAAGCTCCGCGACGATCTGCGCAAGGTGTACGAGATCGGCAAAGCCGCAGCCGCACAAGTCGAGGACGTCGGCACCTGTAATTTCGATGCGCCTTCAATCTTGCTCCCGCGCTGGCAGTCCGCCAAGATCGAGCAGGCTTGCAAAGAAGCCGGATGCGGCTGCTTCGAGTGGACGTGCTTTAATCGGCGCTGGGTTATCTGCTTCCGCATCGCCGGCCAAGCCTACAAGCGCGAGACCGCAGCCGAATCCATGACCAAGGCGCTTACCGCTATGGGTTATGATGCCCTTACCTACTGCGCCATTGATTAACCCAATCACCTGCCCCGGAGGTTACGAGGGCAGAAAGGACAAAAACAAATGGATACATATTATTATATTTTGAACCGCGAAACCTGCAAGCTAGAGCTGCATTTTGACAAGGCCGATTATGCCGCGCTGACCGACGCGCAGAAGCAGAGCATCAAGGGTGCCTTTGTGTGGGGTCGCCGCTCCGGCTGCTGGATCAGCCGCTGCAAGGAGCCGAATCTCTGGCACGCCAAACAGGTCGCTAAAGCGCTCGGGCTTGCGGACGCGGGAGCAACCGGCGAGCGGTTGAGCTTTGCAAAGCAGCAGGAGCGCAAGGCGGAGAAGGCGGAGCGTCGCGCCGAACGCCTCGAGAACGCAGCAAGCCGCGCGGAAACGCGTGGGGAAGCGCTGCAAAAGCCCATCACGGACATGCGCGGAGACGTCGCTTTCTTCACCCAGCCGAACATCAATTCTTCGGCCGGCCGCGCCTTTACCCGCCAGCGTGACCGCATGTTTGCCGCCTACGAGGCCGGGTTTAAGGAGTTCAACAAGTCGGCCTATTACCGAGAACGCGCCGCCATCGCCCACAATACCGCCGCGCAGAAGGGATTGCAGGACAAGGGCTTTTGCGCCAGAAGAATAAAAGAGTGTGAATCGAATCTGCGGAAGCAGAAGAAAAATATAGATTATTACGATGTCCTAAAGCAAAAGCTTGAACGCGGCAAAGCGATAAAACGTATTTCAGGTGAACTGCTCACGCTGGAAGTTGTGGAACTGTGGAAAGAAAACGAGCTTGACCGAATGGAGGCAGAACTCGATAAGCTTGGCTATTATCAAGATGCACTTGACGCGCTAGGCGGCGTGACCTACTCGCAGGACAACATCAAGCCTGGCTATGTCGTTAAAATCACACGCTGGGGGGATTGCACCGTTATTTCCACGGGCCCGCAGAACATCACGGTCCTCCCGAGGAGATGTGCTCTCCCGTTGACCGCCGCCTACGCGGAGATTGAGAATATCGTTAGCGCTGCGGAAAAGGCCGACGAGCCGCACCCCTTCAAAGTCGGCGACACGTTCACCTGCTCCCGCTGGAACCGCGAAAAAGGCGACGTTGACGTTCTGGAATTTCGTATCATCCGCGCCACCGACAAAAGCGTGACTATCCAGACAGGGGACGAAAAGCCTTTTGTGCGCAAGCCGTCAAGGGTCGCCTGTGACAATTCCGGCAAGTGGCGACTGTGCATTACCGACAGCCTCGACGGCACTGTATATAAGCTGCCCAGCGAATAACGCCGCAAGAATATTTCCCCCGCCCCGGAGGTCACGAGGGCAGATAACGACATGGACAAGGGAGCCCGTGGGGCTGGTAAGAGCCCGGGGCACGGAGGCAATTATGTACGGCTTGAAACTCGCAGAATCGGACTGGGAAAACATGGATACCATTGACTGGTATGATAAGCTGGACGCCGCGCTGGACGCGGCATGGGAAGCCATTGAGGATGGCGAAGACGCGGCCGAAATCGAGGTAAGAAGCTTTAACGACAATGGGGATTGTCGTTGGGACTTCCCCATCACCTTTGCCGTTGACGGCAGCGCGTGGTCGGAGGATGCCACAGCCCGCGGAGAGATGGGCTGCATCTAATACCAATACTGACAAATGCTGGGGCACTATGCAAAATTTCTCAAAAAAGTCTTTAGAAAGTCATTGACAAGTCTAAAGACTTATGATATACTATAGTCACAGTCAAGGGAAGCCCGCGGGGCTTGGAAGGAGTCCGGGGCATGGAGGGCATGAAAATGTTGAACGAGAAAGAGCAGGCCATGAGAGATCAGCTTAACAAAAGCAAATACAATGACGCGGTGTGCTGGCTGGCGCGGCACGACGGCCAGCAGCTAGAAGCTATAATCCGGGACGCTCTCGCTCCTGAGAGCGCTCTGTATTATCAGCTTATGAGCGGTGCCCCGCTGTTCTGGACACCTGTCGAGGCCATCGGCCTTGACATCGAGCGGGCCGTTGAAACCGCCTTCATCCGACAGCTTTCCGCCGAAAAGGCGGCCGCGCTTGCCACGATCATGGAGGAGAACAACATGCGCATCGAAATTGCCGAAGGCGTGGAGATCACGTCAAACAGCGATCTTCTCCGCCGCTGGAATGAGCTCCATCCAGAGGAGAAGCCCATGTACAAATACAGCTATGCAGAAGAGGAATGCGGGAAAGAAGTCATCCGCGTTAAAATCAATCGCGGAGTGCTGTAATAATCAACACGCCGAGCCGAGGCGGCACAATTCCTCGGCAGGAGGATGACGTTATGAATATTAAATTGGACGCAGTTTGGGGAACCCCCATCGGTGCCTATAACCCTGATACCGCCAACAATGGCGGCGGGTATTGGCAGTTTTATGGTGGCGCAGTATTCTCTGCCGAAAACGGGCAGGTTGTTATCGTGGAGGTGCAAGACACCTCCTGTGGAGATTTCGGCACGCGCCGCCAGTACGACATCTCCGTGCAGGATGCTACAAAGGCGCTGGAATGGTATATCAATACAGGGTCAATGGATGATGCATCCATCGATCCAGATGAGACAATTGACGCAGTATTTGCGGCGGTTGCCAAGGAGCTGGGCGTCTTGCCCGGCGATATATATAATATGCTCTGCGATGCCTGTCGCGGAGCAAACGAGGTTGCATGGAGAGTTTATGACAACGTGTGATCAACACGCCGCGCCGGGGCGGCTAAACCCCGGCAGAAAGGATAAACTATGGCAATCGCTAAAATAGAGTATATCTGCTCTGAGTGTGGTGAAACCGCCACGCGCCGGGTAGAAAAGTATAACTCCCGAGAAGCCCGGGAGTATGAAGAGTGGTTCCGGAGTCAGTCAGAGCATATCTGCCCTGCGTGCTATGCGAAGCATAAGCGCGAAGCACAGATGAAGGAGTTGGATGAAGTCCTGAAAGACTACACTCTCCCCGAAATCGTAGGCAAGAGCGACAAGCAGATCAAGTATGCCGACGATTGCCGCACTCGCTATCTGTGCAAGAACGTCGAAAGCGTAAAGTGGGCGCTCAAGTCTTACAAGCCTGAAAAAGGCTGGGCTAACAACGCTCTTGTAAATGCGGTACGTAGAGCGATGCCCGAAGAGCGAGACGCGGACTTGCTTACCGCGATCTCTGGGAACCCCGCGTTTTTTTACCTGCTCGAAACCGAGGCTAGGCGGCTGATTGATGGGGCGCTGGTGCTTGAAAATTCAATCCAGTACGACGCTATCCGGAAGAAAGCGGAAGAAGAATACCAAGCGTTGAAAGCAAAAAAGCAATGATGCTACCGCTCGTCAATATTTTTTATAAGGAGGTGAGAGTTTTGACATCAAAAGTTGATGAAATTAGAACTACTTACGGAGAGGCACACAGCGTAAAACGTACCTCTAGACTTTGCAAAGTGTCCACGAGCGTTGTAATTAAAGTATTGATTACCGCTGGTATTTACCCTACTGCCCGCACCAAAGAAATTACCCGCCTCCGTATCATGGGAATGTCCACGGAAGAGATTGCCGAATACCTTAATGTCAAGCCTCGCACAGTTAAAAAATATTATCCTTATATCCGTGGAACGTACTCTGAGTATAGTGAGCGGAAAAGTAAAAACTCCCAGAATATTGCAAAATGGAGACATCAGAAAAAAGGAGTGATAGAGGATGCACCCAGCGGAAATTTATGCGCGGGAAGTGATTGCGCGGCATCCGATAGCATCCGAGAGCATCCGCTTACTTGAGCTGCACCGCGCAGAGCTGGAAGCAGATGGCGAATGGCCTGAGTGGTGCGCCTTGCCCATGGCTGCTGTATACAGTGGGCTTACTGCCGAATACGGCTGTGAGCGGCTGGATTTGACAAATATCTATGATTTGGCGCCCCTTACCGCCGCGTGGATTTGGATGAAGACAAAGCAGGTATTTACCTTTGATCCAACGCTGTATGAGGCGCTGACGAAACAAACCTTTGACGGCTCCATCCCACGAGAAGCCTTGCTTCGTCTCCCTGTCCCATGTGTATATATTGATAATCCTTTTGTGTTCTCAAACGGCGCTCATGCGGATGGTTACTTTGCATGGCTGGAGTATGATTGTCATGCAAAGTGGATGGAACTGCGAATTTTGTTTGTGGAGGGGGAAGCAGCAGCATCTTACGTGTGCCCCATCAAAGGGACTTTGCAGGAGTCCTTTGATGAATTAACTAAGTCTTCTTCCGCCCGCGCGGATGAAGCTTTATTGCCTAAAGTACAGGATGTGGCAAAAGCCAAACAGGACATCGTTGACGTTTTCTCCCGCACGATCAATGTATTGCTTTACCTCTGCGCCGAAGCCCCGGACTATGCTTCCAAGCCTAGACAGGCCAAGCCTAAGCCCGTGCAGCATGGGTTTACGCCAGAGCGCCCGCCGCACAAGGTGGCTGTTACGCCTGTAGGGGAGCGCGTGGGCGCGACGATCCGCCGCAGCTATACGGAAAGCACCTCCTCGCGAGTTGTCCCCTCCGGCAGGGCGCACGCTTCGCCCGTCCCTCATGTGCGCCGCGCTCATTGGCATCACTTTTGGACGGGGGCGCGAGGCTCTGATGCACGGGAGCTGATTCTCCGCTGGATTCCTCCCGTGTTTGTGCGCGGCGAGGAAAGCGCACCAACTACGATTCGGCAGGTAAAGGAGTGATAACATGGCTCTTAGCAAAACAAGCAACAAAGTCCAAATTGGGATCATCCTCACCAAAGCCCAGCACGCCGCCCTCCAAGCAGAAGCTGATCGAACAGGAACGAACGTCAGCGCCATCATGCGAGCGATCATCTCCGACTGGATCGACGGCAGGGAGCACAAAAATAGAGCCGAGGCATGAACCCCGGCTCTGCAACTGCCTTGCAGTACCGCACACAAAGAAAAAAGCTTCAGCAAAAACGCTGAAGTTTTTTCTTTCGGAAATAAATATCTAATTTCAATCCACATCAGCCCTTCGGCCAATGAACATCGTTACTATACCGCATCCGTCGTCATTTTGTCAACTGTTTTTTTCTAGATTCAGCAACAAAAAAGGCTTCGGCTAAATGCCAAAGTCTCTCTTGCGCCAGTATTATTGTTAAAATTTCAATCCACGCCGGTTTCACGGCGGCAAAATTATTATAGTGTTTCCTGCTTGCTTTGTCAATATTTCTAAAGAAAAAAGCCTCAGCTAAATGCCGAAGCTTCTTTCTCTTGATACAATTCCAAATTTTCAATCCACGTCGGTTTCCCAACGGCACAGCTATCATACCGCATCCGCGCCGTTTTGTCAATAGCCCTTTTGAATTTGTCGGGCACCTCAAAGCTCTAGTTTCTGCAGCGCTCGTCCGTGCAGCTTTATTACCGCGTCCCGGCTTTTGTGCATCCGCTCCGCGATCTGCTCCCAGGTCAGCCCGCCAAAATACCGCAGCGTCAGCACCGTGCGGTGCGCTGGCAGCTCCAAAGTGTCGATTGCCGTCAGCGCTCTGCACGTCTCCTGCTGGTATGCCTCTGCAAGCCCCTGGAAGCGTTCAAATTCCGTTTGCAACTTGCACACGCTGTCTTGTACCTTGTCGCGCATCGGGCCGCCGGAAGTGCGCTCACAGCCCCAAAGCGAGGTAGCCCGTCTCGCCTGCTCGTAAAAGTGTTCAGCCTTGTTAAGCAGCACGTCAAGCCGCTCCCCATCATGCACGGCTTGGCGCAGGGAATTGATCTTCTCCCGTGAGGTCATGGTAAAGCATCACTCCTTTTTACTGGTAATTGTGACTGGCGGCATTTTAAGGTTCAGAGGTTTCCGACTCTTGCCAACGCTTTTGTGCAGCAGACAGTGCGCCTTCCGGTGTGTCCATCAGCGGGAACCACAGGCCGCATTTGCAGTAATAGTACCACTTCTGCTTGTGATCCTCAACCTCGTCCGACGTAAAGGCATAGCTGAGGCGCAGTTCCTCGCCGCATAGGGGGCAGCGGGGTAGGCTTCTGCTTTGGTATCCTTATCCGGAGCTACTGCGCGACACTTAGGGCAGCAGAAAAAGTGATCTCCGTACACATACTGATGTACCATTTTGTGTCCGCAGTACGGACAATGAGGCTTTGGCTTATTCTCACCGCTTACTTTCTGCGCTTCCAACAAGTAGTCATCTCCACATTGAGAATACACACGGTCAGTCATCATCTTCATCCTTCCTTTCTAATCTTGGGAATCTTTACAATCCGCACTGCCCCATTCCCACGATGAGAAGTGAGTATATCCTTGTATTCAATTTGATTGTGTAGTTCCATCCATCTAGTCAAGGCAGGCGTTACTAAGATATTTAGCTTCTTGCTATTCAGTAAACTGTCAGATGGCATTCCGAAGCACCCCATTTTCCCAGGCGATGTAAATTCTTTTTCCTTGTCCGGTGCTTCTTCGCAAACTTTTTTAGATGCACAAGACGCGGCTTATAGACAGCAGTAAAAACCACACCCTTACCGGGGTCAACAAAGTACAAAACCCAAGGTTCCATATCATCAATGTATAGTCCGCTGACAACTCATGACTCAACCTCCGCTATGATACCAATCCCCACAACCTCAAAACCTTGTCCCAATTCTGACCTCATCTCTTCCGCAGTTTCGCGGTCGTTGAATAATTGGGCAAATGCTAGCACGTCACTCAGCAACATTGTATTGCCAGGGAGTGTATCTGAGAAAAATTCCGGAGAGTCTTTTGCAAAACTGTTAAAGAAAGCTTGTGTTGATTTTTCCCTTAATGCGTAAGCTTGTGCCATAATTCAATCAACCTCCTTCGGTGGTGTTGGTATCGGCAGCCAGTAAATGTCGTCTCCTTGCCCATAATACCAGCCCCATTCTGCTTTGTACTCTGTCACGATTGGGTTGTAAAATTGCTGCGCGATTACATACCAGCCGTCCTCTTCTGGTAATCGCTCCGCCGTGCTTATCCAGCGCGGAATCTGCTCCTCAAGCTCCTCCCGGCGCTTAATTTCTGTCTCCACGCACCTGTCATGGTAGGCTATCGGCACGGCATCGGCTGTAGGTGCCGTCTTTGTCATTGCATCCATAGCAGCTATCACCGTGCACCATGGGTCTTGGAACGGATGGTCGGTTGACTTCCACCAGTTAAGGATTGCGTTCTTAGCGTCTCCCAGCCATACCAGCCTGTCCTGCGTCCTGTCCTTCGGCTCACTCATGTCTCTTCTCCCCCTCTCCCAAAATACGGACACATCCCAAATGTATCCGCGCTTGCGTCAACCCCCGGCACGCAGTCCAGCACTCCGCGCAGCGGACATTCCCGTGATTCCGCCTCCGTCATCAGGCACTCTCTGCTGCAATGCCGCAGCGCATAGCCTACCAGCACATCCAAGTCACGCACCGTCATATTCCAGCGCATCGGCATCGGCTTCACGCTAACCGCTACCGTCAGCGCCTTGCTGTTTTCACGCACGCTCAGGTTCTGCCGTGCGCTGATACGCTTCAACATCATGTTCAGCGCTTTATCCAGCATCCCCTGCGCCGTCCGCAGCAGCGTCCACGCGCCAAATTTCCGCGCCGTTTTCTCCAGCAGCTCGTTGTTGCGCTCGATCAGCAGCAGCGCCCCGGATAGCGCCACCAGACTGTCCAGCGCCTTGGCAGGGACGCGCTCGCATCCGTTCGCCTCGTCATAGGCTTGCAGCTCCGCGTCTGTGGCCTTGCACTTCCGCCCAAGTTCGTCCGTGTAGATCATGCTCTTTCCTCCTTCGCCGCGCTTTCCTTCAGCAGCTTGTGTATCTCGTCCAGCTCCTTGTCTGCCGAAAACCAGAGCTCCACCGCGCCCGTGTTCTTGTAGTAAATTACATGTTCAACCTTCAGCAGCCCGTCCGCCTCCAGCCGCTTGTAGGCCCGGTGCTTCTGCTTGGGAAACGTCCCCTTAGGCCAGTAATCCTTGTACAGCGCCATATGGCTCCCTCCCTTCTGCTTTTGTACCACCGCGTGCCACCGCTGTGCCACTCAAAAACGTGGCGTGGTGGCACGGCGCAAACCCAGTATTCCCAACGGTTTGCGGACTTTTTGAGCGATTTGTGCCACTTGTGCCACCATTTTTTTATCTCCTACGCGCGAGGCGTGTGTGTCCATCTATTCTCCTACACACACGCGCGCATATATAAGTGTGTGTATTTTTTGGTGGCACAGGTGGCACAGTGGCACAAATCGCTCTTGCGTTCCCGCAAAGCCAGTATTTTCAAGGGGTTCGGGGAATTCGCATCTGCTGCGCCGTGGTGGCACAACTGGTAGCACAACCCCTGTCAGGTAGCACAGAGAACGGATTTTCCGCGTCTTCGTTCGCAAATTCGCCTTCATCTTCGCCGCGATCCAGTAAAATTCGCATACAGTTTGCATACGTTTGAGGAATAGGGAGCCGAACTCTGCCGATATTCTTCCCGCCCCACCCCGGCGTGATCACGCCCTCTCTGCGCCCCCAGCTCTTGAAGCTTTCGAAGCTGTACCCCTCCTGCTCCATGGCCTTTTTCAACACGCTGTGAATGATAAGCGCCGCGCCGCTTCCGTCGATCTTGCCCCAACACTCTCCCTTATACGTGCCGTCTGCCTGCGGCTCAAACTGGTTCGGATGCGTCGCCACAAAGTCACAGACCCAGGCATAGGCGCGCTTGTTTAGGTCGGTCGCGGCTCTGTCCGCCAGGAAGGGCGCAATGTCCTTCGCCGTTAGCAGCCAGCCTTCGCCATCAAACAGAAATGTGTCTGCCAGCATGTCCGCCGTCAGGATCAGCGCCGCACTCAACGCTTGCTTGTCCGTTGCGCCGCCCTCCAGCAGCGCCTTTAGCATCGTGTCCATGTACGTCTTTGCCATGTCCAGCGTTCCCGGACGATTCAGCGCGTCCACAAACCGCTTCCCGGCGTGCCCGTAGTTCTCGCGGATCAGCGCCAGCACGCCGCGTGGATCAGGGAATAGCTTCTCGTCTTTTACATCAACCTCGATGACGCGGTTCACCGCGCCGCCGCCGCTCTGATAGCTCAGGATGGGCTGCTCTCCAGTAGAAATCATGCAGTTCCGCCAGCTTCGCTGCTGCTGCACGCCGCCCGCCTTCGCGCCCCGGCTCTTGCCCGCGCCCTCTGTGAAGGTGTAGATGATGTTGTCAAAATCCTTGCGCTCCTTGATGATCTGGATTTCGTCCACCAGCACAGGCAGCGCCCCGTAAAAGGCCGCCAGAAGCTCGTTTGCCACGGCGGTTGCGTTGAAGCTGCGTACATAGTCGCTCATGAGCGGAGAGCCGTAAATGGACGCGCAGAACATCAATCCGACGGTCTTGCCGGCTGAGGTTCCGCCCCAAACGTGCAGAACAAACGGCAGCGCGTTCATCGGCGCCACCAGCAGCGAGGCAAACCCCGCCGCCAGCATCAGCCGCGCCGCCATGCTGCTGCCGTGCCGCAGCGCCTGCGCAGCCTCCTCCCAGACTGCCCAGCTCCCTTTCTCATGAATCGCCTCAAAGGCGTGCTTGTAGCCCGCGTCTCCATCAAAGGACAGCCCCGGCACATACGGCGCAAACCCGCCGCCCTTCACCCAGCCCAAGTGCCCAACGCTTTTCCCTTCGGGGATTTTGTCGTAGTTTAAGTCTTCCACCGTGCTGAGATAGCTCACCAGCGCACGGGCGTTCTCGCTTGTCACCGATACCCCTTGATCGGACAGCGCCACAATCTTCTGCGCCGTGGAAAGCGTCTGCTTTTCCGCGATCAGCCGTCGCCATGCGCCCTTCATTCCTCGCCGGAAGGCCAGCTCGATCATCACCAGCCCCGTGTCCAGATTCACCATCCGTTTTACGGGCAGGATGGGGTGCGTGCAGACCGTCTGTTCGCCGTAGGGCCCCTCAATCGTGATGGCGTAGTCGTCCGCCTGATATTTCCCGCAATTCAGCTCCATGGGCTGACCTTCAAACTGCGTGACGTTGCTGCTGCTGAACTCCTGCGCCACGCCCCGCTGCGCGTTTTCATAGGCCTTGTAGCCTGCCTTAAAGCTGGTTACGCCGCGCTTCCGCGCCTCTGCCGCCGCTAGCTCCTTCGCTTGGTACAGCGTAAAATCATTCTCGCGGAAGGAGTAGACCCACTCGAACGGGGTAGTGCCCTGCCATTGCGCGTCCGTCCACGCTGGCAGCTTCAGCCCTCCCGCATAATTGGCCTCCATGACATTGCCTCCTTCCACGCCTCCAGCGCCTCCTGCGCCGCTTCCCGCAGCCACTCCACGCGCCAAAAGTCCGTTGCATCCTCCTGTGTAAATTCCCCGCCGTGGTCAACCCGCGCCCGTGCGTAGTCGCATCGCCGCTGACAATCCAGCCACAGCTCAAAGAATGCCCAGTAATCGGCTTCTTTGCGTTCAATTTCCGTCTCCAGCCATGCCATGCGGCACTTATACCCCTCTTCCCGCAAGGCGGCTAAATGGGCTTCTCTGCCCGTTTTTCGATGGGTCAGCGGCAGACCCAGCCCGAAGGCGGCATCCAGCCGCGTCAGCGCCTGCGGAAAGGTCAGGCGGTGCAGGTGCTGCACCAGCCCGATCACATCCCCGCCCGCGTGGCAGCTGAAGCAATACCAGCCC